>Ga0209690_1001391_pt1 | contig 13514 bp, 11 predicted proteins | sample GraSoiAngelo_150_FD_186164 | JGI IMG/M metagenome (GOLD analysis project Ga0209690, IMG submission 186164) | Grasslands soil microbial communities from the Angelo Coastal Reserve, California, USA - 14_1009_09_40cm (SPAdes) (version 2) | ecosystem: Environmental > Terrestrial > Soil > Grasslands ...
CCCCGAAATGATGGCGCCGGCATGTCCCATGCGCTTCCCGGCCGGAGCCGTGCGGCCACTGATGAACCCGATGACCGGCTTGTCGAAATCCCGGCCGATCACGCTCTCCGCGGCGACCTCCTCATCACTGCCGCCGATCTCGCCGATCATGACCACGGCCCGGGTCGCCGCGTCCTCCTTGAACAGGCGCAGCACCTCGCTGAACGACAGCCCGAGGATGGGATCGCCTCCGATACCGACGGATGTCGTCTGCCCCACGCCGGCCTGACTCAGCCCCTGGATCACTTCGTAGGTCAGGGTGCCGCTTCGCGAGACGATGCCAACGGAGCCCTCGTGATTGATGTGGTTCGGGATGATGCCGACCTTCGCCTGGCCGGCGGTGACCAATCCCGGGCAGTTCGGTCCGATCAGCCTGACACCGGCATCCTCGACGAACGCCCGCGCCCGCACCATGTCGTAAAGGGGAATCCCTTCCGTGATGCAGACGATGAGGCCGATGCCGGCAGCCGCGGCTTCCATGATGGCGTCAGCGGCAAAGGGGGCAGGGACGAAAATGCCGCTGACGTCAGCGCCGGTCTCGCGCTTCGCGTCGGCCACCGTGTCAAAGATGGGGACGCCGAGATGCGTGGTGCCACCCTTTCCCGGGCTGACGCCAGCGACCAGGTTGGTCCCGTAGGCCTTCATCTGCTCGGCATGAAACGTCCCTTCACGACCGGTCAGCCCCTGGACAACTACCCGGCTCTGGCTGGAGAGCAGAATGCTCATGAGGCCGCGGCGGGCCTGCTGCTGACGGAAGCGGCCAGCTCCACGATTTTCCGCGCCGCCGCGCTGGCGCCGGCCTCAGGCGGAATCCCCGCTTCCTTGAGCAGTTGCCGCCCTTCCTCTTCACGGGTGCCCGTCATGCGGACCACCAGCGGGAGTTTTAGGTTCAAATCACGCGAGGCGTCGATGATCCCGTGCGCGACTTCGTCGCCGCGCGTAATGCCGCCAAAGATGTTAATCAGGATCCCCTTCACCCGCGGATCGCTGGCCAGCAGCTCCAACGCACTGTGCACCACTTCCGCCTTTGCCCCACCGCCGATATCGAGAAAATCAGCCGCATGACCCCCTTCGCGCTCCACCAGGTCAAGGGTGTTCATCACCAGCCCGGCGCCGTTGCCGATCACACCGATCGACCCGTCGAGCCGGACGTAGGTCAGCTTGCGACGCTTGGCCTCGGCTTCCAGTGGATCTTCGTCTGACTCGTCGGCGCCGTGGAGGTCCTTATGGCGAAACATGGCGTTCTCGTCGATCTCGAGCTTGCCGTCCGCCGCCACCAGCCCGCCGTCGCGGGTGAGCGCGAGTGGATTGATCTCGATGGTCAGCGCATCGTAGGTCCGGCCGAGCGCGTAGAGCTTGGTGACCAGCGGCGTGAGCTGCGCCTGCAAGGGGCCGAGCCCGGCGCGGAAGATAAGGTCGCGGACCTCGAAGGCGAGCGGGCCGCGCCATGGATCCGGATGGAGCTTCGCGATCGTTTCCGGATGCGTCTCGGCGACCTCTTCGATCTCCATCCCGCCCTGGGCGCTCAAGATCACGACGGGCTTGCGGGCGTCGCGGTCCAATGTCAGACCGAGGTACAGCTCGCGCAGGATCTCCTGCGCCGTCTCGCACCAGACCTCCCTCACGCGATAGCCCTTGATCGTCATTCCCAGGATTTCGCCAGCCGCGCGCTTGGCATCCAACGGCGTCCTGGCCAGCTTGATTCCACCAGCCTTCCCCCGGCCGCCGATGGGAACCTGCGCCTTCACTACCACCGAGCCGAGCGCGCCGGCTGCGAGCGCGGCCTCGTCCGGACTCTTCGCCAGCCGTCCATCGGGGACCGGGATGCCGGCGGCCCGGAACCGCTCTTTCACCTGGTACTCGAGAAATTTCAAAGGGGGATGTTTCCGTGACGGCGAGTTGGGCGTTCCACCTGCTTGTCCCGCAGAAGGTGCAGGGACCGGATTAAGGTGGGCCGGGTCTCCTGTGGCTCGATGACGTCGTCGAGAAACCCTCGTTCCGCGGCCACGTAGGGGTTGGCGAACTTCTCCTTGTAGTCGTCGACCAGCTGCTCGGCTTTCTTTGCTGGCTCTTTGGCGGCCGCGATCTCCCGCTTGAAGATCACGCTGACCGCGGCCTGGGGACCCATCACCGCGATCTCCGCCGTCGGCCACGCGTAGTTGAAATCGCCGCCAATGTGTTTCGAGGACATGACGTCGTAGGCCCCGCCGTATGCCTTGCGGGTGATGACCGTGAGCTTCGGTACCGTCGCCTCGGCGTAGGCGTAGAGCAGCTTGGCGCCGTGCCGGATGATGCCGTTGTACTCCTGCGCCGTCCCCGGTAAAAAGCCAGGCACATCGACGAAGGTGACGAGCGGAATATTGAAGGCGTCACAGAACCGGACGAAGCGGGCGCCTTTGACCGAGGCATTGATGTCGAGCGCGCCGGCCAGGATCCGGGGCTGGTTTCCCACGATGCCCACCACCTCGCCGTCCAGGCGGGCAAAACCGATAACGAGGTTTTGGGCGAAATGCTCCTGGACCTCGGTGAACGAGCCTTGATCGACGATGGCCGCGATCGCCGCCTTCATGTCGTAGGGCTGGTGCGGGTTCTCCGGAATCAGCGCCTGCAGGGACCCGTCGCGGCGCTGGGGATCGTCGCTGGGCGTCGAGCTGGGCGGCCGCTCCCGGTTGCTCCCCGGCAGGTAGGACAGCAGCCGGCGCACGCCGGAAAACGCCTCCGCCTCCGAGTCGTGGAGAAAGTGCGCCACCCCGCTCTTGATGTTGTGGACCTCGGCGCCGCCCAACTCGTCGAAGCCGACCTTTTCGCCGGTCGTGACCCGGATCACCTCCGGCCCGGTGATGAACATGTAGCCGAGGTGCTCGACCATGAAGATGAAGTCCGTGATGGCGGGCGAGTACACGGCGCCGCCGGTGCACGGTCCGGCAATCACCGAGATCTGCGGCACCACGCCCGACGACTGGACGTTGCGATAGAAGATCTCGGCGTAGCCCGCCAGGCTGACCACCCCTTCCTGTATCCGGGCACCGCCCGAGTCATTGATCCCGACGCAGGGACGGCCGGCTCGGACGGCCAGGTCCATCACCTTGCAGACTTTCTCGGCAAACACTTCGCCCAGGGACCCGCCAAACACGCTGGCGTCATGGGAAAAGATGAAGACATCGCGGCCGTCGACGGCCCCGTAACCGGTCACGACCCCGTCGCCTGGGATCTTTTTCTCGCCCATCCCAAACGCCTCGGTCCGGTGGACGGCAAAGGCATCGAGTTCCGTGAAGGATCCAGGGTCGACCAGAAGCTCGATGCGCTCTCGCGCCGTGAGCTTCCCTTTCGGGTGCTGCTTCTCATCGGGATCGCCGCCCCGATGCATCGCGTCGTACTTCCGCTTTCGAAGAAGGTTGATCTGGCGCTCGGAGGGCGACGGCGTGGTGTCTTTGGCGGCGCGGGTCGCCATGGAGTTAGCTGCGAGTCCCCGGCCGATACTCGCCAAATACCTTGCGCAGCACGCCGCACACCTCTCCTATGGTGGCATAGGCCCGTAATGCCTCTCGCATCGGTGGAAGCAGGTTCTCGGTTCCCTCCGCGGCCTTGCCCACCTCCGCCAGCGCAGCCCTGACTCGGGCCGGGTCGCGTTCCACCCGAAGCCGCTGGAGCGCCTCGACCTGCTCGCGCTCGTGATGTGGACTGATCTTGACGATCTCGACGGTCTCATCGTCGCCGGTGAACCGGTTGACACCAACCACGACCCGACGGCCCTCCTCGACCGCCTGCTGAAACCGGTAGGCGCTCTCCTGGATGGAATCCTGGGTGAACCCGGTCTCGATCGCCTCGATCGCGCCGCCCCGCCGGTCAACGTCCTCGATCAGCGTCCTGGCGCCCAGTTCCAACTCCCTGGTCAATGCCTCAACCAGGTAGCTGCCACCCAGGGGATCGGCGACGCTGGCCGCATTCGTCTCGTGGGCGATGATCTGCTGCGTCCGCACCGAGAGGGTGGCCGCTGTCTCCGACGGCAGCCCGAGTGCCTCGTCAAAGGAATTGGCATGCAGGCTCTGGGTGCCGCCAAGGACCGCGCTCATCGCCTGCAGCGCTACCCGCACGATGTTGTTGTACGGCTGCTGCGCGGTCAGCGTGCTACCGCCGGTCTGGGTGTGGAAGCGAAGCGCCTGCGCGCGGGCGTCGTTCACGCCATAGCGATCCTTCATCAGGCGGGCCCAAATCGTGCGGGCGGCGCGGAACTTGGCCACCTCCTCGAAGAAGTCGGAGAAGACGGCAAAGAAGAACGACAGCCGGGGCGCAAACTCGGCCACCTCCAGGCCGGCGGCACGGGCGGCGTCGACGTAGGCGATCGCGTGCGCCATCGTGAATCCCAGCTCCTGGACTGCCGTTGCGCCGGCCTCCCGCAGGTGATAGCCCGAAATCGAGATCGTGTTCCAGCTCGGGAGCCGCTGCTTGCAGTAGGCGAACAGGTCGGTGGTCAGTCGCATCGATGGCCGGGGCGGAAAGATGTAGGTGCCCCGCGCCGCGTACTCCTTCAGGATGTCGTTCTGGACTGTGCCGTTGAGCCGGTTCCCGGCCACGCCTTGCTGCTCGGCGACGAGCTCATACAAGAGGAGCAGGAGCGCGGCGGGGGCATTGATCGTCATCGAGGTGCTGACCTGGTCCAGCGGGATGCCAGCGAGCAGCGTCTCCATGTCCTTCAACGAGGAGATGGACACGCCCACCTTGCCCACCTCGCCACGAGCCATGACAGCGTCGGCGTCATGACCCATCTGGGTAGGCAGGTCGAAAGCGACCGAAAGGCCAGTCTGGCCCTGCCCGAGCAGGTAGCGGAAACGACGATTCGTCTCCGCCGCGCTCCCGAAGCCAGCGTACTGCCGGATGGTCCAGGGCCGCCGGCGGTACATCTGGGGATAGATACCACGGGTGAACGGGTACTGCCCTGGCTCGGGGGCTTCCGGACCGGCGTCGTGCGCCCGATAGACCGGCTTGAGCGGAAGACCGCTGTCGGTGGTCGACTCGGCTGGCTGATCGGGCGCGGGCTTAGGTGCCGGAGTGGCCATCCGCTTCCACGAACTCGGTCAGAACGCCGCAGACGCTCTTGGGATGGACGAACCCGATCAGCGTCCCATGCGCCCCGGGGCGGGCAACCTCATCAAGCAGCTGCCCACCCGCGGCGGCCGCCTGGGCGAGCGAGGCGCCGACGTCATTGGTCGCAAAGGCAACGTGATGGACGGCCTCGCCCCGGTCCTGCAGGAACTTCTCGACCTTCGAATCGGCGTTCAGGGGCGTGATCAGCTCGATCCGGCTGTCTCCGATCGGGATCATGGCGATCTCGATGCCCTCATTCTCGAGACGTTCCCGGCCACTGGCAAAAAGGCCCAGCCGCCGCTCATATACCTGGATCGCCTGATCGAGATCGCGAACCGCGATTCCGACGTGGTCGATCCGGCTCAGCATTGGTTGATTCTACGGCCGCTCTCGACGCCTCCCGGATCCCTGCCCAAATTGCCCTCCAACGACCCTGTGCACCCTTTGTAGTAGGCTTGAACACGGCCAGTTACATCACAGGCGGACTCCGTCTCTTTACTCAGGGTTCTGAACGGCCGGCACTAGACGGCGCGTCTGATCCAACTGAGGGAAGGAGGTTGGACCGTGATCCGCACCGTTGGCGTAACACTGCGCCGAACCGCAGGCGGAGGCGTCATCATCGCACTCGGCCTCGGCGCCTTGTCCTCGTCACCGCATCAGTTGGTAGCGGTCGCGGCCGCGAGCGCCGCCCTTCCGCTCACCAGTTCCATCCCCGGCGGGTCGATCCGGGACGACGATCGTCCGCTCCCTTTGCCGGCCCCGGCCGCCGTTCAGGTCTACGTCCTGGCGGCACCGACAACTCCGGCGACCGTCAGGTCTTCCGCGTCAGCTGCGGCCTCCTCACGACCGAAGCCCCGAACGCCGGTTCGTTCGGGCCTCGCCCGGGCCGCCGGGCCGGTATCCGGCGCGGCCAATGGCTTCGCGTACGGCTACTGCACCTGGTGGGTTGCACACAAGCGCTACGTTCCCTGGCGCGGCAATGCCGCCCAGTGGTGGTGGAACGCGCGGATCTTCGGCTTCGCCGAGGGATCCGTCCCGCGCGCCGGCGCCATCATGGTGATGGGTATCAGCGGCACCTCGCCACAGGGCCACGTCGGCTATGTCGAGTCGGTCAATGCCAACGGTTCGTTCCTGGTGTCCGAAATGAACTGGTGGGGCGTGCCGGGCGGAGGGTGGGGCCTGGTGGACTATCGGACGGTGACCTCCATGCGCGGCATCCTGGGCTTCATCTATTAACCCTCCCGACGGGGACTAGCCGCTCCTCTTCAGCAAGCCCAACCGCTTGGCGCGCACCTCGGCGCGGCCGAAGCACCAGACCGACGCGGGCACCAGGATGATGCCCATCACGAGCAGGATGCCGACATCGGGCAGGGCGCCGGCGACCGAGAGCCCGTGGAGCAGCGCCTCCCTGACGCCGTCGAGCGTATACGTCAACGGCGAAAGAACGCCGGCAAGATGCAACGGGCCGGGCAGAACGGTGATGGGATAGTAGACGCCGGAGATCAGTAGCAAGACACCCTGCACCGCGAAAGCCATCTGTTCGCCCTTCTCCGGCGAAAGTAACGGAAGGATCGAGGTGAAGATCCCAAGGCCCAGCAGGGGCAGCGTTGCGGCCGCGAAGATCGCCAGCGCCGTGAGCCAGTTGGCGTGCGACAGGTCAATCCTGAAAAGGAGGACCACACCGACACCGATGATCGCGGTCCGCGCGATACCGTAGAGCAGCGAGGCGGCGGACACGCCCAGGAGGTGGGTGAGCCGCTTGATCGGCGCCATGAAGGTGTACTCGATCGTCCCCTCCCAGCGTTCCCAGGTGATGGCGAAGGCGATTTCGAAGAACACCAGCGACAGGTAGGTCCAGAGCAGCGCCCCCACCAGCAGGTAGAGCTGGGTCTGATGCAGGGTCGCCTGCCCCTGCTCGAGGCCCAGCGTGGACAGACCCGCCGCGAGGTAGCCGATGCTCAGCACGCTCACCAGGTTGTAGAGCAGCCAGACCGCCTCCCAGGCCCAGTAGCGCCGGTAGAGGTTTTTCTGCCTCTCGATGAAACCGACGAACGCGTTCAGCTCCCAGCGAAGGGATGTTCGGGCCGTCGGCCCACGCGAGCGGCGCTGCGGGCGTCGCCCGACGCGAGTGGCGCGGAAGGTGCCATACGAGCGTTTGAGACGTTCGAGTGCCATGCGAGCGTTTGAGACGTTCTTCATTCCTCTTTCTCCTCCTCGTCTTCCTCGAGCCGCTTCCCAGTCAATCGCATGAAGGCATCCTCCAGGCTGCCGTCGGTCTCGCCGGCGTATGCGCGGATCAGCTCGGCAGGTGTTCCTTCTGCCAGCACGCGGCCCTGGTCGATGACCACCACGCGGTCGCAGAGCACCTCCGCCTCCTGCAGGTCGTGCGTGCAGAGCAGGACGGTGGCGGCGCGGTCCCGACGGATCGACCGCACCAACTCCTGGACCTCGCGCTTCGAGCGCGGATCCAACCCGGTAGTCGGCTCGTCCATCAGCAGCAGCGACGGCGATGTCAGGAAGCTGCGGGCGATCGCGACCTTCTGCTGCTGACCACGGGACAGCTGCTTCATCGGCTTGTCGAGCGTGTCGAGAGGCAGGCCGAGCCGCTCCAGCATCGCCTCGACCCGATCCCGCGTGCCGTCGCCGCCGCTGCCGTAGAGGCGCGCGGCGTAGAGCATGTTCTCCCAGGGGCTCATTTCTTTGAAGAACGACGCCTCCACCGAGACGCGGTTGATGTGGCGGCGCACATCGTCGGGTTGCGATGCGACGTCGTAGCCGAAAACCGACGCGCTCCCAGCATCGGGTGTGAGCAAGGTCGCCAGGATCCTGATCAGGGTCGACTTGCCACTGCCGTTGGCTCCAAGGATGCCAGTGATCCGGCCGGTCTCGACGTGCAGCGACACCTGGTCGAGCGCCAGCTTCGGCTCTTTCACCTTCCGCCATGGCATCAACCGATGCCAGCGACCGGCTTCGCCGAAGCGCTTCGAGATGCCCTCCACCTCGACCGCCGCGGTATTCAATTCGCTTTCTTGGATCGCCATGACCTCAACTCCTCGATGAATTGCGCAGAACAACAAAAAACCGTGGGCCTCTGGGCCACACGGTCGAAAGCGTTCCGGTCGGTTTCTAAATTACCTGGCTTTCAATACTGTGAGGCCCGTGGGCAGGCTCCGCCCCTGAAGGTCGCGAGCGTGCCTGTGAGAAAGCGGTGCCTCATAGCCCTCGTACAGTACTGCTTCAAGCGGGCGAAGTCAAATATGGTCACAGCCCGTGCGAGATCGTAGGCTGCAATCCGTTGCACATCTTGCCATGCGACCGCCGTTGAGCGAGGTTCCTAGCCGCTCTTATCGCGGCGGGTTGAAATGGTCCGGCAGTTGGACGGGCGGCCCGTCCGCCGGGCTCACCCCATCCATTGCGTCGGCCAGGTACTGGGCGAGATCCTGCACCTGGAGCTGCGCCTCCGCGCCTTTGGCCGAGATGCCGTCGCGGAACATCGTAAGGCAGAAGGGACAGGCGGTCGCCACCCGCGGCGCTTGAGTCCGCAGCGTCTGCTCGACGCGCGCATGGTTGATGCGCGTCCCGATCTGCTCCTCCATCCACATGCGGCCGCCGCCCGCCCCGCAGCAGAACCCGCGCTTGTGATGGCGCTCGATCTCGACTAGCTCGGCACCCGGGATGGCCTCGACGACCGCGCGTGGCGGATCGTAGATGTCGTTCCAGCGGCCGAGGTAGCAGGAATCGTGGTACGTGAATTTCCCATCGATCGCCTTGCTCGGCTTCAGCCTGCCCTCCTTGATGAGGCCGGCCAGCAACTGGGTGTGATGGACGACCTCGTAGGTCCCGCCGAACTGGGGGAACTCGTTCTTGATGGTGTTGAAGCAGTGCGGGCACGTGGCGACGACCTTCTTGACCTTGGCGGCGGTCATGGTCTCGATGTTCTGCTGCGCCTGCGTCTGGTAGAGGTACTCGTTGCCGATGCGGCGGGCGGGGTCGCCGTTGCAGGTCTCACTCCGGCCGAGGATCGCGAAATCGACGCCGGCCTTCTGCAGCAACCTGACGAAGGCCCGTGCCACCGCCCGGTTGGCCTCGTCGTAGGAGGCCGCGCAGCCGACGAAATAGAGGTACTCGGCGTCCGGGTGCTCGTCGACGGTCTTGACGCCGAGTCCGCGCGCCCACTCCGTCCGCTGGGCTCGCGGCAGACCGTAGGGATTGCCCTGCGTCTCGATGCTCCGCAGAGCGCCCTGCGCCTCCTTAGGAAATTTGCTCTCCTCCAGGACCAAGCTGCGGCGCATATCCATGATCTTTGGGACGTGCTCGATCAGCACCGGGCACTCCTGCTGGCAGGCGCCGCAGGCGACGCAGGCCCAGATCTCGTCTTCTTTAATGGCGTCCCCAATCAACGTCTGCGGCCGCGGAGCATCGCGTCGCTGCTCGGCGGGCGCATCCCGGACGGTCTTGTAGAGGTTCTCGCGCGCGTCGACGATGATCATCTTGGGGTTGAGCGGCTTTCCCGTCAGAAAGGCCGGACACTGCTCCTGGCACCGGCCGCATTCGGTGCAGGAGTACAGGTCGAGCAGGTTTTTCCACGACCACTGGGTCACGGTGTTCACGCCATAGTGTTCGGCGTGCTCGAGATCGATCGGGGCGAGTGCCGCACCGGCCCTCGGTCCCAGCTTGCGAAAGAAGACATTGGGAATGGCGACGATGATGTGCAGGTGCTTCGAGCTCGGGATATAGACCAGGAAAGCCAGCACCGCCAGGATGTGAATCCAGTAAAAAGCCTCGTGCGCCGGGATGGCCGCCGTCCCCTGCCAGCCAACGCCTTCAAGGAGATGAGCGATACCCGAGGCGACCGGCCGCCAGGCTGCCGAGGGATCGCCGCCTTCCGCGATCCGGGCCGCGTTCTGCCCGAGCATCCCGACCATGATGGTGGCGATCAGGCCGAGGATGATGAGGGCGTCCACTTCGTTGCTCTCCTGGAACTGGCGCGGCCGGATGATGAGCCGGTTCACGAGCGCCATGACGACGCCGAGCAGGACCAGGACGCCAAACAGGTCTTGAAGGAAGGCGATCCAGGTGGTCCCGCCGATCACCGCCAGGCTGAAGCTGGGATGGATGCCTTCGCCGAACGCCTGGATGATCGCGGTCAACAGGACGACAAATCCCCAGAAGATGAAGAAGTGGAGAATGCCCGAATAGAGGTTGCGAAACATTCGAGTATGGAGGCCGACGTAGCTGAGAACGCCGCGGATCCGCTCGGGAGTGCGATCGAACCGGTTCTCGTTCGGGCCGAGCCGCAACATGCGGTATAGCCGGCGCGCCCGAAAGCCGAAGTAGGTGGACGCGGCCAACAGCACCGCCAGCACGGCGATCGACTTGACCAGCGTCATCTCTGGTAATCGTACGGTCTAACTAACGATGCGGGTGTTAGGCCTTACCGGCGGGATCGGCTCGGGCAAGTCCCTGGTGGGGCAGATGTTCCGCGAGCTCGGAGCTGAGGTGATCGATGCCGATCAGCTCGCCCGCGACGTCGTGGAACCCGGTCAACCGGCGCTCGACGAGATCGTCAAGGCTTTCGGCCGGGACATTCTGCTGCCGGATGGCCGTCTCAACCGGGGCAGGCTGGCCGCCGTCATCTTCGCGGACCCCGCGGCCCGCCAACGGCTCAACGCCATCACCCATCCGCGGATCCGGGCACGGATGGATACCGAGGTGGCGGCTCGGAGGCAGCGTTCGGGCGTGCTGATCCTGGACATCCCGCTGCTCTACGAGAACGGTCGGGCCGGCATCGTCGAGAAAGTCATCGTGGTCTGGGTCGACCCCCGAACGCAGCTCCAGCGCCTGACGGAGCGCGACGGGCTCAGCGTCGGGGATGCCCGCCAGCGGATCGCGGCCCAGATGTCGCTCGATGACAAGCGCGCCCGGGCAGACTACGTCATCGACAACACCGGCAGCCGGGAGGCAACACGCCTCCAGGTGGAAGCTATCTACCGCCCCCTTACGATGAACGACCGCTAACCCGCCTTGCGGCGGCGATCCGGCATGTCCCGCCGATCTGAGAGATCGATCTCGATCGGTTGCCGCACCCGCACCGTGAACCGGGTCAAAAAGACCACCGCGAGGCCGACAATGAAGAGCACCGTGCCGGGGGCCGCGTCGGACAGTCTGCTCTTGACGCCAATCACCTCGCCCACCCAGCTGCTCGCGCCGACCACGCCATGGAAGAAGAGCAGGATGCCGCCGATGACGCAGGCCAACCCCAGGACCAGCCCGGCGAGGGAGTAGATGAGCTGCAGCGTCGCCAGCCGGCTCCAGAAGTGCCGCTCACGAGGGTCCGGCGGCAACTCCAGGGCGACGAGCGTGAACTGCAGCCCGCTCAGCAGCCATTGCAGGAGCTTCACAGTCTCCTCCCGGCTTCCAGCTTAGGCATAGAACGCTACGGAGCCGAAGCGCGCGTGCGTTCGTCGCCGGGATGTTCCCGCCTCGTGTCGAAATCGTCGCGGATGTGGCCTAGATGGTGGGGTAGTAAACGGCCGGGGTCGGTGCCGGCGATTGGCCTGGGGTTGCACCTGGTGCCCCGGGGCGCGGGCCCTTGTGGCCGAAGGGGAACTTGAGACCGGATCCAACCCGGGACAGGATCGCATCTTCCTGGGCCTGCGTGATCGTCCCGGCCTTGACGGCCTTGTCGAGCACACCCTTGGCGGCGCTCTTCACGGCGGCCTTGACGGTGCTATCGCTCACCTTTTGCTGGGTCTCGAGATCACTGAGCGACTTCCCCGACCTCAGCGCACTCTTCAAATCAGCCGGGCTCATGTGAAGGGCACCGGCGACGGCGTTCGCTTCCGCGGTGGCCAGCTCCTGCATCAGGGCCCGATCCGCTTTGAAGGCACCGGGACGCAACCCGAAACCGCCAAGCGGGCCAATGCCCTGGCCGGCATTGATCCTTGCCTTCATGGCGTCCGCCTGCTGCTGGGTGATCTTGCCGTCCTTCAGCATCTGGTCGACGGTCTGCAGCTCCGCCTGCTTCAAGGCGTCTTTCGTTTGGGTCGAATTCAGGTGCAGAATGGCGGCCAGCTTGTCGACGAAAACCTGGGCGTAATTCTTCGATCCGCTCGCCGATGGCGATGGTGAGGGCGCGGCCTCGACCGCCACGATCCCAATGACGATCGCCGCCAGCCCGGCTACCGGTAACACAACCCAGCGCTTTCCCTTCATCAGTGACATCTCCTTCCCGGGGTTCTGACTCTACATGCTCGCCGATCTCGATGAAGCGCTGCTGAGAGGCGGCTTAGAAAGCGGTAAGAGATCGCCAGGCGAAGCGTAACGTCGCCCGGTACAAGTCTTAAAGGGGCTTCTTCTGGCCCTCCAACGCACGCAAGGAGGCAAGGCATGCGACTCAGACGGTTTACGGTAGCAATCGCTCTGGCGACGGGGCTCCTCAGCCTTTCAGCCATTGGCGTCGGCGCTGGCGCCGGCAAGACGGCGTTCACTCAAACCAACCTGGTATCGAATCGGACGGACCAGGGCGCCACCGTCGTTGACTCCAGCTTGAAGAACCCGTGGGGCATATCCGCCGGACCGTCGACCCCGATGTGGGTGTCGGACAACGGCGCCGGAGTCACCACCCTCTACGGGGGCGACGGCTCGAAGGTGCCCTTGACAGTGGTGATTCCGCGCGGCGCGGGCAGTCCGGCGGGAACGCTGGGGACTCCGACCGGTACGATCTTCAACGGCAACAGCGCCGAGTTTCGCGGCGATCGATTTCTATTTGCGACCGAGGATGGCACGATTGCCGGTTGGCAGCAGACCTATGGCACGGTCGCGCACACCCAGGTCGACAATTCCCTACCGGCGCCGGGCGCCGTCTACAAGGGCCTAGCGATCGGCTCGACCGCGACCGGCGACCGCATCTACGCCGCGAATTTTCGGGGCGGTGCCGTGGATGTGTTCAACAGCAACTACGCCCCCGCCGGATCCTTTACGGATCCAAAGATCCCGACTGACTACGCGCCCTTCGACGTCCAAAACCTCGGGGGTGTGCTGTATGTCACCTTCGCCATGCGGGATGCCACCGGCCACGATGACGTCGCCGGCCAGGGGCATGGCTTTGTGGACGCCTTCGATACCAATGGCAACCTGCTACGCCGGCTGGTCTCGCATGGACAGCTCGACTCACCATGGGGCCTGGCCATCGCGCCGGCCAGCTTCGGGGATTTCGCGGGCGACCTGCTGGTCGGAAACTTCGGCAACGGCCGCATCAATGCCTACACCCTCGATAAGGGCAACTTCCGCGGAGCGCTGACCCGCTTAAATGGGGCCCCAATCGCGATCGACGGCCTCTGGGCGCTGCGAGTCGGTAATGGCGCTGCGCCTCCAAATGGCGGCGATGC
>Ga0209690_1001397_pt1 | contig 13501 bp, 12 predicted proteins | sample GraSoiAngelo_150_FD_186164 | JGI IMG/M metagenome (GOLD analysis project Ga0209690, IMG submission 186164) | Grasslands soil microbial communities from the Angelo Coastal Reserve, California, USA - 14_1009_09_40cm (SPAdes) (version 2) | ecosystem: Environmental > Terrestrial > Soil > Grasslands ...
ACTGGGTAAACAGTGTCCGGCTGCGGTTCTATCTGAATGTCGAAAAATCAGGTAAGAGATAGAACGTCTAGTTTGGTTTCTTGAGCTCTCTTAGGCTGTCCTCAGCCGCGCTCAAGATCGATTCAACATCATTCTTATCGTGGGCTGCTGTTATCATCATTCTCTCTGTCCCGTCAGGGTGGAAGTACACTCCTCGGCGCAGCATTAGATTCCTGAATTTACGGAACTTTTCGAAATCACTCTGCAATGTGTGGCGGTAGTTCTGAATTTTTCGCGCGGCTGTGAAGTAGAGTTGGAACATTGGACCCATGCCTTGGACTATCCCATCGTGATCGTAACGCGACATGAGTTCTCGCAGACCCTCCATGATTTCCGCACCTGTCAGGTGCATGTGCCGGATGACTGCTGCATCATCTTTCAAAAGTTCGTCCAGTGTAGCATTTGCCGCCGCTAGACACATCGAGTTCCCGTTGTATGTGCCGCCGTAGCCGATTTTGCCGGGTCCGATCATTCCCATCACGTCGCGTCGGCCTGCGACTGCGGCGATCGGTGTGCCTCCGCCGAGAGCTTTGGCGTAGCATGCGAGGTCGGGTTTGACTCCGTAGAATTCTTGGGCGCCGCCTGGGGCGATTCGGAAGCCGGTCAGGACTTCGTCGAAGATTAGTAGAGCATCGTACTTGTCGGCGAGTTCTCGCATCGATTTGAGATAGTCGTCTTTCGGTGGGATGACTCCTGCGCTGCCCATTACTGGCTCGGTGATTATTGCTGCTAGGTCGCTTGCGTTCCGTTTCAGGACCCGTTCTAGGGACACGGGGTCGTTCCAAGGGGCCACGACAACGGATTTCGCTATTCCATCGGGTATGCCTGGGTAGTAGGGCAGCTTCGAAGGCGCCTGCTCGAGGCCTGCCACGACGGAAGGCGATTCTACGCTGAAGAGCACGTAATCGTGGTGTCCGTGGTAGTGTCCTTCGAACTTGACTATTTTGTCTCGGCCCGTGAAGGCGCGTGCGATGCGGATTGCCTCCATTGTCGCTTCGGTTCCGGTGTTTGCGAAGCTGACCATCTCAGCGCAGGGGACAGCTGACTGAATCTTCTTCGCTACCTCAAGCTCGAGCTCGGTGGTCGTCCCGAGCATTGTTCCATTTCGTATCTGGGCGTTAATGGCGTTGATGATGGCGGGATGAGCATGTCCGAGAACGACTGCCCCATAGCTTGACAGTAGGTCCACGTACTCGTTGTTGTCGACGTCCCAGACGCGTGACCCTTGGCCCTTCTGGAAGCTGATCGGGAAGGGTTCGTGGGCGTAGACCCTGACGTTGGAGGAGGCTCCTGACGGGAGGTGTTTCTTCGCCTCTTCGTAGAGTGCGAGAGATTGGGAGAAGTTGGTTAGTAGGGTTGGGAGCTGTCGGCTGGTTCGTTTCTCGCTGTCAATCTTGGCCTGGTTGACGGCGGATTCGGCTTCGACTTGTGTGAACAACCATCATTCCAGCCTTGATAGTCATTTAGGCTATGGAGCTATATAAATCTGTATTTTTCCGGTGATTTTGTTAGGGTTTCGAACTTTTTATTCGTTCGCCGCCGTTTCGAGGAAATCTGAACAGGGCAACCGCAAGACCCCGTCATCCCAACCCCTCGATTTGACCTCCATCAAACACGAATCACCCTGAAATCAGCCTATTTACCTCGTTTGACTGCAGATCTATCGCATCCATTTTTCTCTTCCCTTTTCCTTTCTACTAAACTATTCTCTTTCCGTTATCTATTTCTCGACCCCCCCCAGGGGTATGTCAAAACAAAAAAACTCCTTCACACTTTCAAAATACAGCCTTCGACCTTTTCCAGGTACTCCCTCCAGTCGCGTCAAGTAAGCAGGTTCGGCAATTTTGCCTGAAAGTCATTTTTACAAGAGCCCGCCCTAGACTATCAGGTATCATTGCGCGGGAAGCCCTTAGCCACCATAATATCAGCCGGCGTATCCAAGTTCGGCCGGCGAGAAGGGGTCTATGCCCGCGAACTCTTCGCCGAAGCAGCGTTATCCGCGTTCCACAGAGTTGAGAAACTAGACCCGAGCAAGGACATCAAAGCAGCCTTCATTGGACAGATGAGCGAGGCGTACGAACACCAGGCCCACACCGCGCCGATCGCTGCTAGCTGGGCTGGACTCTTCCCAGCCCCTGCAATGAGGATCGAGAACGCTTGCGCCTCTTCAGGGTCCGCGCTACGCTGTGGTATAATGGCCATAATGTCCGGCCTCTATGACATTGTCCTTGTTGGTGGAGTGGAGAAGATGACCAATCAGCCGACTCCTGAAGTTACAGGCATTCTTGCAACAGCCTCTGACTATCCTTTCGAACAGTGGAATGGCATGACCTTCCCGGGACTTTTTGCGCTAATGGCCACGGTGCATATGCATGAGTACGGCACAACAGAAGAACAGATGGCAGCGGTCGCGGTCAAGAATCACAAGAATGGGGCCCTCAACCCGAACGCTCACATGCAGAAGGAAGTCAGCATGGACGAGGTCCTAAAGTCACGCTTGGTATCGTGGCCCCTGAAGCTGTACGATTGCTCACTCATTACCGATGGTGCGAGTGTTGTGATACTTACGAAGCCGAAACTTGCCAAAAAGCTAAGCGACAATTATGTGCACATTATTGGGACGGGTCAAGCCCAAGACACGTTCTGTCTACACGAACGGGAAAGCTTGACGACCGTCAAGGCTGCCAAGACAGCGGCGCAAGAAGCTTACAAGATGGCCGATGTTCGACCAAAGGACATCAACGTCGCAGAGCTCCACGACTGCTTCACCATCGCAGAAATCATCGGTTACGAGGATCTCGGCTTCTGCCGACCGGGACAAGGAGGCAAATACGTTGAGAGCGGTGCGCCGGATCTCAACGGGTCCATGCCGGTCAACACGAGCGGCGGCTTAAAGTCGAAAGGCCACCCTGTCGGAGCAACTGGCACAGCCCAGATTCACGAACTATACTTGCAGTTGACTGATCAGGCAGACAGACGCCAAGTCAAAGACGCAAAAATCGGTTTGGCCCATAACTTGGGAGGATCAGGCGCGACAGCAGTGGTCCATGTTTTGAAGGGAAACTAGCCCATGAGTGAGCTACGAGATCCCACAATCGAGGAATTCTACAAGTACTGTAGCGAGCGGAAGCTCATGGCCGTTCGGTGCATACGATGCCGACAAGTAATGGTCCCTCCCAGAGCCATCTGTTCCAACTGTAGACATAGCCGAGTCGAATGGGTCGAGCTAAGCCAGAAAGGAAAACTCGTCACCTACACAATCGTCCACGTCTCACCACCACAGTTCAAACACATGACCCCATACGCTGTCGGAATTGTCGAAATGCCAGAGGGAGTCAAGATTCCTAGCATCATCCGGACGTCTAGGCCGGAAGATCTGAAGATTGGTATGCGGCTCGAAGCGGATTTCAGCCCGAGACCACAGGAAGGTGGATGGCCCAACTGGCCCCGCTACTTCTTCAAAGAAACCGAATGAGAATTCGGCATTCGCGATGTAGGCCAGTTCTTAAATAACGGCTTCGGGCCAAGGTTCCCTGACGGGGAGCTGGGATAGGACCCGGCTGAGAGGATGGCTTCGTCGCCATCGACCCTTTGAACCTGATCCGGGTAATGCCGGCGGAGGGAACGAGACGAAGCTCACTTTCTCGGTGCAGGGTCACCCGGTCCCGATGAGAGCATCAAGAATTGGACAAGACGGACAAAGAGTTTCCAGCTGAACAGAGAATAGTTCCCCGGGATAGCAGCAATAATTTCCGTGGAGTTATAACGACGCGTTCCCTCGCGCAGATCGCCGTCTTCTCAGGACTGATCGCGTTCGGAACGGCTATTCTCTCAACATCATTCTTAGCTATTCCCATACCACCACCACTTTATGAAATCACGGCAGCCCCTGCGTTCTATTTCGCGATCAGTGTATTGTACTCTAGGAAGGTTAGTTTTTGGTCTACAGCGATAGGGTCCGCGGTAGGGGAGGCCATAAACGTGTTTGTGACAAATCCATCGGTAGGAAATCCAATCTATATTCCGGGTATCATCTGGGCGCGTGCCCCCGAAGCGCTGATCATCTATTATTTCAGAAATAGATCTATCCGTTGGTTGAGCATAGGCATGGCCTTGGCCACCGTCTACGAAACGTTTGCCTTCTACATTCCGGACTCGCTATTCTATGCCTACGCTCTTTTCTCCTACTCGACCAACGTTCAGGGTCTCACCGCGGGTTTCGCTTGGGCGACATTTGACTTCGGAACCCTCATCGACCTCGCTTGGATTCCGGTGGGGATTGCGCTTGTTGTCGCCGTGAGAAAAGCATTCAAAACTGACTTCCTAAGCTAGTCTAAGATTCCCGGTCGTCGTGATTGGCAGTCAATTATCGTCTTGGGAAGTTATCTCCGCGCTTTTTTCAACGCATAATCTATCCCAAACTCGGAGTTCATCGTTCTAGCGTCGTAAACGGACCTAAGAAAGGTGGAGACAGCGCAGCTATCCGACTTGACAAGAGTAGATTGCTCGTCGCGACAAGTGATCCCCTGTCGTACATCCCATCAATTGGTGCGACAGATTCCGCGTTCTTGTCAGTCCATCTTCTAGCTTCGGACATAACAACCAGCGGCTTCCCACCTCAATATGGAATATTCGATTTTAATCTGCCCAAAGTCATGTCGGACCGAGAATTTGCAAAATACTGGACAGCCTTCGATTCTGAATGCAAGAATCTGGGTATCTCTATCATCGGCGGGCACACTGGTCGGTACCTTGGAGAAGGTGACACGATTATCGGAGGAGGAGTTCTCATATCGATCGGTCTCAGACATCACTACCTATCGTCTAGCATGGTTTGGCCAAATGATGACCTCGTGCTTACCAAGGGTGCCGCGATCGAAACCACAGCTGTACTCACTAGGTCGTTTCCAAATGTCGTGAGAAAAACTCTCGGTCCCATGGCCTTCGAGTCGGCATGGAAATACTTGAGAATGGTAACCACGGTACAGGACTCTCTCACAGCAGTGTCCGTCGGAAAACATGAGCGTGGAGTCACGGCAATGCACGATGCGACGGAGGGCGGTGTTCTCTCAGCCTGCGCAGAACTCGCTGAAGCATCGAAGGTTGGAGTGAGGATCGATCTAAACGCTATCAGGGTTAGCGAAGAAACTCAGGCTGTTTGCAAACTCTTCAGATTGGACCCTCTCTGGTCTCTCAGTGAAGGAAGCCTACTGATTGCGTCAAGGCCGCACTCTACCGAGACGATTCTCAAACGCTTATCGCAAAAGCGGATCAGCGCAAATGTAATCGGACGATTCTCGAGGCGGTTTCACGAAATGAGAATCGTGACCCACAATGGCATAGTAAAGCACGCTAAGGCTTCACGAGACAGATATTGGGCCGCTTACTCAACCGCTTTGAGTAAAGGATGGTCATGACCACCATCACAGGTTCATTGATAGTTGTTCGTTGTCGTGGCTGTAGATGTAGAACGCGTTTCTAATTCTGCGTAGCATATCGATAGATTCTAGACCATCAGTGCCGTTGTAGATCATCCCGGTTATGTTCCTCTTCTCAATGTTCTCGGGAAGAGGCGCTGCATCTCCAGCATAGATCACGTTCCTGCCTTTCCACTTGACAACAAGAGATTGGTGTCCGATCGTATGTCCTGGGGTTGGGAGAACCTCAACTCCATCTTCAATCTCGTACCTTCCTCGCACGGGCAGATAATCGCCTTCAACATCGAAGAAGGGCCGTAAGTAGCTGACTCGCATGAACCGGTCCGGGAAGTAGGCGTACCTGATCTCATCGGTCTGAACCAGGAACTTGCTATTCCGGAAGAGACGGTTGTTTCCGCAATGGTCGAAATGCAAGTGAGTGTTCACGACGATAGTAATATCCTCGGGTCGGAGCCCATTTTTCTTGAGCGAATAGGTGAGTTCCTCCTCACGGGTTCTGGTCACCTCGTGAAACTTCTGATAGTTAGGCGGAAGGGTCCCGACTCCCGTGTCGACGATAATGTTCTCCTTCTCGGTCCGAACTAGCAGCGGTTTGAGAGCTGCCTTGTATTTTGTGCCCTGATATTTTCCGAAGACGAGAAAGCTCTTGTCCAGTGTGAAGTAGCCATCGGTGAGCAGCTTTACGTCGATTACGGCCAATTCGAGATCCTTTCGAGGATATTATTGACGGGCTATAAGTTATCCCGGTGGGCCGGCATTAGAGGAGAACCCGTCCACAAGTTATCAAGGTCTATTTGACGCCGTTCAACCACTGGTGGCAAGGGAACATGGGGCAAGTGAGACCGCTCTGGACGCCTTCTGAGGATAGAATCCGAGAGACGAATCTTACAAAGTTCCTTGCGTTTGTCAACCAGAAATACGGACTGACGATCAAATCCTATCTTGAGTTGCATCGATGGTCGGTTGACAAGGTCTCCGACTTCTGGTCAGCAATCTGGGACTACACCGGAATCGTCTGCTCCCATAGGTTTGAAACTGTCGTAGATGACCTTGCCAAGTTTCCCGGAGCCAGGTGGTTTTCGGGAGCTCGGCTGAATTTTGCCCAGAACCTTCTCAGACAGAGAGATGAGACAATTGCCCTGGTCTCAAGAACGGAAGAGGGTCGCTTGTCACCGACAAGCTATTCTGACCTTTTTCGAAGAGTGGGAAGTCTAGGAAATGCTCTCCGGAAGATCGGGATCGTTCCAGGAGACCGGGTGGCAGGCTACATGCCAAACATTGAGGAAACAGTCATCGCGATGCTTGCAGCCACGAGCATCGGTGCCGTCTGGGCCTGTTGCGGCGCGGAGCTGGGTTCCGCCGCTGTCTTGGATCGTCTCGGCCAGGTCGAACCGAAGGTACTGTTCGTCGCCGACGGGTACATCTACAAAGGTAAGAAGTTCAATATTCTTCCTAACGTCGAAAAGGTTGTCGGCGGAGTTCCTTCACTCAAGAAGGTCGTGCTGGCATCACATATTGGAGCCGACGCGAAGGCAGGAGATCTATCTAGCTCAGTTGCGTTCGACGACCTCACCAAATCGGAATTAGGCGAGGCTCGATTCGAGCAGTTGCCACCCGATCACCCGGTCTACATCATGTTCACCTCGGGCACGACTGGGAAGCCGAAGTGCATGGTGCAGGGGGCGGCCGGCGTCTTGGTAAATCAGCTGAAGGAAACTATGTTGCATGCGGATCTGAAGAAGACCGACTGCGTAACCTACATTGCCTCGCCAAGCTGGATGATGTGGAACTGGTTGATGAGCTGCCTGGCGGCAGGAGCCAGAATTGTTCTGCACGATGGAAACCCCCTCTACCCAGACTGGGGAGCCATGTGGAATATTATCCAAGAGGACAAAATATCGATCTTCGGTTGTAGCGCCAGCTACATCAATTATCTAAGAAGCATCGGCGTGAAACCGGCACGCACGTACGATCTCTCATCCCTCCGAGAGATTTCTCAGACCGGCTCACCACTCTCTGCAGATGGGTTTGAGTGGGTTTACCGAGAAGTCAAACCGAATTTGCATCTGAATTCTATTTCAGGAGGGACTGACATCAACGGTTGTTTTGCCGGAGGAGTGCCGATCCTTCCAGTTTACGCCGGCGAGCTACAGGGTCCGGGACTTGGAATGAAGATCAACGTCTACAATGAAAATGCGAAACCAGTTGTTGACGTAATGGGCGAGCTGGTCTGTGAGGCCCCAGCTCCGTCCATGCCCCTCCGCTTTTGGAACGATCCCGGAGACCTAGGATACCGAGAAGCTTACTTCGAATACTACAGGCCGAAAGGGAAGAACGTCTGGAGACATGGAGACTATGTGATGATTCACAGCAAAACGGGTGGACTAACCTTCTATGGTAGATCCGACGCGGTGATAAAAGTCTCAGGGGTTCGCGTTGGCACTTCCGAGATCTATAATGTGGTCGAGAAGATGCCTGAGATCGCGGACAGTCTTGCAGTTGGCCAGAACTCGGGAGAAGACCAGAGAATCATTCTATTCGTCAAAATGGCTCCTAGACAGCAGTTGTCAGACGATCTGAAGGAGAAGATCAGGAAGGCCCTGCGGGCGGAGGCTTCGCCTAAACATGTTCCCGCGGTGATTCTTGAGGTTCCTGATATTCCCTATACTCTCAATATGAAGAAAGTGGAGACAGCGGTCGCGAATATTGTGAATAACAGGCCCGTGACGAACCGGGATGCTCTTGCAAACCCCGAATCTCTCCATTTCTATACAGAAATCCTTCCACTAATCCATAGCCAATGACAGTCCTCTGGAAGATCTTCGTCGATTCCATCGTCAGTTTACTAGGCATAGCCTGTCGCCAGCCTTGACTAGGTCTCCATGTTTAACATAGAGTTCCTTCACAGTTCCTTTCCTAGGTGAAGCGATCTCGTTCTGCATCTTCATCGCTTCCAATACCATTAGAGATTCTCCCTCTTCGACCTTTGAATTCACGGATGTTTTCATTGATGCGATCTTTCCTGCCATTGGCGAGTTCACGAGAGCGGGTCCATCGATCCTTGTTGACTCGCTAGCGCGATCGGATGGTGAATCTTCTTCAAGATCGACAATAAGCGGCCTCCCATTCACCTCTACGAAATAGACGCTTTGACCTTCGTTTCCTCGCAAGGATACGCTGATTACTCTACCTCCGGCTCGCAGGAAGAGAGTCGGTGATTCATCTGAAGGTTGGCGTAACACCTCGAGAGCTATCGTCCTTTCATCGACGGGAATAGTCCACGCGAGATCCTCGCCAGTTATGACCCCTAGTCGATACTTCCTTCCCTCGACGGTGAGTAGGGGCATTAGAGTCCCTCCATGTACAGTGCCTGCTTTCCCACTTTCGTCTCTTCAAGAATAGATCGCCAACGGCTTCGTCGATCCGTCGTCTGAAGGTTCAAGGTCGGGGCTGTGACCATCTTTCGTCTGATGGCGAGGAAGACTGCTGCAATCTCGTCAGGTGCTATTTCCCCCTGCGGCTTCCAGCCAGAGAGTAAGCTATCCAAAAACTGGGCATGATAATTGCCCTGCAAAAATTTCCTATCCTCCAATATAGTTTGGTGAACCGGGATAGTGGTCTTTATTCCGTCTACAATCATTTCGGTCAGAGCGACCTTCATCCTGCCGATGACCTCTGTTCGGTCGAGACCTTGAACTGCTACCTTGGCTACCAATGAGTCATAGTATTCAGGTACGAAAGCTCCGTCGTAAAGTGCGCTGTCAACTCTGACTCCTGGACCTCCAGGCGGAACAAACCTGTCTACTCTGCCGGGAGACGGTATGAATCCGCGGGCTGGGTCTTCAGCGTTTATTCTACAGTTCAATGCAGCGCCATTGAACCTAATCTCATTTTGCGATAGATCAAGTCGATACTCGCTTGCCATGATGAGCTGTTGTTCGACGATGTCTATTCCGGTTACCATTTCGCTTATGAGATGCTCAACTTGGATCCGCTTGTTGGTTTCAAGATAATGGAATTTGCCATCCCTTGACATGACGAATTCAACAGTGCCCGCGTTCTGATAACCAGTGGCACGGATCACTTTGAGCGCTAGGGAGACGAGTCGTTTTCGTTTTTCGGTGTCTAGAGCCGGGGACGGAGTCTCCTCTAGAATCTTTTGGTATCTGCGCTGAAGAGAGCATTCGCGCTCGCCAAGGTGAACAACTCTACCTCTGGGTCCCGCTAGAATCTGGACTTCGATATGCCGTGGCTCCTGGAGGAATTTCTCCACGTAGAGTTCCGGGTGTCCAAATCCTGTGTTCGCTTCCGAACGAGCCGTCTCGAAACTTTTCTCGAGTTCCTTTATGGTCCTAGCGATCCTCATTCCACGGCCGCCTCCGCCAAAGGCAGCCTTCAGAAGAACGGGGAATCCGATCCTTCGAGCCTCCGTCACTGCTTTCTCGGCGGATTGAGCTTCGCTGTTAGCCCCGGGGACAACCGGGACTCCTGCAGCCTTCGCGAACCTCTTGGATTCGAACTTGTTGGCCGCGTTGCCAAGGACCTTGCTGCTTGGACCTATGAACACAAAGCCAGACTCTTCGCAGGCCCTAGCGAAGTCGGCGTTCTCTGCGAGAAATCCGTATCCAGGATGAACGGCTTCGACTCTGGATTTTTTGGCTGCTCTTACGATCTTCTCTATGTTCAGATAGCTTTCAGCAGGGGGACCAGAGCCTATCCGATAAGCTTCGTCCGAGCTCGTGACGTGTTTGGATTCTAAATCCGGGTCTGAGTAGACGGCGACGGTCTTTATTCCGAGTCGCTTACATGTCCGGATTATTCTGAGGGCGATCTCGCCGCGGTTCGCGATCAGGATTTTCCTGAACATTTACGGGCCGTCTAAAGGGGAATGTTTCCGTGTTTCCGAGGGGGGCGTGCTTCCCTTTTGGTCTTGAGAGCTTCTAGGTAGTTGACTAGAACCTCTCTAGTCTTGCTGGGTTCTATTACGTCATCAATGTAGCCTCGTTCTGCTGCTATGTAGGGGTTTGCGAATTTTTCTCTGTACGAGTTTACGAGTTCCTTTGTTTTAGCGTCGGCGTTACGCGCTTTTTCTAGTTCCTCACGGAAGATGATGTTGATTGCTCCTTCAGGTCCCATCACAGCGATCTCCGCTGAAGGCCAGGCTAGGTTTAGGTCCGCCCGGATATGCTTGCTGCCTAAGACATCATATGCTCCACCGTACGCCTTTCGAATGATAATCGTCAGTTTAGCCACGGTGGCCTCGCAGTAGGCATATAGGAGTTTGGAACCATGCCGAATTATCCCCTCGTGTTCTTGGTCGATGCCTGGGAGGAATCCTGGGACATCGACGAGGGTCAGAATCGGGATGTTGAAGGCATCGCAAAATCGGACGAAGCGGGCACCTTTCACTGAGGAGTTGATGTCGATGACTCCAGCGTTGAATTTCGGCTGGTTGGCTACTATTCCGATTGAGTGGCCGTTTATTCTCGCGAATGTTGTGATCATGTTGGCTGCCCAGAGGGGCTGAACTTCCAAGACCTCTCCTCCGTCGACTATTCTAGTGATAATGTCCCTCATGTCGTAGGGTTTGTTGTAGCCCTCAGGTAGGATCGTGTTAAGATCCTCTTTCTTCCCAGTTGGCGGTCGAGCTGGAACTTCTGGAGGGTCTTCCGTGTTGTTTGATGGAATGTAGCTCAGAAGTTTCCGGATCTGTTGAAGACACTCTTTCTCGTCTCGTGCGAAGAAATGGGCGACGCCGCTGGTCGTGTTGTGGACTTTGGCTCCTCCGAGCTCTTCGAAGCTGACGTTCTGGTTGAGGACTGCTTTGATCACATCGGGACCGGTGATGAACATGTAGCTGGTCTTGTCGACCATGAAAGTGAAGTCTGTCATTGCGGGCGAGTAGACGGCTCCCCCTGCGCAGGGACCCATTATCGCTGAGATCTGTGGAATCACGCCGGAAGCGAGAACGTTTCGAAAGAATATTTCCGCATATCCTCCGAGGCTGACAACTCCCTCCTGTATCCTGGCGCCTCCCGAGTCGTTCAGTCCGATGACTGGGACTCCGGTCTTGAGTGCCATGTCCATTATCTTGGTGACTTTTCGCGCGAACATCTCGCCCAATGAGCCGCCGAATGTTGTGAAGTCGTGAGAGAAGAGGTAGACGAGTCGTCCATCTATTCTACCATGTCCGGTGACTACGCCATCGCCCAGAATCTTCTTGTCAGCCATCCCAAAGTCCGTAGTCTGATGGACCACAAAGCGGTCGATTTCGACGAAGCTGGCAGGGTCAACAAGAGCGTCGATTCGTTCTCGCGCTGTCATCTTTCCCCGAGAATGTTGAGACTCTATCTTCTCGGTTCCGCCGCCGAGCTTAGCCTGTTCTCCTTTCTTCTTCAGCTCATCGAGCCGCTGAGACATACTCATTGGTTCGACGAGTGCGAAGTCGATTCCTTGTATAAAAGCAGGGGACTGTTCTAGTCGTCGAGAAGAGTCAGCGAGCCTTCGTTCACTTTCCGGATTCTGTGATCGTCGGTCTCGATCAAAAGACTACCCTCTTCGTCTATCGCTCGACTGATGCCTGTTACAGTTTCCTTTGGGAGGTTGACTTGGACCCTCAGCGGTCGGTGAATGCAGTTGCGCCACCATTCATCCATTATTTTCGAAGGGTGGTTCAAGTCATCGAAAGACGACCGGATCTGATCGAGAATTGCCCTGAGGAGGACCCGAAGATTATGTTGTTTTCCAGATACGAGTCGCATGGATATTGCTCCAGGCGGAAGCTGAGCTTTGCCCTGATTGACGTTTAGGCCGATTCCTAGAATCGCGAATGAGACCCTCTCACCCTGGGTCTTGGATTCTACCAGGATTCCGCCGAGTTTCGCGTTCCCAAGAACTAGGTCGTTTGGCCATTTCAGCATGACACTCAAGCCAGTCTCTCGTTCGACCCCCTTTCGCGTCGCAACCGCGGCTAGAAACTGCAGCAACTGGAGGCTCCGGCCAGGTAAATTCGGTCTGAGGAGTATTGAGAACCAGAGCCCGCCCCTTTGAGATTCCCACTTGTTCTCCCCCCTTCCTCGCCCTTTCGTCTGAACATCGGCGACGACGATAGTCCATTCATGGGCCGATTGTTGGGCTAGGCGATATGCGGTCGTGTTGGTTGATTGCAGTCTCTTGTACCGAAGTATCTTCAGGGAAGCAACCGTGATTCTCTTTCTAAGAATCGCAGTTTAAGCGTTAGCTGGTCATTGATAGCGGCTGTAGCCAGTCGGAGAACGGTCTCCAAGCCGTGTAAATGTTGTCTGCAAAATTCAAGGTCCGCATTTCAACTTTCAAAGCCCCATTGTTGTCCTGGTCCCGAAATTCTAGGACCAAGTCTGCAAATCTCTTGACCGTTTCAACAACTGAACGATCGTGAATGTCCTCTTTTATCACGAGGATAGCAGTTCGCTTCTTCAGCTTGACTCTCGAGGCCAGTTGGCAGAAGAAAGAGTAGAAGCTCTCCGGAGAATTGATGCTCCGAATAACGTTGTCCAGGAAGTCGCCAACGATGACTTTGCTCTCGCTCTCCTGAATGCATTTTTCAATGAAGAGATTAACCTCCAAAAGGTTGTCAGGGGAGATTATTTCAACTCGACCGGATGGGTGGGCCATCGAGCTTCCGCCGACAAAAGTAACCCAGCCTATTCTGTTCGAGTTATCGTTGGAGATCTCCTCCGGTGCTGTTGGTCCCAGCACAAGTAAGGGGGCTGGGGCGTCAGAAGGTAGAGCGTCCTGAAGGATTGTGCGGATAGTCTCTCTAACGCTTACGTTTCCGCGGACACAGGCTATAACGAGCCTGTGCCTGTCGAGTTGGCTGTCGTGCCAGCCTGAATCGTTCTCGTTGGTCGGCTGTTTCTCTTTTTGCGGGTGAGTTTCTCTTCGTGTAGCCATTCAAGTCTTCCCGTGGGAAGCTACCTTTTTTAGGTAAATGGATATAAGCTTTCCCGTTTTTCTACGGAAAAAGGTAGATTACGCCAAGAAGG
>Ga0209690_1001398_pt1 | contig 13500 bp, 11 predicted proteins | sample GraSoiAngelo_150_FD_186164 | JGI IMG/M metagenome (GOLD analysis project Ga0209690, IMG submission 186164) | Grasslands soil microbial communities from the Angelo Coastal Reserve, California, USA - 14_1009_09_40cm (SPAdes) (version 2) | ecosystem: Environmental > Terrestrial > Soil > Grasslands ...
CTGCTGTGAACTAAGCTGTGAGATGCCAATCGGGTTTTCGTCCTTGCCCATTACCGACTTGAACAGCGTATATCCAGTGGCCGCCACCATGGTCGGAATTGATAAGAAGAACGAAAACTCCAACGCCGAGGCCCTTGACATCCCTGCCAATTGCCCGCCCGCGATCGTCGACATCGACCGCGAGGTTCCGGGAAACGCAGCCGAAAGAATCTGGCAGGCGCCAATCCAGATCGCCTGGCCCAGACTCATGTCCTCCATTCTCCAAGTATGAATGCGGCCTCCCGGGGCTTCTGGTCCTGCTGCCTCGGAGCGTGCATTCATCGCATCAACAGCCCACATCACGATTCCGCCGATCAGTAGTGCGCTCCCCATGATGTGAAGGCTCTCCAGGTGCTTGCCGATGACCTTGGTCAGCAGGTAGGACGGAGGAGCGGTTATCAGGAACGCGACGGTAGTCAAGCTCAAGGGATGGGTCAGCGGGGTGCGATCGCCACGTTCGCCGCGCGGGAACGACGCCAAGAACCTGGTAATTCGATGGCGGAAATAGATGGGAAGACAAAGAATCGCACCCAACTGAATGACGATGGTGTACATCTTCCAGTAGCCGCTCGTGAGGCTGATGTTCAATAACGCTTCTGCAATGCGCAGATGGGCAGTCGAGCTGACGGGCAGGAACTCGGTCAGTCCTTCAATGATCCCCAGCAGCAGGGACAGCAGGTAATCGTTCAAGCTTCCTCCAGAGGGTGAGTGGAGCGAGTATCTCAGAAAATTGTTGGTGGGATTGCTTGCGATCTTGATTCGGTCACAAAATTGTGTGCGGATCACTCACTCACATTGCCGTACGTGGGAACGTTCTGCTGGATCAGGAAAATCAAACGCCGCGCCCGCAATGCCCACTCGCTTTGCGGATATTGCGACAGCACTTGCTGTGCCAGCGCCAAAGCCCTGTTTCTCGATTCGTCCGATTTCTTCGCCTGCTCTTCAATCTTGTAGATCTCAATTAGCGCCGAGCGCCGCCAGGCTGCATCATATAGTGCCTCCGCGGCGGCAGGCGATTGCGAATGCTCCTTAGCATACTTCTCATAAATTTCCGCTTCTTTGTCGGGGCACTTCGAGGATCCCTGCCAATCGCCGCACAGCTTGTTGTCGATCAGGTGGAAGGCGGCGAGATCAGCCCACTTAGTGCCAGAAAACTTCTTCATCACCAGCTTCATCCAGTGCTCATCCATACCCTCACGCAAGTAGGATTCCTTTTCCCGCGCCGAGGGACGCGTCATCACATCCGCTTTCTCCAGTTGCCAGCGGATATCGGCGGCCCGGTACAACGCCTCTCCCGCAAGCGGCGAGCTCGGGAAGTAATCATAGACGCGATAGTAAAGGCGCATGGCGTCCTGGTCTGCCCCCTTGCGGCCTCCCCGTCGGCTGGCTTGACCTTCGGAGTCCGTCGCTTCGCCGAACAGGATCTTGTCGCCGTCGGGAGTGGATGTCCGCACCATTCCTTTATCCAGCAGCCAACCGGTAATGGTTTTTCCTTGCCTCTCCTCCTCCTCGTCCTCGCGGCGCTGGGACTGTCCGCCAAGCAAGGCTTCGACGTGCGCCCAACCGCGGCTGGTCTCCAGAATCACGATTTCGTGCCCGCGTCCCACTTCCGTCAGCTTGGACGAATTCGTGTCTGGAGACAGATAGAGTGTTGCCGCTCGCACCAGCGCCCCGCGCTCGCCAACAGCAAAAGCCGCAGCGCAGTACAAAATCACCAGCAAGCAAAGAATCAGCCGGAAATAATTTCGCATCACAGCCATTTCCCAGGGGAAACCTGAAATTCTGCACGGCTGTTCATAATTTGCTGGGGCAATCGGTTGTCCGCCTTTGGCACAGGCCACGTAGGGACAGACGCCCTCGTCTGTCCGGCCGAGCGAACCTCGGCTATGAATGCGTCGGCGCACGATTTTAAGTCGGCCACAGATGGAACCTCTCCCGTAGCGATCCTGCGCATCCCTTGTTCGCTTGCCCCCAGAGACAATCAGGCCGTCGCCGTTGCCTGCCGCTGAATTTCCTCTAGCATCTTCGGTTCAATGTTCCCGCCGCTAATCACCGCCACATTCAATGTCGTCTTCGGCAACTGGTCACGATGGAAAAGAAAAGCCGCTACTGCCACCGCTCCACTGGGTTCGGCAATGGTTTTAGAATTCGCTGCCAGCCGCCGCATAGCCTCTCGAGTTTCATCTTCACGGATAGTCACAATGTCATCCACATACTTGCGGATGTGCTCGAAATTGATTGGACCCACACTTTGAGTGCGCAGCCCATCCGCCATGGTGCGCGTGACCTGCTCGGCAGCGAACGGCACAATTTGTCCAGAGCGCAGACTGGCTTGAGCGTCCGCCGCCAGCTCCGGTTCCACGCCAATTACTTTCACTGACGGTCTGCTGAGCTTAATCGCTGTAGCGATGCCGCTTATCATCCCACCACCGCCGACCGGCACCAGCACGGTTTCGACTTCGGGCAAATCCTCCAGAATCTCCAGGCCCATCGTACCCTGGCCGGCGATAATCTTTTCATCGTTGTACGGAGGCACGATCACATACCCATGCTGCGCTGCTAATTCTTCTGCTTTTGCTTGTCGTTCCGCGCTGCCCGGGCCCACGGTCACAATCTCTGCGCCCATGGAAGTTGTCGCTTCGCGTTTGATCAGGGGAGCATTGGTCGGCATTACGATCACTGCCTTCACGCGCAACAAACGTGCCGCGTAGGCCACTCCCTGCGCGTGATTACCGCTGGAGTAGGAAATCACGCCGCGTGCCCGCTCGTCATCGGACAGCGATACGATCTTGTTGTATGCTCCGCGAAGTTTGAACGAGCCGATCGGCTGTTGATTTTCCAGCTTTAAAAACAGGCGTCGCTCATCACTCCCGCGAACTGGTTCGTGGATCTGCGACTCAAGCAGTTCTGTCCGCACCGCCACACCACTCAAGCGCGCTTGTGCCTGCTGAATGTCATCGAGGGTAACGATAGGGGTCCTCCGAACTTTCTACGAATTAAGCGAAGCGAAGGACGTGCTTTCCGGCGCCAAGTAAAGCAGGTTCTCCGCACGACCCAGCCCGTCAAAATGACCGAGTCTTGGCTTCTATCTGCCTGAATCCCGGCAAATCCGTGGGAACTAGATTTCGAGTATCACCGGCATGATCAGCGGCCTCTTCTGGGTTTGCTTGGATATGTACCGTTTGAGGTCCGCCCGGATTTTTTCTTTGATCACGCCGTAGTCGGCCTTCTCTTCGTCGCTCGACAAATCTAGCGTTTGGATGACGATCTGCCGGGCGCCATCGACAAAGCCGTCTTCACCAGGAGCAAATCCCCGGGTAACAATTCCAGGACTGGTGCTTTCCACTCGGCCGGTTAGCTTATTGATCGCAATAATCGGCAGAACAATCCCGTCCTCGCTCAGATGTCGCCTGTCTTTAATAATCAAATCTTCGACCACATCGGTGCGAGAACCAGAATCAATGCAAACGCGCCCTACATTCACTCGGCCCGCCTTGCGGGTACCTAGTTCATCGAATTCCAGAATGTCGCCGCTCTCGAGCAGCACAACTTTGCCCGCCGATCCGTGCATGGAAGCCGCCAGCTCCGCGTGCAGTTTTAGTTGCCGGTACTCGCCGTGGATCGGAATGAAATATCGCGGCTTGACCAGATTAATGATCAGCTTCAGCTCTTCCTGGCTGGCATGCCCGCTGACGTGTACCGGCGGCGACGAGCCATCTTCGTAGATCACGTGCGCCTCGCGCCGGAACAGGTGGTCGATCATCCGGTAAATCGCTTTCTCGTTACCTGGGATGATGCGAGACGAGAGCACAACCGTGTCGCCCTTCTCGATCTTGGCATGTTTATGGTTTTCGACCGCAGCCCGCGAAAGCGCTGACATGGGCTCGCCCTGGGTCCCGCTGATCAGCACGCATACTTTTTCCGGCGCAAAATTCTTCATCTCGCCGGGATGGATCAGCAGGCCCTCCGGAATCTCGACGTAACCCAGGTCTTCTGCAATTTCCGCCGAGCTCACCATGGATCGGCCGATGAAAGCCACCTTGCGACCATGCTGCCCCGCCAGCTCAATTGTCAGCTTGATGCGGTGAATCGAGGACGAGAAGCACGAAATAAACAGCCGCCGCTCCGTGCGCGCAAACACTTCATCGAACTTGCGCCGCACCGCCCGCTCACTCGGGGTGTACCCTCTTCGCTCGACATTGGTCGAATCCTGGAATAATGCCAGCACGCCCTCTTTGCCGTACTCGGCGAAGGAGTGCAGATCAAAAAGCCTATTATCCGTGGGGGTCGGGTCCACCTTGAAGTCGCCGGTATGAAGGACGACGCCGAGTGGTGTATGGATCGCTAGCGACACGCAGTCCACCAGGCTGTGCGTCACTTGAATGGGATGAATGACGAACGATCCCACCCGGAAGCGCTCGCCCGGTTTGATTTCCCGCAGGTCGGCATCGTCCAGTAATCCGTGTTCTTCCAGCTTGTCTTCCACGTACGCTAGCGTGAACTCCGTGCCCCAGACTGGAACGTTCAGCTCGGAAAGAATCCACGGCAACGCGCCAATGTGGTCTTCATGACCATGCGTGAGCACGATCGCCTGCACCCGATTCCGGTTTTCGATCAGATAAGAAATATCGGGAACAACAATGTCTACACCCAGCAGTTCGGCCTCGGGGAACATCAGACCAGCGTCGATGACGATGATGTCGTCGCCCCAGCGAACGGCCATGCAATTCATGCCGAACTCGCCCACCCCCCCAAGGGGTACGATGTGTAGTTTTCCAGATGGCATTGGGAACACTTGATGCTAGCACAGGCCCGGCAGCAGCGGTTTCCTAGCACAGATACTCTTTTTAAGATGAGCTTTTGGGGCCACATCTCTTCCACTCGCATCCAATATTCGATGGCAGAAAAGATCAGCAAATCCTGGGTGCGCGGCCGGGTTGAGGACGCCCTTCGTGGCGGGCTGGCACGCGCCTATGAGACTGTGAGAGTGGATCCAGTAAAGTTCCTCGTGAAACTGCGCACTGCCTATGGCCTGCCGATCACGACTTTTCATGGTCTGTTTTCGGTAGAACTCAGTTTGCTGGACAGCGTTTCCCAATCGGTGATCCGCAGCGGTATGAAAATGGCCGCCGCCGAAGGAGCGGGTCTCGGTCTGGGCGGAATCATCACGATTGTTCCCGATCTCGGCATCCTCGCGGGCATCACTCTGCGCACCATCCAGAAGCTCAGCTTGCTCTACGGTTTCGAATTCAATACTGACGATGAGATCGCCGAACTGTGGATCGCCGCCGCCACCGCCGCGGGCGTAGATATCAGCCGTGAGTTGCTGGAAAAAGAAGTGGTCAACCGCTTCGTGCCGCGGGTGATCCAGCGCATCGCCACGCAGGCCAGTGGCGAAGTGGTGGAGAAATGGGCTGGCAGGCTTATTCCTCTAACCAGTTCTCTGATTGGCGCCGGGCTGAACTATTATTTCGTGCGGGCCTGGGGAGAACGTGCGAACTCACATTTTCGCCAGAAACATCTTGAGGTCCGCACGCGGATGGCGACAAAAGTGGCGATTCCGGCCGTCAGACATCCCAGCATATTGTCATCTTGAGTGGCTTTCAGGCTAAGAAGGATCTGCTGTTAGCTAACCCGGACGGTTCTTCGCGGGTCATATGCTCACTCACAATGACAAGGCTCCAATAGAAAGTTGATGACACAATTGTTTCGCTGCTCCGCCATCCTCTTCGATCTCGACGGTGTTCTCGTCGATTCGACCCACTCGGTCACCCGTCAGTGGCGCATCTGGGCGAACGAAAACAACCTCGATTCCGCGAGACTCTTGGAGATCGCCCACGGCCGCCGGACCATCGAGGTTGTTCAACTCTTGACCCCGCATCTGGCCACGGCGGATGAGGTCGCAAAAATCGAGCAGCGCGAAGCCGCGGACACAGAAGGAGTCCGTGTGATGCCTGGAGCCGCCGAACTCGTGGCATCGATTCCCAATGGTCGCTGGGGTGTAGTCACTTCCGGGACGCGTCATCTGGCCACATCACGACTCGGCCTCGCCAATATCCCGATTCCTGTAGTTTTGATTTCCGCAGACGATGTTGTGGAAGGTAAACCGAATCCCGAGCCCTACCTGAAGGGAGCGCAACGGCTGGGGGTGGATCCCTCAGAGTGCGTGGTGATCGAGGATGCTCCTGCCGGCATTCTCGCGGCGCATGCCGGAGGGATGAAAGTCATCGCCCTGGCCAGTACATATCCAGTTGCCGATCTGAGAGAAGCGGAAGCCGTAGTACAGAGCCTCACGCAGATTCACGTCAGCTTTGATGGAGCCCGCCGGGGCCAAGCTCTGGAAACTTCCATCCTTTGATCTGCAGATTCGGCACGCGGCCACTGAGACTCAAACATGTCACACTCAGCCAGCCCTTGTTGGCTCGCTTGCGAACGAAGACGAGTTTTCCCTACTTCTCCCGGGCACTTGAATCACTAACCCGTGGCTGTTTCTACCGGAGCCAATCTTCCAATTCAATTCTTTGATCCGTTTTCTCGTCGCGATATTTCACGATTACTGGCGTGTAGAGTGACAGGTTCCACTCCGCTGCCTGGCCTTTCCTTACCGCGCGCGAACCGGGCACCACCACGGCATTTTCCGGTATTTCCAGTGGCTTGTCGTCCGTCGCACGATACACTCGCCCACGGACAATATCGTAAAGTGGTGTGGACCGCGTCAGGATCGTTCCCGCTCCCAATACCGCACGTGACCGCACCAGCGTGCCTTCATAGACCCCGCAGTTCCCACCCACGAGGACGTCGTCTTCAATAATCACCGGCGCTGCATTCACCGGTTCCAATACGCCGCCCACCTGCGCTCCAGCGCTGAGGTGAACCCGTTTCCCAACTTGCGCGCACGATCCCACCAGTGCGTGTGAGTCCACCATCGTGCCTTCGTCTACGTATGCGCCGACGTTGATGAACATCGGTGGCATGCAGATCACCGACGGCGCGACGTATGCCCCCATTCGCACCGATGAGCCGCCAGGCACTAAGCGCACGCGGTCGGTCACGGCGAATCGTCGAGCAGGAAAGGTGTCTTTATCTACGAAGGACAGCCCGGCGCCATCGCCCATCTCCGTGAGTTCGCCCAAACGGAATCCCAGTAGGATGCCCTGCTTCACCCAGGTGTTGACTATCCAGCGATCGCCGTGTTTTTCAGCCGCGCGGATGTTGCCGCACGTGAGCGCATCACGAAATTCTAGAAAACTCTGGCGCGCTTCCGGGTTGCGCTCCACTTCCCCCAGGGAGGCGAGGCGCTCGATGGCAGCCTTGAGAGGTTGCATGCGGAAGGAAGTATAAAAGAACGGAGTGCAGAAGTCAGAATGCAGAGGTCAGAGTGCAGAAGTCAGAATGCAGAGGTCAGATTGCAGATTTCACATTGCAGATTTCAGAAGTAAAAACCATGTCCTCTGCGAACTTAGAAGTGGGCAGCCTGAGAGGGTTTACTTGTGCAATCTGCCTTCTGCATTCTGACTTCTGCATTCTGACTTCTGCATTCTGACTTCTGCACTCTGACTTCTGCACTCTAAAATCTTATTTCCACAATCCTAAATGCACTTGCACTCGCTGCGGATCAGCACGCCTGGCATATGTTGCGAGGCCTCGCGCGCTTCGCTGAGGGTAGCATACGGTCCGTGCCAGCGAGCGTGGTTGGCGTCGTGTCCCGCCGGACGTCCCTTGCCGTAATTGCATTGTCCGCAAGCAGAACGGTGCAACACGATTTTGTGTGGTCCGGCCAGCCAATTCTCATAAACGTAGAACTCGGCTCCTTCAGGAGTCGCTGCGGCTGGTTTTGCAATCACACCCGCATCAATGGCGATCTTCTGCAGGCGCGAGCGCGTTTCACGACGCATAGGCAGGAGTGGCAGGCGGTAGGCTTCCTCAATTTTGCCCATCATGGCCAGAACAGCCTTCACCGGCAGCGGATTCGACTCCATGAAGTTGGCCTGCATCAAGGCGAAATACCTGCGATGCAGCCGCCGTGCCGTATCCCAATCACTATTCAGCGCCGCCCGAGTCATCTCGGCCATCTCACGCGGGATCTCGTTCGATGCCACTGAAATAATCCCAACCCCGCCCAGCGCAATAACCGGCAAAGTAATGGCGTCGTCGCCGGAAAAGACCAGAAAGCGTTCCGGCACTGCGCTGCACACTTCCGCGATCTGAGTCATGTTGCCGCTGGCTTCCTTCACACCAGCAATGTTCGGCACTTCCGCCAAACGCGCCAGAGTGCCCGGGTCAATGTTGGCGCCTGTGCGCCCTGGCACGTTGTATAGGATCAGCGGCTTGTCCACTGCCTCGGCGATCGCCTTGAAATGGCGGTACTGTCCTTCTTGCGTGGGCTTGTTGTAGTAGGGCGAAGCGGTAAGGATGGCGTTGACGCCCGGTCGTGCAGCCACTTCCTTGGCTTTCTCTACTGCATCGTGTGTGGAATTCGAAGTCGCTCCCGCGACGATAGGCACACGCCCCGCCGCCACTTCGACCGACACATCGATTACATGTAGCCACTCGTCGTGCGAAAGGGTTGGGGTTTCGCCGGTTGTGCCGCAAGGGACTAGGAAGTCAATCCCCGATTCCACTTGCCAGGCGACCAGATTACGCAGGGCGGCTTCATCAATCGAGCCGTCTTGCTTAAAAGGTGTGATGAGAGCTGTTCCGCATCCGCGCAGTTGCATACCACAAAGATAACGCTTATCCGCACCTGTAGGAAACGGGTATCAGTTTAGGCGGTAGATAGCACGATGATGTTCTGAAAAAGTCTACAACTCCTGCCATATATCCTTGAAATCAAAAAATCCTCTTTTCCCCGACAGCCACTCCGCCGCCATTACCGCGCCTTCGGCGAAACCGCGCCGCGACTTGGCATCATGGCACAGATAGATCGTATCGTTGAGCGAGTCCAGCATGACCTCATGCATACCCACTACTTCACCTTCGCGGAAAGAAATAATCTCCAACTCCTCGCCACAGGCTTCGTGCATTATCCTCTGGATTGCCACCGCGGTTCCAGAAGGCGCATCTTTCTTCTGCGCATGATGACGCTCGAAAATCTGTCCGTGGTAGCCGTGCCGCATTGCCGCCGCAGCGGTGCGTGCGATCTCAAAAAATAAATTCACCCCGATGGAAAAGTTTGCTGCGTAGAGAAGCCCGGTTCCGCCCTTCTGGACCATTTGACGGACGTTTGACAGCTCGTCGTACCAGCCCGTAGTGCCCACAACCATGTTCTTTCCCGCGCGGACGCAGGCTCGAATGTTCTCGATGACGACATTCGGTGTAGTGAAGTCAATCACCACGTCCACTTCGCGCAGTTTCGCGGTGGTTAGCGCCGAGCCATCCAGATTTTCTTTGCTGCCAACGATCTGGATTTGGTGCCGGCGCTGGCGCGCCAGATCCGCCACCAGGGAGCCGGTCTTCCCGCGGCCAAGTATCAGAAAATTCATTGTGGCTCTAAAACGATACCCGCAGAGAACGCTGAGAACAACCGCAGAGTAGCCGAGAATTGTCACGGCCGTTGCGTCAGGGATCTTGCTCGTTTTGGCCGCGACTGGAATTGCGTGATTTTCCGCATTTCTCCGCGCCTCCGCGAAATCTTCGCGACCTCTGCGGTTAAAGGCTTTTCCCGGAATTATCGGAGTGCAGGCTCACGCGAACACCTCCGGATCCGGGTCTGAGAAGAATGCCTTATGCAACCGCCGCAGCACCTCGGGTACATGATCCTCTTCAATTACGAACGTCAGGTTTATCTCCGACGCGCCCTGCGAAATCATGCGGATATTCACGTCTGTGAGCTCGCCGAAAACGCGTGCCGCAATCCCCGGCGTCTCCCGCAGGTTCTCGCCCACCAGGCAGACAATCGCCTTGCGTCCTTCGTATTTTACGTCCGCCAACTTGGCCAGATCGGCGGCCAACGCAGGAATGGCCTCATTGGAATCCACAGTAAGTGAGACGCTGACTTCCGATGTTGAAACCACGTCTACCGGCACGCGATGGCGGTCGAAGGCTTCAAAGATGGATTTGAGAAAACCGTGCGCCATCAGCATGCGAGTGGCCACTACATCGACAATCGTGATGCGCTTCTTGGCTGCGATCGCCTTAAATGTATTGCGGCAACGAGGTGCCCGCGCCGTGATTTTCGTGCCTTCGCAGGATGCATTGCGCGAGTTCAGTACGTACACCGGAATGTTTTGCTGAACCGCTGGCAGCACGGTGGCGGGGTGCAGCACTCTGGCTCCGAAATAGGCAAGCTCGGCCGCCTCGTCGAAACTGATCACCTTAATGCGCCGGGCCTCGGGGCACACATTCGGATCCGTGGTCATCATGCCATCTACGTCCGTCCAGATTTCAATTCGCTCTGCACCCAGGCCGGCACCCACAATTGCCGCTGAAAAATCCGAGCCTCCGCGCCCGATGGTGGTGGTGATCCCCGCCCGGGTAGCCGCGATGAAGCCGCCCATGACCGGAACCCGACCGTCATCGACCAACGGTTTCACTTTCAGGCGCAATCGCTCGTTCGTCTCCTGGAAAAAAGGAACGGCCCGCGTATGGCTGCTGTCCGTCAGAATGCATTCGCGCGAATCCACCAGGGTCGAATCAAGTCCGCGGGCAGAAAACGCCGCCGTAATGATCTTGCTGGAAAGCAGTTCGCCGTAAGCAGCTATGTTATCGGTGGTGCGCGGTGTCAATTCGCCAACTGCCGCGATGCCGCGCAGCAGTTCATCCAGCGCGTCAAAATCAACTCCCAGATCACCATGAAACTGGGTGAAGAGCGCAGTTCCCAGCAGCTCGCCGGCAGCGTTGTAATGCCGCTCGCGCAGGGCACGGGCAAGCTTGAGCGCGGTTTTGCGATCGCCGGCGCCGGCGGCGCGTCCCATGGCCAGCAATTGGTCGGTGACCTTGGACATGGCGCTGACCACAACCACAGGTCTCTGCGCCAGGCGTCCCCTTACAATCTCTGCCGCGCGATCGATCGCCTTGGCATCCTCAACCGAGGTCCCGCCGAATTTCATCACGATCATCGACCGATGTTCCTTGAAAAGGGAGCAGCGCGGATCAGCAACAACCGACTCATGGCTGGCATGGTTTGCCTTAATCCAGGTATCCCTGCGCTTTGAGTAGTTCGGCGTTCAGCAGGGCGGCGCCCGCAGCCCCACGAATCGTGTTATGGGAAAGCAGGGTGAACTTCCAGTCCAGCACGCCACACGGACGCAGTCGCCCCACCGTCGTCGTCATCCCAGCGCCACTGTCGGCATCAAACCTTGGCTGCGGCCGGTCAGCGGCGTCCAGATACACCACCGGTTGTTCAGGCGCGCTAGGCAGCCGGAGCTCCTGCGGCTCGCTGCGGAACTGGTTCCAGGTCGCAATGATCTCCTCCCGTTGCGCCTTCTCTTTCAGCTCCACAGAGACGGACTCCGTGTGTCCATCCTCGACTGCGACGCGGTTGCATTGCGCACTCATGGCAAACGCCGCGGGCTCCACCTTCGATCCGTTCAGCCGGCCCAGCAGTTTGCGGGTTTCTTCCTCCATCTTTTCTTCTTCTTTCGCAATATAGGGGATCACATTTCCGAGGATGTCGAGTGAAGCCACTCCCGGATATCCCGCTCCACTGACCGCCTGCATGGTGACAGCCATCACCGTTTTGAGGCCGAATCGCTGCTCCAAGGGAGCCAGGGCCAGCACCAGTCCAATGGCTGAGCAATTGGGATTGGTCACCACGAACCCGCCGGACTTTCGCCGCCATGCCTGACATTCGAGCAGCTTAATGTGCCCGCCGTTGACCTCCGGAATTACTAGCGGGACGTCGGCCTGCATGCGCAACGCGCTCGAGTTGGAAACTACCGCGCATCCCGCCTCAGCGAAACGGGGCTCGAGTTCGGCAGCGATGCCTGCGTCCAGTGCCGCGAAGATAATTTTCGGAGCGTCTTCGGGCTGTGCCGCGGAAACACGCATTCCAGCGATGCGGGTAGGGATCGGCGACTTCATCCGCCAGCGCGCGGCCTCGGCATAGAGACGACCTTCGGAGCGGTCCGAGGCTCCCAGCCAGGTGATCTCGAACCAGGGATGGTGCTCCAGCATCTGGACGAAACGTTGTCCCACAATGCCGGTAGCACCCAGAATTCCTACGGGAGTTTTCGTTTGCATGGAGTTGATTCGAATTTTCTGCCCTGCTTACTTGCGCGGGCTGATCTCGCTCCCGAAAGCGTACTCATTCAGCGGTCCGAAACGCCTCTTCTCCGCGTAGATTCTCCACCGCCGGAACACGATCCGCAAACTGGCCATCACCGGAATCGACAAATAGACCCCGAGTACGCCAGCGATTTCGCCTCCCGCCAGTACGCCGAAGATCGCTGCCAGGGGGTGCAGTTCCATTTTTTCACCCATGATGCGGGGTGAGACGAGATAATCCTGCACCAGTCGCCACGCCGCCAGAAATAACAAAAGCAAGAGCCAGTGGGGATAGCTCATCAACAATGCCACACTGATGATCAGCACGGCGGCGACCAGCGGGCCCACAACCGGGATGAACTCCATGGCTCCGCCCGCGGTTCCGAGTACAAGGGCGTAAGGCACGCGCAGCATGCCCAAAAATGCCGTGTACACCATCAGCGACAGTGCCGCGAGAGTGAGTTGAGCACGAATAAAGTGGGCGAGCATCTGATTCAAATCATTCAGGACGCCCTCGAGGAACTCGCGCTGGGGCCGCGTCTGCACGATGGAAAGAGCTGTTTCACTGAAACTGCGCCCATCCTTCAAAAAGAATATCGCCAGTATAGGCACCAGTACCAGAAACCAGATATTCTGGGCTGCCTCAGCCAATCGTAGCCCCACCCGTTGGGCAATGCGCATCACATCATTGCGATGGTTAAAAAGAAAACTCTGGAGTTGCTGCCGCGTTTTAAAACTCCAGCCGTGTTCCGCTCCGATTTGTTGGGCGATCTCACCCGAACTGACCTTGTGCAGCAGATCGGTTTCCCCCAGCCGTGCTGCCTGGCGCGCAAGCCGCGGGCCTACAAAGAAGAAAATGGTGGCGACGAGGATGACCAGGAGCATGTAGATGACGGCGATCGCGCGCCCCCGTCCGCGCACCCATTTTTCAATTCGAGAAACGGCTGGATCCATCAGGTAAGCAAAAAAGATGGCAAAGAGGAATGCGACGAGGGTATGCCGGGCTGCGTAGAGAAACGCCAGCGCCAGCGCGAACAGCAACACCGTAATCAGAATTCGCGACGCGCGTGTATCGATCAGGGCCAAACGCAGCTCCCGTGGACGTGCGCTTTACACCAAGGAGCACGGGTCTACAGGCTGCGGAAAAACTCGATTTGACCTCTGTTTTGGGAAGGGCACGACTTCGAGCATGCCCTGAATTGCCGAAGCCCTGAGCGAAGTTCGAAGGGGAAGCCGAAGGGTGCCATTAAGCCCTTT
>Ga0209690_1001400_pt1 | contig 13490 bp, 9 predicted proteins | sample GraSoiAngelo_150_FD_186164 | JGI IMG/M metagenome (GOLD analysis project Ga0209690, IMG submission 186164) | Grasslands soil microbial communities from the Angelo Coastal Reserve, California, USA - 14_1009_09_40cm (SPAdes) (version 2) | ecosystem: Environmental > Terrestrial > Soil > Grasslands ...
CCCGGACGTCGCGTGGCCGGTCGAGCGGCACGTAGTCGGCGATGTCGACGGGCAGGCTGCGGGCGAGGCGCTCGGCGGAAGGCGAAAAGAACGTGTAGGCGAGCTGCCACTGCGGTGCTTCGGCGCGCAGCGCCTCGAGCACCGGCTTCGCCTGCAGCCCCTCGCCCACCGAGGAGGCGTGCACCCACACGAGCGGCCGCCCGGTCTCGCGGTGCGCGCGCCCCCACGTGCGCAGCCGCTCCACCACCTCGCGGCGCGCCTCGAGCCCGCGGGCGACCTTCTTGTCGAATCGGGCCGCGAGAGGAAGGGCGCGCTGCGCGAGGCTCAGGCCGAGCCGGTAGATGAAGGAAGGGCGCGCCATCAGGCCCCGGTCTTGCTCCGGTACACCGAATCGAGCACGGCCCGGAACACCTCGACCGGAGCGTTTCCCTCGAGCAGTCCGCCCTCGATGTAAAACGTGGGGGTGCTCACCGCTCCCGCGCGCCGGGCCCGCTCGGCGTCGGCCTGGACCTCGGCCGCCGTCGCGCGGGCGCGCAGGCACGCCGCCAGCCGCGCGTGGTCCGTGCCGGCGGAGTCGCCCAGGGTGAGCAAGGTGGGGCGGGGGTCGGCGAGTTTGGCCCAGTCGTCCTGGTGCCGGAACAGGAGATTGTGCATCGGCCAGAACTTGTGCTGGCGGGCGGCACACAGGGCGGCTTCCGCGGCGGCGGTGGCGTTGGCGTGGAGACTGGGGAGCGGGAGGTTGATGTAGACGAAGCGCACCTTCCCGGTCGTCATGTACTCGCGCTCCAAGAGCGGGAGCGTGGCGAGCGCGAACGCTCTGCAGTAGGGGCACTGGAAGTCGGACATCTCGTAGACGGTTACCGGGGCGTCGGGGCGGCCCTTGGTGCGGGCCGCCAGCGCGTCGCGCTGGCCGGCGTTGCTGTTTGACACTATCGCCAGCAGGGCGAGGAGGGCCGTGGTGGAGCGCATGGGGGTCGATGGGGGTCCGGAGACCGGGGAGACGGTGGCAGTACCATAGTCGCTGACAGGGTGCCGCGCTACTGCCCCGGCCCCCTAGCGCATCGATGCGACGCGGGATATATGAATACTCAGGGGCGCGAGCTCCCGGCCGTCGCCGTCACGACCCTGGCGAGACGTCCGCTGTATCGATGACGCAGCTAGCGCGCACTGGGATCGGCGGGCGCGGTTGAACCGGGCGCGGTTGAACAGAAAGCACGTTGGCGCCACCGGCTAAGCACCAAGCCGAGCCGGACGGCGATAGCGGCCGGGAGGTCGAGCCCATAGCGGACTGGCGCAAGAGATGCCGTTACTCCGCCGCCGGCGCCCACCCAGCCGTTGGGCGCAGGCGCTTACGTGAGCAGACACATCCGAAGTCTTGTGCGAGTAGGTTGGGCCATCCTTGCGGAGGTGATATGAGACTAGTCGCAGTGTTCGCGGCGCTTGTCTTGGGTGCCTGCAGCAACAATCCCGAGGCGGCGCCCACGGTGTTCCCGCCCCAGCCCAGCACGCCCGTGAACGTCACTGGGACTTGGCTTGTGTCGTGGGGGGCCATGAGTGGTTCCGGGCATTTTTGTGGTGCCAGCGACACTCTCAGCTTGACCCAATCGGGGAGCACGATTAGTGGCACCTACTACGGTCACGTCGTGAGCTGTGATGCGTGGACCGGGGACTCGATCAACGGCACGGTCACCGGGACCGTGAGCGGATACAACGTCGCGTGGGACTTGGGCTCGAGCAACCTCCACCAAGTCGGCGTCTTCCTCAACGGCAATCCCACGGTCCCCGCTTGGGCGTCCGGCACGTATGCCATCGGAGATCAGGTTTACGACTCGAACAACAACATCGAGCAGGTCAAAAGCCCCCCGGCGCGGACGTCCAAGACCGCCTACGCCGTCGGAGACGTGGTTCTCGATTCGAATGGCAAGTTCGAGCAGTGCACTGTGGCGGGCACGAGCGCTGCCGCGGCCCCCACCTGGAATGTGACCGTTGGGGGCACGACGACCGACTCAACCGTAACCTGGACGAACTTGGGTGATAAGGCCCCGACTGGCGTCTCCGCCCCCACGTGGAACGCCACCGTGGGCGGGACAACGACCGACGGCGCCATAATCTGGAAGAACTTGGGCTCGCGCTTCCAACTCACGGGCACATCGGTCTGGACCAACACGAACTACCTGGCCATGGGGATCTTGGCGCCGTGCGGGAACACCGCCGCGAACGCCGACCCCGCCGGCTGTGCCGACAGCCTGAAGGCCGCCGTCGCGAAGTGGACGCCCGGCACGTACGCCGTCGGACAGCGGGTGTTCGACCCGAACGACAACGTCGAGCAGTGCACTGTCGCCGGCACGACGGGTCCCAAGCCCGGGCCGACTTGGAACACGACCGTGGGCGGAACGACCATCGACGGCATCAATCCCACCGCCGCCGCGTGGGCAGCCGGCACGTATGCCGTGGGGGATGAGGTGTACGACTCGAACAACAACATCGAGCAGGCCACGGTCGCAGGCACCACCGGTGCTACAGCCCCGACCTGGAACACGACGGTCGGCGGTACGACGGCCGACGGCACGGTGACGTGGAAGAACTTGGGCTCGCGCTTCGCCGTCACCTGGAAGAACTTGGGCTCGCGTTTCCTGATGGCGGACACGGCGACCATCGCGAAGCTCGGCAGCAACTGGGTGGGCACAAGCCATTAGCAGAGTCATGGAGCAAGGAGAAGCCGCGGGCCGCCACGTCGGGCGGCACTAGCCACTGCATGTCAACGCACACTGCGTCGGAGGGGACATGAGAGTCACACGCAGTCAGTTCGTACCCATCGTTCTCAGCGCGTTCTTCGCGCTGCCGGCCCTGCTGGCCGCGCAGGAGCCGGTCACCATCACTGGAACGGTGACGAGCGACGCCGGTCAGCCGCTCCCGCAAGTCGAGGTCACGATTCCGAGCCTCGGCCTGGGCTCCCTCACCAGGGATGACGGCCGTTACGCCCTCGTCGTCCCCGGAGTTCGCGTTACGGGACAAACGGTCAGCATCCAGGCGCGGCGCCTTGGTTACCGGGCGCTGAGCGCGCAGATCACGCTCGCCCCAGGCGCTCTGACACATGACTTCACCCTCGCCGCGAACCCACTGCAGCTCGGCGAGGTGGTCGTGACGGGAGCCGGTACCGCTACCCAGGCCGAGAAGTTGGGCAGCGTACGAAACCATGTGGACTCTTCGCTGATCCAGCGGAGCGACGAGATGAACTTCGTCGAGGCCCTGGCAGGCAAGGCTCCGAACGTCGAGGTGGTCTCGACTGCCGGCGACGCCGGGTCGTCGTCTTTCGTCCGCATTCGCGGTGGCAACACGATTAACGGCACCGGCCAACCGCTGATCGTAGTGGACGGTGTACCAATCGACAACTCGACGACCATCACCGGCGGGACGGGGAACAACGTGGCCGGTACCGTTGCACCGAACCGCGGCGCCGACATCAATCCCGCCGACATTGCCTCGATCGAGATCTTGAAGGGCGCCTCGGCGGCTGCCGTCTACGGGGCGCGGGCTGGGCAAGGCGTGGTGCTCATCACCACGAAGAGCGGGCAGCCGGGTCCCACGCGGACGACCTTCCGCAGCGAGTTGCTCGTCAACAACGCCACCAATGGCCCGCTGCTGCAGACCGGATATGGGCAGGGCACCGATGGCGCGCCTCCACCGGGCACCACCGGCGATCCGCCGGTGTGCGCCGCCCGTGGCTGCCGTCTGACATCGGGGACGCCGGTGTACGACCACTTCAACGACCTGTTCACCACCGGGTTCATCACGGACAACAACCTGACGGTGTCGGGCGGAGATGAGAAGACGCTGTTCTACATCTCCGGCGAGTACATGTACAACCGCGGCGATCTCGTCGGCCCCAACAACCACTGGCAGCGCTCGACCGTGCGCCTCAAGGCGTCGCAGCGATTGCTCAGCAATCTGACGATCGGTGGGAACGTCGCCTACGCGGACACGCGCGGGGCCTTCATCGAGCGCGGGTCGAACATCAGCGGGCTGCTGCTCGGCTCGCTGCGCACGCCGCCCGAGTTCAACGACCAGAACTATATCGACCCGGGCACCGGGTTGCACCGGTCGTACCGCTATCCTTTCCCGAGCTTCTCATCCACCACGGCCGGCCGGGGCTACGACAACCCCTTCTTCGTGTTGAACAGGGATCTGGCCACGGGCCGCGTGGGGCGCGTGTACGGGGACGTGAACGCGTCGTATCTCCCGGTCAGTTGGCTGAAGGTGCAGGAAGTCCTGGGCGTGGACTACTCGAACGATGAGCGGCTCGAGGCACTGGCACAGAGCAGCTCGGGCTTCCCCGGCGGCCAAGTCACCGAGGCGGATTACAAGCACCTTCAGGTTGACCAGAACCTCACGGCCACGGCGTCATACACCGTCAGCCCCACCTTCAGTGGCACCGTCACCCTGGGGCAGGGTCTGAACAGCCGTACCCAGCGGCAGATCGAGACGACGGGGAACAACCTGATCGCACCGAGTCCGTTCAACCTCCAGAACACCGTGGACCGCAACCCGCCGAACGACAACAGCACGTTCGTTCACACGCAGTCGTTCTTCGGCCAGGTCACGGCGGACCTTTACAACCAGCTGTACCTGACCGGGGCGCTCCGCAACGATGGCTCGTCAACCTTCGGCTCGTCGACGCGACGCCACTGGTTCCCCAAGGCGAGTGCGGCTTGGGAGTTCACCAAGGCGCTGAACGAGGGGCAAGGACTGGGCATGCTTAGCTACGGCAAAGCGCGGGTGGCATACGGGCAGACGGGGACGGAGCCGGGGGCCTATCAGACGATCAACTCATTCACGACGGCGGCGTTCGGCGATGGCGGCTGGGGGCCGTTCCTCACCCCGACCCAGAGCGGTCGCGGCGGCATCTATTCCGGCTCGGTGAAGGGCCAGCCCAACTTGAAGCCCGAGCGCACCGAGGAAATCGAAGGCGGGGTCGATCTCGCCTTCTTGAAGGGCGAGCGTGTCGACGCGCATTACACGTACTATCATGAGACGTCGTCGGACGTGATCTTCCTGGCGCCGCTCGCCCCGTCGAGTGGCTTCCAGTTCCAGGCGCAGAACGCGGCGACGATCAAGAACTACGGGCACGAGGTGACGCTCAACCTCCGCCCCTTGCAAACCCCAGAGATGAACTGGAGCATCGGCGTCCAGTGGGCCAAGAACACCAACAGGGTCACCGAGCTCAGGGGTGCGTCGTTCGTCTCGACTCCGAACTCCGGATTCACCGACCCGCAGGGCGCGGCATTCGCTCCCGAGACGAGTGCAACGGGGGGCGTCACCTATTTCCCCCTGGGCGAGCTGCGCGGCACCGACTTTGTGCGCTGCGGACGGGGTATCATTGACCCCACCTACGGCAGCATCGACGCGTTGTGCGGCAGCGCGCCGAAGGGCGCGATCTTCCTTGGGACCAACGGATATCCGCTGCTCGACAACTCGCTGGAGCCGATCGCCGACCCGACCCCGAAGTGGACCGGGAGCTTGCAGACCTCGTTCCAGTACAAGAAGTGGAGGGTTTCGGGGTTGCTCGACGTCAAGTACGGCGGTCAGAACTGGAACGGGACCAAGGGGGCCCTCACGTTTTTCGGCACGCACGCGACCACGCTGGTCCGGGACACCACGCTCACGTTTGGCAAGGACTACTACACGAACTTCACGTTCGCCGGTCCCGGAGTCGGCATACCGGTTCGGATCGATCAGGAGAACTGGTACCAGGGTGGGCTGGGCAGCGGCTTCACCGGTCCGTCGTCGCAGTTCATCGAGGACGCGGGCTACGTGAAGCTCCGGGAAGTCTCCGTTTCCTACACGTTCGATCAGCCGTGGGTGAGGAGCTCGCTCGGGTTCGACGCCATCGATGTGCGCGTGTCGGGCCGGAACCTTCACACGTGGACGAATTACACCGGCATCGATCCGGAGTCGAGCTTGTTCGGCGCGGATGTCGCCCAACAGGGCTTCGATTACTTCGGAACGCCGCAGACCCGGTCGTTCACGGTCTCGATCACGTTGCACCACTAACTCCGGGAGACCAACATGCGCACATCTTCGAAACTGCTGGTGATCGGCGCGCTGCTGGCCCTCGGGTCCGCCGCCTGCAGCGACTGGCTGTCCGGTCCGGGGGTCACCAATGATCCTAACGCCCCCTCCACGGCCAGCCGGGACCAACGGCTTGCAGCGGTTCAGGCCGGGATGACGGCTCAGCTCACGGGAGCCCTCGCCCGCACGGCCTGCATGTGGATGCAGCAGTGCGCCGGCGTAGACCGCCAGTACGCCACGCTCGAGAAGTACAACACGACCGAAGACGACTTCGACACCGAGTTCAGCCAGGTGTACAGTGGCGGTGGCCTGGTCGACATCCGCGCTATCGCCTCCGACGCGCTCGGCGCCGGGGACTCGGTTTACACGGGTGTCGCCAAGGTGCTCGAGGCGCTGGATGTGGGGACGGCGGCCGATCTGTGGGGAGACATCCCGTACTCACAGGCAGCGGGCAATAATGGCACTCCGGTTTTCGATAAACAGCAGGACATCTATTTGCGGGTGCTGGCGGTACTGGACACAGCCATCACGGACCTCGCAGGCAAGGGCTCCGGTCCGGGGGGGATCGACCTGTGGTACGGAGGCGATCATACGAAGTGGAGCGAACTGGCTCACACGCTGAAGGCGCGATTCTACCTCCATCTGGCGGAGCGGAACGGCGTCCCGGCATATACCAGCGCGCTCGCCGAGGCGAACCAGGGGATCTCGAGCGCTTCGCACGATCTGGTGTCGTTCCAGAGCACCGTGACGTCTGAGAACAACCTGTGGTATCAGTTTCAGGTCGTGCAGCGGGACACGTACCTCCGGATGGGGGCGCAGCTGGTCGACTCGATCATGGTCGCGCGTAACGACCCGCGGCTTTCGGTATACTTTGCCAAGGACGGCAACGGGCTGTACCAAGGTGCCGTGCCGGGCCAGGCGTATAATCCGGCGACCGAGTCGAACCTCGCAGATGCGCGCGGCGGCACCGATGCGGGCAAGGCGTTCCGGCAACCGCTCGCCACGCATGCGGAAGTGCAACTGATTATCGCCGAAGCCGCCTTTCGGACGGGCGATCAGGCCACGGCACTGGCCAGCCTTAACGCTGAGCGCACGACCGCCGGTCTCCCGACCATCCCTAACACGGTCGTGGACTCGGCGCTGGTCGACTCGATCATGATTGAGAAGTACGTCGTGATGTTCCAGAACATCGAGACGTGGAACGACTACAAGCGGGAGTGCCGGCCGCGGCTGGTGCCGGCGAGCTCGGCGGCCGGGGGACAGGTGATCGGCCGACCGCTCTACGGGTCGTCCGAGGCCAACGTGAACCCCAACTTCCCGGGGGAGCCGCCGAACGCATTGAATTCACTCAATGGGCGGAACTGGAATGATCCCGATCCGTGTCCGTGAGCTTTGGTGGCGATCGCGCACGGGTGGCTGGTCCGGAACCGAGCATCTAGCTAAGTTAGCCGATGGCCAGCTTGGGCCCGGTACCGGGCGGTCCCCCGGTGCCGGGCCGGCGTGTCCGTGACCTCACCGACGGAGCGACGCCCGATGTACGCGCGAGCTGCCGCCGCGGGCCTGCTCGGCTTGCTGAGCGGGTGCTACAACTACCTCCCCTTGACCACGCCCCAGCCGCAGCCGGGGACCCGGGTTGCGGCGGACCTGACGGACTCTGGGACGGCCGTGCTGGCGCGCTACCTCGGCCCCAACGTGGGCTCGGTCGACGGGCGGCTCCTCACGTTCACGGGCCAGGACCTCGGACTCTCCGTTCTCGTCGTGCGAAACCGCAACGGGATCGAGCACTACTGGAAGGGAGAGACGGTGACGCTGCCGCGCGGCGACATCGCGACTGTGCGCGAGCGCAAACTTTCGATTGGACGGAGCGTCCTTCTCTTCGCCGCTGGCGTCGGTGGCAGCCTTCGGCGTGATCAACGTCGGCTCTTCCGGGTCCGGCAACGCGCCACCCACGCAGTAAGTCTGCACCCTTAATGCACAGAGAAGCTCGAGTGGCTGAGCGCCCGCTCGAGGGTCCAGTCAACCGTCTGCCCTCCGGCCAGCGTGATCACCCCCGTGACGATGCTGCGCCCGCCGCCGATCGGGGTCGCCACCAGTTGAATGTCGCCGCCCGCTCCGAGGAGGTACGTCGGCAGCACGAAGCTCTGGGAGGTTGTGGCGGTGACGAGACCGACGCGAGTGCTCTGGCCGTTGTGGACCACGTACACGTTGACATCGAGCCAGTGGTGGTTCTCGACGGTGAGTGACCATTCGAGGAGGATGGTCGTGGTGGAGGCCGCCCGGTGCCTCGCGCACGTCGTGGACGCCACAGCCAGGCATGCGAGGCTCAGTGCCACACGCAGGGGAGCCATTGAGTGATCCTTAGCGTCCGCTCCGGACGACGTCAAGGACCGAACCGGGGCAGCAGGACAACCCCCTCTTGCGGCTCTTCCAACCGCGCCGTGCCCCGGCGCCGTCGGGAGCACCAGCAACTCCTCGATGGCGGTCGACTTCTCCGAGGTGGACCGGGACGGCAACGTCGATGTCCTGGTCATGGACATGCTGGGCCGGGGTGCGCGCCGCAAGACCGACATTCCTACGCACACGCCCCTCCCCAAGCTCATCGGGCAGATCGACGACCGCCCCCAGTGGCAGCGCAACACGCTGCTCAGGCACCGCGGCGACGGCACACTCGAGGAGATCGCGGCCTATCCGGCATCGAGGCCTCCGACCGGACGTGGGACGTGTTGCTCCTGGACGTGGACCTGGTAGTTGTGGTTCGTGACGCTCAAGACGAACTCGCTGGCCGGTACGTCGAAGAGCGCGGCGCGATCGGGACGCCCGTGGTTGAAGATGAAGCAGCCGGAGCCGGTCGATAGCGGGGCGCCCAACCCCGCTCCCAGTGCGAGGATCCGCAGACTGCCCACGCGGCCCATGTCCGCCTCCCTGAGCGCGCTGATCGCGCCTAGGGAGGCAACCTACCACGCGACTAGAACGGCTGGATAGAGATCGGGACCAAGGCACCTCGCGGCCGCGGCCTTGACGGATTCCTGACAATCGAGCGATGACGACGCGGCGCGTCTCCCTCTTGCGCCCCTTGCGAATCCGGGCTATTTGACACGGCGCAGCCGTGCAGTCGCAGGATCCCTCCGGTCGGCCGTCGACGCGCGCTTGGCCCACGCCACACCTACCGTGCGGCGCGCGTGAAGCAGTGATCACAGGCAGTGCAGCGTAATCCTCTGGCGCGCGAGCGCCGGGGCTCGCTCGCGTTTCGGGGGGATCGTATGCGCCGCGTTCCGTCCGTCCGTCGATATCCTCGCTCTCCGTCCGCCGCTCGATGTAGTCGGTGGGCTGCCGGAAACCGTCTTGCGACCATGCACTCTCGTCCGAGGATATCGCGATGAACAGGTACCGCATCCCGTCAGGTCTCACGGTCGTCGCCGGACTGCTCGTCACGGTGACCAGCGGCGCGCTGGCGCAGCAGGCATCCGTCGCCGGTCGCGTGACCGATTCCACGTCGCATCGTCCGCTCGTCTCGGCCCAGGTGTACGTCAGCGGCTCCACGCTGCGGACCCTGACGGACCCGAGCGGGCGCTTCCGCTTCGACAACGTGCGCTCGGGCCCGATGACTCTCCGCGTGGTGATGATTGGCTACAAACAGGCGACGCGAGCGGTCACCGTCGCGGCCGGAGAGGCCAACACGATCGATTTCGCGTTGCAGTCCGTGCCCATCGGCCTCGACGCCGTGATCGTGACGGCCACAGGTGAGCAGACCCAGCGGGAGCAGCCCAATGCGATCCACACGCTGGACCCTTCGGACATCACGAGCAAGGCGCCTGTCCTGGACATGTCGAACCTGCTCAATGGACGCGCGCCCGGCCTGCTGGTGCAGGACGCCGGAGGCACGACCGGCAGCGGCACGCGCACGCGGATTCGTGGCTCCAACAGCCTGTCGCTGTCGAACGAGCCCGTGCTCTACGTCGACGGCGTGCGCGTCGAAAGCGGCGCCAGCTCGATCTCGGTGGGCGTGGGCGGTCAGACGCCGTCGCGCCTCAACGACATCAACCCGAACGACCTGGAGACGGTGCAGGTGGCGGGGGGTCCGTCCTCGAGCGTGCTCTACGGTACCGACGCCGCGAACGGCGTCATCCAGGTCCAGACAAAGCAGGGCAAGCCCGGACCGACACGGTGGGAGGTGTACGCCGAAGGCGGCGTGCTGAACGACATCGCGACCTACCCCGCCAACTACCGCGGCGCCGACTCGCGCGACTCGACCTGCACGCTGATCAACCAACTGGCGGGCGCCTGCGTGCAGACGCAGTTGCACGTGTTCAACCCCATTGAGACGTTCAGCCCGTTCCGCAGCGGGCGCCGCCAGGAGTACGGTGTCGCGGCGTCGGGCGGCAGCGAGCAGACCACGTACTACGTGTCCGGCCATTGGAACCAGGAGCTGGGCGTCTACCCGGTGAACGAGAACCGCCAGGTCAGCGTCCTCGCGAACCTCCACCAGCAGGCGGGCTCCCACCTGGACTTCCAGGCTCGCGCCGGCTATACGTCGGGCAAGCTCCGCCTGCCGGAGAATGACAACAATTCGCTCGGCGTGCTCTCGAGCGGTTTCCTGGGCCGCGCGGACACGGTCAACGAGGGCTACGGCTTCCTCACACCCGAGCAGAGCTTCTCGATTCTCACATTCCAGACGATCGACCGCTTTACGGGCAGCTTCCAGACCAACTACCGCCCGGTGGAGTGGCTGGTCGTGCGGGGCGTGGCAGGCATCGACTTCACGAGTCGGTTCGACGAGAAGACATTCCTGACCGGCGCGATTCCCGCCGCTTTCAGCGGGTCCCTGAACGCGGGGCAGCGCTCCGCGAATCCGTTCCAGATCTACAACTGGACCGGGACCGTGAGCGCCACGGCGTCCTTCGTGCTGACGCCGACCGTGACGTCGACCACCACGGCGGGAGCGCAGTACTTCAAGAACCTTTTCCACGGGGTGGTCGCCAGCCGCAGTCTCGGGCTCACCGCTGGCACCGGATCGCTCGCAGGCGGCGTCGTGCCGTTCGACAGCGAAACGACCCAGCCGGTGGTGACGTTCGGGAAATTCGTCGAGGAGCGCGTGGGCATCCGCAACCGCCTCTTCCTCACGGGCGCGCTGCGGAACGACCGGAACTCGGCCTTCGGTATCAAGTTCGGCGATATCCTCTACCCCAAGGTGTCGGCATCCTGGGTGATCTCCGAAGAGTCGTTTTTCCCGCGCACGAGGGGGCTGAACACGCTGCGGCTGCGCGCCGCGTGGGGGCAGTCGGGCGTCCACCCCGGGCCGCTCGACGCCCTGAACTTCTTCGCGGCGACGCCCGTCGTGGTGAACGGAGTGGATGTTCCGGGGATCACGGTCGGGAACATCGGCAACGAGACCTTGAAGCCTGAGCGTACCCGCGAGGTCGAGGTCGGGTTCGAGGCGGATGCCCTGGACCAGACCCTGCACTTCGACATCGCCTACTACGACAAGTCGTCGCATGACGCCCTGGTGGCGCGTCGGTTGTCGCCGTCCCTGGGCACGAGCGACACGCGCTTCGAGAACCTCGGCGAGGTGAGCAATAGAGGCGTCGAGATCACCGCCACGGCGCGCGTCGTGGACCGGCCGTCGCTCAGCGCGAACCTGACCGCCACGGCGTGGGGCAACCGCAACCGGTTGATCGTGCTCGGGAACGGCATCAGCCCGATCATCTTCGGGCTGGGCGGCTTCTCGCAACGTGATCAAGAGGGCTATGCGCTGGGCAGCTACTTCATGGTGCCCTACACGTATGCCGACCGGAACAGCGACGGCTTGATCGACACGAGCGAGGTGGCCCTCGGATCGGCGCCGGTGTTCCAGGGACAGCCGTTCCCCGATCATGGCGGCACCCTGTCGGCCGACGTGACGATCCTGCGGCGCGTCCGGCTGTATGCGCTGCTCGATGGCCGCTACGGCAACAAGCTGTTCAACAGTACCGAGCAGTTCCGCTGCCTGCCGCCGCGCAACAACTGCCGCGCCCTGAACGACAAGACTGCGCCGCTCGTTGATCAGGCTGCGGCCGTCGCCAACCTCAAAGGCACGCAGGCCGGCTACATCGAAGACGGCGGCTTCACCAAGTTGCGCGAGGTATCGATCACCTACTTCGCCCCCGAGGAGTGGGCCCGGAAGTTCGGCGCCACCGCCCTCAGCGTCAGCGTCGCGGGTCGCAACCTCGCCACGTGGACGAACTACAAGGGCGTGGATCCCGAGCTCAACGAGGCAGGTCAGAACAACTTCACGACGGCGGACTTCTTGACCCAGCCGCCGGTGCGGTACTTCATCGGCCGCATCAATGTCACCTTTTAAGCGGCGAGGGCCCCACGCCATGACTCCTAAAATGCTGAGCACGCAACACCTGGAGCGCCGGCGCTCCCGCCGCGTCGGGTTGGAGCTGGCACTCAGCGCCGCCGTCTTCGCGGCAGGGTGCCACATTCTCGACGTCACCAACCCCGACATCGTCATGCCCCCGAGCCTCAATGGCCCCACCGCCCTGCCCACCATCCGGGCCGGCGCCATCGGCGACTTCGCCATCGGCTATAGCGGCTCTGGCGCGCAGGGCTCCGGGGGGACCACCGAGGGTCAGATTCTGCTCAGCGGCATGCTGGCCGACGAGCTGATCAACACCGAGACCTTCCCGGATCGCATCCTGGCGGATGCGCGGCAGCCGCAAATCGAGAGCGCCACCCTCCAGACCGTCTTCCGGAACTTGCACCGGGCCCGTCGCTCGGCCGAGGTGGCGGTCCAGAAGTTCCGCCAGTTTGCCGACACCACGGTGGACGCCGGGCTGTCGGAGATGCTGAGCCTGGCGGGCTTCACGTACGTCTTCTTCGCGGAGAACTATTGCTCCGGCGTGCCGTTCAGTACCGTCAACGCCGATGGTACGTTCACGTTCGGCGGACCGCTCACCCGGCAGCAGATCCTGGATACGGCGATCGACCGTTTCGACCAAGCGCTCGTCGCCGCCAACGCGCTCGACACGTCTACGGCCGGCCGGAAGGCCACCCGCACGAACCGGATTTCTCTGGCGGCGGTGGGCAAGGCGCGAGCCCTGCTGGACGAAGGGCAGTTCAACGCGGCCGATGCGGCGGTGACCAACGTGACAACGGGCTTCAACTACCTCATCCAGCACGACCTGAACACCACGCGGCAACAGAACGGCGTGTTCAACGGGATGCTCAAGTTCAAGCGCTACGGCGTTCCTGACTCATCCGAAGGCCTGGTGGGATTGCCCTGGCGCACGGTGCCGGACCCGCGGACGCCGGTGTTCCGCCGAATCCTCAACACCCCGACCGGACCGAAACCGGAAAACGGATTCGACAACGTCACGCCTCAGTACAATCAAAACCGCTATATGGATGAGAAGGCGTCGGTGACACTCGCCACGGGGGCC
>Ga0209690_1001403_pt1 | contig 13480 bp, 13 predicted proteins | sample GraSoiAngelo_150_FD_186164 | JGI IMG/M metagenome (GOLD analysis project Ga0209690, IMG submission 186164) | Grasslands soil microbial communities from the Angelo Coastal Reserve, California, USA - 14_1009_09_40cm (SPAdes) (version 2) | ecosystem: Environmental > Terrestrial > Soil > Grasslands ...
ATTTGAAGCGATGAATCGCCGCCTCAGCCGGGCCTTCATAGGCGACCGCGGAACGCAGTCGGGTCAGCGAGGGAAGCCGTGCCCGGCAGCCACACTCCCGGCGGTTTGAGTCGAGCTCGACCCCGCAGCGCGGGCACAGCGGTTCCTCGAGTCTGCGAACGCTCGCCCGGCAGCGTTCACACAGCCAGGCGCCAACCCTGCGGCAGCCGCCGCAGCGTGGCGGCAGGAGGAAGTCGAGAAGGTGCACGCAGTCAGCGTATGCACGAGGTCAAGATCCTCTTAACAGCTTCGCTAGCTTATGACCACCTGGTCGCCCGGCAGCAGGTCGACGTCCGAGGTCGAGCCTGCAGGCAACTCGAGGACGCTGTGTGCGCCGATCTCCCACCATACCGTGCCGTACCAGGTGGGAAGCTCGCGATACACCTTCTTGACCCGGCCCCGCTTGTCGAGAAACACAGCGTCGATCCGGAAGTTCATGAACAGCATCGTGATCCCGCTACAGGGATTGATCCACATCCCGCGGCCTGGATCAAGGCGCCGGCGAAACATCAGGCCAATGCCCCGGCCGAGAAACGTCCTGGGCATCTCGAGCTGGTCGGCTAGAACCTTGCCCGTTCGCTCGTGCACCGCGCGCCGGCCCGTCATCGCGATCCGATAGGTTAATCGCCGCAACGATGGATTTCGACAGCGAGGGCGTTCGCCTGCATTACGAAGTCCACGGGCCTGACCACGGCACCCCGCTCATCGCGGTGCATGGCTTTGCCTCGGACTACAGGTTGAACTGGGTGGGCACGCGCTGGCAGGAGACGCTGACGACGAACGACGTCCGAGTCATCGGTCTGGACTGCCGCGGCCACGGGCACAGCGACAAGCCGCACGAGGAAGCGGCGTATGGGGTCGACGTCATGACCGGAGATGTCATCCGCCTCCTCGACCACCTGGACGTGTCCTCGGCCGCCTACCTCGGCTACTCGATGGGCGCCCGCATCGGCCTGGAGGTAGTGCTCGATTTTCCGGCCCGCATCACTCGCGCGGTGCTGGGCGGAATCGGCGCCACGGGCGCGATCGAACGCGCGGACGCGATCGCAAATGCATTTCGCATCGGTGAGCCGACCGATGACCCGGTCGCCCAGACCTTCTACAAGTTCGCTTCTGCACGACCGACCAACGACCTCATCGCGCTCGCCGCTTGCATCAGAGGTTTGCGGCCGGAAACACACCGCGAGCGCCTTGCCGCGATCGAGACGCCAATCCTCGTCGTCGTCGGCGAACGCGACGACATCGCGCGCGGCGCGCCCGAGCTGATCGAGGACATCGCCACCGCCCGCCTCGTCACGATCGCCGGGCGCGATCACATGAGCACTGTGCCTGCGCGCGAGTTCAAGCAGGCCGCGATCGACTTCCTGACCGCCGGCTGAGAGCTCCGGTATTTACCTCGGGCGCATGAGGATCAGCACCGCCGGGCCGAGCAGCACGATCCACAGCGTCGGGAAGATGCAGCCCACCATGGGCAGCATCATCTTCAGCGTGGCCTGAGCTCCTCTCTCCTGCGCGCGCTGACGGCGCCTGCGCCGCATCTCGTCGGCCTGGATGCGCAGGATCTTGCCGATGCCAGTGCCGAACTGCTCCGATTGGATGACGGCCTGGATGAAGTTGTGCAGGTCGTCAACTCCGCTGTTCCGTCCCATCTCGTCCAGCGCCTCGAGGCGCGGACGGCCGAGGCTCACCTCGCGCAACGCCTTGGACAGCAGCTCCGACAGTGCGTTCTTGTACTTGTCCGTCACCCTTGCGAGGGCTGCATCAAAGCCGAGACCGGCGTCGACGCAGATCACGAGCAGGTCCAGCGCGTCGGGTAGACCTTTCTGGATCTCCGTCTTCCGTCCGTCGACCTTCTGCTTCAGCCAAAGCACCGGCGCGTAGTAGCCGAGGATCACGCCGACGACCAGCGCGATGACGATGTAGAGGGGACCGCCGAGCAGCAGCCCGACCAGCAGGCCGAGGGCGCCGAAGATGGCGGCCGCGACCAGGCGCACTGCGGCAAAGTCTTCGGGCGTCAAGTTGCCCGGACGCCCGGCAAGTTCGAGCCTGTTGAACAAGTCCTGGCGCGCCTTTTGGGGCGTGGACCGCGACAGCAGCGAACCGAGTCGCTCGATCGCCGGCCGCATCACGCGTTCGCTGAACGGCCGCTGAAGCTCGATCTCCTCGACCGTAAGCGGCTTCTCTCCGCCATACGCAGACAGGCGCTGCTGGACGGTCAAGGCGGTGTTTGAGGAAGGGGTGCGGGCGAGCCCGATGAAGATCATCAGGACTCCGATCGCGACCGCGATGGCGAGGATCACAGTGGTGCTCATCGACTAAACCTCGATCGCCACGATGCGGCGGATGATCAGGTTGCCAATGAAGATCATGAATCCTCCGATCGCAAGCAAGATCCATCCGATGATGCTGCCGAACATCGGCTGGAAGTAGGTCGGGGTCACGAAGAACATGAACGTGGCGAGCAGGATCGGCAGCGCGGTGATGATGGTGCCCGACGCGCGGGCCTGCGCGGTCAGCGTCTGGATCTCGCCCTTGATCCGCACGCGCTCGCGGATCGTGTAAGCGATGTTGTCCAGGATCTCGGCCAGGTTTCCACCGACCGTGCGGTGGATCGAGTAGGCGGTAGCGACCAGGTCGAAGTCCGCGCTCGCGATGCGCCTGGTGATGTTCGACAGCGCCTCGTCGGGCGAGCCGCCGAGGTTCATTTCGCGCACGGCACGTGCGAACTCGTCGCCAATCGGTGCGACGGCGTTCTTGGCCACCGTGTCGATCGCCTGGGCAAACGAATAGCCGGCCTTGAGCGCGTTGGACAGCAGCGTGAGGGTGTCCCCGAGCTGGCCGTTGAACTTCTTCAGCCGCTGGCTGATCCGGTACTTGACGTAAAAGCCCGGGGCCAGATAGCCGACGAAGAAAAGCAGCGCGAAAACCAGACCCCATCGCCAGTAGGCGATCAGCCCCACGACGACACCGCTGCCCAGCTGGATCATGAAGTATTCGGACGGGCGGAGCTTAAGGTCGGCCCGCTGCAGCTGCTCGGCTACCGAAGGCTTGCCCTTCTTGGCGTCGCCGCGGCCCATGCGGTCGGCCGCCGGCTGGAACAGCCTGTTCAGAGTGTCGCGCATGCCGGACGATTGCGGCAGCGCCTGCGCTCCAGCCGTGGTCACGCCGTAGGCGGCGAGCCTGGCCTGGAAGTCCTCGGTACCGCCCGCTGCGCGCCGCATCTGGCTGATGCCGAGAAAGAAGAGGAAGACGCCTGCAAAGGCGATCAGCCCGAAAACCACGGCGATGGACATCTAATCCTCCTAAAAGGTCAGTACAGCTTATCCGGCGATGGTTGGCGAATCGGCGCAAAGAGCTGCTCCTGGACGTCTTCGCCCTCAGCCCTCAGGTGTTCCATGCGCGCGGGCAACACGCCGGTCGCGGTGTGGTATCCGATCGCCTTGCCCTCCGAGTTGACACCCACTTGCTTGAACTGAAACAGCTCCTGAAACGTGACCTCCCCGTCTTTCATGCCCGTAACCTCCGCGACGCTGACGATGCGGCGGATGCCACCGCGCAGACGCGACTGCTGGACGATCAGGTGGATCGCCGAGCCGATGGTCTCGCGGATGGCCCGCGACGGCAGATCCTGCCCAGCCTGCAGGACCAGGGTCTCCAGGCGGACCAGGCACTCTTTGGGGTTGTTCGCGTGCAGCGTTGACATCGAGCCATCGTGACCGGTGTTCATGGCCTGGAGCATGTCCAGGGCCTCGCCGCCACGGCACTCGCCGACGATGATGCGGTCGGGGCGCATACGCAAACAGCTCTTGACCAGCTCGCGGATCGTGACCGCGCCCTTGCCTTCGACGTTGGGGGGTCGCGATTCCAGCTGGATCCAGTGCGGCTGCTGCAGCTGCAGCTCGGCCGCGTCCTCGCAGGTGATCAGCCTCTCGTTCTCAGGGATGAAAGAAGAAAGGATGTTGAGGAGCGTCGTCTTGCCGGAGCCGGTGCCTCCGGAGACGAGGATGTTCAAGCGCGCACGGACGCACGAGCGCAGGAACGTCATGATCTCTGGGCTGGAGGACCGAAAGCGGTTGACGATGTCGGCCGGTCCCCATTTCTCCTTGGCGAACTTGCGGATCGTCAGCGCCGGACCTTTGAGGGCGATGGGCGGGATGACGACGTTGACACGCGAGCCGTCCTTCAACCGCGCGTCACAGATGGGCGTCGACTCGTCGACGCGCCGGCCGACGAGGCTGACGATGCGGTCGATCACCTGGCGCATCTGGCGCTCGGATTCGAAGGTGACCGAGGACAGTATCGGCTCGCCGCTTTTCTCGACGTAGATCTGCTTTGGGTGGTTGGCCATGATTTCGGTGATGTTCGGGTCGGCGAGCAACGCTTCAAGCGGACCGAGCCCGAGAACGTCGTCGAGGACCGACTCGACAAGGCGCTCCTTGTCGTTCTTGGTCATCGTCATCGCCGTCGTGCGGAAGTACTCCTCCGCCAGCTCGACGATCTTTTCCCGCACGCCGGGCTTGTTGCTGGAGTCGATCTCGTCGGCGAACTTTTCGATCAGCTTGGCGTGGATCTGAACCTTGGCGGCGGTGAACGCGGGCGTGAGCTCGCCGCCGGCCGCGGCCGCCGCCCGCTGGGAAAGCGCTGCAGCGGGCGCGGGCGCCGCAGCCTGCGCTACCGGGATCGAGGTCTGCGGCGTGTACGGGGTCGCCCCGGGCAGGGTCGCGGTGGCCGGACCGTTACCGGCGGCCCCCGGCGGAACCGTCTGGTTCTGCTTGACCCTGTCGAGGAGACCCATCCGAACTTTTGCTTATAGCGTCGAGAAGTGGAACTTGGCGTCGACCTGCTTGTTGCTCACTCCTCCGGCTGAGGTGATCTGGAGGCACGCCGGATCGTCGTTGTCGGCCGGCGGCGCGGCTGCGTAGTCCTTGTAGGACTCGAGCGTGTAACGCACGGTCGTGTTGGCAAGGAACCAGGTCAGGAACTCGGCGTTGCACTGGGTGAGCTCGACCGTAAGGCTCGAGGTCACACCGGTGGTGGTCGCTCCACCCGAGCTGGTCGTACCACCGCTGCCGGCGGCCGACGTGACCCCTGAGGACGCCGGACCGAGGCCGATCACTCTGAGGTTGGTGAACACGGTCTTGGTCACATACTTCGCCGGACCTGTCTGCTGGCCGGTCCCCGAGGCGAATATCTGGACGCCGACCGAGGCGAGGACGGTGATGTAGTCGCCGATGCTGATGTGACCGGCAACGCCCTGCTGCTCACCGGTCGGAATGGTCATGGCGACGTAGCCCTTGGCCAGTGGCAGGTAAGCGGGTGCGGCGCCGGCCGGCACGACGTTGAGGTCCGTGGCCAGCATGTCCGAGGTGATGAGCGCGCCCTTGCTGATGTTGATCTCCGCGATCTTGTTCACGACATCGGTGGGGTTGGTGTAGACGTTGCCAAGCGTGGCGTTCCCGTTGACCGACGCCTTCGCGGTCTCGAGGTCGGCCACCGTGATCTGGTGGCGCAGCGGGATCGATTGCTTCGCGATCACGACCGTGTTGGTCGGGCCGCCGAGCCCACCTCCGCCGCCCACGTTGCCGAGAAGGAACACGCCGCCAAAGGCGAGGGCGGCGAGCAAGACGCCGACGATGATGAAGAGTCGACCCCCGCCGGGACGGGGCCTTGCAGCAGCAGGTGCGACGGCCAAAACTAAGTCACCTCCGATGGATTCCTAAAAAGTGGCGACATTGTAACCATGGGAACCGCGATCTTCGTCTGAATTCGATGTAAAGAAGAGAGAGCCCCTCGCGGGGCTCTCTTGAAGGTGCAATTACGTGGGCTACTACGCTCCGAGAGCGGCTACGACGTTGGAGAACACGTTCTTGATCTGGTTGCCCATCGTAAGAAGGATCACGATGACCACGATTGAGACCAGCACGAGGATCAGAGCGTACTCAACCATGCCCTGGCCTTCCTGACGAGTCGTTAGGCTGCGGAGCTTCCAGTAAAGGCTCAACATTTCTGCGATTTCACCTCCTTTTTCCTGAACTACAGGCTTCTGAACCTGCTTGACGCTACCCGGTCCGACATCTTGCGGCTTCCGGTTCCTCTCGCGGACGAGGATGCTAATCATCGGTCCCAGGCAGGTCAATTCATTAGCCAAAACGGCCATGAGCCCCGTCTGGGTCGTTACCCTTGCGCCGGAAATGGCGGTCTCGGGCGTCGCGGAGCAGGTGCAGCGGCGCTCGCCAGCCTACTGGCGGGACCTCATCCTGGGCCGGCTCCTCCCCTCCCTGTTCTTCAGCCTCTTCCTCGCCCGGGAGCTCATCCTCCTCTGGGGCGGCGTCCAGGGCGTGCGCCGTCCCACCGACCTGTTCTTCGTCGTCCAGCAGGTCCTGGCGCTCGCGTACTTCACGCTGCTGGTCGTCCTCTATGCCGTGCGGCTCCCGCAGCGGGGAACCGACCACCGCCTGGCCGTGATCTTCATCGCCTTCAGCGGCACGTTCGCGGCGATCGGCGCAAGCTTCCTGCCGGGCGGGACTCGCAGGGATGGCCTGGTCCTGGTCGCCGACATCGTTGCGACGGCCGGCCTCGCCTACTCGGTCTGGGGCTTGGCGTACCTACGCCGGTCGTTTTCGATCATCCCGGAGGCCCGGCGCCTGGTGACCGGCGGCCCTTACCGGCTGAGCCGCCACCCCGTGTACCTCGGCGAGGTCGCCACCGCGATCGGGGTCAACCTTGCGACGGCGGGCTGGCTGAGCGGGCTCGCCATCCTTTACTTCGTCGCCTGCGAGCTGATGCGCATCCGCTGGGAAGAGCGCATCCTCGCGCTCACTTTTCCTTCTGAGTACCAGGAATATGCAAGAAGCGTCCCCCGCTACCTACCGAACCCCTTCGCCGGCCGCTGACCCGCTCCGGCTGAGCGAGCGTCTCAGCGCGCGGACGCTGCTGCTGGGCGGCGTGACGATCGTCATCCTCTCGCTGTTCATCGGCGCGGAGCAGGACCCCGACTTCTGGTGGCATTTGAGGATCGGGCGCTGGATGGTCGAGCACGGGCGGCTACCGAGCAGCGACATCTTCACGTTCACCGCGACGAACCACGTCTGGACCGACCACGAGTACCTGACCGAGATCCTGATGTGGCTCGCGTACAGCTCGCTCGGTTTGACGGTCCTCGTCATCCTCTTCGGCCTTCTGACGTGGGCGGGGTTCTGGTTGATCTACCTCCAGGTGCGCCGCCAGCCCTTCGTCTTCATCGGGGTCGGGATCGCGATCGGCGCCATCGCCGGCTCACCGATCTGGGGACCTCGGGCGCAGATGATCACGTTCTTTTTGAGCTGCCTCGAGCTCTATTGGCTGCGCGGCTACCTCAGCGGGCGAAGCCTTGCGATCATGTACCTCCCGCTCGTCATGGTCGCCTGGGCCAACCTCCACGGAGGCTGGGTCATCGGCTTTGTCTGGTTGGGTGTGGCGCTGGTCGCTGAGCTGCTGAGCTGGGCGTGGAACCAGGACAACCCCGTCCATCGGATGCACGCCAGGCGCCTGGTCATCATCGGCCTCGCCTCCGCTCTCGCGGTGGCCGCGACCCCGCATTTCTTGAGCCTCTATCCCTATCCCTTCGAGACCCAGGGCAGCGAGGCGCAGCAGCGGCTGATCGTCGAGTGGGCGTCGCCGAACTTCCACAGCATCGAGCTCCGGCCGTTCGAGGCAATGATCTTCCTGGTCGTCATCGGCTTCGCCCTCAAGCGCCCATCGCTTTTCGACCTCCTCCTCGCACTCCTAGCGATCGGCCTTGCGCTGCAAAACGTTCGCAGCATCGCGCTCTTCGTCGCCGCCGTGACGCCTGTCCTGATCAACACCTACGGCGACTGGTGGAAGGAGTTCTCCAGCTCCCAGAGGTGGAAGTTCACGCTGCCGCCGCGTCCCGCCTTCGCGGCAATCACCGCGGTGGTGTTGTTACTCATCGTGGGCGCGACGTCCCTGCGCGTCGCCAACTCGATCAACCCGTCGCGTCAGCAGCAGATCGACACCGCCAACTATCCGGTCGGCGCGGCCGACTGGCTCGCTGCCCATCCCGACGTCGGCACACGGATGTTCAACCAGTACGGCTTCGGCGGCTATCTCGCCTACCGCTTCTATCCCCAGCCGAATCGCAAGGTCTTCATCTTCGGCGAGGCCGCGCTCATGGGCGACGGCCTCCTGAACGAGTATGCCGACGTGTACTACGTGCGCTCGGACTGGAAGAAGGTGCTCGACAAGTACAAGATCGACTACGTCGTCGAAAACCGCGGCGACCCCCTGGCCAACCTCCTGGCGACGCAATCGGATTGGACGCTGGTCTACCAAGACAAGGTCGCTGTGATCTACATCAAAAACAAACCGCAGCCCATCCTTTAGTAGAGCCTCCAGATCTTGAAGTTCGGCGTGTCGTAGGCCGGAGGTCCGAGCACCGCCGGCGGCGGCGTCCCCAGGTCCACGGTCCAGACGACATACCGGATGTCGTTGGCCTTGATGAACTGCTCGATGTCGGCCTTGCCGGTAAGCACGTTCAGCACGGTCTGGGTCTTGTTCAAATAGTCGAAGGTCTCGTCGTAGTGACCGACATAAACGGTGTCGGAGCTGTACGCGGGGACGTAGAGCCCGACCCCGGGCATGCAGAGCACGAGGCCTCTTGGCTGCAGAGCAAACCAGTTCAGCCCGTCGCGTTCGGCCGTGCTGATCGTGTACTGAGGCTCGGCCGCGACCGCAAGCGGCGCCAGGAGGAGGAACGCGCTGCCCAGGACCGAAAACGCCACATATGAAAAAGGAATCAGGCGCCGTGCGCGAAGGCTCCGGAGCCGCGGCAGTATCGCTTCATACATTCCCCTGGCGGCGAGCACGACAAGGGGTAGATAGATGGCGTCGAAGAAACGGCGCCGGAGGTCGCCAGCTGGATTCGGCAGCCACAGGATGGCGGCGAGCAGCACGAGCCAGGCGATCAGGAACACGTCCTCCCGGCTCCGCCGGCGCAGCGCCCCGGGCAGCCCGGCCGCCGCCAGCAGCAGCTGGGGCAAGAGAGCGAACAGCAGGCTGATCGTCTCGGGCGGGACAGCGTTCTTGGAGTGAAACGTCCAGCGCTCCACCTCCGGGTTGCCGACGAAGGCGAGATACGAATAAAGGATGTAGGGCGCCGGGATGGCAAAGGCGAGCGCCGCCGCAAACCATCCCCGGGGCCGAGTCGGCCGGAACAGCAGCGCGCAGCCCACGGCCCCGGCGATCAGGACTGGCATCTGGGGATGGATCGACGCCTGGCCCAACCAGGCCAGCCCTGCAAGCAGGCCCAACCGGAGACTTCCTCGCTCGATCGCCTTCAGGGTCAGGGCCACGCCCGCGGCCGCGAAGACGCCTGACCAGGCGAAATGCGGAAGGGCAAGAATGGAGTAGAAGGCGCTGAGCTCGGGCATCCGGAGGTCGAGGCCCTCGGTGGCGTTGCCGAAGACGACGGGACGGCCGGCAGCCCAGACGATCAGGCCGAGGCCCAGGCCGAAGGCGAGGAAAAACAGGGCGAAGCGGCGCGCCGAGCGGTCCTGGATGAAGTGGGTGATGAAGAGCCAGGCGCCGGCCATGAGGGCGAACGCGCCCGCCACGCGTGCGAGATGGAAGACGACGATCAGCGGCAGATGGGTCAGCGCCGCGAGGTGGCCGAGCAGGATCCAGAACATAAATAGGTAGGCTGTCGAGCTCGTCTCGGTCGTGTAGCGGTTCTGCCAGGCCCAGGATCCCTCCCAGCCCTCGCGCATCTTGGCGAGGTAGGTCGTTGCGTCGTCCCAGAGGTAGAAGAAGCCGACGAAGATGTGGCCCGGCGGCTGGACGGCGTAGGCGTAGACGTAAGGGATGGCGGTGATGACGGCGAGGACGAGGCCGAGGAGGATGGGAAGCCGCCACTCCCCTGGGAAAGACTTCATCTCCCCACCTGGTGGGGAGGTCGCGGCCAGAATCGCCGCGGGAGGGGGCGATCCCTTGGGCACCTCGATCGTCTTCATCTCGACATGCTCAACCGGAGAACCATCAGCAGCGCGCGCCTGATCTCGCCTTGCGAGACCTTGGATGCGCCGGCGATGCGGTCTTCGAAGTGGATCGGCACCTCGACCACCGGAAACCCGAGGCGCACCGTGCGGTAGACCATCTCGATCTGGAAGGAGTAACCCTGGGAGACGACCTCCTCGAGCGTGATGCTCGAGAGCAGGTCGCGTGTGTAGCAGCGAAATCCGGACGTGCAGTCGCGCACCCGGAGCCCGAGCAGCGTCCGGCAGTAGACGTTGGCGCCCCGCGACAGGAGGAGGCGATGCGCGGGCCAGCCCAGGATCTGCCCGCCACGCATGTAGCGCGATCCGATCGCGAGGCCGCCGCATCCGCGCGCCGCGTCGACGATCGAGTCGAGGTCCTGTGGCCGGTGGGATCCGTCTGCATCCATCTCCACGAACAGGGCCGACCCCTCGGCCAGCCCGATCCGAAACGCATCTTCATACGCGCTTCCGATGCCGAGCTTGCGTTCCCGGTGCAGGACGCGCACCCCGTCGTCCGTGGCAGCCAGGCCATCCGCGATCTCGCCTGTGCCGTCGGGCGATGCGTCGTCGACCACCAGCACGTCGTGGCCAAGGTGACGCACGCCCGCGACCACGCGCGCCAGGTTCTCCTTCTCGTTGAATGTCGGGAGCACGACCAGGACTTCGCTCGGCGCCGCGCGCCGTTCCGTCAGCCTGCCTTGCGCGCTCACCCGCGGAACCTGAGCCTGACCACGTGCTTGAGCATGTCGACCGAGCTGCGGATCGGGCTCACCTTGGTCGGTGCAGAGTTGCGCCATACCACCGGAACCTCGGCGATCTTCACGCCCTGCTTCCGGGCTCGATACAGGACCTCGGGGTCATAGCCGAAGCCGTCGGTGGTCAACCCGGCAAAGACCCGATGAGCGACGTCGGCCCGAAACAGCTTGAAGCCGCACTGCGTATCCCAGATGCCGGGCAGCAGCACCGCCTGGACGATCAGGTTGAACACCTTCCCCATCAGCACCCGATAGATGGGCTGCGAGATCTCGACGCGTGAACCTCGAAGGGCACGCGACGCTATCGCCACGCCTGCGCCGTTGTTCAGCGCGGCCTGCAGCTTGTCGAGCTCGTCGATCGGAGTCGACAGGTCGGCGTCGGTAACGAGGATCTCGTCGCCCTTGGCCGCATCCACGCCCACGGCCAGAGCCCGACCCTTCCCCCGGTTGCGCGGCAGCGACTCCACCCGCACCGAAGCGTGGCGCTCGGCCGCGGCGTCCATGATCATTCGCGTCCCGTCGACGCTGCCGTCGTCGACCAGGACGAGCTCGTAGAGCAGGTCCTTGCCATCGAGGTAGCGTTCGATATGCTCGATGGTGCGCGGCAGTCGCTGCTCCTCGTTAAAGCAAGGGATCACGATGCTGAGCACGAGTCGCGATCTTACTTGGGGGCGCGCAGAACCTTGACCGCGTACACGGGAAGGACCGCCATGCGCCGGACTCGCCACGGCTGGCGCAAAAGGCGGCCAAGCCACTCCAGGCGCGCCCGTCTCATCCAGGCCGGCGCACGCGGCACGCGGCCGGTCAGGTAATCGAAGGCGCCGCCCACGCCTATCGCGACTGAGACTCCGAGCCGGTCTTTGAGCCGGTCGATCCACATCTCCTGCGCCGGCGCGCCATACGCCACCAGCAGCACGTCGGGGTGATGGTCGTGGATGCGGTGCAGCGTCTCGAGGTCATGCGCCGGATCAGGAGCGCCCGAGTGGGCGTTCACCTCCAGACCTTCGTTGGCCTCGCGCAGCCGCGCCGCCAGGTCCGCGGCCACGCCCGGCGCCGCGCCGAGCAGGAACAGGCGCCGGCCGCGGCGCGCGCACATCGCCGCCAGCGGCTGTACAAGGTCCACCCCCGCCACCGGTCCGCGCATGTCGCACCCCTGCCGCCGCGCCGCCCACACGACGCCAACGCCGTCAGGCAGGCAGAGGTCGGCGTCCTGAAGGACGCGCGCGAATTCGCGGTCCTTCTGCGCCTGCATCACAAATTCGGGATTGACCGTCGCGACCAGATGAGGGCCGCCCTCGTCGACGAAGCGCTCGATCTGCGCCAGCGCCGCCGCCATGTCCAGGCAATCCACCCTCACGCCGAGGATGCGAGTCTGGGTCAAGCGTTCAGGTTCAGTGCTGTACGTCGAGCCGAGCCGGCTCAACCGCGGTCCGCCTGATCGTCACCGTAGGCATGCTCACGCCGAGGCTGGCGACGAAAATGGTCATCGGCTCGCCGCCTGGGACCCGCGCCCATTCATAGCGATCGGCCTGCGTATGCACAATCGATAACTGCTCGGTCACGGCCAAGCAATAACCCGCGCGTTGCACGGCTGTGGTGGTCTGGGCGTTGAACTTCCCTGATGAGTATGGATGTAGAGATACAGGAGGATTGGAAGCTCCAACGTCGAGCGCCCGAACGGGACCACCTGCCGATGAATCGAGTCGTGGTCGCGGCCGCCCGCCGAAGCCTGCAGCAGGTAGCCGGCCCCTGCGAGCAGGACCAGCGCCGCGACGACTCGGCCGATCACAAGCCGCATGGGCCATAGCTTAAGGTCGTTGATCGTGCCCTCCGGTTCGCCGCGCAGCACCGTCGCGGTCGACATCAACCCCGCCACGCGGCCGGTGCTTACGGGCACCGAGATCTTCACGCGCGAGGTGTCGCGGCGCCTGCCGGCGGCTGCGCCCGAGTTGGGGTGGCGCTTTTTCGCCTCGCGCCCTCGCGCCGGGTTGGGCGTCGACGCGATGGTCCTGCCCTTTCCGCGTCTTTGGTCGCAGGTGCGGCTCCCGCTGGCCCTTGCGGCCGAGCGTCCTGACCTGCTGTTCGTGCCCGGGCACGCAATTCCGTTCGCGTGGGCGGGGAAGGTGCTGACCGTCGTCCACGACCTGGCGTTCAAGCGCCATCCCGAAGCCTATGGGTCCGCCGACATGGCGTACCTCCGCCTGAGCACGCGTTGGGCGATCGCGCGCTCCCGCCTCCTCATCGCGGTGTCCGAGTCGACGCGTCAGGACCTTGTTCAGCTCTACGGCGTCGATCCGGAGAGGGTACGGGTGGTGCCGCTCGGGGTCAGCCCGCCTTCTGCCGATCCTGCTGCGCCCTCTCGGCTCGCCGAGCTGGGGTTGAACGGAAATTTCGTGCTTCAGGTCGGTCGCATCGAGGCGCGCAAGAACCAGGCGGCCGCGCTCGAGGCCGTGGAGCGTCTGGACGGCGTGACCCTTGCGGTCGCGGGCCCCGAGCGCGATCCCACCCTCACCGCGAGACTGCGCAGCTCCAGCCACTGTCGCGTCCTCGGCATCGTCGACCAGCCGACGCTCGAGCTGCTTTACAAGCACGCGAGCGCGGTCGTCGTGCCCAGCCTGTACGAAGGCTTCGGGCTGCCTGTCTTGGAGGCGATGG
>Ga0209690_1001405_pt1 | contig 13463 bp, 13 predicted proteins | sample GraSoiAngelo_150_FD_186164 | JGI IMG/M metagenome (GOLD analysis project Ga0209690, IMG submission 186164) | Grasslands soil microbial communities from the Angelo Coastal Reserve, California, USA - 14_1009_09_40cm (SPAdes) (version 2) | ecosystem: Environmental > Terrestrial > Soil > Grasslands ...
ATCGGGATCAGGGAACCGCTTCCGGTCTCATCGGCACGGCCCAGCAGGTTGGAACGGCCGTGGGACTGGCGATTCTGGTCAACATCGCTGGGTCGGTCACCAGGGTGTATCTGCCGCAAGGTGCAGGGGCCGTTATCGCCGGCTACCACCAGGCGTTTGTGATCGCCGCAGCCATCAGCCTCGTGGCGGCGATCCTCGCGCTCATCGTGATCAAGCGCCCTTTGGCGCTGCCGGCAGTTGGTGTGGCGGAAACTGTGTTGCCGCGCCCGATTCAGCCACTCCGCGCCGCCGCCCAGAGCCAGCTGCTCTTGGCAAGGTGCGGACCCTTACTTCCACCGGACCGCGTCGGAGAATAGGTGGCGGACAGCCTGCTGAGCGCCCACAACTCTCCAGTGACTGACCCGACTCGCCGGCGTCGAAGGCTTGCGGGAGGTCAGGAGTCCAGCCGAGCGGTCCTGCAGAATCGGGTCGTGGACAAGAAGCCCGTCGGACCTCCACCAAGCACCGCAAAAGGCGACATTGCAGAGAGCCTGGCGCGGGCGGCGCTATCGGCCGTCCCCGTTGTGGGTGGCCCGGCCGCGGAACTGCTCGGGCTGGTGGTTGATCCGGGGCTCCACAGGCGGTATCGCCACTGGCTGGAGTACCTCGCTGCTGCGGTCGATGACCTTCAAGAGCACGGCGTCGACGTCCGGACGCTCGAAGGTAATGAGCCGCTGATCACCGTCATCCTCAACGCGACTGCCGCCGCAGCTCGCACTCACGAGGAGGAAAAGCTCGAAGCGTTGCGTAATGCCATTACGAACGCCGCCCTCGGACTCGAACCCGACGAGCACATGCAGATCATGTTTGTGAAGTTCATTGACGAGTTCACCGCTCTGCACCTGCGCATCCTTGCTTTCTTCCGCGACCCGGCGGCTTGGTTTGAAAGTCACGGCATCCCGCGCCCGAGCTACTACATGGGCGGACGTGGTCAGGTTCTTGAGGACGGCGTACCCGAGCTCAGGAATCGCAAGGACATTTATATGCAGGCTGCAAGCGAACTGGGCACGCGTGGACTTCTGGCCGCTGCGTTGAGTGGCATGGTCAGCGAGCAGGGTATGTGGCAATCAATCACGATGCCACTAGGCAATCGCTTTCTCGACTTCATCAGCAAGCCCAAGTAGGTACAGGGATACAGTAAGTCCGGCGTACCCAGTACGCATCCAGTACGCAGCCGCCCTCAATCGTTGGATGCCGTTAGGTGTCGTTTCGTACTCAGAATGGGCAGGTCGATCTCACAAACACAGAACCCGGCTTACAGTCCGCCCTCGACCCATTTGAACGTCGTTAGCCTGCGCCCGCAGCCTTGATCACCTCACGTACGGGTTCTGCGTCCAGGAATGAACGTCGGTGCCCGGGCTTGAGGCCAGACGCATACGCCCTGATCGTCTCGCTCGCCTCATGGTATGCAGCGGCCGCCCCGTAGTCGTCGCCTGTCGAATAGAGAGCCTTAGCCAGCATGACTCGATGCTGCCAGCGAGGAGTCGGGGAACCCACCTGATCAGAGAGATCGACCGCTGCCCGCAGGTGGGCGAGGCCGTCAGCCGCATGCTTCGACTCGACGAGCGCCGATCCCAGCACGGCTCTCGCGCCGGCCTCGTACTTCTTCCGATGCGTCTTGCGGGCGCGCTCCAGTGCGTCTCGCGCATGTTCCGCGGTCGCAACGGCATCTTCCGTCAGCCGCGCCAGCTCCGCCCGCACAAGAGCCAGCCGCGTCCCCCCGAGCCACGGGCGCCATGCCTTCCCGTTGATGGCGGCGTCCCACAGCCGGGGGAAGGTCACCTGCACTCGGCCGAAGTCCCCCACGGCGAGGTCGGTGAACAACATGTCGATCTCGCTTTCGAGCTCGGGCATGCCCCATGCCCCGCGCTCGGCGACGATCAACAGCGCACGCTCGTTCCTGCGTCGCGCCTCGTCGAACATGAACATGTCACGAAAGGCGAGTGACGAGTAGTTCAAGGTCGCCGCTCCCCAGCGCGGATCCATGTCTTGAGCGCGCACGAAGATCCGCTCGAGCCACTCGATCGCCTCCTCGCTCCGTCCTTGTGCAGCGATCGCAAGGCCTGTCCAGGCTCCACCACGAAGCAGCGGCTGGATGCTGTGCGCCTTGCCCCCGAGCTCGTAGGCCACCTTGGCCAGACGCTCCGCGATCACGTGATCGCCCATCCAGTACGCAAGGTCGGACTGCTGCTCATTGACCATGGCCAGCTCGGCGAGCCTTGTCCCCGGCACCCACGACCGGCGAGCCTCTTCGAAGATCGTGTACGCCTCGCGGAGCTCGCCAACGCCCTCATGCGACAGCGCGCGGTACGCCATCGCCGGCGCTATCAGCTCCGGATCGCCCACCCGGTTGGCCAGCTCAGCGGCCTGGCTCGAAAAGATCAGCGCGGCCCCGACATCCTCCTGCCAGTAGGTGCTCCAAGCCAGCCCCAGCAGCGCCTCCACCCTGTCGCCGCCCTCGAGCTGGGGCAGCAGCTCTTCCAGTTGCAGTGTCCCTGTCTCGAAATCCGTGAGACGCACGTTGGCCAGAGCTCGCTGCAATGTGATGCGTCGGCGCAGCTCTGGATCCTTGTCGCCGGCCAGATCGATTGCCGATTGATAGAGTCCGGCCATCTCCTCGCGGGCCCACGCCGCGCCTGCGCGCTCCGCTGCGATGAGCAGGTATTCCACCGCCTTCTGGTTCTCGCCCGCGCCGCGCCAGTGGTGAGCCAACACCGTCGCGAAGCCGGCCAGGTCCAGGCCTGGCAGGCGTTCGAGATGTCTCGCCACCGTTTCGTGTCGTGTGCGCCGGGCCGCACGCGTGAGCGTCTGGTACGCGACCTCGCGCACCAGTGAGTGCTTGAACGAGAACTGCACCTCGCCGGCGACCACGCTTCGAGCGGCGCGTCGGATCATTCCGCGAGCCGCGAGCGAGTCAAGACTGGCGATGAGGTTCGAATCGCCATCCGTCGCGAGGGACTGAACAACGTCCAGCCAGAACGTCTGCCCAACAACCGAGGCGTCAAGCAGTACTGTGCGCTGCGCCTGAGGGAGCGCGTCGATGTGCGATGCGATGGCCTCGTGCACATTCGTGGGCAGGACCACAGCATCCTGTGTCGCAGCCAGCTCCTCGAGGAAGAGCGGGTTTCCCCCAGCCATCTCGACGAGCGATGAAACGTTCTCGGGCGACGCCAGGGGGCGGACCAGCGCTTCGGAATCGGCCGCTGACAGAGGCTCGAGGACGATCTTTGTGTGTTCTAGCCGGCCGACGTCGAGGGCGGGTTGCTTCTCGTCCAGCTCCGGTCTCGCGGTGATCAGGAACGCCGCCGGAACGTCTCGAAGCTGATCGCAGAGATAGTTAAGGAGCTCGAGCTGGCTGGCGTCGCTCAGATGCAGGTCTTCGAACGTGAAAAGCGTCGTGCGCTCCTCGGATAGGGCTTCGATCAATCGCCGAACTGCATAAAAGAGAGGCTGGCGCACCTCAACGGGCTCGTCGATGCCGAGGCCGATGAGGAGCGAAAGGAAGCGGACGATGTCGGCAACCTCGTCCGGAGGAAACAAAGCCGCCAACATCTCTGCAACCTTGGCCCTCGCGGCCTGCGGCACATCCGATTCCAGTACTCCCGCCAGCTCCTTGATGTGCTGGACAGAAGCCTGATAGCCAGCCTGCTCTGAGTATGGGAGGCACCTGCCGCGCATCCTTCTGCCGCCGGCGGCGTCGACGGCTCTAAGGAACTCGATGGTCAAACGCGACTTGCCGATGCCTGCCGGTCCGATCACTGTCATAACGTGCGGCCGGCGCTCCCTGCGTGCCTTCTCGAACAGGTCTCGAAGCAACTTCAGCTCGGCGTCGCGCCCCACCATTGGCGCCAGCACGCTCTGCCCCGCCGCGGGCGCGATCGCAATCCAGGCATCGAGCGGAGCCCCCTTGCCCTTGGCCTTGACGGCGGGCATCGCCTCGTACTCGATGACGCGCTGCGTGGCCGCATGCGTTCGCGCCCCGACCACAAGCCGGTTCGCCGGAGCCGCGGCCTGAAGACGCGCCGCTGAGTTCAGCACGTCGCCGGTCGCGAGCATCTCGCCGCGCTCATGCGCCCCGCCGAGCGTCACCACAGCCTCGCCTGTGCTGATCGCCAGGCGCAGTGACAACTGAAATGTGGGGTCGGCGGCGTTCAGGTCGCGGATGGCTTCAATAATGTCGAGGCCGCACCGTACCGCTCGCTCGGCGTCGTCGCCATGCGACGTCGGAGCGCCGAATATCGCAAGGACCGCGTCGCCGATGAACTTTTCGACCATGCCGCCGTAACGCTGGATCTGTTCCAGCACCGGTTTGTGATACCGACGCAGAAAATCGCGCACGTCCTCGGGATCCGCCTCATCGGCTCGAGCCGTGGAGCCGACGACATCGATGAAGAGCGCCGATACGAGCTTGCGTTCCTCGGCTTCCGCTGTGGCCCTGACGAGCTCCGCGCCGCAATTGGAGCAGAACCGCGCAAGCGCAGAATTTTCGTACCCGCACCGAGGGCAGGACACATGCGCGAGTTTAGTCGGCCGACGCTTTGGTCGCTCCCGGACCTGCGCACCACTGTTGATGAGCTCGGTGTGCCCAGAGTCATTAGCGCTTCATGTAAATCAGGGTGAGGCGCGGGCAACAACACATGGCAGCGGGCGAGGAGGACTGTAGGTGTTGAGCACGACTACTACTTAGTACCCAGCCGCGTGGTGTCTGGTGGTGTCGTTAGGTGTCGTCCTATATTCGCGAGGGCGGGTTGAATCGGCGAAATACGAACCCGGCTTACAGTCCGCCCTCGGCCGACCTGCTGTCCTCCATGGAACCGCAATTTGCCGGCAGCAGAATTGCCGTCGGGGTGGCCGTCCTGAAGCATGATCAAGCCGGTCGCGATGGTTACGAATCAGACGGCGCATCTGGGCGGCCTGCCGCGACCGCAAGAACTGGAGATGAGATGGGAAAGGTAATCGTGATGAATTGGGTGACGCTCGACGGCGTGATGCAGGGACCGGGTCGCCCGGACGAGGACACGCGGGATGGGTTTGAGCGCGGCGGCTGGGGGATCCCGTACGGCGACGAGGCGAGCGTCGCCAAGATGGGCGAGCGGATGGGCGGGGATCGCGCGTGGCTGTTCGGGCGGCGCACCTACGAGCAGCTCCTGGCCTCCTGGAACGCCAGGGGCGGCCCGTTCAAGGACGCGCTCAACAACGCTCGCAAGTACATCGCCTCGAGCAATCCGGCGACGAGGCTCGACTGGCCGAACTCGACTCTGCTGCACGGGGACATCCCCGCCGCCGTGGCGGACCTGAAACAGAGCTCGGACACGAACCTCGTGATCATGGGCAGCGGCGTGCTGATCGGCTCCCTGATGGCCGCCGATTTGATTGACGAGTATCTGCTGATGATTGCTCCTCTGGTGCTAGGCACCGGACGGCGCCTGTTTGCCGGCGACACGCAAGCATCGCTGCGGCTGGTTGACAGCAGCACGACGAGAACAGGCGTGTTGATCGCCACCTACGAGCCTGCTAGGGGATAGGCGAAAAGGAGGGAAGGTTGCGATGAGTTTCCGGGTCGTCGGGAGTCTCATGTCGTGAGCCCAGTGGCGTCCGATGCGAAGATGAATTCGGCTCGTGCGGGAGCGCTGGAGTTGGACTGGAGGGAGATGAGATGCCCGAACACAAGGTCGGAACCCACGAGGAATGGCAGGTGGCCCGGGACGAGCTCGCGAAGCTCGAGGCCGAGCAGGCGAAGCGAAACGAGGAGATCACGAGCGCGCGTCGCGATCTGCCCTGGGTCCGCGTCGAGAAGGAGTACGAGTTCGACACCCAGGATGGCAAGAAGACCCTGGGCGAGCTCTTCGACGGGCGCTCACAGCTGCTCGCCTACAACATCATGTTCGGCCCCGACTACACGCTCGGCGCCTGCCCCGGCTGCACCAGCCTGGGCGACGGGCTCGACGGCTCGCTCGTTCACCTGAGCCACCTCGACGTGACCCTTCTCTGTTTTTCGCGGGCGCCGGTGGAGCGCCTGACGGCCTACAAGCAACGGATGGGCTGGCAGTTCCCCTACGTGTCTACCTACAACAGCGACTTCGCATTCGACTTTGGCCTCGCGCTGACCGAGGAGCAGGCGCAGCAGGTTCCCGAGGTCAAAGAGATGATCGACAACCCCCCCGTGCTCCTCAAGGAGTGGTCGCGGCAGATCGGGGCTGAGCTAAAAGATGGTCTGCGTGAGAACCCGAGCTGGATCGCCTTCGCGCGCGAGGACGGCACCGTTTACCACACCTACACGGTGTCGGCGCCTGACCCGTTCGTCGCGCCGTACTTCAGCTTCTTGCTCGAGCGAACCCCGAAAGCCCAACCCGACGACGCCAGCACCTTGCGGAAGGACGAATACCCGGACTGATTCCGATGGCGTCGTCGGTGGGCGACCAGTCGCGGCGCGGACTGGCCGTCCAACACTGACGATCCTTCTCCAGAATCGCGCACGTCAGCCCCGAATGCCGTCAGCCTTTCCCCTAGACCTAGCAGGCGGGTCGGTTGGCTGGGTCGCGCCGGGTGACACAGAAAGTCTTGCGTACCAGTACGCATCCAGTACGCGGCCGTCCTCAATCGTGGGATGCCGTTAGGTATCGTTTCGTATTCAGAACGGATAGATCCATCTCGCCTGGACAGAACCCGGCTTATGTCCGTTCTCGGCCCACGTTCTGTATCCCTAAAGCCGCAAGTTGCGGGCCGCAGATTGCGGTTTTTGGCTTCGCGGCATACAAGAATGCGCACACGGTGACCTGGCGCAAAGGCCTACACGGCCACAGTAGGTCGGAAGCCGACCTTCTGTTCACTCACGACCTGTCCGGCCCAGGCTGCACCACAACACCGGCCTCTTCAGCCAAACGTGCAGTCGAGGGTGACCTTCTCCAGCGCACTCTCGAGAACCTCGAGTTCGTGATCGTTCAGTCGCGCGACGAATAGATCGAAGATCCCGCGTGCATGCACCGGCGCGGCCTCCGTCAGGCGCGCCACACCGGCGTCGGTCAGAGCCACCACAACACCACGTGCGTCACCATCAGCGTTGGCTCGACGGACAAGACCCACATCGACAAGCCGGGCAACACGGCGGGTCATGCCCGACCGGGAGATGAGCGCCCGGTCCGCAAGTTCTGTCATGCGCAGCGCACCACCGGCGAGCGCCAGCTGAGCGAGGACGTCAAAGTCGGCCAACGCCAGACCGGTCTCCTTTGCGAGATCCCTCTCGAGCTGACGCATCAGCGTCGCGTGGGAGCGCAGCAGCGCCTGCCAAGCCGCCAATCCGCGCCCGCCCGGCACCACGTCCGCCATCGCCCTCTCGAGAAGGCCGGCGACGTCGGGTTTGGATAGTACTTGCATATGCAATAAATTCTGTTTGGGTTAGGTATTTGTATATGCAAGTATATCGACGTACCTACCTGGGAGGAAATGTCAGGTGATCAGCGAACTCGAGCCCAACCTCGATCCGTCACTCAGCCGCCGATTCGGGACGGTAGCGGACGAGCCGAGCGTAAAGCGGACCGTCGCCGCCTTCGAGGCGAATGGAATCATCGTCCTCCGGGCGCCGGACGCCGCGGCGGCAAAGCGGATTGTCCTTGACCTCATCCCGGATGGCTCCCAGGTGTACCACGGGGCATCGCAGACGCTCGACCTGGTGGGCATCACTGACGAGATCGACAAGTCCGGGCACTACGATCCGCTCCGACCGCGGATCTGGGGCATGGATCGCAAGACGGAGGCCGACGAGATCCGCCGGATCGGCGCGGCGCCGGACGTCATGCTCGGGAGCGTCCACGCGGTCACCGAGACCGGGTCGCTGCTTGCGGCTTCGATGAGCGGCAGCCAGCTCGGGCCTTATGTCAGCGGCGCCGGACGGGTCATTCTCGTCGTCGGGACGCAGAAAATCGTGCCGGACCTCGAGCAAGGTCTGCGGCGGATTAATGAATATGCGTGGCGGCTTGAAGACGCCCGCGCTCAGGCTGCGTACGGCATCCACAGCGCGGTCAACAAGGTGGTCATCATCAACAGGGAGATCACCCCGGGACGGATCACCGTGGTGTTGGTCGACGAGGTCCTCGGCTTTTAAGTGCCCCGGACAGAAGGACACGAGACTACGTCAGCCCTGGCGATCCCGAAATCGACGTTGGGTGTCGGGATCATCGGGGTCAGCCCCATCCGGGGCTGGGCCAGCACCGCCCACATCCCGGCACTGCGGGCGCTGCCGAAGTACGAGATCCGGGCACTCAGCGTCCACAATGCGGAATCGGCGCGCGCAATAGGCGAAGCGTTCGGAGTCAGCGCCGTGTTCTCAGATCATGAAGAGCTGGTGATCCAACCAGACATCGACGTGGTCGTTGTTACGGTGAAGGTCCCGCATCATCGAGAGCTCGTTTCCGCCGCACTTGCCGCTGGCAAGGCCGTGTACTGCGAGTGGCCGCTCGGCCGCGACCTCGAGGACGCACGAGCGATGGCCACACTCGCCGCCAAGCAGGGGGTACGTACAGTCGCCGGTTTGCAGGCGCGCCAGGCCCCCGCGATCGAGTTCGTTCAACAGCTCCTTCGTGATGGATACGTCGGCGAGGTGTTGTCAACGACACTGGTCGGACTGTCGATCCCAGGGGACGTTGTGGGACAGCCCAACGCCTACATGCTCGACAAGACAAACGGGGCCAACCTGCTGACGGTGCCGGTCGGCCACAGCCTCGACATTCTGAATTACGTCCTGGGCGAGTTCGCGGAACTGTCAGCCGTGTCGGCTGTTCGCAGGCCACTGATCACTATCGAAGAGACCGGGGAACAGATCGCGAAAACAGCCGCCGATCAGGTCGCGGTGATCGGCACCCTCACTTCCGGGGCGACTGCCAATATTCACATCCGTGAGGCAGTGGCCGGCGGTAGTGGGTTCCAATGGGAGATCAACGGAACCGACGGAACCCTTCGGATCACGGCTGACGCCGCACTGCCTGAGATCTTTCCCCTGACCGTCCATGGAGCTCACGGTCGGAACGAGCCCGCCGAGCTTGACATCCCCACGGTGTTGACACAGAAATGGCCCCCGCTCACGAAACTGGAAGGAATGCCCGCCTTCAACGTCGGGCGTGCCTACGCGGCGTTCGCGGCAGACATCGACAACGGCACTCACACCGTGCCGGACTTCGCTGACGCTGTCCGGCGCCACGAGCTCATCGCCGCCATCGAAAGGTCCGCGGCGTCAGGAGAGCGCGTGACCTTGTAACGGTGTGCATCGTCGGACCGGGCTCGAGGCCTGGCGAGTTGGGAGACAGTAAATTGGGCGTACCAGTACGCATTTAGTACGCAGTCGGCCTCAATGTCTAATGTCGCGGTAAGCCCCGAGGCCATGAGGCAGTGGAGCGGGAGGAGCGATGAACGGGCCACAGAGTGGGATCTTTGCGCTTGGAAACCCATCCCACGCATACCTAGAGTTCGACCTTCAGCAGGATCGAGACTCCAGCGAGCTGGTGACCGCGCTTGCCGACGTGCGCGAGCCCCGCACGACGATCGGCGGCGTCAACCTCGTGTCGGGATTCAGACCCGAGCTGTGGCGCGCGCTCGCACCGAACGGTCTTCCGGATGATCTCGTCGGCTTCGACGACGATCTGGTCGGCGCCGACGACTTCGTTATGCCCGCGGCACAACACGATGCGGTGCTATGGCTGTCTGGCGGCTCGTACGACGTGATCTTTGACGAGGCGCGCCAAGCGATCAAGGCTCTGGCGCAGATCGCCACTGTCGCGGACGAGACGTCGAGCTGGCCTTACCAGCGCTATCGCGACCTGACAGGCTTCGAGGACGGAAGACAAATCACGCTGACTCAATAAGCCTGCTGTTCTTTGACAGGTTCCGGTCGTGCATGCGGCAAGGTTGAAACAGCAGGGCCGTCGCTTCCCGCTTTTCATTTTCGAGATACTTACCTCGACCCGTCGTTTGCGCGTATAAGGTTTTGGGTTGCATTCACCCAGCGAACCCATTCCCAGCTCGCCACTACGGTTTGTGCGCTGCCTCAAGCGAAAGCTTATTGGGAGGTCAGTCTGGGGACTTGACGGCCGACATCTCATTGAGAAGCACCGTCACGCGGCGGCCGATCTCGTCGCGGATCTCGCGGACCTCCTCGACGCTCTTGCCCGCGGGATCTGGAAGCTCCCAATCCAGGTATCGCTTGCCCGGGTAGATGGGGCAGGCATCGCCGCAGCCCATGGTGACGACGACGTCCGCTTCTCGCACGAACTCATTCGTCAACGGCTTCGGGAACTGCTTGCTCAGGTCGAGGCCGATCTCCCTCATTGCCTCGACGACGGCCGGATTGATCCGGTCCGCCGGCTCGGAGCCCGCCGACCGCACGTGAACCTTGCCCTGTGCTCGGCTGTCCAGCAGCGCAGCCGCCATCTGCGAGCGCCCCGCGTTGTGCACGCACACGAACAGGACCTCGGGTATCTCGCTCAACTTCCGCCCTCGACCAGCTGCGAAAGCAGCCGGCGTGTGGCCGGCGCGAGATCGCGCCGCAGGCGGTAATACATCCAGATCCCGTCCTTCTCCGACTCCACGAGGTCCGCATCTTTCAGCTTTGACATATGGTGCGAGATGGTCGGCTGGCTCAGCTCCAGGTCGGCGGTGAAATCGCAGATGCAGATCGGCTGCTGCGCCTTCCAGAGGGCCGCGAGCATCGTGAGCCGGGTTGGATCGCCGAGCACCTTGAGCAATCCCGACCGCTCTTCGGCCCATTCCGCATCGACCGCCGGCAGCGCGCAACACGTCCCACGCTGCCGAACCATCGGCAGCTCCTTGATCGCCACGAACGCAATCTTACACGACCCATAGACATTCGTCGATGGCTTGTGCTAGGCTCGACCCATCGAAGGTCATCGATTGGAAGGAGAAGTCGAATGAGCGAGGTTAGAGAGGCAGTCCGGTCCCGTTACGCGAACGCGGCCAAGCAGATCGCGGTGATCAACGCGCCGGGCTCTTTCCCTGCCGCGGGATGTTGCCAGGCGGACGGCCCAGACTGCGGATGCAGCGGTTCGTACGCGAGCGATGAGCTGAAGGCCATCGGTCTGAGCGAGTCGGTCAGCCTCGGCTGCGGCAACCCCACCGCGCTGGCCAAACTCGAGCCGGGCCAGATCGTGCTCGACCTGGGGTCGGGTGCCGGGCTCGACGTCTTGCTATCTGCGAGACGCGTGTCGCCCGGCGGCCACGCCTACGGCGTCGACATGACGGACGAGATGCTCGAGCTCGCGAATCGCAACAAGGAGAGCTCGAGCGTCACGAACGCAACCTTCCTGAAAGGAACGATCGAGAATGTTCCCCTGCCCGACGCATCGGTCGATGTCGTGATCTCCAACTGCGTGATCAACCTGGCCGAGGACAAGGGCGCCGTGATCAAGGAAGCGTTCCGGGTGCTTCGTCCTGGAGGCAGGTTCGCGGTCGCCGATATGGTCGAGCTCGAGCCGCTGGACCCAACGGTGAAGCAAGCCCTCGACGCATGGGCGGGATGCATCTCGGGCACGATTCCGATCGACGAATACCGAGCGGCGCTCGTCGGCGCGGGCTTCGAAAACGCCGAGTTCGAGATTCACGCGACCGAGAATGCTCCCGGCATCGACCGCAAGGTTGGCAGTGCCTACATCCGGGCTCGCAAGCCCTGACGGCGGTCTCATAGGATTGGGCTGCCCCGCGATCGGGTAACATTGCTTCGACGCATTCGTGCGTCGCCCGCTCGGGTCCTCTCTTCCTGTCACAGCACAGAGCCTGTAGATCGCGGCAAATAAGAAGAAAAGAGAGGCACCCTGGAGCTTCGTTGCAGACATTTGCCGAAGCCGGTGTCAACGCGCGCGTTCTCGCGTCGCTGAGCCGGCAGAAAATCACATCGCCGAATGACGTTCAGTCGGAGTCGATACCCGCCCTCCTCGCCGGTCGCGACGTCGTCATTCAATCGCCGACGGGCAGCGGTAAGACGCTTGCCTTCCTGGTTCCGCTGATCGAGCGATTCCAGCCCGGCAGACCTGGCCCGCGGGGCCTCATCGTGACGCCGACGCGGGAGCTCGCCATCCAGGTCGACTCCGTGTTCAAGGAGCTCGACTCTGGGCTGCGCACGGCGCTTCTGTACGGGGGCGTCGGCTACCGCACCCAGATGCTGGCGTTGCGAGCGGGGGTCGACGTGCTCATCGGCACCCCGGGCCGGATCCTCGACCTGTTCGAAAAGAAGGCCTTCTCGCTCAGCCGCGTCGAGTACATGGTCCTCGACGAGGCGGATCAGATGTTCGACGCCGGCTTCTCGCGCGACGTGGAGCGAATCATCGGCTTCACGTATTCGCCGCAGACGGTGCTTGCCTCCGCGACGATGCCCGAGTGGGTCTCGCGGATGATTCAGAAGCATCTCCGTGATCCGCTTCGCGTGAAGCTCGTCACGGAGGGCGAGTCCCTCCTGGAGCACGGCCTGATCCGGACTGAGTCTGGAGCCAAGCTGAACTTGCTCAGCGACATCTTGAGGAAGCACCGCGGCGCCATCGTGTTCGGCCGTACCAAGCACGGCGTGCACAAGTTGAACCGCGACCTGCTGCGCCTCGGTCACCGGTCGGTCGAGCTACAGGGCAACATGGCGCAATTCGCGCGGGATCGGGTCATGGACTCGTTCCGCAACCACCGAGCCGACGTTCTCGTGGCGACCAACGTCGCGGCCCGCGGCCTCGACCTGAGTCACGTAGGTCTGGTCGTCAACTACGAGCTGCCGGAGACTGCCGACGCCATGACCCATCGTGTCGGACGCACGGCACGCAATGGGAACGCCGGGCGGGCGCTGACATTCATCACCGCGACGGACCACGAGAAATGGGACAAGCTGCGCCGTCAAGGCGCGCCGGCGCTCCGCACCATCGACTCAGCGCTCCTCGCGCAAGATGGCGGATGGTCGTATCTGTTCGATGAAGCGCATATCCGCTCGGTCGTCAGAGGCGACTCGTCGCCGCGTCAAGGGCGACGCGGCCGGCCGGCGGGCCGCCGACGCTTCAGCGCGCGCTGAGCTTCGGGTGATGCAAGGAGACGGACCGCCCCTTGGCGGATCCCGTCTCGCGGGCATTGTCGAGCGAATTCGCGACATCCCGGTCGGTCACGTCCAGACGTACGGCGACATCGACGCGAAAGCGCCTCGTCTGGTCGGCCGGATCCTGGCCACGACTCACCTCGAGCTGCCGTGGCATCGGGTCGTGCGAGCGGACGGCTCGATTCCGAAAGGCAAGGTCCAGGCCGAGCTGCTGCGGCGGGAAGGGGTGCCCATGCGCGGTGAGCGGGTCGATCTGGATCGAGCGCGCGCCTGACTCTCTACGTGTGAGGGCTTGCGAGCTCGCCCGAATGGTCCCAGCCGTGCCAGCCGCGAGGCTCGATCCAGGCGCTGACCC
>Ga0209690_1001408_pt1 | contig 13453 bp, 11 predicted proteins | sample GraSoiAngelo_150_FD_186164 | JGI IMG/M metagenome (GOLD analysis project Ga0209690, IMG submission 186164) | Grasslands soil microbial communities from the Angelo Coastal Reserve, California, USA - 14_1009_09_40cm (SPAdes) (version 2) | ecosystem: Environmental > Terrestrial > Soil > Grasslands ...
ATGGATCGACGAGGACAAACCCCTGACCAAAGACATTCCCAAACACGCCACAACCAATTTCCGCGCATCCAATCCCGACGAGAACATCAGAGTCTACCTCCGACAGGCACTCGACCTTCACAACAAGCCCAACGTCAAGTTCGTCGACGTCAGAAGCCCGAAGGAGTTCAGCGGCGAAGTACTAGCACCCCCAGAATACCCAACCGAACACGCGCAGCGTGGGGGCCACATACCCGGCGCAGTTAACATACCCTGGAGCCAAGCTGTTAGAGAAGACGGCACCTTCAAACCATACGAGGACATCAAGAAACTCTACGAAGCTCAAGGCGTGACCGGCGACAAGGACATCGTAGCCTACTGCCGCATTGGAGAACGATCTAGCTTCAGCTGGTTTGTTCTAAAATATCTGCTAGGATACCCGAAGGTCCGGAACTATGATGGTTCATGGACAGAATGGGGCAACCTTGTTCGCAACCCGATAGAGAAACTAGCACAAGCAATCCCACAAACCGTCCCTGCATAGAGGAACAACCTTCTCGTCCCGCCGTTTCTTCCTCGGCGGGTTTTTTCTAATGCACCTTCTTAACGATGAAGTGGAACAGGTTTCCTTCCTGCCTCCAATCCAGGAGGCTCTGGCCGGTCCTTTCAGACCAAGCTACCATCTCGACGTAGGCTGTTGGATCATCTGATACCAGGTGGACTACTTCGCCCAGTGGTATGGTTGCTAACAGGTCGTTCAGCCGGATCAGGACTGCAGAGCACTCTGTGCCGATCTCAGACATTTCATGATCCGGAAACGCCTTGAAACAGCGCACGTGAAATTCCGCGATCTTCTTGACCAAGAGAGTCTTTGACTCGGTACTCTTCGACAGTAGAATCCGCTCTAGCGCGAGATGGGATGGCTTGAGACTCGCAATCCAGCCCTCTTGGTAGGGCGAGTTGTTGATGATCCTTGGCCGATCGACGATCAAACCATTCGTTTTTAGAAGAATGCCTGAAACGGGCGAAGGAATAGGACCGACAAACTTTAGACTCTCAAGAGTTCCTAGGCTCTGTCCCCGCTGAATTGCGACCTCAGCTGACTTCAGCCTGGCTAGGGTAAGCTTGCCAGCTATTGCTGGCAACACGCTGGTGACTCCTACCGTAACCTCTCCATTGTCTTCAATACGCAACCAAGTGTTGTTCTCCAAGTCGTAAAGGAGATCATCCGGGAAGACGCAGTGATCTATCTCCAATCAGTTTTCACCCCCTCGAATCCAGTTCTCGCGACTCTCTACAAGGATCACCGTTGCCAGGTTAGTATTAGTTATTGGACTGATTCCGGGAAACGTATAATAGAGAATCCGGGAGTTCGAGCTATCTCTTCGAGAAGATAGGTAACACCGTTGCCCCGATTCAAGAGCTCAGCGGACATTCTCAAAATCGTCTCTAACAAGGACCAAGTCCGCAACATCGGCATCATCGCCCATGTCGACCACGGCAAGACAACGATGACAGACAGCTTGTTGGCCGGTGCAGGACTTCTCTCTCCATCGCTCGCAGGGACAGCGCTTGCGATGGACTTCATGGAAGAGGAACAGAAACGCCAGATGACTATCAAAGCAGCCAACGTAAGCCTCTACTATGAACATGGAGGAACACCCTATGTCATCAATCTCATCGATACACCAGGGCACGTTGACTTTTCCGGAAAAGTCACAAGATCGCTTCGAGCCATCGACGGTGCAGTCGTAGTCGTCGACTCGGTCGAGGAAGTCATGGTCCAGACCGAGACAGTCACCCGTCAAGCTTTGGAAGAGCGGGTCCGCCCGGTTCTCTACATAAACAAGATCGACCGTTTGATCAAGGAGTTGAAGCTGACCTCGGATCAGATACAGGAGCGCATTGCGCGGATAATCAAAGACTTCAACGGATTATTGGACTTGTACGCTGAGCCCGAGTTCAAAGAGAAGTGGAAGGTCAACTTCGCAACAAACACTGTAGCAATGGGCTCCGCGAAAGACCGCTGGGGCTTCAACTTCGAAGTTGCCCGGAAAAAGGGGATCAAGTTCACAGATGTCGTCGACGCGTATCACAACAACAAAGTTGAGGATCTAAAAACAAACGCGCCAATACACGAAGCCATTCTGGGCATGGCGATTGAAGTCATGCCTCCACCCCACATCGCCCAAGTTTACCGGATTCCCAAGATATGGCACGGAGATCCCAACAGCGAGTACGGCCAAGCAATGATCAAGTGCGACGACAAGGGCCCCGTACTAATGTCGGTTGTCAATATCGTAGTGGACCCCCAGGCCGGCGTCGTTGCTACAGGACGCTTGTTCTCCGGCACGGTGACCGACGGGGAGCCGGTCTACATGATCAACTCTCGCGCCCAGGGACGCGTCCAACAAGTCGCGATCTATATGGGCCCACAGCGAGAAATCGTGGGAAAGCTCAGCGCCGGAAACATTCCAGCACTACTCGGTCTCGAAAACGTGAAGGCCGGAGAGACAATCTCTTCAGTCAAGCAAGTCATCCCGTTCGAGGCTGTCCACTACGTCACTGAGCCAGTAGTGACGATTGCTGTCGAGCCAAAGTTCAACCGGGACTTGCCTAGACTTGTAGAGCTTCTACGCAAGCTGTCGCTAGAAGATCCGAATTTGGTCACAAGCATCAACGAGGAGACGGGCGAATATCTCATCTCGGGAATGGGAACCCTCCATCTTGAGATTGCAAACACTCTGATTACGAAGACCGGTCTGGAGATTGTTACCTCCAAGCCGATCGTGATTTACAGAGAAGCAATTCGGGGCGAAGCTGGTCCGATCGAAGGCAAGTCGCCTAACAGACACAACAAGATCTACATTGAGGTCGAGCCCCTAGGAGAACAGGTCATGGAGCTGATCAAGACTGGCAAGATCAGCGAGTACATGGACAAGGCCGACATGGCTAAGCAGTTGCGAGCCGTCGGTTGGGAGCCAGATGAGGCGAGAGGGGTCTGGAGCATTGACGAGCCCTTCAACATGATCCTCGACGTGACGAAAGGCGCCCAGTATATGCAGGAGGTCCGGGATATGATTCTAGCCGGCTATCGGTGGGGAATAAAGGAGGGCCCAATCGCATACGAACAGATTCGAGGCATGAAAGTGAAGATTACGGATGTGGCGCTGCACGAGGATCCTGTGCACCGGGGTCCCGCACAGATCATGCCAATGACTCGCCGCGCGATGTTCACCGCGTTCCTTGAGGCCCAGCCAACCCTCTTGGAGCCTGTTCAGAAGATCACCACTAGAGTGCCCAATGACTTCTTAGGAGCAGTAACGAGCGTGATAACACAGAAGCGCGGGAAAATAGTCTCTGTGGACCAGAAAGGCAACCTCGTGTCGGTAGTAGGGGATATCCCTACAGCTGAGAGCTTCGACTTGTCGGAGGTTATGCGAAGCCAGACTCAAGGTCGAGCCTTCTGGGGCTTGGAGTTTGCCCGTTGGTCTCCGGTCCCAACCTCGCTCCTACAGAGCGTTGTCGAGGGTATACGAAAGCGGAAGGGACTCTCTCTAGAGCCACCTAAAGCCTCTGACTTTGCAGAGTAGTCCTGTGAGGGGCTCAGCCGAAACGAGAATTTAGTCAGACCAGACCTAATTCTCTTCCAAACGGACTCTATTCCGTTCCCCAATAACGACAAGGATTACTCCGATCAAAAAGAACGGCGCGGTCGTACTATTATCGATGAAGTCGTACATTCGAAGCACCAAGGGACTCACGATTAGGAGGAGACCGATGAACAACGCAAGCTTCGTCCAGAACTCCATTGGCGGCCTTCTTCACAGAAGGTAATCAACAGTAATAGGCATTGCTGATTTCATTCACCTCAAAAGGGCGAAAATCCTTACAAGCTATGGGTCAAGCGGGCCCTTCCAAGCGGCCGTGGTCCAGAGCCACCACTTGAATTCCCAAATTTAGGTGTTGGCGGGCAGCCTGGTCTATGACACCGGCTTCCCATTCCAGTTAGGAAACAGCCGGGAACCCGGGTTCGAATCCCGGCGGCCGCACCACTTTCACTACCTTCAAATTCGTCGGATTGCTCATTTGGTTCGCATTTGTAGTCAAAGCATATAACCTACTACCCGTATAGCATCATTGGAGTGATTTTATGGGATCCAAGAATCTAGTCCGACTCTTAGCAAGTGTGATTCTACTCGTTGGAATGACGTTTCTTGTTCCGTCGATCTTTCTATCCGTCGCGCTAGTCAATGCACCGACGTTATCAATATCACTCGTAGCTAACTATCCGAACTGGAATAATTCCAATCCGCAAATTAGCGTCACTAAAGGAGACACTGTTACGATTAGCTTATCGAGAATCGATGTTTACACTCACCAATTTCTCATCGACTTTGACAATGACGGGTTTGGCGATACGGGCGATTGTGGTACTACGGACCAGTGCTCGGGACTATTCACAACCGCTCCCCCTCCGGTCGGCCCCTTCACCGTCAGCGCTAGCCCAGCCACATACACATACTATTGCACCGTCCACTACAATGTCATGAAAGGAAACTTTGTAGTTCAGAGTCCGACCGCAACTCCCGATTTCAACATCAACTCAAACCCGACTTCACTGACCGTTTCTCAAGGATCTTCTGGCACGACATCCCTCACTCTGAGCAGCTTAAACGGCTTCTCGGGTACCGTTGACCTGACCGTGGCAGTTTCTCCATCTGGTCCTCAACCATCCGTCAATCCCACTTCCGTCACACTTTCAGCCGGAGGAACAGCCTCGTCAACCCTAACTGTCTCAACCTCAACTTCAGGCTATTATTCGACTCCAGTTGCTCAAGGCAACTACGCGGTAAACATTACGGGAGCAAGCGGATCGGTACATCACTCGACGCCTGTATCGCTGACTGTTGGCTCATCAAGCTCTGCCCCACCTAGTGCTCCGAATCTTCCGCTCCTGCCCATTGTCGGAGGCGTCGTAGCGGTAATTGTTGTGATCGGGGCGGCAGTTTTCTTGAGTAGACGGAGACATTAGACGTTAAGCTCTCATGACTCAATGTCCCGACGATAGATGGGTAGAGACTTCGGCTAGAGTCCCAAACTGTTGATTACGTTTCCAGAATTGCCGTCGACAACGAGGACAATCTTGTTCCCGCCATGATCGTATCTAACGAACCAGATCGGAACATGCAAGAGCTCCGTGTCCGACACATCCTCTTCAGAAGAAATCTGCTGAATCATATGATACTGAGCATGCGCTTTCTGAGATTGAAGCTGGTCTACTAGTGTCTTCGCCTGATACTTTGCGGCATCCTCGCTGATATCGCCGTTTAGCACCTTGATACCTTTGGGATACTGTGAGATATCGAACAGGGTTCTACCTTGGATTGCGAACTGGTATTCGTGGGGCTGGTACTGTGTGAGAGCTTTCAGGGCGATTATGGGAAAGTTGTAGTTCTGATCCATCTGAATCGCCCTCTTCTGCCCACCACCGCCTCCCATGCCGCCGCCCATCATTGAGCCCAGCATAGCTCCTCCGAGCAGGGGTGCCCCGAATCCGCCTCGGCGTCCTCCGCCCATCCCGGCCATTACTCCAATCAATGCAGCAGTTGTAGCTACGGTCGCGCCTTCCGCAACCATGTTGGTCGCAATTATGGATGTTCTGGCTGAGACATTAACCAGCCAGTACGGTACCACTGACAGCGTCATCTCTTCGAGGGTTGACCTCTCCTGTAAGTGTCGGTGAAGCATTCCCCGGTCCATCATTGACTTGATTCGACTAGAAATCTCATCGGTACTCTGAATCGTGAGCGAAAGCATCGTCTGCTTCTGGATATTCGCCCAGCCAGCACTTCCCAGCGTAATACTGCTTCCACAATACTCGCATGTGATTATCATCTCTCCAAATTTGGGAGCGATGGGAGCCCCACAGCTGGGACACTTCAGCGACTGCGCGTTTGAAGGGGCTAGGATTTGACTATACCCTGAGGCTCCAGCGCTAGATTGAGCCTGAGGAGCCTGGCCGGTCGAACTCGTTCTAGCGCCACACTTGGAGCAAAACGCCGCATCATCCGGGAGTTGGCTTCCGCACTTTAGACAGTACATTTTGCGAAATCTCCCGACGTAAGTCCCTTCGGCGATTTGAACTTTCCAGTATCAGTTGAACAAGTTCGTGGATACAGGGTTCTATTGAAATCTAAGGTTTCATTCGTGAACCTGTACTCTTTCTTGGGATCGATGGCTTGAGGTTCTATTGGATCGGGTTTCAAGGGCTTGTCGGAAGTCGTCCATGAGGTCTTGAGTGGCTTCGATTCCCACCGAGAGTCGTATGAGTCCATCAGAGATTCCTAACCTTCGACGATCTTCGGCAGACAGTCCAGAATGTGATGTCGTTGCGGGTCGGGTAACCAACGTTTCGACTCCGCCTAGGCTCGGAGCGACAGCAGGCAACAGAGCCGCACCCATGAATGATTCTGCACCTTCAACGCCGTCGTGCAGTTCGAAACTCATCATCCCACCGAATCCATCGAAGAGTCTCTGTGCTCGCTCGTGATTTGGATGGCTCTCCAAGCCGGGATAGTTGACCTTCGCGACCGCGGGGTGCTTCTCGAGAAACCTGGCTATTTGCAACGCGCTCTCGTTGTGGTGTTTCACGCGGAGGGCGAGCGTCTTGATGCCGCGGTGCAGTAGGAAGGCGGCGTGTGGATCAAGGCTTCCGCCTAGATGGTTTAGTTTGTGGGTCACTTTCTCGATTAGACTCGATTTTCCGACCACTGCGCCTGCCACGATGTCTGAGTGGCCGTTGAGGTATTTGGTGGCACTATGGAGGGACAGGTCGAAGCCCAATTCCAATGGACGAAAGTTCACGGGGCTCGCAAAAGTATTGTCAATCATGGAGACAAGCCCGTGGCTCTTTGCAAAGCCTACAACGGACTCCAGGTCCGGAACCTGCATCAGAGGATTTGAAATCGTTTCAACATAGATCACTCTCGTGGTCGATTTCACTTTTCGCTTCCATGACTCAGGGTCGTTGGCGCCAATGAAATCGTAGGAGATTCCAAACTTTTCGATATCCTTTGTCACAAAGTCGTGGGTTCCTCCGTAAAGACAGTCCTGAGCCAGAAAGTGATCACCTTTGCTAAGAAATGTTAGTAGAGATGTTGAGATGGCTGCCATCCCGCTAGCAGTTACGACAGCATCTTCAGTGTTCTCAAGAGCCGCGAGTTTTTCCGCCAGCGCTAGATGGTTCGGGGTGTTGTTGAGCCGAATGTACCTGACGTCATCATAGCTCTTTTCACCCGCGTACTGGTAAGTGGCAGACTGGAAAACAGGCATTACGACCGCACCGGCTATGCGTGGGCGAGGCTCTCCCGCATGGATCACCTTGGTCTCGACACTTGGAGGATTCCCTTTCATTTTCGAGATAACCAAGGTCTATGCTTGCTTTGTCCAGTATTCTAATATTGACCTATGTACAGTGCGCCCCGATCCCGTCGGCTTCTCAGGGAATCCCATTGTTATGCAGCCCAGTAACAATGAGACCTTATCGTTCCTTCTGGACAGGACTTCCCTCTGAAAGGACGCTCCCAAGATGCCCCGGCTCCCGACCACTCGCATAGGAGTCAAGCGAATTGTAATCGAAGTGAATAGAGACTTGACTGTCGAGCAACTTGAAATCCTCGATGATGCTCTCAAGCGAGCCGGACTCGTCAAGGAGACCAAGGTCACTTTCCACAATCGTGAGCCTCACAAACCTCGAACGCCGAGAGTCTCACACCCGACCTGGCGGATTGGCCACGACTCTCAATCAGGTTCTATGTCAGCACACTGAGAACATTCCGGCATCATTAGCCCGCCGAGGCTCTGAGGAATAGATCCTCGCGCGATGCTGGCTCGCATCCCAATGGTTTCATACTCGTGGGATGAAGACAATGGATGCGATCCTATGCTCTCCACTGGGCTTGATGAGCTTGACAAGCTCCTAAAGGGGGGCTATCCGGACAAGTCAGCTATCTTAGTGGTGGGCCCGCCGGGAATAGGTAAGGAGGCCCTAGGATACTGGTTCATCCAGAATGGACTCAACCGAGAGGACTTTTGCCTCTACGTAACAAGGCTCGCTGTGTCCGAAGTTCTTCAAGACATCAGAGCCTTTGGCATCAACGGACAGAGCACTCCTGTCTGGTTCGCGAGAGACGGAGGCCAGACCAAGGTTGACCTGAACGATCTGCCCGGTCTCTCCTTCAGCGTCAAGGAGACCCTACGGAGAAACGGCGAGAGGCCAATTCGAGTCGTTACGGATGTTCTTTCTTCTCTACTCATGTTGAATTCGCCCGAAGTAATCTATCGATACGTCTCACAACTCCTCTCCGATGTGAAGCAGTACAACGCCGTCTTCCTAGCGACCATCGAAGATGGAATGCACCAGCCCCAAGTCCTTGCCGCGATGCAACAGCTTTTCGACGGTGTTGTTGAGCTGCGACTCTACGAGGAAGGAGTGAAGGCCCTGCCGCTGCTGCGAATAAGGAAGATGAGGGGTATGCCCCCCGAACCCGAGTACTACAATTTCTCCTTCAGTCATAGAAAAATGGAGATAAAGGCCTATGTTCGATAGCGTTTCAATCGTTTTTTTCATCCTATGGGTTCTTGTCGTCGGACTCTTTTCCTACGCTGCATACTGGGCATTCATTATCAGGAAAGTCCTAGTGACTGGTCTTTACCGAAAACAGGCACTATGGGCGGGAATAATGGGACTATACTTGGTATCCTTGTCAACGTTTCTGACCATAGCCCTTAGCCTCAATCTAAACACTCTACCAGTCAACATACTAGGCGGGCTCTTGATCTCCTCGGGATTCATTGTACTCTTCGCTTGGATAGACTCGACGGTTCGAGTGGCGCGTCGATCCGATCCGCTCCTTCGAGATACGCTTCGCTGGAGTAGGCTCAGATATTTCATAGGACTTGTCACGTTGTTCGGCGCAATCTCCGCCGTGCTAACTTCGATCAACTCGGGGTTTGCTCTTGTTGCTCCTTTCGGTGGAGCACTATTTTTCGGAGCTATTGCGTTACTTATCAGCGCAAGGAGGTCGGGAGATACGACGCTGCGGAGGCACTTGAAGTGGATGGGACTTGCTATTGCAATGCTTTGGCTAGCCAGTCAACTTTCGGGAGTACTATTCCGGATATTTCCCGCCGGCTCATTAGCTTCCGAAGCGATAACTTACTCTCTCGTAGCTGTAGGGGGATTCTGTCTTTACAGGAGCGCAAGGTCTCTCGTCCCTCTCGGGCATCTGTCGCTCCCCGATGTTTCACCTACATAAGAAGCCCATCAGTTTTTTCGCCTTCCGCAACAATCTTCTCTCTGCGTCACTTACTGAAGCAGTCGTTCCCTCATCAGATCGTTGGGGGAGAGCTCGGCTCCGATACGATTCGATTACCTTTCGCTCATCAGGCGATAGGGTCCCTTCGGATACATTAGTATCGATGGCGGCAAGCCAGTCATGGTCCGAGAAGCCGGGCGCGCCTGGAATTTCGCTCTCAGATGGTTGTAGGAGTTTGGCGACAAGCTCGACTCCGGTCTCATCCGGTGTCAGGTCGAGTGAATCTCTAGTCGGTTCTCTCCTTTTGGAGATGAATCGTCCGAAGTTGTATCCTGTCCAGAAGATGATCTTCGAAGGCTCGATTCTGATGAGCCTATACTTGTACAGTTTCCTTTCATCCGGTAGTTCCTTTCCCCGAGCATAGAACGTCAGCATTCCGGGATATTTCTTTGAAAATCCCACTATCTTCGGCCCAACTGATAGAATGGATAGCAGGGTACGGCCGACCGTGAAGATCCGAGCTTTCCCTTGTACCATGGCTCCGCAGGCTTCAGTGGTCACCTTTCCGTTGTCGACGATGAAGGAGACGGTTGGGTTCGCCTTGATGATCTTGAATTTTGCAGAGCTTACGGGAGTGACAAAGTAGACTTTGTCGCTCGAATAATGGAAAGCAACTGGGTAGCTGTACAATTCTCCCTTCTTAGAAATGACCGAGAGGTATCCTATGGTATTGGTCTTGAGAACATTCAACACTTGTTCGGGAACTGGAGACGACTGTGTGTTCGTAGTACTCATTTTCCGGCGGACTGCCCATAGACCTCCTCTGTAGCATAGACCTCCAGGCCGTTGTCTTTGATTACGTAGGGACGGGGTATGCTGTCAACCTTGGACCCGCGCATCTTCAGAACTTGTAAGCTTCGAGCCCCATCTTTCAGCATGCGTAAGAGTATCACACCTTCGGCGAGATATTCTTCCGGTTGAAGGATGCGGTCGACTCCTGTTGTCGGTAGCTCGCTCGTTAGCAGACAAGTTGTTCCAGTCGACTGTAAAACTTCGACGATATCTAGGACCGCCGGCCGCCTCTCTTCAATGTTAGGAAAGCGAAAAACTAGGTCAGAGATCGAATCCACAACGACTCTTCGGGGTGAGAGCTTGTCTATTCCTTCTTGGACAAGATCGATCAAGTTCACAAGCCCCAGCTCGCGTCCCCCGACGGGAATCCTGCCGACCTTGGCCTGTTCGGGAATGCGACGCACCTCGGTGGCGTCGACGTAGGCGAATCTGTTGTCCTTCTCAAGTTTGGCGAAGTCCATTCCAAGGGCGTTCATCTCCGTCATGAAACGAGGTTTAGGCTCATTCATCCCAACGTAAACGCCCTTCTCATCCCCCAGCGAAGCTCCCCAATGGAGGAACTGAGAGCAGAGAATCGTCTTTCCCGTCCCGGGCTCTCCCAGGATCAACACAACCTTTCCAGAAGGAAAGCCGCTATCAAGCAGGACGTCAAGGCCGGGAATCCCGGTCTTAATTCGTGAGCTGGGAATCTGAGGGCTGACCCTCTCGGTTTTAGTGGACAAGGATTCCATCTCCTCTAGTCATGAAAAGATAGCTAGAGACGGTTAGGATTACTGCAACTTGGAGCACTGATCCTGCGATGAAAGTTAAGGAGGCAGGGTTGAGCCCAGCTTGAATCAGCGAATAATGCTCTGGTTGTGGCAGTGAGACAGCAAGCGTCAGAATCGCGAGTACGAGGCTCAACGGGTATGCCACCTTCAAGCCCTTTGCAACGGCCAACGCAACGATCAGATATGCGATCCAACCCACCAAGACGGAATAGAATAGCCAGAAGGGAACGAGAGCGAACAGTTGGATGAGCAGTACTGCTCCGAGAAGAATTGAGGCGTAAATCAACAAGTTAGCGGTGCCCTTGAGAGTTTTGACTCGTCCTAAACCAGAATTCATCTTTGTTACCTACATGTGTCCAAGGCGATGGAGAGTGAACGTCAACGCCGTCATTTGACCTCTACGATTTGTTTGTCAGACGAGCCGATTCTTTTCAGAAAGGCTTGATTGATTCTCAGTTTCTCTAATCCTGCTTCTACACCCTTTGTTGTCTCAGGAGCCTTGTGCTGGGCGAAGAACTTCGTCACTTCCTCAGTTCTATCAATTCCTAGGATGGGGAGCATGTATGTCAAGTATCTTGACACAACTCCGGTCCCTTCGTAGATGCCTCGCAGCCATTCGAAATTATGGGTAATCCAGTTCCAAGTCGCGGTTCTGGCGTCAGGATTCCGTGTGGCCGAGCCGAGTAATGTTCCAACGTGTTGCTTCTTTATTTCTCCTGACGATGCAAGTTCCAGTGCACGGGTGTTGAGTGACGGTTTGCTGAAGCTGGTAATGCCGACGAGAAATCTAGATTTTTCTTCTTCTGAAGGTCTGTTCTTGTAATTGTTGAACAGGGTTTCGAAGTCTCCTGATGCCCGGGCGTGCGCCACTACCATCGCCTGTTTCATGTCAGGCTCGGAACTCTCGTATTCGCTGAACTTTGCTGCTAATTCCTTCGCGTACTCCATGTCAACGAGAGCAAGCCTGCTTGCCATGGATCCTCGCAATACCATACTATTCTCATCTTTTCTATTCTCGAGTATCTTTAGCTGGGTCCGGTGGAATTTCCTCGAAGTCTCATCGACTCTGCGCGTTATTGCATAGAACGAGGATAGCTGGTCTGAGACTTCGAATGCAGGAAGATACTCCTGCTCGTTCATGTAACGATCCAGCAAGGCGAGATATTGAACGAAGTCCATCTTGCCTTGAATCGTAAACGCGTGAGCGTCGGACACTATCCCGTATCGGTCAACGGGAGACATTTTCGATCTCCAGACTCTGTCGTAGAGTCCGTCATAGTGGACCCGGTAGAAGCCGGTCTCTTCCAGGTTGAGCTTCAGTGAGTCTACGCCATCTGGAACAGGTATGGATTCCTCACTTCTCTCCATCAGAAGCTTCTGTTCTCTCCCGTTGATCTTCATCGTGACCGGGATTGGCCAGGTGGATTGCTCTGATGACCCGTTTAGCAGGAACCGTTCTTGTCTGATGATTAGTTTCTTCCCGTCAAGTTTCACGTTGACGATTGGATATCCTGGTTTTCGTGTCCACTCGTTCATTATCGCCTTCACTCTGGTCTTAGAGACGTGTTCGATCTGGTTCCAGAGGTCTTCGCCGGCAGCGTTCGAGAATTTGTACTTCTCTAGGTATGATCTCACGCCGCGCATGAAGTGGTCTTCGCCAGCGTACGCTTCGAGCATGCGAATGATGCTTGCTCCTTTTCCGTAGCTTATGTCGTCGAAAATCTCCTCGATCTCGCTCGGAGAATTCACCTTCACCTCAATCGGATGTGTGTTGACTAGAGAGTCTCTTTCGAGGGCCCCGGCAGTCTCTCCGCGGACAAAGTCTTGCCAGACTGTCCACTGAGGAAACATCGAATCAGTGGCCTTGTAGGCCATGAAAGTCGCGAAGCTCTCGTTTAGCCAGAGATCATCCCACCATTTCATGGTGACGAGGTCGCCGAACCATTGGTGGCTTATTTCGTGGGCGATGACTTCGGCGACCTGCTTCTTTATCCGAATGCTGCTATCCTTGTCTACGAGGAGCACGATCTCCCTGAACGTGATGGCTCCCCAGTTCTCCATCGCTCCAGCGGCAAACTCCGGGACCGCGATAAGATGCAGCTTGGGAAGGTTGTACTTGGAACCAAAATAGGACTCGAAGAATTTGATCGAATCTCTGGCGACGACTAGAGGATACTTCGCGCCAGAACTCTTGCCTGGTACGGTAGCTACTATGTAGTCGACTCCGTTGAACCTGTCTTTCACTTCTTCAAACTTGCCGATTCCCAAGTACAGGAGGTACGTGGACATTCGAGGAGTCTTTGGAAACTCGACAGTCTTCTTTGGACCCTCCACCCTCACCGACGTGGGCGGCATGTTCGAAATTACAGAGTTGTCACTGTCTGTTTTGACAGTGAGCTTGAAGTCAGCCTTGTAAGCGGGATGATCCAGGCATGGCAATAGGCGCCTGGCCGAGACCGCCTCGAACTGTGTCGAGGCCACGTAGCCGCCGTCATAGGCTGCCTTGTACAGACCTACGAGCTTGTCAGAGAT
>Ga0209690_1001412_pt1 | contig 13438 bp, 13 predicted proteins | sample GraSoiAngelo_150_FD_186164 | JGI IMG/M metagenome (GOLD analysis project Ga0209690, IMG submission 186164) | Grasslands soil microbial communities from the Angelo Coastal Reserve, California, USA - 14_1009_09_40cm (SPAdes) (version 2) | ecosystem: Environmental > Terrestrial > Soil > Grasslands ...
TGCGATGAGGACGAGCCCTGTGGTGAGTCGTATGGCCCTCCCCCGCCCACCAATATTACACCTGCCGGGTACGTATTCGGGGACTAAAATTGACCGTTTTCTCCAAACAGTAACAAGCTTCATTTGGGCCCCATGCCATATAGATTGGCAGAGATGGCGGGCACTTCCACTGTTACTCCGGAAAAGGACCAGCTCGGTTCAGCGCAGACCACGCAAACTTATCCCGTCCAGGGACGAATGATGAGCAGCCGGAAGACCAGACCCCGAGACGAGGTCGGGCACTATGTCTGCCCCAACTGTGGGAGCCCCAGCCTTGTAAGAGATGCTGAGACGGGCGAAGTCATCTGCACCAACTGTGGCTTTGTATTGTCAGACCCATCAGAGAATTATGCGGCACCAGTTCCACGACGCACCGAGGAAGGACTACTTGAAAGCCAGTCAGGACCGCCTGGGAGATTCTCCGCATTCGACAAGAACCTATCCACGATAATCTCCAGAGCCCAGGCCTCAAACCGGAACCTCAACGCCGACGAGAGGCTACAGCTCTGGCGGCTCAGACGGACCCAGCTACGCGCCTCCGCCGGATCCTCCATGGCGAGAAACCTGTCCCGCGCTATGAGCCAGCTAAGAGGACTGTCAGGTCGACTCAACCTTCCTGAGGTCGTGACTGAACGAGCGGCCCTGATGTATCGACGAGCTCTCAACAAGGGTTTGGTCAGAGGACGCCCGATAAATGGAATGGTGGCGGCGTCGACCTATGCTGCGTGTAGACTCACGGACGTGCCGCGGTCTCTGAGCGAGATCGCAAAAGCTTCGGGGATGAGCCGAAAGTTACTTGCTCACTACTACAGAGCTTTGGTCAGATCCTTGGATGTTACGATGGCGATTGAAGATCCTTTGAAGAGGGTCTCGAAGATCGCCTCCCGGGCTGGCGCGGACTCTCAGACTGAGATGCTTGCTGGAAAGATTCTACGAGAAGCAATCAGACTACGAGTCAATGTAGGAAAGGACCCTGATGGACTGGCAGCTGCGGCGCTGGACCTTGCAGCGAGAATACGAGGCTCCATGGTTATGCAACGTGACCTAGCAAAGGCAGCCGGGGTCTCTGAGGTTACTATTCGAAGCCGCATGAGAGACCTCAAGACAGCTTCAAAATCCCTGGGTCTACCAGACGTAGCGTAGACTGTCACTTACCAGTCGCGCCGCAAGTAACGTCATTCAAACCAGTTTGGAATAGTGTTGCGTCCGCAAGGAGGGTATCACGCCAGCTACCGGAAACGCTGGGATACGTCGTGCCTAGAGGCCAGGGAAAACGATACCATACATAGACGTAACCCTAGACGCCGCTACGATCTTAGCGGATGCTATGATGATTGTCTTCCTAGGCAGAGACCGAATTTCTTATTTCCAATCCTACAAGAACTATTTCCAGGCGATCTACCTTGTGTTTCTCGGATTCCCTGTAGCAGATCTGCTTCACATCGCTTACTCGGATCCCACCTTGTTGCGACTCGCGACCCAGATTCTTGTGACCTCCGGAACAGCGATCGCGACCGTATGGGGTTATGTCGCTACGAAACTCTACCTCTATCCCGAACCGTTTTCGTTCAGGAGACTTCTCTCTCGCCCGATTCGGCTGGTATATCCCACCTATCTGGCATATCTCATACCTATGGTGCTCGCCGCTGCTGTTGCTTGGGCAGACCCATCACAAATCTCCACTGGACCCTCATTTCAAGAAACATATCTTCTTGAAGGCATCACTCAGCCCTCGGCGCCGGTAGGGTCCTTCCTACTAGGATTGGGAGCAGTGGTCGTAGTCATCTTCACACTCTATCCTCTGGCGATTATCTCTAGGCGCCGGGCCCTAGTAAAGGACAGAGATGTTAGAGCAGCTCTAAGGATTATTGCCAGTGTCTTCGGCGTAATCAGTGCGACTTTAATTCTTGGTATTGCGGTTTCATCTTTTGGCTATGGTATCATCGGATCAACAAATTTCCTCTCAGTGATTCTGATCATAGTTGCAGTTCAAGCGTTCAGGAAACCCTCATTCCTGAAATCGTTCCTGGGCGTTGTCCCTTCGCTTGAGTCTTCGCCAAATGCTTCTCATTATGACCAAATGATTCTGATTCACGGCCACGGTAACGAAAAGTTTGGTCCAATCTCTAAATACATCACAGATGGGGTGAACCGACGCAACCGAGTCATCTATTTTCATCATGATGACGAGGCTGATATTAGAGAAGGCCTTTCTCGGCAAGGGATCGATGTCACGAGATATGCCTTGAAGGGTTCCCTCAGACTTCAATCCCTCGGAAGCATTTATCCAAACAAGGGAATACTTGACGACACACCTCTAGAGCTCACCCGGGAACTCCTTCTCGAGGCACGAACGCTGGGCAAAGAGGGTCTCAGTGTCATTCTCGATTACGATGATTTCGTTTTTCGGCCGTTCAAAAAGTTCGTGCAACATCTGACTGAGCCGCGATGGATGACTCCGGACCATTCCTTACACATCCTTATGGCCTTCAGTTCGACAGTGTTCCGAGGGGAAGAGGCATCTTTGGCCGAGCTTGAGAACAAGATCCGCACACTTGACATGTCAGAATCTACGGACGTCTTCTCCCAAACAGTTGGATTAACTCATGAGGAAATTGTTGGAAAGAAGCTGCTTCTGCAATTCGACCCGCAATCCGATTATGAAGGAGTTTTCAGATCACTGTTAGCGGAGTCCTCATCCAACTTCGAGAGAACCGTGGCTTTCACACGAAAAGACAGCCCCATTGATACATTAGTCCAGAGACAACCCGGGGCCAAAATTTTCGTACTGACGTCCAGAGTTTCCTATCCCAAAATGGAGAGTGAGAATCTAGTGTTGCTACCCAGCTACGACACTTCACTGTTACTTGATGCTTTGAATAAGACCATTGAAGCATATGCAGGTTCATCCTTCACGATCATTTTTGACAATATCTCACACTTCGTCTTTACGCTTGGACCTGAGAGAACATATTCCCTGGTGCGTCAGGCTCTAGAGCTGATGATCTCTAACAAGATAACGGCGATCTTCTCGATGAACTCAAAGGCTCACGACCCGAAGATAGTGTCGACTTTTGAAAACATGTTCGACCTAGAAATTGTCTGTGAAATGGGAATGCGAGTTCCAGAGGTAAAGAAGAAGCTGGCAGTCACGAGCTAGTTCTTGACGCCGACCGCGCCGTACTTTGCCTCGAAGAGGATCGTGTAGTAAAGGTTCATCAATTCTCTTGCCTTCTTCACTCCGTAAATGGTGTGCTGGTCGTGGAGGGAGAGAGCTGACAGATACAGCCCTGCGAGTTCCCGATACGCGCGCTCTTCCCCGGTGAGTCTTCTCATCAAGACCCTGTGAAACTCGATTATGTGCTTTACGTAGGAGTCGTCGTGAATGGAATGGTATCTGTAGAAATCACTCGTCTCTATTCCGAATGAAGCTGGCAGGTTGAGAAATCCACACATCCTAACTAGCTCGTTTCGAACATACTGCCATGTTTCGGAGTGCACTCTCACGTAGGGATCGGAGTTGTCGTCTTTCAATTTGCTCTGAGCAAAGAGAGCGGTTACGAATGCCTCAGCAGCTTTTACAACCCGCTCGCTATCGAGCTCAGGGTACAATGCGTGGAAGACCTGTGACCAGTGGAGAACCGCCCCATCGAAATCGAGTCGATCCTGGGCGATGAATCCTTCAACGGTATTTTGAGCGGCGACGGCAGCTAGCTCGTCTACGTTCTGTCTAGTAAGGGGCCGCTCGATGATTCCTAGCGAGGCCAACGCTTGGCCGTGATTCTTGGAATATTCCACTATTTGCTGAGTTACTGTCAAAACTCCTGTTTCCTCATGTTATGCTTAGGTTTAGTTTCAGCTATGTCTCGCGAATATAATCGTGGCCTACTATTCTAGAGAAAAAGATTCTACGCGCTTTATATTCTCCCGAAACAGAACCGTCTTCTGTTAGCCTTTTCCGGATATAGAACAATCTGTCTAGGAGAAGAACCGTCAACAAGACGATTTAGGCGAAGTGGTCTTTGATTGCCAAGAAGAGATAGTTCTTCCTCAGTCTTAGGAATAGGAAGATCGCTTCAACGGTCTGCATAACTTCACCCGCAGCCACCAATCCCATGGGCGGTAGCGCGTCTACCAGAAACGTGACTACTCCGACGCCAAAGAACGACAACTGGAACCGGAGGACTGGTGCTCAGGGGTCACTTCGTTAAACTGGAAGAACCAAGGATTCCAGATCAACTCGGTCCCGGTAAACGGGTTGTTCTTTGGCTGCGACTCCTGAATTCTCTCTCCTTCTGAACCTCGGACTAGCAATTTCCGCGGCATTCGGCTTCAGCTTCCTCTTCTCAAAGATCAAGCAACCCGTGGTGCTGGGTCAGCTCATAGCAGGGATAATTATCGGACCCTTCGGCCTTGGACTGATACAGGATCTCGGAACAATAAACCTGCTTGCTTCTCTCGGAATAGTGCTCCTCCTCTTTACCGTCGGATTAGAGCTTGACCCGTTAGAGATCCGTAGGATCGGGACAGACAGTTTCATACTAGCCGCCGTGGAACTCACGATTAGTTTCGTCTCAGTCTTCGGCGTTGCACTGCTAGTTGGTCTCAGCACTATAGAGGCTGTATTTGTGGCGGCTGTCGTGGCGACGACGAGTACCGCGATAATGAGCAAGATACTGCTCGAGTCCAAAAGTTTCCATTCCAAAGAGTCTCAGATGGTCATAACGGCGTCAGTCATCGAAGACTTCGCCACCGTCTTTATCCTCCTGTTACTCCCGGGCCTCGCGGCAGCGAGCAATCAAGTCGCTTCCTCCGACCTTGCCTTCCTGGTCGCTAAAGGAATTCTTCTAGTCGCTGTAATTTTCGTCTTCGGCTGGAGAATAGCACCGCGAATCATTGATCGTGTGACTCAGAGCGATCAGGAATACAAGGAGACGGCGTTCCTACTCGCTCTTTCCTTCGGGTTCATCTTTGCCTTGCTCTCATCCTTCCTTGGATTTTCTCCAGCAGTAGGCGCTTTCCTGATGGGTCTAATGATAAGAGGAAAACAGGCTACGTTCGTACTGGACAAAGTCGGACCAGTTAAGGACCTCTTCATTGTCCTCTTCTTCGTCTCGATGGGAACGCTCATCAACATGGGCGCAGTCCTTACCCTTACTCTCCCGATCCTCGCAGTCATTGCAACAGCGATTCTTGGAAAATACTGGGGGTGCTGGACTGGGGCGAAGCTCTCCGCGGCAAAAGGTGAAGCTAGCAAGGTTGGAGTATCGATGCTACCCCGGGGAGAGTTCTCCTTCATTGTCGCCAGTGAGGGAGCGGGGCTTGGAGTTGCTTCGCAGATACTCTATCCTGTTGCAGGGCTTACGACTCTCGTCAGCTCGTTTCTGTCGTCCATCGGGATGCGATTGCTCAAGGCGCGAACCACGAAGGCTACAGAAGTCGCAGTTGCAGTGAAAACAAGGAGAGCCGAAAAGACAGCTTGAGGTGTGATGATGGCGGAATCGCGAATCCCACCCGGAGCTAGTCTCCTCTTGATAGGGTCGGGGCTGTACTGGATTCTCTCCAGCCAGCTGATCTCCTCTTTTACAGTTCTGACACCTGGGTTTTTCCAGACTAATGAATTAGGCACGTCGTTCATCACGATTATTGGAATCGTATCAGCGACTGTTGGACTTTGGATCGTTAAGGTTGATTTCGACGAACTCCGCGCTCTGTTCTCTCGTCGTGATGGTTGGATATTTACGGTCCCTCTCGGGCTGGTCGCCGCAGACGTCTATCTTACGCTCATAGTTCTCTCGACCAATTCTCAGATTGTGGAGTTGAATCCCTTCGTCTCCTCCGCGATCGCGATAGGAACCGCCGCCTTGGTCCCCTTCATCGTTTCCTATTTGGCTCTCTCACAAGGACTCGGTCTGTTCATGCTCCGAGTAGGCGCATACCTCTTCGGTTCACTGAAATCTTACAGATATCTTCCATTCGTCTCGATTTGCGGAGTTGCAGCTTTTGGACCGGCTAGTAATCTTGTGTTGCTCCTTGACCCTACCGCTGGACTTGTCGCATACCTTCTTGGCGCTCTCGGTTGTGTAATGTTGTCAATCTTCTTATTCACCAAAGTCGAGAAGCATGACCTAGGTAAGCCTAAGTTCCAGCGGCCATAGTAAAAGAACGAGTCTCACCTTTGGCGCGCAACCTTCGCTTCATGGTTCAGGAGCATCACGCGACTCGACTCCACTGGGATTTCCGACTGGAGCTTGACGGCGTCTTGAAGAGCTGGGCTGTGCCAAAGGGTCCGCCTACAGAGCCAGGCGTCAAGCGATTGGCCGTACAAGTGCCCGACCACCCGCTAAGCTATTTCGACTTCGAGGGAACGATCCCCGAGGGAGAATATGGGGCTGGGACTGTCAAGGTCTGGGACAAGGGCACTTACGTCCTTGAGTTGCGGGAGCCGCGAAAGTACCACGTGCTTCTCAAAGGTAGAAAACTGAAAGGCGACTACAGGCTCATCAACTTCAAAGATCGCAACTGGCTCATTTACAAAGTAGCTTGAGAACACGTCGTTAGGTCTCCGCTCGCATCGAATCCGGAATTGTGATTCTCGGCTTCTCCCTCAGGAAAATCTGAGAGGATACAACCGAGGCGAGAGCAACGACCAGTGAGAAGACGATGACTGCTTGGAGCTGGGCCGCATCAGCGATCAAACCGCCAGCCAAGGGTCCCAGTCCACCGCCCAGGCTGATTGCGGATTCTAGCAAGCCGAGTCCCTTGCCTCGATCTGCCCCAGAAGTGTAGTCTGACATTAACGCGGTTGAGGCTGACTGCACTAGCGGATAGATTGGCAAAATCCAGAGAACAGTGACTATTACGACGTTCGTGACGAAGCATAGTATCGTGAAGTATGCTGCGTATCCTGCCGCACCGAGCATGAAGACGGGTTTTCTCCCTACCTTGTCGTTGAGCGGCCCGACTAGGTGATACGCAAAGACTCCAAGCACTGTTGTTCCTGTCGCCGCTAGCCCGGCTGTCAGCCGGGACCCGTTTAGAACGTCTACAAGGTAGAGAGTGAAGAAGCTGTTGAATGCCGACGTTGAGACTAGGACAGTTATGGAGAGTAGACAGAGAATCGCGATGTTCCTCTGTTTCAACAGTCCCCAATAGCCTCTGGAAATATCCAAAGATCTCTTCAGGGTCAGTGCGCCTTTTGGCGCAAACAATACCACGAGGGTGCCCGCATAGCCGTAGAGAGCACCAAGGAGGAATAGAGAGTTGACTGGAAGGTACTGATACAGAATACCGCCGATAAGAGTTGCGGAGGCGTAGCCGAGCAACGCTGCCGTCCAGAATCCACCTATCGCTCGGCCGTACTGTCTGTTGGACAGAGTGGCCATTGCAGCGTAGACTGGGATAAAGCTAGAGGAGAAAAGTCCCATCAGAGACACGACGAGAACAAACTCTTCGGGGCTTTTCAGGAGTGGGAAGACCGAGAATCCGATTCCCTGGGCCAGGAGGGAGATGAGTAGAATCTTGTTTCCTCTGCCTGTTTTGTCGAGAATGCCTCCCCAGGCGGGGGAGAGTCCTATCGTCTCGATTGCTGGAATGAGAGAGACTAGTGCGATGAGAAGATACGACGCGCCGAGCGAGCGCAGATGGATTGGGAGGAATGCCCAGATTATTCCCGTCGGGCCGAACGCGAGAGCAGTTGAGACCTGAACGGTGAGTCGCTGATTCATCCAATCACGAATCCGAGACGATTCGCTGAGTCAAATCGCGGAAAATAGTCGGGCGTGCCCAGCCTTGTGAACCTGTTTCCGAAGAAGACGAGCGATTGTCCTGCTATGATCTACTGGCTCTTGGAAGGGGTGAACCCGATACGTCGACGAATCTCTTCGCTGATTCGTCGTTTCTCGTTATCGTTCTTTGCCATCATCCACTCAAGCTTCAGCTTGAATACTTCTTCCTCCAAAGTCGGCTTTTGTTTTTGGACTACGCTTGTTGGGGTGGAAGCCATAGTGGTTGTCAATCGCCGTTCTCCGACCACTGAGATTTAACGAATTCTGAACCCATCAAAAGACGGTCAAAGGCCTAGAGCGGCACCGATAACGAATCCAAGAATCGCCAAGACTCCAAAGGACAGGTGGAGAAATATCGTGTTCGCATTCGCAGGGATTATTGCGTGCGGGTCCTTGTAGTTTACTCGGAGAATTCTGATCGCTTTCAGAGCAAACGGCAGGCTGAGCAAAGCGATGAGCGAGGTGAGGCTTGTGATGCCAGGGGAGAAGATTTCGAGGAAGGCATAGAGCATTATGAGGATGTATGCTGTGACGACCATTCCGACATAGACGCTGATGGATTTGGCGTATCCAAGTCTCAAGACCAGGGTTTTCTTTCCTACTGCATTGTCTGCGTCCATGTCTGGGAATTCGTTAATCCAGAGGACGGCCGCGATGAGTAATCCGACCGGTATGGAGGCGAGTAGTGGTTCTATTGCGAAGCTGTGCGCCTGGACGTAGTACGCGCCGAGGGTCATTACTGGGCCGAAGTTGAGTCCGACGATTAGTTCTCCGACTCCACGGTATGCTAGGCGGAATGGGGGTCCAACGTAGGCGTAGGTCGAGATTACTCCAATCAATCCTAGTAAGAACAGGTAGGGTAGTGATAGAGCGAAGATGAAGTAAAGTCCAATCAGGCTACCTAGGACTAGGCATGTTGTTGCGACGAGGATGTGTGTTGAAGGTTTGACCAGTCCAGCAGTCAGTATCCGTCCTCCGCCAGCGAATGGGTTCTGGTGCTTGACTTGGAGATCGTTTCCGCTTTTGAAATCGAAATAGTCATTGAGCATGTTTGTAGCGATCTGTATGAGACTGGCGCCAAGAATAGTGAGAAGGAAGGTTGCGAGGTTGAAGACATGAGCGACTTGAAATGCGATTACTCCACCGAGAACTACTGGGACAAAGGTCGCTTGCAGGAACGGGATGCGCATCGTCTTGAGCCATAGAAGTAGGAAGGGTGGGCTTCTGACCTCGCCGGGTGAACTGGTTGTCAACCCTATTCTCCTGATTTTTCGCGAGAGCGACCGGTCCGCAGATAATATAAACTCTTAACCGATATTTGTCGGTCCCGAGGGCGAAAACCTAAAGTCGGCTAGAAGAGAGCCGCAGTGGGCCGTTCAAGAGGATTGTAGTTGGAAGAGAGAGACGTAGTCGTAGTAGGAGCAGGCATAGCCGGCTGCATGACAGCGGCTACTATAGCGATAAAGTCGAAGAACAAAGTAGACGTTCTATTACTCGACCGGAACCCCGAGGCCGAAGTTGGAAAGAAGACCACTCTCGGATGGGTTTGCGGAGACGCGGTCGGAGAGCACCACATCAAATTCCTCAACGAGCATCTAGGCGTCACCTATGGCAAACCTGAGATGGAGAACCGGGTCACTGCAGTTTACGTGTACTCGCCAGACATGAAAGTCAGGGTTCCCTTCGAAGGACCCGGATATGTGCTCGACCGACCTAAGTTTGGCAAGCGACTGCTTGACGATGCGCTGAAGGCCGGAGTCGAATTTCGTGGGGGCGTGCAAGCCTTGGACCTGGTTGAGGATTCTGGCCGGATCGTAGGGCTCAAGGGACAGACTGTAGGCGGGAACGTTAACCAGCCTTTCGAGATGAGGACGAAACTCGTGGTCGACACCTCTGGAATGTCGACGAAGCTTCGGAGAAATCTTCCTATCCCAAGTTATATCGAGAAAGAGATCGATAAGGATGACATCGAGCCAACGGCGCGTCTGAACGCAAAACTCAGGGACGGAGTCGAGGTCGAACCCTTCCACTGCGACATCTACCTCGACCAGGAGAAGGCTCCTGGAGGATATCTCTGGCTATTCCCTAAGAGCGAAGACAAGGTGAACATCGGTCTCGGCATTCAACAGAAGAGAACCCAGAAACCGTTGAGCGCACTGTTGAAGGACTGGCTCGCGACTGACGATCGTTTCAAGGACATGACGCCCTTGAGCGATGATAGCAATCTTACCGGAAGCTGGCAGGTCTCCGTGAGACACCAGAACGATTGCCTAGTGGCTAACGGCTACATGATCTGCGGCGACACAGCCTGGTTCCCCAATCCAATTAGCGCGGGCGGCATCGGCCCAGGACTGATCGGCGGCGTTCTTGCCGGGGAGACAGCTGTCCGTGCAGTAGAGCAGAACGATTTCACTGAGAAGAATCTCTGGCAATACAACCTAGACTTCGTAAAGCACTACGGAAGCAAGACAGCGGGGCTGGAGGCATTCAGAATGTACCTCCAGACACTGAACAATCAAGAGATCAACTATGGCATGCGCCACTTCCTATCAGGGAAGGAGGCTACAGAGATCTCCCTCGGCGAGATGCCCCATCTCTCACCCTTCGAGAAGATCGTGAAACTATTCCTGGGACTAGGATCGTACAAGGCCTTCCGTGGATTGGTCTACACTATGAAGCAGATGGAGACCCTCAACAATCTCTACCAGAACTATCCCAAGGACCCGTCACAGTTCGAAGCATGGAAGCACCGGGTAGATTCGATCCTAGCAGAAACTAGAACACGATTCAGCTAGAAAGCTGGGCCAGTCCCATCGTCGCGCCATCACACAGTCAACAAAGACGTCCCAGAACCAAATCGCGCAAGGGACAGTCAATATATATTCCCGATTCGTCCCGCTCATTTTGAAGCAGTTGTCTTCTCCAGACATTACTCCATTCGAGTCCAGACGGGTTGATGATCAGGCACTCGTGATGGAGATGTTGTCCACGGAGACAGACGCAACCTACACTTTTCAAGGTCTCAAGAGACGGCTCGGACTTCACCAGGAGAAGTTGACAAGAATCCTAAAACGACTAGAAGACAACAATCTAGTCGCGAAGACAGAGGAGGGCTATCGGACCCTGAAACATTCGCGTAAGGCAACCCAACACCTCGTGAATGGTGAACCAGTGATTCGGGGCCAGCTTCCGCCAGGTATCGACTCACAGAGTCTGCTGGGAAAGATCAAGGGTCGGTGGTTCAAGAATTTCCGCTGGGTGGGATACGCCAACGGGACGGATGAGCTGTCGCTCTACTGGATTACGGAAGACAACAAGTTCCAAGTCAGGATTCAACTCTCGCCGATTGAGATTCTGGTCTGGTCCCAGCCCACAGATCCAAAAGAAATGGATTCTCCCGTGACTGCGGCCTACGAACTGTTCGATCGCATCAGTCGAATGGTACCAGAACTCGGCGAAAACAGCTAAGCTACAGCTCAAGCATTATCGGATCGGGGCCGAGTTTCAATCTTGGATTGAAACCGGAATATCCTTAGCCGAGACACGATTAGTCTTTACTTGAAACCATCATCGCTCAATGAGTGAGCAACACTGGAGGCATCAGCGACCGAGCCCGAACCCGTTGTGAGTTGGAGGGCACTTATCGGCCTTCTTGGCTGGGTGCTGGTTCTTACTGGAATATTCCTCCTCACAGCAGGCTGCAGCCCGATACACCGGACATCCTGCAGCACAAGACTGACACTCTCTTCAACAGTAACAACAATCGCTGGGGCACTTCTTCTGACCACCTCATGGCTGACAGGAGAGAAAGGAGACAAGACTCCCCTGAAAGTAAGTGTCAAGATGCTTGCGAAGTATCTTCTCATACTCCCAGGCCTCGCAATCATAGTCGCCATAGTCCTCTTCTTGGCTTTCATCGGCCTCCCCCTTTAGAAGAATCGATGACGATTATCGCAATCTCATACTAACCTTGCCAAAAACGCCCGTCGGCAAACTAGGGGCCATGAAACCCTTCTCAGCATTGACTGGATACCCATTTCCCCAGTCAATATGGGTCGCCTTCAACACGCGTATAGTGAGGAAGATAGCAAATGATTGGAGAATCTATCCAATTTGATGACAGCTTCGACGTAGTGAAACTGGACTGGCAACCCATAGAACGGCATCCTAGACCTTTCCGAAAGAAGAACCCGAACGACTTCGGGCGAAGCGGATTCAGGTTTAGCCTAAGCCTTTCCTATATGTTACTCTAGCTCGCTCGTTGGGTCTTAGCAGGGCAACCGGGCATCGCCTCTGAGACAGCTCCCGGATGTTTTGGGCGGAGTCAGTTTATCGAACTTTGTTTCGTAGCAAACCTGGTTGGCTACATGTTTGCAGAGAGCCTAGTAATGCTCGTCAAGCCCAACAAGGTTCTCGTTAGCCCGAGGTCGGGCTGGGAAATTTTTCTCCTCGAGGCTAATTAATCAACTAGGTTGAGTTCGGATCTTCCCATGATCCCAAAACGCCACGCTACCCCCAGCTGCGACAAATAATCCGAGTATGATTACCGCCCAGGACACGCCGTTGGCGGTCCAAGGATTGTACAGACATCCTGGATAATTGTTGGGAGCTGGACAAACGGTTGTTGCCAAGCCTAACGTGATGCCTGCTACAATGATGCCCACGCCCACGAGGATCATCGCGATTCCGGATTCTACGTCCATGATCTCACTCCAGAACCTAGTGAGGAAGATTTAGTCATGGCGTAACCGCAGGAACCGCCCTGAAGGCTCACAGCCCATTCCGAGAGTTCTATCTCACTTCGAGACATCCTTTTAGAAAAATGGGACGCTCACATCTACCAAAGGCTCGACGGATGTGAGGCCATATGGAGATCTTTCCTTCAACGGGGATTTGGTGCTTCGCCTAGAGACTAGCGGGTGCGAGTGTTAGTTCCGAGTTCGTACTAGAGCTGCCTGACACGGTCTGTGCTGATTGCTTGATTGATCAAGTCAGCTACGGCTTCGGGGTGGGAGATCATGGACAAATGTCCTGCTCTGACCTGAACGATTGTTGAATGTGCGCGTTGGGCCATGAACAGCTGCGCGAAAGGCGGAATCACGTTATCGATTGTGCCGACGAGGTAGAAGGACGGGATTGTCTTCCATGCAGGCACTCCAGACGGCTGCGGTAAGGCACTAAGAGCGAACGGGCGTTGGGTCGATGCGAGGACGGCCCCCTCTTTGGAGGGGAGGTCGTTCGCGAAGCAGGAGGGGAAGAGATTTGGTTTGACGTAGAGATCAACGTCTCCCGTCAATGGAACGAAGTTGAAGACCGTTGTGGGATCTCCTGAAAGGCAGGACGGAGACTGACCAGGTGGCGGTGGGACGCTGGAGAGCGATGCAAGTGATTCTCCTTGGTCGGGGGCGAAGGCGTCTATGTAGACGAGAGCTTTCACGTTCGGATTTCCGGTGGCGGCATTGGTGATGACTGCTCCTCCGTAGGAGTGGCCGACTAGGATTATTGGCCCGCTAATGCTCTGGAGGAAGCTGGCGATGTAAGCGGCGTCGGAAGTTAGGCCTCGTAGTGGGTTGGCTGGAGCGTATACGGTGTAGCCCTGTTGTTGAAGGATG
>Ga0209690_1001419_pt1 | contig 13422 bp, 11 predicted proteins | sample GraSoiAngelo_150_FD_186164 | JGI IMG/M metagenome (GOLD analysis project Ga0209690, IMG submission 186164) | Grasslands soil microbial communities from the Angelo Coastal Reserve, California, USA - 14_1009_09_40cm (SPAdes) (version 2) | ecosystem: Environmental > Terrestrial > Soil > Grasslands ...
GAGCGCCGGATCGCGACCGGCAGCAACGCGTAGAGATCTGCCCGGTCGACTGCTTTGCTCATGTAACCGACGACGTCCGGGTCGTCCGTCCCAGAGGGGAAGACCGGGTAGGCCGTGTAAAAGATGACAGGCACCTTCTGGCCGCGCGTTCGCAGCTCGTTCAAAAGCCCCCAGCCGTCCATCGGCTCCGGGAGCATCAGGTCGATGATCGCCACCTCCGGCCTGTCGGCCGCCGCCCTGACCAGCGCCTGGTCGGCGTCTTCGGCCATCGAAACTTTGTAGCCAAGCATTTTGAGGTCGGTTTCCAGGATGACCCTCCACGCTCGCTCGTCATCGACGACGAGCACAGTCGAGCCCCTCAACTCCTCCGGAGTAGGTGCAATTGGCTTTGGCGGGGTGAAAGGCACCTGAATTCTGGCGCAGTATATCCGTGGCAATGGCAACCTCCGCGCGTCGTAACACCGGACCGCACCGCACTCCGACGGTGATCAACCGATCACTCGCCCGCCCGACGCCGGTACCCAGAGCGCGGGCCAGCGGCAAAGCGGCGCCCTCCGTGACCGCGCTGGTCCACGAGCTGGGCACCTGCGTGACCGAGGCCGACCTCCTCCAGGTGCTCTACCGGGGGCTCCAGGGCAAGTTCGGATACGACGCCATCAACCTCCAGGTACTCGAGCGCGAGGGCTGGTACCACTCGCTCGCCATGGACGCGGGCGTGCTGCAGGACGTTCGCCGCCGGCCGGTGCGGGAATCCATGTACGCACGCCAGTTCGCCCACCCGAATACGACGGTCCTGCCGATCGAATCGAACCGCCGCCTGGAGATCGGCAAAGGACCAGGCGTTACGGTCCGCAGCAAGCTTGCCATCTGGGTCCCAGTGCGGCATCAGAGCGAGCTCATCGGCAGCGTCATCTATCACACGTACCGCAAGCGTCGGGTGCCGCCCGCCGAGCTCCAGTTCCTCGAAGACGTGCATGCCCGGCTTGGGATCCTGCTCGCCAATGCGTCCCTCAACGAGCTGACGCGCAACCAGGCGCGCAGCCTCCAGGCCCTGAACGGTGTCGCCCGCGCGATGACCTCGACCCTGGACGAGAGCACCGTGCTGACCGGGCTGTACGGAACCCTGCGGGAACTGCTGCCGGTGGACTCGCTCGAGATGGTGACGTTCCAGGAGAGCACGGACCGCGCCCGGCACCTGCATCTCGACGGGGAGGCGACCGCAACCTCGAAATCGCTTTCCGCGCGGTCGCCACTATCGGCCACGGCCCGCGACGTCATGGCCGGCAACAAACCGGTGCTGACCCACGATCCGCACTCGTCCTTGTGGGTTCCGCTCAAAGAGGGCGGCGTCGCACGAGGCGCGCTGGGCATCAAGTGCTCACGCCCGTACGCGTACGAAGACTCGACCGCAGCCTTCCTCGAGCTCGTCTCGGACGAGGTCGCGCTGGCGCTTCGCAACGCCCGCAGTTATGAGGCGATCGAGGATCAGCGCCGCCGGCTCGAGGTCGTCAACTCGGTTGGACGCCGCCTGGCCTCGAGCCTCGACCGCTGGTCGATCATGCGCACGCTGCGCGAGGAGCTCTCGGCGACGCTGAGCTTCGACGGCTTCATCCTGGCCACGATCACCCAGACGGCCGAAGGCCCCGTCGCCGAGGGCTACCAGTACGTCGCCGGCGTCGAAGAGGTCGTTCCTCCGGTCGCGCTTGCGATCACGGGTCCTTCGCGCGAGGCATACGAGACCGGCAAGCCGGTGCTGGTGCGGAGCTCGCCGTGGGCTCGGAGCTTCGAAGGCAAAGATCTCGAGCGCGAGGTCTGGACGGTTGGCCAGGGTGCCGCGGTTTTCGTGTCCGGTCCTCCGTCGGACAGGCGCCGGGTGTCGCGCTCTTTCGTGTGGGTGCCCGTGCTCAGCGGCGAGCGCATCACGGCCATGCTCTCGCTGCAGTCGTACACCGAAGGCACCTTCGACGAATGGCACGTCAAGCTCCTGCAGGACGTGGCCGCCCACGTGAGCCTGGCGCTTGCCAACGCCGACCACTTCGCGCAGGCCCAGACGGAGCGCGCGCGCCTTGAAGCGCTGCACTTGCTGGAGCTGGGGGTCGCGGGCGCGTCCGACGAACGTCAGCTTGCGGACGCCGTCTTCTCCGTCGCGAGCGACTATCTCGAGTCGACCCACATGGTCCTTGCCTACGTCGATGTCGCCGGCCTCGTGTCCGGGTTCCTCGCTGAGCGCGGCCGGCCGTCGACCTCGGTAGGGCCGGTCCTCATCGACAACGCGCCCTTCTTCCGCCGGATGATCGACAGCGGTCCCCAGGTCGCGGAATCGGTCAACCCCGAGCCGCCGGACCTTGGTGGGCCGATCGGAAGCTACATCTTCACGCGCTCGCCGAGCCACGTCGTCTGGGCGCCGATCACACAGGACGACCGTGTGGTGGCAGGCGTGGTCGCCATGCGCAACGACGGCGCGCGATTCCAGGCCACGCACGTGAAGCTGCTCGAGGCCGCGATGCCGGTCGTCGGCATCGCGCTGCGCACGTTGCGGCTCCACCACGCCAACGAGCTCGCGCTCGCGCAGTCGGTGCGAATCCAGGAGCTGGCGGCGCTGGCCGGCCACGAGCTGATGAGCGTCGTTGCGAACATCGCGGACCAGGCCCGAACCATGCTCGAGTGCGCCGGGGCGGTCTGCTGGGCGTTCGACACCGAGGGTCGCGTGACGGCAACTCGCGGCAGCGGCGATGCGGCCGCGGAGGAGGTGCTGGCCTGGGCCGGCCTCAACTCCGACGACCGCATCGCTCCTGCCGGAATCGTCAGCGGGACGGCGCACGACTACGCGTGGAACCTGGTGCCGCTCTGGTATGGCGACCGCCTCGTCGGCGTGATCGGCGCGGTGCATGCGTCGACGCTCGTCGCCGAACCGAGCGCCGCGGCCCTCGACTTCGCCCGCCACGCGGCTGTCGCGATCGAGAACGCACGGCTGGTCGCCGAGACTCGAGGCCGGATCCGCACCCTCGAGGCGGTGGCCGCGTTCACCGAGCTGACGCCCACCGAGCCGGACCGCGCTCGCTCCGAGATGGCGCGTCTTGTCAGCCGCGCGCTGGCCGGGTCTCAGGGCGAGCTCTGGCTGCTCGAGGACGGCGAGCTCGTGCGCCGTTCCGATGATGGGGAGGCGGCCCCCAAGGTGCCGGTCACCGACAGCGCGCAGCTGCTGCGTGCGCTTACCTCGGCCGCGGGCGGGCGCCGGCTTCGCGCCCTGCTCGACCTGCTTGGCGCGCCGCCCGATGCGTTTGCGATTCCGATCCAGGTCGAAGGCCGGTTCGGGGGTTTGCTGGTGGCGCGCATCACCGTGGGTGGCGCCGAGACGCGCAGGCTCGCCGCCGTGCTGGCCGGCCAGGCTTCGGTTCTGCTGGGTCAGCTCGAGCTGGTCGACGCTCTCGACCGCGAGCGTCGGATGATGAACGCGATCCTCCGCCATTCGCCGGTGGGAGTGATGCTCGAGGACGCCGCAGGGCGGATCGTCTACGCCAATCCCGAGATCGAGTCCATATACAGCCTGCAGGCGTCAGAGATGCCAGGTCGCAAACCGGACGAGATCTATGCCGCGGCGGGCGCGATCCTGGCCGAAGACGGCGATTCCGACGGGACGCTCGAGCTCCGCATGAAGGAGCCCGACCGCACCGTGCATGTGCGGCGCGTGGTCATCCCCGGACTCGAGGGCGAGCCTGCCGGGGTGCTCACGCTGCACGAGGACGTCACCGTGCAGAGGCAAGCGCTCGAGGCGAAAGACCTGATGCTTCGCGCCATCGGCCACGAGGTCAGGAGTCCCGCCGCGGCGATGAAGAACACCCTCGCCGGGATCATGCAGTGGGACGAGACGATCGACTCGGCGGGCCGGCGAACGCTGCTCCAGGAGGCATACGAGTCGTCGGACCGGCTGCTCAGCCTGGTCGAGAGCCAGCTGATCATCGCCAAGCTGGAGACCAGGCATTTCGAGCCGACTCCCGAGCCCGTCGACCTTGCGTCGGTCCTGACCGGGGTGATCGCAGTCCTCCATCATCGCTACGCGGAGCGGACGGCCGCGGTCCAGGTCAACCTGCCCGGGAACCTGCCCGCCGCATTCTGCGAGCCGGCCCACCTCGCGCAGGTGGTGACGAACCTGATCGGCAACGCGCTCGAGTACACGATCGGGTCGGTTCAGGTCGAGGCGCGGCAGGTCCAGCGCGGATGGCTGGAGGTGACGGTGGCCGACAACGGTCAGGGTCTCCCGGCCGCGACCCTCGAGACCGTTTTCGAGAAAACGGGTCCCGCCGGCCGGAGCCGGTCCCAGGGCGGCCTCGGGCTAGGTCTCTACCTGTGTCGGCTCGTGGTCGAGCGTTCGTTCGGCGGCCGCATCTGGGTCGCCGCCAGCGACCGCCGCGGTACGACCTTCAGATTCACCGTCCCTGCCCGGATTCGTACCTAACAAGCGCGGGTGACGATCTCGGCGAGAGATTGGCGCGCCGAAGATCCGTCGCGGGGGCGCCAGCCCCAGCCTCCGGCCGCGTTAGAAGTCGATATGAACGCCGTCGCGCCCATATGGGTGCGTGTTGGCGGCGGCCTCGAGCTGGTCCCCGACCATCTCAGGCACGGCCCGGCGGACACGGAGTTTCCGCCCCCCGGCGGTCCCTGGGAGGCGCTTCTCCTGAACGGCCGTCTCGTCGGTTGGGCGGAGCGCGGCGGGCTTCGGGTGGCTCGGCAGAGCGCCGAGATAGGGCAGCGGCTCGTCAACGAGCAACGCGACTACCTGCTCGGCCGATTGGGCCACAAGCTGCGCTCCTCGGTGCTGGCGCTCCAGGAGTCCGCCCGTCAGGCCGCCTTCGGCCGGCCCGAGCTGCTGGAAGGGCTTTTCGAGCAGGCGCAGGAGGTGGTACGGAGGGCCGCCGGCCTCGAGGCCGCGGCGGTCGAGCCCAAAGACAGCGCACGCGGCGTCGTCCTGGGCGCGGTGCTCAACCTCGCCCTGCCGACCGCGACCAACAACGTGCCCGCCGACGCCGTCGTCCTCGGCTCCGAGCCCGTCATGGTCGAGGCCTTCACTCGGATCCGTGACTGGCTGCTCGGCGATTCGCTCAACGTCGAGGCCCAGCCAATGGGTGGCTGGTGGAGGGTCCAGGTGACGGCCGCCGGTGAGCGCAAACCACTTGCGGTGCCTGAGCTTGGCGAGCCTCTCGTCCGCCTGATCGTGGATACACAGCTCGACGGCTGGCTCGACGCCGGCCGCTCGGATGGAGTCGACATCTACCTCCCGGCCTATCACCTGCGCTGACGTCCGACCGTGGCTCTAGTCACCCGCGTCGTGGCCCCGAATCCGGGGCCGTACACGGGGCCCGGCACCAACACCTGGATCATCGAGGCGGGCCCTGTGGTCGCGGTGATCGACCCCGGCCCCGACGACGACTCCCATCTCGCGGCGCTCAACAAGCGCCTCGCCGGCAAAACCGTCGGCGTCGTCCTGGTCACGCACTCGCACCCCGACCACCTTCCGCTCGCGGAGCGTTTCGCCGCCCCGCACCACGCGTCTGTGCGGTGCCACCCTGAACTGCACGACGGCGACATCGTGCGCGCGGGCACTCTCAACCTGACCGCCCTCCACACCCCGGGTCACAGCGCCGACCATCTGAGCTTTGTCATTCCTGAGGATCGCGCCATCTTTACGGGCGACCTGATCCTCGGCCACGGCAGCTCGATGGTCACCTACCCCGAGGGCGACGTCGCCGCCTACCTGCAATCGCTCGACCGCCTGGCGGCCCTGGAGCCTCGCATCCTGTTCCCCGGCCACTGGGATCCCGTCACGAACGCGATGGCCAAGATCGAGGAGTACAGGAAGCACAGGCTCGAGCGGGAGGCCCAGGTGCTGGCCGAGGTCAGGCGCGGCTCCGGCACCGGCGCAGAGCTGACCCGTCGCGTTTACGGCGACCTCGACGAGAGGTTGATCCTCGCGGCCGAGATGACGATGCGCGCGCACCTGCGCAAGCTGGTCGATGACGGCTTGGTGCGCGAGACCGGGGAAGTCTACGAACCCCGTCGGTAATCTAGGCCCGTGACTCCGATCCTTTCCCTGTCCGCGGCCGAACTCGAGCGGTGGCTCGAAGGTCACGGCGAGCCTGCTTATCGGCGCAAGCAGGTCTGGGCCTGGCTTGCCCGCGGCGAGATGGATTTCGACGGGATGCGGGACCTGCCGAGAGCGCTGCGCGAGGCGCTGGCGAAGGAATTTCGGGCCAGCTCCCTGAGGTCGATCGCGACCTCGCAGGCGGACCGCGGCCTCACCTCCAAGACGTTGTTCGAGCTTGACGGCGGGCACTCGGTCGAGGCGGTCGTGATGCGCTATCCGGACCGCTCGACTCTCTGCATCTCATCGCAGGCCGGATGTCCAATCGGCTGTCCCTTCTGCGCCACCGGCAAATTTCCCTTCGGACGCAACCTGAAAGCTCATGAGATCGTGGAGCAGGCCGCTGACGCGGAGCGCGTGCTGGCGGCCGAGGGGCGCAGGCTGTCGCACGTGGTGTTCATGGGCATGGGCGAGCCGATGGCCAACTATCACGCGGTCGTCGAATCCGTCCGCCGCTTATCGGATCCGGAGCTCCTGGGCATCAGCCCTCGGCGCATCGTCGTCTCGACGAGCGGGCTGATCCCTCGCATCACGCAGCTCGGCGAGGAAAAGATTCCGGTGACGCTCGCCATCTCTCTGCACGCGGCGCGCGATGAGCTGCGCGACGTGCTGGTTCCGATCAATCGCAAATACCCGGTGCAGGATCTCGTCGACGCGGCCCAGACCTACGCCGAGGGGACGGGGCGGCGGGTCAGCTACGAGTGGGTGATGCTCGCGGGCGTCAACGACACGGAGCGTGACGCCAAAGAGTTGGGTTCGCTGCTCAAGCACAGGCTCGCGCACGTCAACCTCATTCCCTTCAACCCGGTCGAGGACACGCCTTACCACGCGCCCGACCGTGCCTCGATCCGCTCATTCAAGGAAAGGGTCGAGGCTCAGGGCCTGAACGTGACCGTGCGCGACACCCGTGGACGCGAGGCCGACGCGGCTTGCGGGCAGCTCCACGAGCGCGTAATGCGGACCAGGGTCCCGGTCTCGTAACCTCCGTGCTCTTCGCCGGGACGTCCGGTTTCAGCTACGCGACGTGGAAGGGTAAGTTCTACCCTGCGTCGCTCCCCGGCTCGAAGATGCTTCGCCACTACGCCGAGCGCCTGACGGGGGTCGAGCTCAACGGCAGCTTCTACCGCACTCCTCCCGAATCGACGCTTTTGAATTGGGCCTCCCAGACGCCGCCTGGCTTTCGCTTCTCCATGAAGGCCAATCGGGGCCTTACCTACTCCGCCGAGGGATTCGATCGCGTCGGGCTCGCGCGCATCTTCACCGAGCGGATTTCGGTCCTGGGCGAGCGCCTCGGCCCAGTCCTGCTCCAGTTCCCACCCGCGCGGAAGAAGAATGTTGCGCTCCTCGATTCGCTGCTCACGGCGCTGAACCGCCCGGCGGCCGCTGAGTTCCGGCACGAATCGTGGTTCGACGAGGACACATTTCGCGTCATCCAGCAGCACGGCGGGGCGCTGGTGATCACGGACGAGGCGAAGTGGCCGCGCGCGCCTCTTGTCGAGCTGGGCTCGATCGCCTACTTCCGGCTACGACGCGGGTACACGACAGCATCGCTGCAGCCGTGGGTCGCGGAGGTGAAATCGGCAGTTGCGGCGCACGAGGAGGTCCACGTCTATTTCAAACACGACTCGGGGTCGCCGGCGCTGGCTCGGCGCCTCTTGCGGCTAGCCGGAAAAGAACCGGTACGGCGATGACCGCGATCACGACCATCAGCGCCGATGCAAGCTGTGCCTGGCGCAGGCCGAGAAACACGCTCGGATCTGTACGCATGAAGCTGAGCAGGAAGCGGCCCGCCGCGTAGATTCCGAAGTACGTCAAGCCCAAGACCCCGTCCGGGAATCGCTTCTTGAGCCGCTGGTGGAAGGGCAGCATCAGGCCGAGGATCGCGAGGCACAGCACCATCTCGTATGCGACCTCGGGGTGTACCACCTTTCCGGGTTCGCCGAGGGTGTTGGGGTTGACGTACTCAACGCCCCACGGCAGGTTCGTTGGGCTGCCGTGGTGCTCGCCGTTGATGATGTCGCCCACACGGCCGATCGCCAGCCCGATCATCGCGCCGGCGCCACCCGCGTCGATGATCTTCCAGAACGAGAACTTCGACAGTCGGGCCCAGATGTAGGCACCAACCATGGCGCCGAACAGTCCGCCCCATTGGCTGATGCCGCCCTCGGTGAGGGCGAAGATGCGAAGAATCTGACCGCCGGCGAACAGTCTGAAGTTCTCCCACACATAGAGGAGTCGGGCGCCCACAAGACCGGCGATGACCATCCATGCGAGTCCGTCGCCGCTTCCTTTCAGGCTTCCCACGTCCTTCTCCAGGAGCCAGAAGCCCAGTCGTGCCGCCGCGATGATCCCCAGCACCGAGAACACTCCGTGCCACGTGATCAGCACCGGCCCGAGGCGCAGGATGTTGGGGTTGAGGTCGATTACGATCGTCAGGGGCATCAGACGCGGACGTTGGTGGCCCGCTGCAGCCGCTGCAGCGCAACCTCTTTGGGCAGCAGCTCGAGCGTGTAGTGGATCGGCAGCGAGACTTTCTTGCCGGTCAGGACGTCACGAAGCGGTGTATAGAACTTGCCTTTGCCGACGCCCGACTCTGCCACCGCCTTCTCCAACGCGCTTTCGATCGCCTCAGCTTGCCAGGGCATGTCTTGCAGCACGTTGATCGCGGACTTGACGCGCTCGATCGTCTCCGCGTCGAGGGTGGGGGGTGCGGGCTCCGTCCAGAGATAGTCGAGGTAGTCGACCGCCTGGGCCAGCTTGTGCATGCGCGTCCTGAGCGGTGGGATCGCCCGCTTGACGGTCGCTTCGTCGAGTTGAGGAAGAAAAGGCCGGAGCCGGCTCGCAAGCTCGTCGTCGCTGAGCTTGCGGATGTACTCGCCGTTGATCCAGTTCAGCTTCTCCCAGTCGAATCGCGCACCCGCGTGCTGCACGCGCTCGAATGAAAACGCCGTCAGCAAGTCGTCGAAGCTGAAGATCTCCTGCGCCGTGCCGGGATTCCATCCAAGCAGCGCCAGATAGTTCAGGAGTGCCTCGGGGAGGTAGCCCTGCTCGCGGTAGATGGCAACGTTCAGCTCGGGATGCTTGCGCTTGGACATCTTCGAGCCGTCCTTGGCGAGGATCAAGGGCATGTGCGCGTACGCCCGCGGGCGCTCGTAGCCGAGGGCGTCGACGAGCATCAGCTGGTACGGCGTGTTGGACAGGTGCTCCTCGCCGCGGATCACGTGGGTGATCTTCATCAGGGCGTCGTCGACCGGGCTCGCGAACTGATACGTTGGATAGCCGTCCGACTTGACGATGATGAAGTCGCCGATCAGGTCTCCGTCGAAGTGCATCTCGCCGCGGACCATGTCCTTGAAGCTGACGTCGCCGCCCGGCACTTTGAAGCGGACGGCGAACACCGAGCGGCCTTCCGGTGGATTCGTGAGGCAGCGCCGCGAGTACTTGTAGGCCCGCTTCTCCGACTGCGCCTGCCTGCGCTCGGTCTCAAGCTCCTCAGGTGTGCAGTAGCAGCGGTAAGCCTTACGCTCCGTGATCAGCCGCGCCGCCTCTTCCTTATAGAGGTCCAGGCGCTCCGACTGGCGGTAGGGCGCATGCGGGCCGCCCTTGTCCGGTCCCTCGTCCCAGTCGAGCCTCAGCCAGTGCAGGCTCTCGTAGATCAGCGCCTCGTATTCGGGACGGTTGCGCTCGACGTCGGTGTCATCGATGCGCAGGACGAACGTTCCGTCCTGCTGGCGCGCGAAGAGCACGTTGTAGAGCGCGGTGCTGGCGGTACCGAGGTGCGCGAACCCCGTCGGGCTGGGCGCGATCCTGACGCGAACGGACACCGCCATATCCTACGAACGTGGCGGTATCGCCCGGTTTGCTGGCGCTCGTCGGAGGTGACGAGTTCAAGCCGGGCAACGAGGAGCAGGACGGCATGCTCGCGCGCGGGGCCGGGCAGGGCCCTGCGTATGTGGTGCCGACCGCGGCCGCGAGGCAGGGACCGGAGGAGGCGGTGGCCCATGCGACGGCGTGGTTCCAGCAGTTTGGGCTGCACCTGGACGAGCTTCCCGTGTTGAAGCGCGCGGATGCCAACTCCAGGGAGCTCTCCGAGCTTGCGCGTGGCGGTGGTTTCTTCTACCTGGTAGGTGGCGACCCCGGCCTTGTCGCGCAGGTCCTGCGCGAATCGCGGGTGTGGAGCGCGATCGTCGACGCGTGGGAGCGCGGCGCGTCGCTGGCGGGATCGTCCGCCGGCGCGATGGCGCTCTGCAGCCACACGCTGATCCGCGCCACGTGGCCGGACCGCACCAACCGCCGGCCCGCCGACGCTCTCGGACTCGTTCCCAGCGTCGCCGTGCTGCCGCACTACGAAACCTTCGGCCACCGCTGGGTCGAATCCGCCAGGCGCGAGCTGCCCGGAGCCACGCTGCTGGGTATCGACGAGCGCTCCGCGGCGGTCTGGGTGGGCGGCGGCTGGCGGGCCGCCGGCCCAGGGGCCGTGACCATGATCGAAGGAGCGAATGCTGCGCGCTTCACCACCGGCATGCAGGTGACCGGACTCCCGATCCCCGCCCGTATGCTTCCGAGCCAATGATCGCCGGCAAGCGCGCGCCGAGCCTTGTTCGATCCGGATTTGTGGATCTGGGCTCGCTGCGCGTGCACCACATGCTCGGCGGCCGCGGCTCGCCGGTCCTGTTCATCCATGGACTCGGTTCCTCGGGCTACATGGAATGGCGGCGCAACCTCGAGACCACCGCCGTTCGCCACCGCGTGCTCGCGCCCGACCTTCCCGGCTACGGCCGCACCGACAAACCCCGGGCTCGCTACACCGTCCCGTACTTCGCGCGCTTCATCGAGCGCTACATGGAGGACCGCGGCCTGAGGTCGGCGGCGCTGGTCGGGGCGTCGCTCGGCGGGCGCGTGGCGCTGGAGGTCGCGCTCGACAAACCCCGGCTGGTGCGGAGGCTTGTCCTGGTCAACACGCTCGGCCTTGGAAGACCGAAGGTCCAGATGACGCAGATGGCTTACGGTCTGGTGACGATCCCTCGCGTGGGGGAGGCGGTGATGAGGTTTGCCCGCGACGCTCTGGATTGGGCGCCGCCGAACATGATCCGGCGCGTCGTGGCTCGTTACGCGGGTTCGACGTCAGACCTTGAAAAGACTCTGGACGACGCCTACCTGGCAAACTTGCGCGAGCTCTACGCGACAGCCGAGTTTCACAACGCCTATCTGGCGACGATTCGATCGCTGATCCGTCCCGGCGCACTTTTGGGCGGCCACCACGACGTCACGCGGCGGCTGAACGAGCTCAAGATTCCCGTCCAGCTGATCTGGGGCGCCAACGATCCGCTTTTTCCGGTCGCCCACGCGGCGCGCGCCCAGTCGTTGATCGAGGGAAGCCAGCTGGCGGTGATTCAAGGCGCTGGCCATACGCCACAGGCTGAGCGGCCAGAGGAGTTCAACCGCGTCCTCCACAACTTCCTCGACTGAAGGCCCGCCAGAACCGAATCGCTACAGGAGCCCCGAGTTCCGGGCTCTCGTCGAAGGCGCTTTCGACCCGCTGGTCCATCCCCAGCCGGCAGTGCCCCCTCGGCTGTACCTGGTCCTGAGCAGGCTGGTCAGATGGATCGTGACGCACCTGTTTCGCGTCTCGGCCACTGGCATGGAGAACATCCCGCGGCCCCCCTTCATCATCGCCGCCAACCACCAAGCCTGGTTCGACCCGGCTTTCATAATCCCGTTCTTTCCGGAACGGCCACTGATCTACACGATGGCCAAGCGCGAGACCGTCTTCAACCGGGCGTGGAAGCGGAGGCTGCTACCGATGATCGGCGTGTTCCCGATTTCACCCAACAAGGGTGAGCTCGATGAGCAAGGGCTCCGGACCGTCTACCAGGTGCTCGATCGTGGTGGCGTCATCCTGATGTTTCCCGAGGGGCGGTACTCACGCGGCCGCGCTCTTCGGCCGCTGAAGAACGGCATCGGCTACTTCGCCCTCCAGGCGGGTGTCTCTGTCTGCCCGGTCGCGGTCCGGGGAACCGACGAGCTGAGGCCGTTCCGCCGCATCGACGTCTCGATCGGGGCGCCGATCATGCCCGACGTCCCGGCATGGTGGGAGCTAAGCCGTCGCGTGACGAGCATGGTCGACAGAGTCAGGAACGCCATCTCCACAGCCCTGTCGCGCCGCCGAGCCTAGAATCTGCCAGTTTTGCATCTGGTCATCGGGGCGGGCGAGTTCCTCGGCACGCACGTCACTCGCGCGCTCGCCTCCGAGGTTCCGGTCATCGAGCTCAACGCCGACGCCGACGACGAAACGGTGAGCGACGCCATCAGCGGCGTTGAGGTGGTTGTCTTCTGTGCGGAGACCAGCTCACCCGCTCGACGGCTCCGTCATCGCAAGCGCCCTCCAGCCGCGCTGGCGCGCGTCGTCGACGCCGCGCGCCGGGCACGTGTTCGCCGGTTCGTGCATGTGTCTACCGCCGACGTTTTCGGCCCGGACCACTTCGAACGCGTCACCGAGAAATCCGCGGTCAGACCCGCACATGCCTACGAGCGAATCAAGCTCTTCGAGGAGGAGTGGCTGCTCGATGCCGCCGATGAGCTCGAGGTGGTGATCATGCGTCCCGCCCGCGTCTTCGGGGACGGGGAGGCCTGGATCCTGCCGCGCCTCATGGCTGCGGTGGTCCGTGGAAGGGTCTGGCTGCCGCGCGGTGGACGAGCAAAGCAGACCTTCGTCTCCGCCGAGGACGTCGGCCGGGCCTGCCTCGCGGCATCCGACCGCGGCCGGCCGGGTCACCGCTACCTGGTCGGGGGATTCGACTCCACTTGGCATGACTTCGTGATTTCGGCGGCTCGTGCAGCCGGCGTTGCGGCGGACATCGGCTCGATCCCGTACGACCTGGCTTACCTGCGCGCGCTCGGGGTTGAAACCCTCACCGCACCGGGCGCCGCGCCCTGGCCGGGCGTCCTCGCCATCGACGTCCTCGGCAAGCCTCACTACTACGACGACTCTTACTCCCGTCGCGAGCTGACATGGTCGCCATCAGTCGGCAGCTTCGAGCAGGAGATGCCGGCGATGACGCGATGGCTGACGCAGCTCCCCGCTGTGTCGGCGGCGCTGACCCAAGCGACTTTGGAGGCTACTTCACCGCCAAGCAGGTTATCGTTTTAAAGACGCCGTCGATCTTCTGGATCTTGTCGACGATCAAAGAGCCGATGGAGTTCACGTCGGGGGCCTCGCAGACCGCGATCACGTCGTACTCACCTGTGATGGCGTCGGCGGCGGAGATGCCCTGCACGCCTTC
>Ga0209690_1001421_pt1 | contig 13412 bp, 13 predicted proteins | sample GraSoiAngelo_150_FD_186164 | JGI IMG/M metagenome (GOLD analysis project Ga0209690, IMG submission 186164) | Grasslands soil microbial communities from the Angelo Coastal Reserve, California, USA - 14_1009_09_40cm (SPAdes) (version 2) | ecosystem: Environmental > Terrestrial > Soil > Grasslands ...
GACGACCGCGGCCACCGTTTGGGGACCGGCATCCAGCACGACCTTCTCCAGGGCCTGAACGTAGGCCGCACCGGCGGAGCCCTCGTCTGTATAGCGGTATGGGTCGGGCGCGGGAGCGTGCAGGAACCCAGGGGCAAGCGGTTCGAAGCCCTTCCAGAAGTTGGCCAGGCCCGTGGCGCTCGTCGCGGCGTAGGTGAGGCCGTGGTAGTCGCGAATCCGGGAGATGATGTTCACCCGTTCGGGTTCGCCGCGCAGCTTCCAGTAGAGCCGGGCGATCTTGTAGGCGGTGTCGTTCGCCTCGCCGCCGCCCGACGCGAAATAAGTCACATCGAGGTCGCCTGGCGCCAGCTCGGCCAGCTTGGCGGCGAGCTTGATCGCCGGCGCCGTTCCAAAGCCGCCATAGGCCGAGCTGAAGGCGAGAGTCCTCATCTGCTCGGCGGCCACGGCGGCAAGGACGTCCCGGCCGTAGCCCACATTCACGTTCCAGAGCGAGGCCATGCCGTCGACGTACTCGCGTCCGTCGATGTCGGTCAGCGTCGCACCGTTTCCGCTGACCAGGATCAGCTGAGGGATCGTTCCCTGTGGTGCGCCAAGGTCGCCCTGCGGATGCAGCCAGTGCGTCTGGTCGAGCTCGGAAAGCCGGCTCGCTTCCTCGGCTGAGAATCCGGCGACGGCTTTATCCAGGGTCATGGCTTACGCCGCCGTGTAGCCGCCATCGACCGCAAGGGAGACGCCCGTAATGTGCAGAGACTCATCGCTTGCAAGAAACAGTATTGCGCCGGCGATATCGATCGGCTCGGCCATCCGTCCCTGAGGGATCGTGGCCGCAACCTCCTTCTCGAATCCCGCAGGGTCTTTCTGTTCTGCGATCCAGCTCCGTATGAGCGGCGTTTGCGTCAGTCCAGGAGCGACCGCATTGACCCTCACCCCGTCGGGGGCCCACTCCACCGCCGCCGCCCGTGTCAGAGCGAGCAACGCTCCCTTGGCTGCGGCGTAGAGGCCCATGGTCGGAACCCCGACAGAAGCGTTGCGCGAGGTCACGTTGATGATCGATCCGCGACGGCGCTCAAGCATCTCGCGGCCGGCCTCTCGCAACATCAGAAACGAGCCGATGAAATTTGTGTCCAGGACACGCCTCACGTCCGCTTCCGATGTTTCCAGGATCGGGCTCGTCCAGTCCATAGCGGCGTTGTTCACCAGGATGTCCAATCCGCCCCATCGCTCGGCCAGCTCGATGGCGTTCGTGCTGGTCGCTTCGACGGCCACGTCACCCGCCAGAAATTTCGCCCGGTCGGAACCGAGGTCGGCCACGAGCTTCTCCCCGGGTCCGCTGCGCCGGGCGACGATCACGACCCGGGCTCCTTCGGCGACAAACAGTCGGACCGTGGCTTCTCCAATGCCGCTTGTTCCGCCGGTGACGATGGCGATCTTGCCCGCGAGCCGGCCGCTCACCGGGCTCGGGCGAGCAGCGCGAGAAACTCATAGACGATGTTCGCGGCCACAAAGGACGTGTTGTCGGCGACGTCGTACGCCGGGATGACCTCGACGACGTCGAACGCGACGTAGTTCAATCCAGCCAGGCGCCTCACCAGGGACTGGGCTTCCCAGGTCGTGAACCCTCCGATCTCCGGAGTCCCCGTCGCCGGTGCGTACGCCGGGTCGATGAAGTCGATGTCGAACGAGAAGAACACCTTGCTGTCACCGACCCGTTTCTTGATTCTCTCAGCGACGGCGGCCATGCCCAGCTCATGCGCCTCGACACCGGTGATCACTTCCATCCCCATCTCGCGCGGGATCGCGTAGTCTCGGTCGGAGTAGACGGGTCCTCGTAATCCGACTTGGATCGATCGCGATGGCTCGACCAGTCCTTCCTTCACCGCGTGGTAGAAGGGCGTGCCATGCGTGTGGGGCTGATCGAAATAAGCCTCCGACGTGTCGCTGTGGGAGTCGAGCTGAATGAGGCCGACCTTGCCATGGACCTCCGCGAGGGCCCGCAGCTCCGGCAGCGCGATCGAGTGGTCCCCTCCAAGATCGATTGGGATGACGCCGAACCGCAAGACCTCGACCAGGCCCGCGGCGATCCGGCGCTGAGACTCCTCGATATAGCCGGGAACGACCGGGAGGTCGCCGTAGTCGACAACCGACAGACGGTCGAAGATCGCGACACCGCTTCCACTGTGAAATGGGCGCATCAACGCCGAGGCGCTGCGTATGTGCTCCGGGCCGAACCGGGCGCCGACGCGATACGTTCCCCCGGTGTCGAAAGGGATGCCCACGATGGCGACGTCGACGCCGTCGAGATGCTCGGTTACGTGCGGAAGGCGCGCGTATGTCCGGATGCCGGAGAATCGCGGCGAAACCTTTGAATCAGATGGTCCATAAAGTCGTCGCTCACGGCCGGCGTCGCCTCCCGACTCCATCCCCGAGCAGAGTGTAGTTCCGGTCATGATCCGAGATTCGGCTGACGCCGTGGTCGTGGGAGGTGGAGTGGTCGGGTGCTCGATCGCTTACCACCTTGCAGGGCGGGGAGCGACGGTGGTGGTCATCGAGAGAGACAAGCTCGGGTCGCAGTCGACGGGCAGATGCGCGGGCGGGGTCAGGCGACAGTTCTCCTCCAGCGCAAACGTCGTCATGCAGCAGCTGTCGGTGCGGCTGCTGGCCGGCCTCGAGGCTGAGACGGGCGTCGATCCAGAGTTCAGGCACATCGGCTACCTATTCGTGCTCACGAGCGACAAGCAGGTCGAGGACTTCCGCGGTTTCCTGCCGATGTGGCACCAGGCAGGCGTCAGTGACGCCCGCTGGCTCGAGCCCAAAGAGGTCCGCGAGCTGGCCCCGCTCGTCGAGGGCGACGATATCCTGGGCGGGACGTTCTGTCCGAGCGACGGGATCGCGAGCCCGCATGCAGTGACGCTGGCGTACTCCGGAGCGGCAAGACGGCTCGGGGTCACGCTGCTCGAAGGTGTCGCCGTCGACGGCATCGTCCACCGGGCCGGACGCGTGGAGGCCGTGCGCACCACGGCCGGCGAGATTTCGACATCCGCGGTATTCAACTGCGCCGGTGCCTGGGCGGGGCAGATCGGTGCCATGGCGGGGATCGACGTGCCGGTGTCTCCCTATCCGCGCAACATCTTCGTCACGGACCCGATGCCAGAGGTTACTCGGCGGCATCCGATGACCATCGATTTCGCAACCTCCTTCTACTTCCATCCTGAAGGCGATGGTTTGCTCTTCGGCATGGGCATGGCCGACGAGCGCCCCAGCTTCGACACGGGGGTGGATTGGACGGTGCTGGAAGCAATGGCCGAGGTGGTCGAGCGCCGGGCCCCCCGCCTCGCCACGGCCGGGATCCAGACCGCGTGGGCAGGTCTTTACGAGATGACGCCCGACCATCAGCCGATTCTGGGTCCGGTCGACCAACTCGAGGGATTCTGGTGCGCCTGCGGGTTCTCCGGCCACGGTTTTCAGCAGGCGCCGGCCGTCGGCTACCTGCTCGCGCAGTGGTTCTCGGGCGAGGACCCTCAGCTGCCGCTCGACATCTTCGCGCACCGGCGCTTCGCGACCGGTAACGTCGAACCGGAAAACAACGTCGTTTGAGCCACGAATTTTGAAGGACGGTCAATGATGAGCACCAAGATCGCATCCGATCGAAAAATCAGAGTCGATGAGATTCTCGGCGCCTTCGGCATGAAGGCGAGCGCGACGGTCACGGGCGTCGCCTACGGAGGCGCGTTCCACGATGACGCCTCGGGAGCACCGGTCGAGACGCGCGACCCTTCCACGGGCGAGGTCCTGGCGCATGTTCGAACCGCGAGCACGAACGACTGCAGGCGCGCCGTGACAGAGGCGCACGAGGCGTTCTCGCGGTGGCGGCTGGTGCCGGCCCCTCATCGTGGCGAGATCGTGCGCCGGCTCGGCGATGGTTTTCGCGCACGAAAAGAGGACCTGGCAAGGCTCGTCAGCCTCGAGAACGGCAAGATCCTGAGCGAGGCTCGCGGCGAGGTCCAGGAGGTCATCGATATCTGTGACCTCGCGGTCGGGCAATCCAGGCAGCTCTTCGGCCGGGAGATTGCGTCCGAGAGACGCGACCACCGGCTGGTCGAACAGTGGCACCCGCTGGGCGTGGTCGGAATCATCTCTGCGTTCAACTTTCCGCTCGCCGTCCCGGGGTGGGGCTGGGCGCTCGCGCTGGTCTGCGGGGACACAATCGTCTGGAAACCGTCGAGCCTCACCCCTCTGATCTCGATCGCGGCGCAGCAGATCGTTCACGAGGTGACGGCCGGAACCGAGGCCGAGCGGATCTTCAGCCTGGTCATCGGCGGCGGAAGCTCGATCGGCGAGGCGCTGCTTGCCGACGAACGCGTCCCCTTGATCCAGGCCACGGGTTCGTGCGCCCTCGGCGAGCGCGTGTCGGTGGCGTTGGCGAAGCGCTCAGGACGCGCGATCCTCGAGCTCGGCGGGAACAACGCCGTGATCGTGCTCGCCGACGCGGACCTCAAGCTGGCGCTCCGGGCGGTGGTCTTTGGGACCGTGGGGACTGCGGGACAGCGGTGCACGAGCACTCGCCGCCTGATCCTGCAGCGCCCGATCGCGAAGCGTTTCATGGAGCACCTGGTCGCCGCGTACAAGACGATCGGCATCGGAGATCCGTTGGACGACACCACGTTGATGGGCCCTCTCGTCTCGCAGTCGGCGGTGGAGGAATACCGCGACGGACTGGCCGAGATGCAGCGCCAGGGCGGCAGGCTGGTCTACGGCGGGAACGTTCTCGCGGACCGCGGCGGTTACTTTGTCGAGCCGGCGATCATGCGCTCAACGGTCGATATGCCTATCTGCAAGGAAGAGGTCTTCGCGCCGATCGTGCATGTCTTCGAGGTGGACAGCCTGGCGGAGGCGATCGCGGTCAACAACTCGGTGCCGCAGGGCCTGAGCAGCGGCCTCTTCACGACCAACCTCGCGGCCGCGGAGCGGTGGCTCTCGTCCGCGGGGTCCGACTGCGGCATCGCAAACGTCAACGCCGGCACGTCAGGCGCTGAGATCGGCGGCGCATTCGGCGGCGAAAAGGCAACCGGTGGTGGACGCCAGGCGGGCTCTGACGCCTGGAAGGGCTACATGCGCCGGCAGACATGCACCATCAACTACGGGAGCGAGCTGCCTCTGGCCCAGGGGGTGACGTTCCCCGTCGACTGAGCAGGCGGTCAGCCTTGCAGCTGTGCCTAGCGCGCCCGACGCAATTCCTCGATTACGTGTCCGAAGGCGTGCACACCTTCGGAACCACCCACGGTCAGCGCGACCTGGACTTCAGCGATACCCAGCCTTGCATGTCCGCGCAGCGTCTCGGCCATCTCGCGCGGCGTGCCTGCGAGGGGCCGCTCATCTGACCTGGGGAGGTAGCCCGAGCCCGGCATGGCGCCGCGAACCGCCGTCGTCGCGACGAGCGTATTCGGGTCGCGGCCGTGCTCGCGGCATGCGTCCTCGATGATCCGAAGCTGGCCAGCAGCCGACTCCGGGCTGGCGTCCGTGTAGCCCAGCCAGCAATTCCAAACATCGGCATACTGCGCGACCAGGCGGCGCATCCTTGGGCGCGGATTCAGCGTCCCGATCAGGATCGGCGGCCCGCCGCGCCTGGGGCCGGCCGGAAGCAGGCGCGCCGCGCGCATGCGGTGATGCGCACCGTCGAAGTCGGTGGACTCGGCGCTGAACAGCTTCTTGATGATCTGCAGCGCCTCTTCGAAACGGCCCACCCTCTGCTCATGAGGAAACCCAAATGTCAGGTGCTCCCCCTCGGAGTCGCCCGCGCCCAGGCCGAGGACAAGGCGACCGTCGCTGATGTCGTCGATCGTCACGGCCATCTTGGCCATGAGGCCGGGATTTCGATATCCGGTACTCGCGACGAATGAGCCTAGTGCCAGCCTCGGGATGGCTACCGCAAGCGCGGCGAGCACCGTGAAGCACTCGAGATACCCTTCCAGCTCGACGTCCGCATCATCAGGGAAATCCACTCCCGCGCGCCGCTTCAGCTCCGCGTTGTTGCTCGGCAGGAGGAGATGGTCGCTGACGTAGAGGGCGTCGAAGCCTACCTCGGCGGCGGTGCCGGCAATCTCGAGGACCTCGGACCAGCGCACGTCTGTCGTCGTCCAGGTCGGAAGGATCAGGCCCAGCCGCAGCTTGTCGGCGGGCACAGGCGGACGCGGCTCGGCACCCGGCACAGCAAGAGTATGAGACGGGCCGGTTAACCTTCGGTCGATGCCCGCAGTCATCCCGCCTGAATTCATCGACCTTCTGGAAGGCAACGCGCTTGCACACTTCGCCACCGTGCGTGCCGACGGCACGCCCCACGTGACGCCAGTGTGGATCGATCATGACGGTGACACGCTGCTCGTCAACGCACGCGTCGACCGGGTGAAAGCGGCCAACATGCGCTCGCGACCAGCGGTTGCCTTGTCGGTTGTCGACACGCGCAATCCCCACCGCTTCCTGGCCGTAACAGGGAAGGTCGTCTCCTGGTCAGAGAACGGATGGCGAGAGCACATGGACGCACTCAGCCGCCGGTACCTGAAGGTCAATCGCTATCCGTGGTCGTTTCCAGGAGAGCGAAGGGCGATCTTCCGGATCGAGGCCACGCGCGTCTATCACGAGGCGGGCGACGCCGACATCCCGATCAACGGATAGTCCGGACTAACGACCCATGCCTCCTCGGCACCACCGAGTATGAAAATTGGCTTGCGTCGAGTGGTCGAGATGCTCGTTTGCGTTTGGTGCGTGGGAGCCCGGTGACTAACGTGAGCTGCGACCTTTGGGTACCAACGAATGTCGCCTCGCTTCGGCGAGAGCACGCAGGGGAAACTCTTCACTGGTCCAGGTCGCCCTCCACTCGATAGCCGACTCGATGGAGGTAGGCAATGAGGCCGATCTACGAACGGTGTTGTGGGCTGGACGTCCACAAGAAGACGGTGGTGGCATGCCGAATCACGCCTGAGGACACCCAGACGAGAACTTTCGGGACCATGACCGATGAGCTTGTCCGCTTGCGAGAGTGGCTGCTCGCAGCCGGCGTCACCCACGTCGCCATGGAATCCAGCGGGGTCTACTGGAAGCCGGTCTACAACCTGCTTGAAGACCAGGGCATGGAGTTGTTGGTGGTCAATGCCCGGCATGTCAAAGCCGTTCCGGGACGGAAGACCGACGTCAAGGATGCCGAGTGGCTGGCTGAGCTGCTCCAGCACGGGCTGCTCAAAGCCAGCTTCATTCCCGACCGTGAGAGTCGTGAGCGGCGGGAACTGGTCCGCTACCGGCGCTCCCTGGTCGAGCAACGCGCACACCTCATTCAGCGCATGCAGAAGCTGCTGGAGGGGGCGAACATCAAGCTGGGCGACGTCGCCAGCGATGTGATGGGCGTCTCCGGCCGGGCCATGCTCCAAGCTCTGGCCAAAGGCGTCGACGACCCAGCCGCGGTCGCCGGCCTGGCCAAGAACGCTCTCCGCCGCAAGCTTCCTGACCTGGAGCGCGCCTTGACAGGTTCGGTCCGCCAACACCAGCGCTTTCTCCTGCGCAGCCAGTTCCGCTTGCTGGAATCGCTGGAGACGGAGATAGCTGCACTCGACGAGGAGGTTGCCCAGCGCATGCGCCCTTTCCAGGTGGCACTGGAACGCCTGGATGAGATTCCCGGTCTGGGCCTTCGAGCTGCCCAACAGGTCCTGGTCGAGACCGGCCTCGACATGTCTCGGTTCCCGACCGTAGCCCACTTCGCATCCTGGGCTCGCGTCTGTCCTGGCAACAACGAGTCGGCTGGGAAGCGCCGAAACATGTCCATTGGTGGCGGTAATCGTTGGCTGCGCACCAGCTTGCTGGAGGCGGCTTGGACGGTCAGCCACTCCCGCAAGCCAAGCTTCTTCACCGCCCGCTACCGGCGCCTCGCGGCACGTCGAGGCAAGAAGCGGGCGGCAGTCGCGATTGCGCACTCGCTCCTGATCGCCATCTATCACATCCTCAAAGACGGGGTCGTCTTCCAGGACCTCGGCCCAGCCCACTTCGAGCAGCGCAACCGAGACGCCATCGTCCAACGCTCCCTGCGACGCCTCGAGGGGCTCGGTTACAAAGTGACGGTCGAGCCTATGACTGCCTGAGCGGCCTCTAATTTTCAGGGGAACTCGGCTAGCGGTACACCCCGTTGTGTCCCAGGCTGTGCAGTCCGACGTTCGGAAAATAAGTGAGGCCGTGGTCTTCGGCGCCGACCGGAATCTTCGCGATGAGCTTTCCAGTCGTCGTGTCGAACACGTACACCGTTGCGTTGTAGCGGCCCGACGCCCACAGGCGGGAACCGTCGGGATTCAGCTGCAGCATGTCGGGACTGCCGCCGCCTGGCATGACCCATTTCGCCGTCACCGTGTGGGTGGCGAAATCGATGACCGAGATCGAGCCCTCGAGGCGGTTCGACACATAGAGCGACTTCGTGTCGCGGGAGACCTGCAGGCCGTGCGCGCCGCGGCCAGTGGGAATGAACTGGACCTCTTTCATGGCCACCGGATCGATCACCGAGACGCCCATGCGGCCCTGGTTGGTGACGTAAAAGAGAGAACCGTCGGGTGACACCTTCACGTCGATGGGCAAACCGCCGACCTGCACGTAGCCGGCGAGCTCCATCCTGTTGACGTCGACCTTCGCGACGACGCCGGAGTACTCGGTCGAGATCATGAAGTAGCTGCCGTCCGCGCTGAAGTCCATATGGTCGGCGCCGGGCCATGGGATGCCGACGGACTTCAACAGCTTCCAGCCATGTCGCCAGTCACGGAACTCAACGCGCTGCAGACGCTCGACCACGTCGATGGCTTTGGTGCCGTCGGGGGTGAAATAGAGGTTGTAAGGAAATGGGATGTTCACCGTCCCAGTTGGGCGACCGGTGTGGATGTCGAGCACGGTGAGGCTGCTCGATCCCTCGTTGTCCACATACAGCGCGCTCATGTCCCACGCGGGTGCGATGTGATGGGGGATGAGACCGACGCGGTAGTGGTCTATGACCTTGTAGGTGGTTGGATCGATGACGTCCACGGTGCCGGCCACACTGTTGGGCACGTACACGCGCGGCTTCAAATCGCACAGCGGGCAAGGCACTGTGCCCGACAGCGTGTTCGCGTACACGTTGAATGCTGCGTCGGGCAGGCTCGTCGGCTGCACGTCGGGCGCGGGCAGCAGCCGGGCGAGCTGCTGGTCCTGCGTCGCTGCGCTCCCCGTGCTGATCGGTGGGGCCGTCCACACCACCCCGGTCACTACGGCGGCGGGGCTGATGATCGCGAAGACGAAGACCAGGGCGAAGAAAATTCGGAAAGCCCGGCTGCGCAGAGCCCCAGCCGGCGGTCCGAGGCGCTCCTTACTCGTCCGGAAGATCTTCAAGCTTGGGTGTCAGCTCGCAAACCCATCTCCCGTCGTCGAGGCGGCGGATGAATCGGGCGTAGCCCTGGTTGCGAGCGACGTTCAGGAATTGCTCCTGGGTGATCAGGGTGCGGAGGCGCGCCAGGTCCGCGTAGGTGCTGTCGCGCATGATCCCTCCAACCACGCCGGCGAGCTCGCGCCACTGACCTTCGGAAAGTGGCTCGCCGTAGCCGGCGATCGTCACCAGGAGCGCCGCCGTGGCTCCGGTGATGGTGTCAGGGAGGATCTTTTCCGCTTTCGCCCGGGCGATGATCTCGCGTCCGGTGCCGATGATGTCCGCGATCCGATCTCGCCGAACGCCGATGATGTCGCGACCACTTCCCACGGTCGTGCCCTCGAGGTATCTCGGCCCTGCGTCCATTGTCAAGCCCACTATTCTAAGTAACGCCTGAGTTGGATCTCGAACTTGCGCCCGAGCACACGAGGTTTCGCGCCACCGTTCGGGAGCTTGCTCGAGGGATGGTTCAGCCCCTTGCCGCCGAGATCGACCGGGACCACCGTTTCCCGCAAGAGGCGATCGAGGCAGCGACCGAATCGGGGCTCATGGGGGTGCTCATCCCCCGCGAGTACGGCGGGGCCGGGCTGGACGCCCTGGCGTTCGTGATCTGCATCGAGGAGCTCGCCCAGGCCTGCGCGTCGACAGCTGTGATCGTCGACGTGCACACGAGCGTCGGCACCGAGCCGATCCTGCTTTTCGGCGACGAGGAGCAGAAGCGGCGATGGCTGCCATTGCTTGCCTCAGGCCGGCTCCTCGGCGCCTTCGCCCTGTCTGAACCTGCGTCGGGATCGGACGCCGCATCCTTGAAGACCACCGCTCGACGCGGCGGTGATGGCTACGTGCTCAACGGCACAAAGGTCTTCATCACCAACATCGGCCACGCGGGCCTCTACGTCGTATTCGCGCGCACGGGCCCGGATGAAAGGGCCGCGGGCGTGAGCGCCTTTCTCGTCCCCGCGGATACACCAGGACTCCGCGTGGGGCAGATCTTCCACAAGATGGGCCTGCACGGGTCACCCACCGGCGAGCTCGTGCTCGAGGACGCGCGTGTGCCGGCCGCCAACCGGCTTGGAGGCGAAGGCGAGGGATTCACCATCGCCATGCGGGCTCTGGACTCGGGCCGGATCGGGATCTCCGGCCAGGCTCTCGGCATCGCGCAGGCGGCGGTCGACGAGGCGCGCGCGCTGATGCGCGAACGAGGTCACGGGCAAGGCGACGACTTCTCCCTCGCGGATATGGCCGCAAGGGTGGAGTCGGCGCGGCTGCTCGCGTATCACGCCGCGTGGCTGTGCGGCCGCGGTCGACGTTTCACATGCGAAGCGTCGATGTCGAAGCTGCATGCCACCGACACCGCGATGCAAGTCGCGCTCGATACGCTGCAGATCGCAGGCGATGACGGCGCAGCCGCCGGGAGCCCTTTCGAGCGGCACGTGCGCGACGCCAAGGCGCTGCAGATCTACGAGGGTTCGAACCAGGTGCAGCGGGTTGTGATAGCGCGCGAATTACTCCTGGGGTAAAACGCCGGATAATCAAACTCGAAATGGATTTCGAGTTCACTGCCGAGCAGGTCGCGATCCGGGACACGATTCGCGAACTGGTGCAGGACCGGGTCGCACCACGCGCGGCGGAGATCGACGCGAAGTCCGAGTACCCGAAGGACATCGAGACGCTTTTCGCCGAGAACGGCATCCTCGGCATTCCGTTTCCGGAGGAATACGGTGGCATCTCTGGCTCCAGCGTCACGATCTGCATGGGCATCGAAGAGATCGCCAAAGCTTGCGCGAGCTCGTCGCTGATCCTCGCTGTCCAGGCCCTGGGCTCTTACCCCATCCTCGTCGCCGGATCGGAGGAGCAGAAGAAGCGATTGTGCCCGCCGCTGGCTTCGGGAGAGAAGGTGGCCGCGTACGCGCTGTCCGAGCCCGGAAGCGGCTCCGACGCCGCGGCCATGAAAACGCGCGCCAAGAGGTATGGCAACGAGTACGTCCTCAGCGGCACGAAGCAGTTCATCACGCACGGCAGCGTGGCTGGGACCCTTGTCGTCTTCGCGGAAACCGAACCCGGCACCGACCATCGCGGAATCTCGGCCTTCGTGCTCGAACGCGAGACGAGTCCGTGGATCGTCTCCAAGATCGAGCATAAGCTCGGCATCCGCGGTTCACCGACCGCGCAGATCGTCCTCGAGGAGGTCAAGGTGCCGGCGTCAAACCGGCTGGGCGAGGAGGGAGCCGGTTTCAAGCTCGCGCTGGCGGTGCTCGACCGGTCGCGTCCGGGCATCGGTGCGCAAGCGCTTGGCATCGCGGAAGGCGCGTTCGACTACGCGCTCAACTACGTCAAGGACAGGCAGCAGTTTGGGCAGCCGATCTCGAGCTTCCAGGGAATCCAGTTCATGCTCGCCGACATCGCGACCCAGATCGAGGCGGCGCGCCACCTCGTCTACCTCTCCGCCACCAAAGCGGACAGCAAAGCGCCCGACCTCACCAAGACCGCGGCCATGGCGAAGCTGTTCGCCTCGGACATGGCCATGCGTGCGACCACCGACTGTGTCCAGCTGCTCGGCGGCTACGGGTATATATCGGACTACCCTGTCGAGCGGATGATGCGAGACGCCAAGATCACGCAGATTTATGAAGGCACCAATCAGATTCAGCGAGTGGTGATCGCCAGGGCTCTCCTGCGTTGAGTGCCGAGCCGCAGAGGCCGGTCCCGCCACCCCCTCCACCACCACCGCCGCCTCCACCTCCGCCGGTTCCGCCGCACGCCATACCCCAGTACTACGGGCAAGCGGCCTATCCGCGGCCGGTGCCGCGTCCGGCGCGCGGCGACGGCAGGGCGCTGGCTTCGCTCCTGGCCGGGATCTTCGGCCTCCTTTTGGGCATCTTTCTGGGTTTGCCCGGGCTGGTGCTGGGCCCGCTCGCCTACTTCCTGGGCAAATCCGCGCTGGGTCGGATCGACGAGTCCAAGGGACAGATCGGAGGCCGCAGCACCGCGGTCGCGGGGTGGGTCATCGGGGTGGCGGCCACCGCCATCGGGGCGGTCGTCTCACTCGTGTGGTTGATCCTCATCCTGGTCGCGACGTTCGGCACCCCTCCGACCTAGCCGGAATGGACCGCGTCGGCGACGCGTTCGTCTGGCCCTTTCGCGACCCGCAGTGGTTGGAAAAGCTGGCCATCATCGGCCTGATCCTGCTTATCCCGATCGTCGGTGCGATCAATGCGATCGGCTGGATGCTCGCCACCATTGACCGTCTCCGGGCCGGCGAGGAGCGGCTGCCACCTGCCAATTTCAGCTACCTCGGGCGTGGCTTCGAGCTCTTCGTGGTCTTCCTCGTGTATGGCCTGGGTGTCTTGATCGTCGCCGCGGTGTTCTTCGTACCGGCTCTGATCTTGCTGATCACCCAGGGCAGCGCCTCGGGTAACACCGCCCTGGCGCTCGTCGGCGTCGCCCTGACGATGGTGGCCTTCGCGGTCACGGTCATCGGTTACCTGGGCATGTACTTCGTCCGGCCGGCGGTCGTGCTGGCCACCCTCGCCGGAGGGATCGGAGGCGGGCTTGCGCTCGACCGAGTGTTGCGTCGGGTGCGCGAGTCGCCGATCAACACATTGATCGCGGGACTTATGCTGATCGCCGCGGGCTTCATTGGCGGATTGGGAGCCTACGCGTGTTTCGTCGGCATCATCTTCACGATTCCGTTCTCGCTCGCGATGGAGGCCTGGATCATCCGGAGTTACGAGCTCGGTGCCACGGCACCGGCGCCACAGGAGGGACTCAATGTCGGACATTCCACCGCCCCCAGGCGATAGCGAGCCCCCGCCACCCCCTTCTGGAGGAGGCTACGATCCAACCCCTCCACCGCCCCCGAGCCCGCCGCCGCCGCCGCCTTCAGGCGGAGGTCTGAACCCACCACCCCCACCGCCCGGCGGAGGCTACGTGCCGCCACCGCCGCCCGGCGGTGGTTACGGCGGAGGCTACATGCAACCTCCGCCCGGCG
>Ga0209690_1001423_pt1 | contig 13409 bp, 16 predicted proteins | sample GraSoiAngelo_150_FD_186164 | JGI IMG/M metagenome (GOLD analysis project Ga0209690, IMG submission 186164) | Grasslands soil microbial communities from the Angelo Coastal Reserve, California, USA - 14_1009_09_40cm (SPAdes) (version 2) | ecosystem: Environmental > Terrestrial > Soil > Grasslands ...
CAAAGATCCCGGCTCCGGGCGCGGCGCACGTGAGCGTCACATTTGGCGTGGTGACCGCGACGTCCGCGGTGACGCCGAAGAAGGCGGCGAGCCCGATGACCTCGCCCGGATAGGCGGCGGCGAGGGCGGCAGTGAGCCCCGTCTCGTCGGTCACGACGACATTGGCCGGCGTCGGGCAGGCCGCCGCTCCAGAGCGGGAGAACGACGGCGCCACCGCATAAGGCTGGTCCGCACAAGCGCCCGTGAGCGCGGTGAGTGCGAAAAACAGGGTGCCTCGGGGACAGGTGCGCATAGAGCCTCCTCGCGTGAGCCGCCCAGGCGGTCGCGAAGGCGTCCCGCCAGACGATCTTCGCATGGTTCGGCGGTTGGTTTGGCCCTTCGAGGGAAGCGCGCACGCCTCCCACCCGCATGCGGGAACATGAACGTCATGCTCCCGCATGCGTTTCGTAGAACGCCGTTCGACCGCATCGGTCGGTGCTCTAAACGCACCGGACCAACCGCTGGCGGTAGAGTGGACCACGGTCGTTTGTGGCTCCCTGGACCCCGGGCCTCCTCCCGCGACTACTGGCACGTAACGCTGAAGTTGTCGGCGAAAGCCGTCACCTCACCGTTCGCGTTGATCGTGAAGTGGAAGGTCTCATGCACCTTGAAGTTGTTGTTGGGCCCCTGGCCGATCATGTAGAAGTTGTTCACGAACGTGAACGTGATGGGGAATGGCGTTTTGAAGGTGTTCATGGACTGCGTGATCCCCGTCCCCTGATACTTGTCCCCCGTCACGAACCCAGTGCCGCTGATGTCTTGCGGCTGGAAGTGAGAGTACAAGACCACGTTTCCCGAGTTGCTAATCGTGAGCTGGGACAGCACGTGCAACGGACCGCTGACTTCGATGAGCTCGCCCGCCCCTCCGTTGGCGCACGGAACGAACACGAAGAGGTCGATCGGGATCGTGATGTTGGAGTTGGACGTAACTGCCGAGAAACTGGCACGATCGCGATTGGGAGCCGGCGCTGTCGGGGCGGTGTCACATGCGGCCAGTGCCGCAAGTGCAAAGGCGAGAAGCGCGTCGTGTTTCATAGGTCACCTCGAGATGATGACGTCGCTCACAGGAGTTTGGCCAAAGCCATCCGGATGTGCCCATTAGAAAGCCACGTCGCGCTGCAAGCAATCCGTCCAGCGGTTGAGAAGGAAGAGCTAGTCCCGCAGCACTAGGCCGGGGGCGTCACCTGGGAGGTATGCTATTGTCGAGAGACCATCCGGTCTCAGTCAGCCCCGACGGGTCACGGCATACGTCGCGATCTGCAGACGCGTGCGAACAGCAAGCTTGTCGAGAATGTTGTGCACGTGGGTCTTAACGGTGTGAATAGCTATGCGGAGGCGCTCGCCAATCTCCTTGTTGCTCAAGCCTTCCCCTATAAGTGGAACAATTTCACGCTCCCGACGAGTCAGCCGCACCCCGTCCACAGACCGTGCCTTTCGGTCTCCCAGCGCTTGTCTGGCGATCTGGGTGAAGAGAGGGTCCACTAACGCGGGAGGAAGTACGTGGGCGCCGTTTGCGACGGATCGTACCGTCCCAAGAAACTCTGCAATGTTGGCGTCCTTCAGAATGAAGCCGGTGGCGCCTGCTTCAATGATGCTGATTATGCCGGCACCCTCCGTCGGGAACCCCATCACGATCACCTTGACGCTTGGCGAAGTCCTCCTGAGGGCTTCCACCAGCTCTGAGCCGTTGCGATCCGCCACTGCTGCGTCCAAGAGGACGAGCTGGGGTTCTGTCTTCTGGAGTTCGGTCAGGGCGGCATCGGGACTTCGAGCGATCGCCATGACTTGGACATCTGGATGCTTCCTGAGCGCGGCTGCGATGCCTTCGCCCAAGAGGCGATTGTCCTCCACGACTAGAAGGGAGACTCGCTCGCCCATGCTTCGCGAAAGGGCCTTGCGGAAGCGACTCACACGAGTTTTCGGCACGTCTACAACGTCCCCCTAATTCGCTTGTGGGGAATTCTTAGACGCACGGCAATCGCGACGCGTTTCGCCAAGCTGCTCTTGTGGGAGCACAATGCAACCAAGCAGTCAAGAGCCGGCCAAGCCACTCGCGGCATTCGTGAAACGCCGAGGACCGAGACGAACGTCGCCCCTGCCTCCTTGCTAGAGTGCCGTGAAAACCACTCCAGTGCCGGTGCAGTGCGCAAGCGGTGGCGAGCGAGCTGCACTCGGAAACTCGTTTCGATTTGCCAGAAAGACGGGAGCTGAAATTGGAACCTGGATTCCGGGCGGAGGCGGCCATGGCGCAGGTGCGATGAAGCTTCGCCGCCACCACGGCATGACCTCGGAAGCGCGTATGCCTGCCCGCGGCTCATCCCATCGCCGCTGAACGTACGCGGCGTGTCCCGTTCTGCAAGGACTGAGACGGCTGATCTGGGCCCGCTACCCCCTTACCAACCCTGTGGAAGGAGCAAGGCGGAGAAACGGCCGGATGCTCGCCACATCATGAGCATTGCCGCGCGGCGCTGCTGCTGGTCGATTCCGACGTCCCTCGCGCAGCCTACGCCTGCGCACGCGCGGCAACCGAGGCAACGCAAGATCTCATGCTGCTCGTGAGCGAGGCCTCCGAATACGACAAGGCCGGCGCCCGCGCCTACGTGTGGGAACTGCTCGAGACCGAACGCTACGCCATCTACATCGGTCCAACGAGGCCCAAGGTAAGTCTGCTCGCACAGCAGGGGGAGACGCCGCGCCGCCCCTTCTCTCTTAACCCGTGATCCGCCTCACGGCGAACCTGTACCCCATTAACCCGGCTCAGGCGCGCGCATCCCTCTGCCAGATGGGAGAAATGCGTAGTCCTGGTTCAGCAGCAGGAGAGGGTACCCCGGCTGGTGAACCGATAATGCCATTTGAGCGTGGGGAGCCCTACCGTCCTGACGGCCTCTGACCGCGATCGCATGGGGTTTTAGAAGCGAGCCATCCGCCGCGCCATCGACTGTCATCACCGGTCATCAGCATCCATTCACACAGTTACGAGGCTCGCCCGTTCGGCGTTACGGCCGATAACGACCGATACCGTCGCATGACGAGGGTGCCAGGAGGGTGTCACAGGTTGTCGCCCTGCACGTCCTCGGGCTTGATCGGTCGCATGGCGATCTCTAGCAGCTTGGCTTCAGCCGCTACCATACGCGCCACGATGGCATTCACCTCGTCCGCGCTCACCTCCCGAACATTCATCATCAACCCCTTCTTCCGGTCCGCCGACATCTTGTAGCGGATATACGGCGCATCGGACGGCTCGCTGGGCCACACAGAGTGCATCAACTCGTTCCGGTCGTCGTTGATCTTGTCCAGGAGGCTGCAGAACTGCTTGATGTCCTGTGGCGAACCGTAGACCGGACCAAACTCTAGGCAGACCGCCCCAAACTTCTCAACCAGCGTCTTAAAGGGAAGACGGGACGTGAGAATCGGGACGGCAGCGTCCCTGCTGCCGGAGGCGATCATGATGACGTCCCGGATGAACTCCTCCAGTGCGGAAAACCGCACCACAAGCGATCCGAGGGCTTGCAGCAGGATGGGGTATTGGTCCGGTGAGTCTGTATCCATGGCACGCTAACGTACCCGTGGCGAGGCCGTTTCTGACTCTGTTTACGCCGTCGCCGTCGAAGCCCAGTGGTGCAGAGCGACGACCGTGCCCGAGACAACCGACACACGCTGGTCGTAGGTCCAGTCCCACGGAGCCGAGACCTCGAAGTGCACGTGTGGTTCTTCCAGACTTTCTTTCCTGTAGGCCCACGCGACGGCGCTACCGGGCAACGCGAAGAGCACCACGGCCGCGACCGGGCGAAGGCTGTTCATCCTAGCAGGCCTCGGGTTGACGGCGGCGCTTCTGGCGGTGGCAAGGCGGTCGCGACACTCGGTTGTGCCTGAGAGACCGGGAGTGCCCGTTCACCCTTGAGGAGAGCAAGCACGAGCTGGCGGATCTGCTGCTGTTCCCACTCGGCGGCGCTGTAGCCTTGCGGGAAGTACGACGTGTGCTTGATGTCCGTCTTGTCGAAGTGGAAGCCGAGGTGGCTGGCCATTTTCTGGAGCAGATCGACCAGTAGCTCTTCCCGCTTCGCGCCCCACGCCTTGCTCGGCTCCGCCGGGGTGTTGAGGAAATCGAGGTACACCTTCCACGCATCGACGACCGCGCGTGTGCCCTTGTCAGTTCCGTAGAACTCGACATCGATCATGTTCAACGCCTGGACATGAGCCGGCGCCAAGCCCGACGCGCGGGTTGCCGTCAGCGTTTGGAAGATGGATAGCTGCCGCTTCTCTTTGCGCTTCTCGAGCCCGACACTGACCTGGATCGCGACTAGCGGCGCTAAGAGGATCGCTGCGACGGTGAGCCAGTCGCTGATGGCCATGCAGGGAGCCTGTGCTGTGCGGACACCCCAATCTACTCACTGCGGGCCAGTGAAGTAGGCTGTTTTTGCGGCACCGAGGGGCGGGAATGCGACAGGGAGCGCGCCGCTACCTTACCAACCGCCGCCTGTGGGAAGTCGCGCGCCTCACTGCATCAAGAAACGCCCGCGTATCCAAGTAGTAGGCGTTCAGCTCGCGTTGAAAGCGAAGCAGCTCTACGTCGCCCATGGCCAGGCACACGCTGAAGCTATCGGCGCGGTCGCAACTGCGGCCGATCCTGGTCCAGTCCTCCTTGCTTTCGAGTTCGAGCTTGTTTCGTTCGGGCCAGGGTGCCACTTGAGGCTGGTCGGCGACCGCCACAAAGTCACCCGCGCGCGCACTCTGGACGTGGATGAATCGCGCCAGCAGGCCTTTACCAACCCCACTCTGCCCGACGAGAAGGATCGGCCGGGGGAGCGGAGCGAGGCGTCGCGCGAGCTCGACCGCCTTGAGCATGGCGGCCGAGCAGGCGATGATCGCCCCCGCAGCTAATACGGGAGGAAGCATCGGGCAACGGCGTGAAACACGCGTAGCTGGCACATCGGAGAGCGTACCCCGCCCAAGAATGAGCGTGGTCAGGGTATCCTACCGGCGCCCGCGAGGCTCTCAAGCAGGAGTGGCGTTCCCGCGGGGCTCACTTCGGTCGCATCTTCGCTACGACCGCTGCGGTCGGCGGAATCCGGGAGTCAATCGCGAACGGGATCTGCGTGAGATACTCTTCGCACCGTCGCTCCGGGTCCCACTTGCCTAAAATCTTAGCGCGATAGTCCCCGCCGCCGTAGCGCTGGATCACCTCGTCGACCGAGAAGTCTTGAGCGTACATCCGCTCGAGGTACACCCAGCGCCCAGGGCGCACGTCGTCCTGGCGCCATACCGCGACCATGCGGGCGTAGGGCCGCAGATGCGCGACCACAATGTCGGGGACGTCTCGAGCTTCAGCGGGAATCCGCTGTATGAGCGTTCGGATGTCCGGTGACCGAGTGTTGGGCTTCATAATTGTGCCCTCCCGAGCTCAAAATCCGAGGAAATCGCGAAGGAAATGCTGCTAGAAAGCCGCTAGAACAGCCGCTAGAACAGCGCGAGAACGCCGCTAGAACGGCGCGAGAACGCCGCTAGAACGGCGCTGGTCAGCCCGGCACAAGAGCGATACTGGCGTCACGTCACCTTCCGCCAATCCCCTAACGACGGCGCGCCACGAGCGAGACTACCCTCGCGCTCGGGCCCGTGGCTCTGCTGGTCTTGGAAGGCGGCAACTGCGGCGAGCGGCACACGCCATTCGCGGCCGAAGAGCTTGTAGCCCTCGAGCCGCCCGGATTCGAGCCACTGCCTGATGGTGCTCGGGTGGCGCCGGAACCGCTGCGCCAGGTCGGTCACCGTAAGGTCCACCGCGACCGGAGGTGATCCGTCGCCCCCGGTCGCAGCCGCTCCGTCTCCCCCACGCCCTCCCAGGACGTCGAGGAGGGCTTCGCGGGGGAGCGTGACCAGGGTGCCGGGCGGGAGCGCCGCTGCCGCCGTCCGCAACTGCTCGAGCGGGTTCATACTGGCCGCAATCTGAGTAGCATCCCGGCACGGCACTAGTTAGATTGGGCGGACGCTTTACCGTCAGCTATAAATGTTCAACCGACAGGAGGGTTCGTGGCCCGCACGCGTCCCACGGCCAAGGACGCCGAGGCGATCTGCCGCCGGCTGAATCAGTTCGTGCACCGGCGCTACGGCAGCTGGTCGGCCTTCGAGGAGGAGTTCGGGATTCCGCGCACGACGCGACTCGGCTGGTCCCGGCGCAAGAACCCGAGCGTCCCGGAGGTCCCAATCCTCCTCCGCCTCGCGCGGGAGGCAAACCTCAACCTCAACTGGTTACTGCTCGGCGAGTCTCCGGAGTTACGGGTGCGCCCCGCAGACAACCCCGTTGAGCAGTTCTACGCCATCATCGAGGCCGAGCTGCGGGCAACCGAAAAGGTGGGCCCGGTGGACTTTGATTACGTCTGGACCCAGATCAAGGCTCGCAGCGACATCGCCCACCGCCACAAGGACACAGTCGTAGGGCTCGGGGTTGATGGCGTGCGCCCCGTATTCCAGAACATCCTGTTGGGCATGCGGCGGACGGACGCTCTCGCGAAGCTGTTGCAGGTCCCGTCCTCAGGGTCGTCCTACCCAACGTTCCAACCCAGGAGGTAGCAATGTCAGGGAAACGAAAGCGAAGCCGAGTCTTCTGGCGGGAGCAGGGTGGCGCGCAGCGCGCGTACGCAGACTTCCGCGACTATGCCGACGTGGGAGGGAGGCGCGAGGCGCTTATCGTTCCGGGCGAGACGCTGGCGACGACCGATCTCGGGATCGCCGAGGTCCTCGCTGCCAAGCGACTCGCCGACCTGAATCAGCTCCGCGCGCGGCGCCAAGGGCGTGCGGTGCACGACTTGCCCAGGGAGACGACCCTGGCGGAGTTTGCCCGCGAGCACCTCATCGCCAAGGCGAAGGCTGGAACGACCACGCACGGGTGGGTAGCCGAGTCGGAACACTACCTTCAGCGAGCGCTGGGCTTCTTCGGGGAGCATCGCCCGCTCGACACCCTCACGGTCGCCGACGTCCGAAAGTGGAGCGAACACTTGCACACGCAGTCGAATGGACGGGGCGGCACCATGAGCGGCGGAACCGTCCGCCACCACCTGAACTGCCTGAGCAACCTGTTCCGCCGGGCTCAGGCGGAGGAGTTCGTGCCGCCCGGATACAATCCCGTAGCCGCCCTGATGGAGAAGCCAAGGGCGAAGCCCCAGGAAGCGCGCTGGCTGGAAGTACACGAAGCCGCGCTGCTGCTGGAGGCCGCTCGAACTTACCGCCCCGCCCGCGGCGACCTGGCCATGCCGTTCGCGTACCCGCTGCTGGCGACCTTCCTGCTCACGGGCGGCCGGAGCGCGCGAAGTGCTGGGCCTCGAGGTCGGCGACGTATCCTTTGATCGGAAAACGATCACCCTTCGGCCCAACCAGTGGCGGCGGCTCAAGACCGCCACGTCCCTCCGTGCTGTGCCCTTGTGGCCACAGCTTGAAGCGATCCTGCGGGCCTACGTATTCGACGCAGATCGCCCACCGAGCCGGCTGGTCTTCCCTTCATACCGCACAGGTGAGGAGACGATGCTCACGGACTTCCGCAAGCTGCTGGACATGGTTGCGGTCCGGGCCGGCTGGCAGCCGGGAGAGATCCGGTCGAGGATGTTCCGGCACACCTACTGCGCCGCCCGGTTGCAAACCCTCGACCAAGGCGCGCCGGTCAGCCTGTTCACGGTCGCGAAAGAGCTTGGCCACGGCGGTGAAGCTATGGTGCGGCGTGTGTACGGCCACCTCGGCCAAGTACGGCATCGCGCCGAAGAGGTAGAGTACCGTATCGAAGCGTTCGAGGATAAACTGAAGGGCCGGCTGGCGGCGCTCCGGAGCGCCGTTTGACACTATTTTTGGCACTGCCGGTGCAGGACCGCTGTTGAGTGGTGTAAGTCACTGTCTCACAACACGCGCCAGTAGCTCAGCTGGATAGAGCGTCGGCCTCCGGAGCCGAAGGTCCCGCGTTCGAATCGCGGCTGGCGCATTGAGTTACACGGCTGATTTGCTCGTGGTAACAATAGTGGTAACAAATGCGGGGGCAGGTTGGAGCTCCGTCAGCCGATCACCCAGCACTTTCGCGTGCTGCTCCACCCGATACTCGACGCCTTCGGCACGGTGGCGTACGATGCCAAGATGGCCGTACACGCGCTTCACCATCGAGTCGCCGCCGTGGCCCAATTCCCTCGCGACTGTGTAGATGCTCACGGGCGCGCCCTGGTCCAACGTTTGTAGGCGGGCGGCACAGTAGGTGTGCCGAAACATCTTCGACCGAATCTCGCCCGCCTTCCACCCCGCCCGCTCAACAACAGCATCCAACAGCTTTCGAAAGTCAGTCGCCATCGCCTCACGACCGGTGCGGTAGGACGGGAACAGCAGTTTTCCTGGTGGGCGACTCGCGCCGAAGACCCAGAGACGCAGGATCTCCTCGAGCTGGGGCCACATGGGTACTGCCCGGAAGGATGTCGAGGTCTTCAAACGGCGCCAATTATTCGGTCGGAACGTAACCGTCCGCCGATCGAAGCTCACGTCGGCTATCTCCAACCCCAGTACCTCGGATTCGCGGCCTCCGGTCAACAAAAAGGTCGCGATCAGCGCGTAGGCCCGCGCCGTCGCGTCGTGAGTCCGGGCTGCTTCTAGTACGAGCGACGCATCGGGGATCTCAAGCCACTTCGCCTCCCGACGTCCAGCAACAGGCTTGTCCATCATCGCCGCAACCGGGTTATAGCCCGGTACGACGTACCCCTCCGCCTGAGCGCGACGGTACAGGTTCGACAGGCCGTTCAGATGATGGCGCACCGTGCCACTGCCCATGGACCTGGCGCGCCGCCCAATGGGGCGCGTCTGCAATAGCGCGTTTGCCCACCGGGTCACATCATCAACAGTGATGCTAGATAGCTCACGCCTCACGCCGAAGAACGCCACAGCCCGCTCGAAGAAATGTTCGTTCTCGGCCAGCCAGCGGGGGGTCACCTTTCCCGCGCTGGCCTTCTTCACGAGGTGTTCACGCGCGAAAGCCTGCAGCGTGGCCTCCTTTGGCAATTGGTGGATGGCGCCCGCCTGACGCCTCGCGCGGAGCGCGTCGAGCTGCTCAAGCCGCCTGGCGGCCAACACCTCTGCGGCATGGGGGTCGGCGGTCGCCAGCGGTTCACCTGGCACCACCAGTGCCTCTTGTCCGCCGCCGAGTTCAGCGTAGTCTCGGAAGTCGCCGTACGCTCGGCCAATCCCGCCCCGTTCACGCCAGTACACGCGTGATCTTGCCATTCGTCTCTTCATGACTTCGGACCTCCCTCCCGTCCTGGTGGGACGATTGTGTAGGGGTTCGTGTCGGACCTGCGCTCATCGGGCGGCGTCGGGAATCCCGCCTTCTCTCGCAGGCGCCGATAGTTCAACTTCGCCTCTTTGGTGAACCACGGCTCGAGGATCCGCTCCCACGCGGCGATGAGATTGAGCGCTGCGCCCTCCTCGTGCGGATCGGTCGGCAAGTGGTGCGATCGCGCCATCCCACCGTCCATGCTCCACGCGAACCACGGTTCGGACACCCCCACGAGCAGGTCCTTGCGCTGGTCCTCCACGCCGATGAGTTGGCGGATGCATCGCGCCACATGGTGGCGCACCGCCTCAGGCGACGCCGTTTCTTCGACCTCGGCATCGCGGAGCGCGCGGTCGGCGAGATCCCGGTCACACGCCTGCACACACTTGGCCAGGAGCCGGCCCGTCGCCAACTGCGTCCGGGGCGATTCGAGGGGAAACCCGGTCCCGAAGACCAGGTGTTGCGCACCCTCGGGCAGATAGAGCGGAATGAAAACGGCTGTCGGTTCGGCGAGCCATTGTTCCGAGACCCCGAGCAGCTTCGCGAGCCGGGCACGTCGACTGCCCCGGGACCGTTTGATGCCCTCCCCCCCCGCCAAGTACGCCACGGTCTGCCGGCGGTCTTTGAGCCGCCGGGCGACATCGGCGACCCGTAGCCCCCGATCCGCCATCGCCGCCCGCAAATGCGGACTGTGGACCGGCACCATCGGATCGTCCTCCTTACTGCGTGCCCGGTTCTTCCCCATCGGCGTTGCCTCCCTGGCCCGGTGATCGGAGCTGCCAACCGCTTCCCGCTCCCCCCCCACCCTTCCAATTTCAGCATCGAGCCACTATCCTCTTGCCTGGAGCAAAAATGCATAATTTCTGTGTATGATGCAAGCCGGGACAGTGCGTGGTCGCGTGGCCTGAAGCGAGAGAGCCCGCCGCAGAGCGCTTGGTGGCAGAGCTGCAGGCTCTGCCGCCGGGCTCGCTCGTGCCCCGGGACTGGATTCTGGGCCGCCTCACCGAGCCAGTGCCGGCACGAGACGCTCCGCTCCCGGTGACCGCCCCGACGATTGATCGCACCGTGCACGACGTCGCCACCCTCTTTGGGAAACGCCCATCCACCGTGCGAGCCTGGATCGAGCGCGGGGACTTCCCCGGCAGTTACAAGTTGCACGGAAAGGAGTGGCGCGTGCCCCCTGCCGCGCTCGACGCGTTCCAGCAAGCACAGCGCGCCCGCAGCGCCTCGCCGCACGCCGGGGCGAAAGCCGACCTCGCCGCTTGGCGCAGCGCGCGGCGGTCGCCGCGTGGCTCCCACCACGCGCTACCGAACGGTAAGGCCGCGGAGCCCGGGAGCCGCCCCGGGATCACCACACGCGAATGGAGGGCCCATGAAAAAGTTGTTGACGATCGGTCAGGTCGCCGCGCGGCTCGGGCGGTCGGTGGACTTCGTCCGGCAGCAGACGGATGACGGGGAGCTCCAGGCGGAGCCGCGGGGCAAAGGCCAGTATCGGCACTACACCCAGGCCGCCGTCGCCGCGTACGAGGCTAAGCAGCGACGCCATCGCCGCCCGTTACGCGCGCATCCACAGCCCAAACGCGCGAGTCCACCGCCCCGGCCACCGCGGCCGGTCAGGCCACCGGTCGACCCCAGACCGTTTGCAGACGACGACCCATTCTGGGACGAGCCGCTCGACGTCGAGCCATCGGCGCCGCTGCCCCCACGGGCACCGTCGCCCATTGAGCGCGTGTTCCTGGACATGCTCATTACCGGGGGCATCCTCGCCGCACCTTGGGGCCTTCCCGAGGAGTGGCGGGGCAAGCTGCAGGCGGACCTGGAGCGGTACGTCACCCTCGAACGGTTCCCGATGGGAGGCAGCGCCACGAGTGCGTCCACCGCGATCCGACACCATGTCGAGGCCGTTCTCACTCCGTATCACGACGCCAAGAAGAAGGAGGAAGAGCAAAAGCGCGCGCGTGAGGCGGCCGCCCGGGCAGCTGAGGAGCGGCGGTGCGCCCTGATCAGCTATGGCCGCCAACTGCTCGAGAACGAACTCGCAAGCTGGGCGTCGGACGACCCGAAAGATGAGGCCCGTCGCGAGGTCGATTTGGTCCTACAGGCCGAGGTGAAGCCGGACGCGGACGAACAGAGGGTTCGAGAACTCGTGACGGAGCTGTTGGACCGGTATGAGGAGGACGACGACGGGGACGATGAGGAGGTGGACGATGACGACGACCGCGAAGGGGAGTTCGATGACTAGGGGCGCCAGAATCCGGTCAATCTGGCGAATCTGAATCTCGATCCTAGTTTCGAATCTCGGCTAGAACCTAGGTTCTAACCTAGGTTCTCCTCCTAGGCCCTGACCTTGTCCTGTGCTGGGGGAGCGGGCAACCGCTCGCCCGACGCCTTCTCGGGCAGGGCGAGCGTTGGCGTCTCGTTTCTCCGGGCGACGCCCTCGACGAGCCCCTTGAACAGGTCGAGCGGCAGCGGGAAGATCGTGGTCGACTTGTTCTCCGAGGCGATCTCGGTCACCGTCTGGAGGTAGCGGAGCTGGATCGCCGCCGGCTCCCGCCCGATGATCCGCGCGGCCTGCGCGAGCTTGTCCGACGCCTGCAGCTCGCCCTCGGCGTTGATGATCTTGGCCCGCCGCTCGCGCTCCGCCTCGGCCTGCCGGGCAATCGCGCGCTTCATTTCCGGCGGCAAGTCCACGTCCTTCACCTCGACGGCGGAGACCTCGACGCCCCAGTCTTCGGTCCGCTTCTCGATGATGTTCTTCAGGATGTCGTTGATCTTCTCACGGTTCATCAGCAGCTCATCCAGTTCCGTCTCGCCGAGCACCGAGCGCAGCGTGGTCTGGGCGAGCTGGCTCGTGGCGTAGAGGTAGTTCTCGACGCCGATCACCGCCTTGACGGGTTCCCGCACCCGCATGTAGAGGACGGCGGTCACCTTGATGGAGATGTTGTCGCGCGTGATGACGTCCTGCGGCGGGACGTCCATCGCCACGACGCGGAGCGAGACTTTCTGCATCTTCGCAAACAGCGGAGGCAGGTAGATCAGCCCCGGCCCCTTTGCGCCCCAGGAGCGGCCGAGGAAGAAGTACACCGCCCGCTCGTACTCGCGCAGCACGCGCAAGCCGCTGAACAGGTACAAGACGACGCCGAGGATGGCGGCGAGCATGATGTCCATGGGTCTCCTCAGGCCGAGACGGCCTCGATGATCACCGCCGCCCGGGGTTGAAAGTCTCCGCGTCCTGAGCCGTTTCTTGCGAGAGACACTATTCTGCTGGAGAGCCTTTTTCGCCGAAGGGCGCGCTGACGTCCTTCTGTACCCACTGAGCGACCTGGCGGGACGATGTGGCGCTGGAACCTAGCTCGGGCGTTGGTCCGCGGCACCCTCAGATTCTGCCGCTTGTTTGCCATTGGGTTGCCGCGAGACGACGGGCGATGCGCAGCCAGCGCCGCTGCGCGTGACTCATCGCGGATCTGCGCACCACCGGGAAATGTGTCCCGGGGTGTTCAGCGTCCCACAGACGGACCCCGCGTCGGTCCCAGCCGTGTCGCGCGGGCGTCTGGAACGCGACCGTGTAGGACCACGTGCCCGACTCGTCCCAGGCCTCGGCGTCGCCCCAAAAGTGATCGGCCGACGATGCGGGGGGTCCGTGCACTGTGATTACGTCGGCGGGCCAGAGTCCGCGCCGGACGAACTCGATGGCCCAGCTCACCCACGAGTCACGATCTTGGTGCCGCTTGAGCTCAGCCACGAGGTGCCACTCCTGGGTCCTGGGTGTTTCCTCGACCTGCGCCGTTTTTTTCAGGTCCGAACGCGAACCGACCTCAAAAGTCGCGCCCCGTAGCCTGGGCTTCCTAGATATTGGGGCAACTCAGGACACTCACGCTGCGAGTGCGCGATATACCAGGTCACACGCGGTTCGCTTTCCACTCCTCCTGATCGCCCTATAAACAGGCCTACCCATTTCTTGCATTGGGGGTACCGAACTTCCAGGAGCGCCTTCTTCGTTTTCAGGTCGTCCCCCGTTCTTGTACCGCCGGCGTCTGCTTTACGGACCGAGTTCGCGATGATGCACTTCACGCCCTCCAATAAT
>Ga0209690_1001425_pt1 | contig 13401 bp, 12 predicted proteins | sample GraSoiAngelo_150_FD_186164 | JGI IMG/M metagenome (GOLD analysis project Ga0209690, IMG submission 186164) | Grasslands soil microbial communities from the Angelo Coastal Reserve, California, USA - 14_1009_09_40cm (SPAdes) (version 2) | ecosystem: Environmental > Terrestrial > Soil > Grasslands ...
GGCGGAGCTGGTGATTGTCCTGGCGATCACCGGAGCGCTGTCCGTGTTTATGGGCACGGAGCTCCAGGCCATGGCGGACCAGGTCTATCTCAATACGGCGGTGGCGGAGGTGGTCGGCGATCTCCGGTATGCCAGGAGCCTCGCAGTGCGTGAAGGACAGACTATCCGGGTTGCTCTCGATCCTAACCAACCAGGAGTGACCCTGTACCGCTCCAGTGATGTCACGCAGCCGGTGGCTCCCGTGAGGAACCTCATGAACCGGGGCATCCGAACGATCCGTTCAACCGGAGGACGCGTGTTGGCGTTCCATCCTCGCGGCACGAGCTCGACGCCGACGACGTTAACGCTAGAGGACAGACGGGGTGTCCAGCGGGTGGTGACGGTCAGCTTAACCGGCATCGTCCGGGCGCGGTGACGCCGCCATGGAGCGCGTCTTGCTACTCTCGGAACGCGGCATGTCTTTGGTCGAGCCATTGGTCGCGATGGTCGTCCTCTCGGTCAGCCTGCTCGGCTCGGTCGGCATGCTTGCATTGGCTCAGGATGGCATCGCGGGAGGCGCCCGGAAGCTCGAAGCAATGGCCCTGGCTGAATCCCGGTTGGAACGTCTGAGGGCCGTGCCCTACCAGTCGCTCTTGAAGGCCGACCTGGATGGTGATGGTTTGGTGGTGGGGCGGCTTAAGGTTTCGGGGAGTGAAGGGTACGCTGTCGCTGGTGACGGCGAGTACACAGCTCGGCAAACCATCAACGGTGTCCTGGTGACTTGGACAGTCCGTCCGGACCGGCCGAGCCTGGCGCACTCGCGAACCGCGACGCTGACGGTGACCGCTGCGTGGTCCGACCAGGGAGGGCGCCATCGCACGGTCCGGTTAGGGATGCGGAGAGCGAACCCCGTATTCAGCGGAGGAGCTGTTTGATGCGCCCGGCCAGTGACACAGGGATCGTATCAGGCCATGCCGGGTTCTCCTTGATGGAAACGATGATTGCCGCCACATTGGGGGCCCTCGTCCTGGGAGGGGCTCTGGATATGTTTGTTTCGCACCACCAGCACTATCGTAAACAGCAGACGAAGGCCGAGCTCCAGCAGGATATACGGGGCGGGGTCCACTTGCTGGCCAGCGAGTTGCGCCTGGCGGGGACCGGGACATTGAGAGGTCACCCGCCCTTGACTGTGATGACGGGGGAGGAGATCGCCTTCGAGGCCAACGTGAACGACGTCCGGGGAGTGTTGGTGACGGCCGCCGTCGCCGGTCAGGACTGGGTGCAGGTCAGCACCCGATCAGGATGGATGAAAGGCAAAAGGGTCATGGTCTGCGGACCCTCCGGATGCGAAGAACACGTGTTGGCGCGGGACAGCTCGGCAGGGCAATTGGCCTTGTCAGGCCCTCTCGCGCGAGACTATCCAATCGGCAGTCCGGTCGAGATCGTGAACCGGGTCCGCTATTATCTGAGTCGCCGTGATCCCGAGAATGCCAAACTGATGCGTGAAGTGGATGCCGGCGCCAATCCCCTCGTCGAGCATGTTGATGGCCTTTTCTTCAGCTACTTCGCCGCGGACGGACGTCCAGACGGACGAGTAGATGAGATCAAACTCATTCGGCTTCATCTGGAAACCAGCCGCCCGGATGGCCGTGGAGGGCGAATTCGGCGAACCCACATGCAGGAGCTGGGTGTGAGGGCACTATGATGGTACGCAATACTGAAGCGGGCGGGGTGTTGATCGGGGCTTTGTTGGTGGGACTGCTCCTGGCCATGCTGGGCGGGGTCGCCATGAACTTGGCGATCACGGAAGCGACGGCCGCGAGCCGACATGTGGACGAAAAGACTGCTCAGTTGTTGGCCGAAAGCGGCGTGGAGCAAGTGGTGGCTTGGCTCACGCAGGGCGCCCTGCCTGCCTCCCGCGAAGCGCCCTTGCCTGTTCGGTTTACCGGCACGCCGGGCGCTCCCGATGTGACGTATGATGCTGCCCGCCCCGAAGATGATCGACTGCTGAACGATGTGGGCACGCTCGCTGCGTTCGGGCGCATTACGCACGCTCGTCTCTACGGTTCCGGACGCCCCGATGGCTTCTGCACAGTGGAGGTGACAGCGGAGGCACGGGGCGGGGCCCGCCGAACAGTGTCCGTCGAACTGGGCGCATGGAGGATCCCGCCCCTTCTGGCTGCCGTCCAAGCCAACGTGCCCCCTGCCGACTTGAGCCTTGCGGAATCCGGCATGTCCCCGCAGGTCCAGGTTCAATGGGGCGACATGGTCTCGAACTTCTCGCACGGTCCTTGGCCGTATCAGACTTTCAAGGACCATGCACAACGCTTGGGTAGCTACTACGTCCCGGATCACGAGGGCCGGCTCTACAGGAATGGGATGATGGATCCGTCTCACGCTCTGACGCCGTTGCAGGTCTTTGGATCGCAGGCGGTCGGGGACCAGCGCGGCCTGGTGTTCATTGACACCCTCGACCAGCAACCGCCAAACGACACCAACCAGGCCACGCTGGTGCTGGACCCGCCATATATGGAGGGAACCTTCTATATCAATGCGCGCGTCGTGCTGCGGCCGCAGGGGACAGGCCAGACGGTCCAGACCCTCGCCCCGCCGCCGGAGGGACAGGTGGCATCGGCCTCGCGTGCACCGGTGAGCCTCACTGAGGTGACGATCAATGGGGTGCTGTACACGGCTGGGGCGCTCCGGATTGACAAGCACGTGCGAATGTTCGGGGCCGTCGTGGGCGAGCGGGGATTAACGGGATCGGGTCCCCTGGAAGTCTGGTATGATAGTGACCTCAGTCGCGGTCGTGTGCAGGGACTCCCCGTTGTCTTTCCTATTCGGGGCACGTGGAGGGAGCGGGATCATTAACCGGAGGTCGAAGATGGTGACCAGCGTACTGTGGGCTCTCACAATCGGGATGACGTTTATTCTGACCCCCCAGGTGGAAGCGAGCCAAGGTCCTGGCGCCACCAAGATGGACGCCAAACTAGGGGTGGAGGTGGAGGGGCCGTTCGAAATGATTTGTACCTTCCTGGGACGTAGTAAGAAAGTCATCATCGTCTATCGCCATGGCCCGAAGGAATGGGAGCCCAAGCTGTCCTGCAACGATGGAGCCGGGAGCCAAATAGCCCGCCACGTGCCCGCTGACGGAGGGGATCCTCGACTGATGATTACGGGGTGGTATGCCGACGGTCGAGAATGGAAGCAATGCGAGCTCAAAGGCTGGAGAAATGACCCCAAGGGCAAATCCCTCTCGTGCCAAACGCCTAGCGGCGGCACGATGACGGTGACGTGCACCAAGGGCCAGTGCGCGAAGCCTTAGGCAGGCTCCTTGCGGGAGCGGGAGGATGCTGCATGACTAGGATCGCCATCTCTGTTCTATGCCTTCTCTGTGTGGCCTGTGGTCAGGCATCCCAGACGAAAGCGAAGACAATCGTTCCGGGCGCCGGTCCGAGAGGCGTTGACATGAACACGGATATAGCCGTGGTGGTGAACCCTCCGGTTGATTTCAAGTGTTCCTTCCAAGGAGGGGGTAAAAAAGCTTTCGTGATTTATCGCCTCGTGTCCGATCAATGGAAGCCGATGATGTCGTGTAATAACGGAAGCGCGAGCGACGTGTTGGGTCACCTTATCGCTGAGGACCCTGATCCTCGTCGGCTTATTACAGGATGGTATGAAATCGGGCAGGGGTGGCAGCAATGCGATATCAGGGGGTGGAAAAGCGATGGAACCCCCCCATACCTGTCGTGTCGGACGCCTGATGGCTGGTCGTCTACCTTTGCCTGCACCAAGGGTCGATGCGCCAGCCCCTAGAGGTATGACCTGAGGGTGGGTAGAAACCCATGTAGTCCGCTCCCCAAGTACGGAAATGGACTTCCCAGTCCACGTCCCCACGTGTTCCAAGACCTTTCAAATCGCCACCCTCAAATAGCTCGTAACGTATTGAAATCAATATCGATATAAGATAATGTCGGAAGGCAGTACTTGTTAGGCATCCACTTTGCTTTGAGGAGGGGGAGACCAATGATGTCTGTACAGACAGGGATGGCGACTCGGCTCAAGGCGCAGGCCGGTTTTACCCTTACCGAGGTCACGATCATTGTAGCGATCATCGGCCTGTTGGTGCTGGTCGCCGTGCCGAATTACCTGGATTGGAACCGCAAGTACAAGCTGAAGGATGCCGTCGCGACCCTACACGGCAATATCGGACTTGCCAGGATGAATGCCATCAACCAGAGCACGACCGTGACCGTGACGGTCACTCAGCCGACAGCGGCTTCGCCGGTGACTGTGACCTTTCAGAACAGCGCCGGTGCCGCCGTGCTGCCGCTGATGACGATGGATTTGGAGGTGGACTTGACCAATGCAACTGGCGCGACGGTCGGTGCGGGCGTGAGTTCGCCGCAGAACGTGCAACTGAGCCCCATGGGCATGCGGAGAGATACCGGAAATGCCAACAACCTCTGCATTACCGCCACGGGCGCCTATACGGGGGCTGCCTGCACGGGCAATGGCACCCAGGCGTTCAATTTCAAAAATACCAGGGGCCTCAATTACCGGATCGTGGTCACGTCCACTGGGAAAGCATCGTGGTGCTATACAAGCTCCTGCGCCCAATAGGAGACCCCATGGCTCGTCTGGCCATTACGGAACATGAGCGCGTGAAACAACGGGATGAGGGCTTCACCCTGATCGAGTTGATGTTCGCGTCGGTCTATCTCGCGGTCGGCCTCCTTGCGATCGCCGCCATGGTGGACATGGCGCTGTCCCGCAATGTGGATGCCAGGCGGCTCACCGTCGCGACCAATCTCGCCACCGAGATGATCGAGCGCATCCGGTTCAATTCACCGACGAATGCGACTTCAATTGTCGGCTTTGGGTATCCCTACCACAACATCCAAGCCTGCAATTATGCCTGCACTGGAGGGTCCGCTCCGGGAAACTCGACGGGCAATCCGACGGCCAATGGCGATTACAACCAGTGGTTGGCCCACTTGTCAGCCACCGATTCCTCGGGGCAGCTCCTGCTGCCCAGCGCCATAGGAACGGTCACTTCAACAGCCGTAGCCAATCCGCCAGACCTCCAGCAGGTTCAGATTACCGTCACGATCCAGTGGTCCACGGGCATCCGCCAGCCGACCATTACCATGACGACCATGGTGGCCCCGCTATGAGACCGGTGAGAGAGGCCGTACACATGACTGCAACGAACCGCGCTTCGGAGCGAGGATTCACGTTTGTCGAGTTGGTGATCTCCCTGTTCATCTTCTCGGTGGTGTCCATGGCCGCGTTTGCCGTGCTCAGCAGCACCCAGCAGACCGCTGTCATGAATGACCAGACGGTGCAGGTCCAACGCAATGTCCGCCTGGCCATGGATCTGATTGCCCGGGACATTCGCATGACCGGCTATGGGAATCCGGCGGCCGGCTCGATAGGGGGATGCGCCAACCATCTGAACGCCACGGACCAAGCGGTGGGAGCCGATACCGGGCCCGATTCGATCAGCGTGATGACGGTGGACCAGCAGATCGGGACGCTCCAGAACGCGTTCACGACAGGCAATAGCATCACGGTCAGCAACTTGGTCTCCGGTGTCGCGGCGAATGACGTGATCTCCTTGGATGGGGCCTTCACTGCCACGGTCAACGGCGTCGCCGCCAACGTCTTGACGCTGAGCCAAGGCGTCCAAGCCCCGGTCGTGTTTCCAGTCGGCATGCCGATCATGCGCTTGACGTGCGTGACGTACACCGTGACCGGCATCGGCGTGACGCCTCCTTTTCAACTGCTCCGCGCCGTTGGGGCGGGGGCCGGCGTGGCGATCGTGGACGGCATCGAGTCCATTCAATTTGCTTATGCGGTGGATGCGAACGCCGACGGGCAGATTGACGATCAGGCCGGCGGGTTGGCCAATACGGTCGACTGCCTGGACTTCGTTCCCAACAATGGGGCCTGCACCAACGGGACCACTGCGTATGCGGCAGGGACAGGCACCGTGACGACGCTGCCCGCGACCGTCAATGCCACACCCACCTCCGTCCGGCAGGTCCGGATCACGGTGGTGGGACGGGCGATTCCTCCGGCCGCCGCGAACGTGGCGAACAACACGTGGAGCGACCCCACCTTTACCAGCAGTTCGGCCGTGACGGCGGAAGATCAGGTGATCGCGTCGGCTACTGGCATACGTCGGCGGGCGCTGACCAGAATCGTCAGTCTCCGCGACGCGTCACAATCGTAGGGCATTACCGGGCGAAAGGCGGAAGACCGTGCCGAGACCAGGACAGACAGAGCCGAGCCCATTGCTGAAGCGGGAAGACGGCATTGCGATGCTGACGGTCCTGATGCTGACCCTCATTCTGACCGTCATCGGGCTCGCGGCGATTACGTCGACGAGCCTGGACATCAAGATGGCGGGCGGCGAGCGCGTGCGGGAGAGCAGCGTCAACGCGGCTGAGGCCTGCATGAGCAGCGGCGTGCAGATCATTCAGCAGACGCTGGCGAACGGGGCGATTCCGGCCACGCTGACCGGCGCCGGCGCCAATCCGAGCATCACGCTGCCGCTGGGGACGGCGCCCGGGCAGAACCCGCTGCAGGCGGAGATCATGGGACAGTCGGATGGCAACCCGGACAGCGCGGATCCTACGGTGGGCTCGACGCGCAATGCCGTCCTGACGATCTCCAACTACACCGTGAACATCGACATTGACCGCCTCTATGCCAAGCCCAAATCCGGGTCCTCGTTGCAATTCGCTGCTGGCTATCAGGGGACCGGCGGCGGCGCCGCGGGCGGCGGTATCGAGATTCTCTATCGGATCGATTGTTATGCCAACTCGACGGCTGGCGGCATGGCACAAGCCGCTGGTCACATCGCAGGCGTGTATTCCTGCGTGTCCACGGGCGAGTCGTGCCAGCGGAAGATCTAGGAATCGTCGGTCGTGACGGCGTGAAAGGCGGAGGACCATGCTGAAACAAGGACGGATAGCGCGCAGGGCAGTGCTTGGTCGGGAAGACGGCATTGCGATGCTGACGGTCCTGATGCTGACCATCATTCTGACCGTCATCGGGGTCGCGGCGATTACGTCGACGAGCCTGGACATCAAGATGGCGGGCGGCGAGCGCTTGCGGGAGAGCACCCTGAATGCGGCTGAGGCCTGCATGAGCAGCGGCGTGCAGATCATCCAGCAGACCCTGCAGAACGGGGGCGTTCCCGGTACGCTCACGGCGGCTGGCGCCAATCCGAGCATCACGCTGCCACTGGGCACGGCGCCGGGGCAGAACCCGCTGGAGGCGGAGATCATGGGGCAGTCGAATGCCAACGCGGACAGCGCGGATCCCACGGTGGGCTCGACGCGCAATGCCGTCCTGACGATCTCCACCTACACCGTGAACATGGACATTGACCGCCTCTATGCACAACCCATGAGCGGCGCGCCGGCGGCATTCGGGGGCTCTGCGCAGCAGGCTGGTGTTCAGATCATCTACCGGATTGACTGTTATGCGATCTCCTCTGCCGGAGGAGCGACTCAGGCCGCTGGCCGCGTCACGGGGGTCTATAACTGCGTGGCGACGGGCCAGTCGTGTCAGCGGAAGATCTAGGGAAGGAGAGCAAGCCATGACGGGGAAAATCACGCGCAAGAGCATGCTGGGGGCCTCCTGTGTCTGGATCCTCATCGGAGCGGCGGTGCTGCTGTGGTCGCCGATGGCTGAGGCGCAAGGTACGTTCTCTCAAGCCCCGCAGGTGCGAGCAACCCAGCCGGCCAAGATCGATCGCTCGCTTCCTGGATCACGGCGAGGGATTCTCACGAAGGCCCAGGGCACGACCGTCTGGATTGACCGCGCGAGTTATGTGCTGGCCCCTGACGCGCTGGTGGAAAACAAAGCCGGCTCTCCGTTGGAGCTCCGTCAGTATCAGGGGGACAGTGTGGCATTCGAGGTGCAGTATTGGCTTGGAACAGGGTCAGCAGACAGACAGATTACGCACATGATCATCACGTTCCCGGAATGAGGGGAGACAGGGAAAAGGAGTCACGACCATGAAACGCTTAGGATTTTTGCTGCTGCCGTCTGTGGTGGTATTGGGAATGATCTGGATCGTCTTCTGGGCGAATCCGACCTTTGCCGTTCCTCCTCCGCCCCCCCCACCCCCCGCGAACTCGGCGTCGAACGCCGATTATATCGCCACGCCACCCTTCCTCAGCACGTTCGTCACGCCGAACGTGCTCATCATGCTGGACAACTCCGGCAGCATGGGGTACCGGGCGATCTGCGACGGCACCGACAACGGCAGCACGCCTTACACTGCATGTCCGACGTCTCCTCAGATCTATGGTCCGGGCGCGCCAGCCGGTGCGCCTTTCATGGAGACCGTCGCCTTTATCGGCACGTTCGATTCGCTGAGCTGCTATACCTATGATGCCACGGCCGGCAACACCCGGTTCGTGGTGACCACCACGAAGGCGACGATCAGCTCGGCTTGCGCGGCGACGGACTGGGACGGGAATTTCCTCAATTGGGCCACGTTCCGGCGGCACGACGCGCTGATCAAGGCCTTGATCGGGGGGGCGTGCGGGACCGCCCGGTTGACGGACGCGTCGTGCCCACCGATCGGGTCCCCGGCCCTCATCACGATGAAGGTTGCGGACGCCGGCCTCTCATCCTGTTGTGCCAACGCCTCGACCTTTCCGACGCCGCCGGGAGCCTGCGTAGTGCCGCCCGCAACTGTGTCATGCGCCAATGGGCGGATCCCGACCGCGGTCCAGAGCTTGGTCACGACTGCTTGCCCCACGTGCAAGATCGTCATTCATACCATAAGCGCGTCGGCAGGGTCGCTGGTCGCAGGGGGCTTCTGCGTGGGCCGAGACGACACCGCTCGCCCGGGGAGCGGTAACTGTGGCATCACTGGGGCTCCGACGCCTGGTACCACCGGCGAATACCTCGGTCATGTCGCCGTCGACGTCGAGCCACCGGGCGTGATTCAGGACCTCGGAGACAAGGTCCGGATGGGCCTCCTGGAGTTCAGAAACTCCGGGGACGGGGGCAAGGTGCTGGTCCCCATCGGCTGGACCCTGGCCACGACGTACAACTTGACCCCCGTGACGGCTTACAGCTCCAACAAACAAGCGATGGTCGCCGCGATCGAGCAGACCGCTGCCGCCACGGGCACCCCGCTCGCCGAGACCCTGTACACGGGGATACGGTACATTGCCCAGTTGCCGCAGCCGTTCAGCTCCACGGTCTATTACTATCCGTGCGCGTTCTCGGGCTGTGGCCCGGCGTTTCCATCCTCCACTACGACGGCCGGGTCCCTGGGGCCGATCACCGCGCCCGCCGCGGCTTCAGAGCCCACCCAGTTGGTCACCGGCGACGCCTGTCCGACGACACTCGGCTATGTCGCCGGCGCCTGCGGACGGGACCCCTATTATTTCGGAAGCAATCCAAGCTGGGCCAATCCTTCGTCGCAGATCGTCTGCTGCAACTCCTTCATCATGTTCCTCACGGATGGCGAGGCGAACCAGGACACCAGCATCCCGGCGGCCCTCCAGGACTATGCGCACGTGGCGCACGGCTCCCATTGCGCGGGGTCATGGGCAGGCCCTCCTGCTGACAACCCGACGGCTACTGATTACGGCGCGACGACCACGTGTTTCAACAGCAATACCAACGCCATTGCGCCGGCGGTCCTCCTGCAAAAGCACAAGGTGGATTATTCTGGTGGCTCCCTTGCGTCTCCGTCCGTCAACCACACCCTAGACGACGTCGCCTACTGGGGACACGTCAACGACCTCCGGCAGGCAACAGTTCCCGTCGTCAATGAAACGGGGCACGATCTGGCCGGCTTCCAGAACGTGACGATCTATCCGATCTTTGCGTTCGGGAACATCAACGGGCGTGAACTGCTCATGCAAGCAGCCAAACAGGGCGGATTCACCGACCAGGACAATGACACCCTGGGTCCTGGCGGAGTCCATTCTCCCAACCTGCAGGCCGAATGGGACGCCGTGGACAATGTGACCGGCCTGCTGGTGCCGGATGGCATTCCCGACACCTACTTCGAGTCCCAGAACGCCAACCAGATGAGGGACAAGATCCTGGCGGCCTTCATCAGCATCCTCCAGCAGTCGGCGTCCGGGACCACGGTCTCGGTGCTGGCGACGTCCTCCACCGGCGAGGGCGCGATCTACCACGCGTATTTTTTCCCGACCACGTTCGTGAACCTCGGCACCGGCACGAATATCGTGGCCTGGACGGGGTTTACGGAGGGGCTGTTCATCGACAAGTTCGGGAACATCCGCGAGGACTATTCCGCCCCGGGCTGTACGGGTCCCCCCGACGGCAAAATGGTGCTCACCCACGACTGCATCATCCGGGTCCGACTTGAGACGGACCCCACGAGTTCCAATTTTGAGAGCGTCGTGATAGACCGCTTCAAGGACGACGGGAGCTGTGTCCCGACGACCAGTTGTGTCGCCGGGGACGGCCTCGCCGACACGGCGACCCCCTTCCAGACCGTGGCCGTGACCACGGGCGGGCAGAGCAACGTGCAGCCCATTTGGGAGGCCGGGCGGCGGCTGGCCCTGCTCAGTCCCGGGGCCACCTGCGAGTCTTCGAACACCTGGCCCAAGGCCGGTAACCTGACCGAAAGCGGACGCAACTGCCGGCGCATTCTGACCTGGGCGGACATCAACAACGACGGTCTCGTCGGCGGTACCGAGAGGCTTGAGTTCACCAACGCCGGAACGAATACCTTTACCCTGTGCCCCTACCTGGGTGCCAAGACCGTTGTGTACTGCAACAGCACAAATGCTGCTGCCATCGTTGCCGCTGATATTACTACCGATCCCAACCTGACTGGCTGTCTCGGCCTGACGAGGAAGACCTGCGCGCAGAACGAGGCCACCAGCATCATCAACTGGATCCGAGGCTCATCGGTGACCGGTCTGCGAGACCGCACGTTTAATGTGGTGAACGACAGCGGCGGCCTCGCGCAGGCTCAGTGGAAGCTGGGGGACGTGGTCAATGCCACGCCGACGGCCGTCGGAGCGCCGATCACGCGGTACGACGTCCTGTACGGCGATGCGACCTACGCCCAATTCTTCAAGCGGTACAAGGACCGCCGACAGGTGGTCTACGTGGGCGCCAACGACGGCATGCTCCACGCGTTCAACGCGGGCTTCTTCACTAATGACGACCGGCAGATTGATGGAACCGGTCCCATCGTGCAGGCCCGGTTCTCGGCCACCCCGAAGCAGATCGGCACATCGACCGATTGTGCGGCGTTGCCCTGCGACGGCAGTGTCACGACCTACAATTTCCGCTCCGATGCCCCGCCGCTGGGCGCGGAGCTCTGGAGCTTCATTCCGCAGGACCTCTTGCCCCAGCTCAGGTGGTTGACGTTGAGAAGCTATGGCCATGTGTATTACGTGGACCTGACGCCGAAGGTGACGGACGCGCGGATCTTTCCGGTGGACGCCGATCACCCCGGCGGCTGGGGCACCATCCTGATCGGGGGATTCCGGCTCGGCGGGAGTTGCAACAACTGCACCTCCGGCAAGGGCACGGCGCGGGTGGTACAATCGGATTTCAATTACAATGGGACCACCACCGATACCGGGAATGGGACCAGCGGCAGCGATTATCGGGTGTTCCTCTCCTCGTATTTCGTGCTGGACATCACGAACCCGGAAAAGGAGCCGACGCTGCTGTGGGTCTTCCGCGATGATGATCTGGGGCTGACCACAGTCCAGCCGTCGATCGTGCGGACCAACCCCTCGACCGACGCTACGACGTCCAGCACGAACGAGCGATGGTTCGCCATCTTCGGCTCAGGCCCCACGCACTATGACTACTTCAGCACCCAGGCTGCGCAGTACTACGCGATAGACCTGAAGCTGGGGCCGAGCTACGCCGATGTTAATAGGACACTAGGCAGCAAAGGCAAAGGCAAAAAGGCAGGCCAAGCCTGCCCGGCCGCCTTACCCTGCATGGCTGTCGATCAGAATGTGGCGGGCGGCGCCGTCCGGGCCTTTGATACAGTCCTGACCGGGGGCTTGATGGTAGATAGTGTCACCATCGACTACAACTTGGATTTCCGGGTGGATTCCGTTTACGGCGGATACGTGGTCTGCAATGGCACCACGACAAGCTCGGGCTGCGGTGGGTCCAATCCTATATGGATAGGCGCGATGTTGCGTCTGACCACCAATGGCGGGAACCCCGATCCGGATACCTGGGGAATCGCTTGTTCAGGAGGGGGATGCTCAAACAACCTCCGTCTTCCCACGGCGGTGATCTCCTCGTTCCCCTATACGACACCGCAGGCCACGACCTGCGTCATAGCGTCGCCGTGCACTGTCGGACCGATCACGGCGGCGCCGACGCTGACACAGGATGATAATCGAAACCTCTGGATCTTCTTCGGGACTGGTCGGTTCTTTACCTCCATCGACAAGACCAGTACGGACATCCAGCACTTCTTCGGGGTGAAGGATCCATGCATTGTCTCCGGCGGATGTGCGAGCCAGCTCACTCAACGCAACAACCTCTTCAATTCCTCCAACATCGTGACCTGCACGAGTTGCGTAGATGGCACGAACGTGAGCACGACGGGCAGCACGGCCAGCTTTACCACCGGGTATAGTTCCGGCAGCGGAAACCTGGTGAATAATATCCAGAATATGGACGGCTGGTTCACGACCTTCAACGACCCGACAGCTCCGCTGCAAACACCTTCTCGCAGCGCCACGACTCCAGGGGAACGGAATCTCTCCCCGGCCACGCTGCTCGGCGGGACCGTGTTCTTCACGACCTTCGTCCCCACCACCGATATCTGTAAGGCCAGAGGAACAGGGTATCTCTATGCGGTGTACTACCTGACCGGTGGTCCTTATACAGCCTCTGCCATTGGGACTGTGACATCGGGCACCAATACGCTCGCGGCCAAGTCCCTCTCGCTGGGTCAGGGGTTGCCAACACAGATGCAGATCCATATTGGAGCCGAGTTGCCGACCAGCTATGTACCACCGACCCCGGGGGATTGTGCTGGCAGCCGTACCATCGGGATTACCCAGACCAGCACTGGTGCGGCGGCTGTGACCTGCCTCAAGCCAGCGAAGACATTCTATAGTCGGATGGTGTCCTGGAGAGACTTGTAGGGGCGGTTCAAACTTGTGGAAAAAGGCGGGTGGGGGTACAGTACAGGGCTGATGACAGAGACGCACCCCCATCCAAGCCCTCTTCTCGTGCTTGCAGCGCTTTCCGTCCTCCCGTTCCTGTGGAGCTGCACGGCGGAGCCTCCAGCCACACCTGCCGCTCCCATGGCCGGTCCTTCGGGCAACCATCCTCCCTCTGTCCTGTCAGCCAGGATCAATCCAGCAGACGTGACACTCGATACGGAACTCCGTGTTGACATCCAGGGCGAGGATG
>Ga0209690_1001427_pt1 | contig 13391 bp, 10 predicted proteins | sample GraSoiAngelo_150_FD_186164 | JGI IMG/M metagenome (GOLD analysis project Ga0209690, IMG submission 186164) | Grasslands soil microbial communities from the Angelo Coastal Reserve, California, USA - 14_1009_09_40cm (SPAdes) (version 2) | ecosystem: Environmental > Terrestrial > Soil > Grasslands ...
ATCGGCAGAAAAGAAAATTTGCGCAGAGTGGAAAAGTTACGTCGAACCTGAATTGCGACGGCTTTTTCGCAGCGCGACCGAAACGGTGACGGACGATCTCACCCAACTTAACGGCAACGAGAAATCATTGAGCAATTGCATTCTCCACATTCCGATCGCCCACGCCGATGCCTGGCTGAATACGCTGAACCAGGCACGGCTTGTGATCGCCGCCAAATACAAGTTCTCGGACGAAGAATTAAACGATCACGATCGCTCTCCGATCGGTTCACGGCGGGACCTCGGATTGTTTCAGGTAAATTTTTACGGGTTTCTCCAGGAATTTATCCTGCGAGAAATATCCGGTTAAGCGGACCTCGAGCCCGATTGACCCTGACCGCGCTCGCGCACCATCGACATTAACTTGTCTTTGATCGCGTTGGAGGCCTTGGCTGGCTTGAGGCTGAGAGCGAAAGCTTCATGCAACCCGTAGCACTGATTGATAAAATCCTCGGCGGCAGAGCCGTATTGCTTGCGCGCAGCCGTAAAGTCCTGCAGCTCTTCGGGTTCTAACGCTCCGATCACGTAGAGTCGCGCGCAATTCTGGAATTCCTCAAAACTCATCTCTTAACTCCTTCAAACCGTCGTAGATCTTTTTCAAGCCTAATTCGAGCCGGGTTTTTACCGTCCCCAAGGGTATATTCGTATGAGAAGCGATTTCGCGCTGGCTCATCCCCTGAAAAAATGCTAGTTCGATCACTTGCTGCTGGGCTACGGGGAGAGAATTGATCACTTTGGCCATTAGAACGCGGGTGTCCCCGGCTTCAATGGCGTTCTCGGTCGCATTCTGCACCCAGGCAAGGGGCTGCTGCTCCGGTTGCGCTTGGAGACGCTCTTCGGCGCGGGCATAAGCCTGTTTTTTTCGCAATGCGTCAATCGCCCGCCGGCGGGTCAATGTCACCATCCACCCCAGCGGCTTACCTTTCTTAGCGGAAAAATTCTTCGCCTGGTTCCAAATTTCCATGAACACTTCCTGAAGAAGGTCGTCCGCCTCGGTCTCGTTGTGAATGATCCGCAAAATCAGCGCTCTCATGATCCCGTTATAGCGATCATAAAGCTGAGAAAGCGCGTCCGCGTCACCCGATTGAATGCCCAGCATCAGATCGACATCGCTCGGCGCGCCCGGTTCAAGGTCAACCGCACTGGTCATCGATTTTTCCGGGGTCGCCACGTCAGGCTCAACCAGGAGCGGCTTGCAGATTTGGATCGACCACTGACGACATTCTCAAGTCTTAGTTCGGCCGGTCACCGGCGTCCAACGTTTTCGTTCTTTAGGCTCCCGATAAGCCTTGACCGGTGCGGGACTGGCCAAATACGATTCGCGCTCAACTCAGCTCGCGGTAATCCGCGTCAAAGCCAACCAAAAAAATCGCATGAAAATCATCATTTCATTTCTCGCAACCGTCTTCCTCGCGGCAATGACCTTTGCTCAACAAGAATCAGCGTCGCCCGCAGAATCGACCGCGCCGGCAACCGAAGAAAAAGCATCGGCCACAGTCGAGGAAACGCCAGCCTCCCAGCCGGCTGAAGCCGCGTCTCCGGCTGCGGTAAAGAAAGCTGAGGCAGCAACGTCTCCAAACGCTGCCGCAAGTGCCGCGGCAAAAAAGGAAGCCGCAACAACCACGACCGCGAAACCGGCTGCGCCTACCGCTGCTTCGAGCGGAAAGAAAATGGGCGTCCGGGAGATGGAAGAAAAATGGGAAGCTTCGATTCCCAGTCACGACCTTACGACAGTCCAGGGGTTCGTTGCCTCTGATTTCGTCGGCGTATCCTCACAAGGCAAGTTTGTCGACAAGTCCGGCATGCTGGCAGAATACAAGAAGGACAAGGACACCTACAAGTCGGCGAAAAACGAGAGACTAAACGTCAAGTCTTTCGGGCCGAATGTTACGGTTGTGACCGGCCGCGCCCGGGAAAAGGGAACGGGCAAAGACGGTAAAGCGTTCGATCGAACCTTCCTTTTCACCGACACCTGGATCTTGCGCAACGGACAATGGCAGTGCGTCGCTTCGCAGATCAGCAAAGTTAAGGGATAATCCACACTTTAGTTGCTCAAAGGGCGGCCGCGGCAACGCGGCCGCCCTTTTTTGCGCCAGCGCTCCCAGGATATCGCTCCTCGGCCCAAACTAACGGATCATTGCGCGGCGTGCTTTGTGCGGCAAAGGTTACTCGCATGCCGTCGAGCACGAAAGAATCAGTGGCCGATCCGCTTTGGTACAAGGACGCGGTCATCTACGAGCTGCACGTCAAAACCTTCCATGACAGCGATGGCGACGGCATTGGCGATTTTCGCGGTCTGATCCAAAAACTCGATTACCTCCAGGAGCTCGGCATTACCGCGATCTGGCTCTTGCCCTTTTATCCATCCCCACTGCGTGATGATGGCTACGACATCGCCGATTATTTCGACGTCAATCCGAACTACGGAACGCTCGACGATTTTCGCGCGTTCCTCGACGCGGCGCACCAACGCGGCCTGCGCGTCATCACCGAGTTGGTCATCAATCACACCTCCGACCAAAATCCGTGGTTCCAAAAGTCCCGGCGCGCGCCGCCCGGTTCACCCGAACGCGAATTTTATGTCTGGAGCGATACGCCGGAAAAATATTCAGACGCACGGATCATCTTCAAAGATTTCGAAACGTCGAATTGGTCATGGGATCCGTTGGCCAAGGCTTACTATTGGCACCGCTTCTATGCGCACCAGCCTGATTTGAACTTCGACAATCCGGCCGTCCACAAAGCGGTCGAGAAGGTTTGCGACTTCTGGCTCGCCATGGGCGTCGACGGAGTGCGGCTCGATGCGGTGCCTTACCTTTACGAGCGCGAAGGGACGAGCTGCGAAAATCTACCCGAGACGCATGCCTACCTGAAAAAGTTACGCGCGCACCTCGATCGAAAATTTCCCGGCCGCATGTTGCTCGCCGAGGCGAACCAGTGGCCGGAAGATGCGGTCGCCTATTTCGGCAGCGGCGACGAGTCGCACATGAGTTTTCATTTCCCGCTCATGCCGCGCATGTTCATGGCGCTGCAAATGGAAGATCGGTTTCCGATCATCGATATCCTCGATCAAACGCCGCCGATTCCGGACAACTGCCAGTGGGCGATGTTCCTGCGCAATCACGACGAGCTGACGCTCGAAATGGTGACGGACGAGGAGCGCGATTACATGTGGCACGTTTACGCCAACGATCCCCATGCGCGGATTAATCTCGGGATTCGCCGAAGGCTGGCGCCCCTGCTCGCCAATAGCCGGCGCAAAATGGAACTTCTCAACACCATGCTTCTCTCCATGCCCGGCACGCCAATCATTTATTACGGCGACGAAATCGGGATGGGCGACAACATTTACCTTGGCGATCGCAACGGCTGTCGGACCCCGATGCAATGGAGTCCCGACCGCAATGCCGGTTTTTCCCTGGCCAATCCGCAACAGCTGCACTTGCCCGTCATCATCGATCCCGAATACCACTTCGAAGCGATCAATGTCGAAAATCAGCAGAAGAATTTATCATCTCTCCTTTGGTGGATGCGCCGCGTCATCGCGACCCGGAAAAATTTCCGCGCTTTTTCCCGCGGCACGCTCGAGTTTCTTTTTCCAGATAACGCGAAGGTGCTGGCGTTTCTGCGCCGCTACGAAGACGAAACTGTTCTCGTGGTTGTGAATCTCTCTCGCTTCGCCCAAGTAGTGGAGCTCGATCTGGCGCAATTCTCCGGATGCGTGCCCGTTGAAGTCTTCAGTCGTAATCGCTTTCCGACGATAAAAAAATCCGCCTACGTCCTGACGCTTGGACCGCATTCACATTATTGGTTTACGCTTCAGCCCCAGACCGAACGGCGCCGATTGGAGAAGAAGCGCGTGGTGCCGACGCTCAACACGCTTCCTGAGTTGCAATCGTTGCTCGATGATGGCGCGCGCGCGCGCATCGAAGGAGAAGTCTTACCCGAATACATCGCCACTTGTCGCTGGTTCGGCGCGAAGGCGCGCACGCTTCGGCAAATGCGCGTTCTTGAGCGTTCCGCTATTTCTTCCGAGCCCAACGCCGCGCAATTTTGGTTCGTCGAAGTGAGCTATCTTGATGGCCCGACCGAAACCTATGCTTTGCCGGTAAAGATCCTTTCCGACGACAAAGCGCGATCGCTTGCCCAATCTGCGCCGCACGCGGTCATCGCGCACTTCAGTGACGAGCACGGCTCCATTCTCTTCGACGCGGTTTGGGACACCGATTTTCGCGAAAAACTTTTTCGCCTCATGCTGGATCGACAACATGCCAGCGGGCGAAATGGAAATCTGGTCGGCGCACTGAGTCCACGGATCGGACCGGTCACGACCGTTCTGCCTTCAAATGTGCTCCGCGGCGAGCAGAGCAACTCATCCATGCTTTTTGCCGACAAATTCTTCCTCAAGCTTTACCGGAAACTTGAGGACGGCGTGAACCCCGACGTCGAGGTCACGCGGTTCCTGACCGAGCGCGCGCAATTCGATAACGTGCCCGCGTTTGGCGGTGCAATTGAATATCGCCGGGCTAAAACGCAACCCACCGTTGTTTGCTTGTTGCAGGACGCAATCACGAGTGAATCCGACGCCTGGACGATGACGCTCGATCACGTCGGCCGTTTTTACGAACGCGTCCTTTGCCGTAAAGCCGAGCTGCAAAATGAAACCGCGCCGGCTGGCCCGCTGGTCGAAGAATTGGTCGGTGGGGTTTACGCCGAGAAAGCAAAACTGCTCGCGCAACGCACCGGCGAATTGCATCTCGCGCTCGCCTCAGTCCGGGACGATCCCGTATTCGCGCCGGAACCGTTCAACGCCATGGCCCAGCGTTCTGTTTATCAAAGCATGCGCGCGCTCCTGCGCCGCAATTTCGAATCGCTGAAAAAGAAATTGCGCGACGTGCCCGAAAATCTTCGCGACGAAGCCAAAGACGTTCTCGGTACCGAAAAGGAAATTCTCGCCCGCGAAAAACGTCTGCTCGATCGCAAAACCAACGCCGCCAAAATCCGGATCCACGGCGATTATCATCTCGGCCAGGTCCTCTCCACCGGAAAAGACTTCGTCATTCTCGATTTCGAAGGCGAACCGGCACGGCCGTTGAGCGAGCGCAAACTCAAACGCTCCGCGCTGCGCGACGTCGCCGGCATGATGCGCTCGTTTCAATACGCCGCTTACAGCGCGCTTTGGCAACCGGCCATGCGCGCCGAAGACGTCCCGTTCCTCGAGCGCTGGGCCGATCTCTGGTATCGCCAGATGAGCAGCACTTTTCTCCAAAGTTATTTGCAGACTGCGTCCGGCGCGATGTTCGTCCCGCAAAACTCCGACGACCTCCAAGTTCTTCTCGAAGCCTATCTCCTCGACAAAGCCGTTTACGAAATCGGCTACGAACTCAACAACCGCCCCGACTGGGTTATCATCCCCATCCGCGGCATCAAACACATTCTGAAATCAGCGTAAAAAATTGCCACCGATGCACACAGATGAAATCTGTTTCTTTTATCTGTGAAAATCTGTGTCAATCTGTGGCTCTAAACAATGGTTTGGAAAAATCCTATGAATCAGCATCTCGACAAGATCGACAATGACATTGCGGAGAAACATCTGTTAAAGCATCCGTTTTATCTCGCCTGGACGCGCGGTGAGCTGAGCAAAGAGGCGCTGACAGATTATGCGCGGCAGTACTATCATCATGTCGCGGCGTTTCCGACCTACCTCTCGGCGGTGCATGCGAAATGCGACAATCAACCGACCCGGAAACAAATTCTTTCCAATTTGATCGACGAAGAGGCCGGCTCGCCGAATCATCCCGAGCTTTGGAAACAGTTCGCGGAAGGCCTCGGCGTGCAAGATGTCGATCTTGCCAACACGGAGAAACAGCCCGAGACGAAGGATTTGATCGGCACATTCCGATCAGTCTGCGGCAACGAATCGACCGCGGAAGGGCTGGCCGCGCTTTACGCGTACGAGAGTCAGATCCCGGCGATCTGTGAATCGAAGATCGACGGATTGAAAAAGCATTACGGATTCATCGATCCGAAGCATTACGAATATTTCTCGGTCCACATCGAAGCTGATCGCGAACATTCCGCGGCTGAACGGAAAATGCTGAGCACGTACGTCGACAATCAGAACATCGACAACGTGCGCGCGTCAGTGCAGCGCGTCCTCGACGCGCTCTGGGAAATGCTCTCCGGCGTTTGCCGACGTCACGCTATTAGTTGCTAAGATTTGGAGGACGTCCGCGCCGGCGGCGCGCTCCTGTCATTAACACCTCGCTTTAGCGAGGTGCTTCGCAATGAAAAGCGAACGCCGCGTGGCTGTACACCGCGCTAAAGCACGGTGTTAGGAAAGTCGCGCAGCGCTAAGTGCGGCGGCACGTGTCCCTCCAATTAAAAAATCACCTCGGCGTGATGCCTTCGGCCAGATCGACGTGGAAACTTTGCTTCACCTTGTTCGTGCCGAAACTTAATTCCGCGTTGTAATCGCCGGCCGGCAGCAATCGCTTCGGATCGTCGCCGCCGTACTCAATGCTGACGTCTTTGCTCGGACGCAGGTCCCAATTCAATCGGGTGAATCCGGGCGTGCCGGGCGCTTTCAGATTCGCGACTGGTTGCCCGGTCGATTTCGTGACTGAGAGTTTGATTTCGTCACCGGTGAATTCTTTTACCCAAACGGTAAAGAGCGCGCCTTCGGCTGGATTTTGGCCGCGATAAACTCCTTTGCCGTTGGAATCAACAAAGCCCGGCTGCAAATACGCGCCGGTGACCGAGCGGACACTAAATAGATGCACCGGCTTCGCTGCGATCTCGGGCGTGAATTCACGGAACGGCGTACTGTCATCGATAACCGCGATGCTCCGTCCGTGCGTCGCAATCGCGAGATCGGCGGTGCGCGGATGAATCTGAATATCATCCACGCGCACCGGCGGAACATCGCCGATACGGACCCAATGCGCGCCCTGGTCGAACGACGCGAACAATCCAAAGTGCGTTCCCGCGTAAAGCAATTTCGGATTCACCAAATCTTCGCGCACAACTTCAAGTGAAGCGTTCACCGGCAAATCACCAACGACCGGTTGCCAGGTTTTGCCGAGATCGCCCGTGCGTAAAATCATCGGGCGGTCGTCACCGGTGCGATACGCGTTCGTTGCCACATACGCGACGTTTGGATCGACATTCGACGGTTCGATCCGCACGACCCATTGCCCGCGGGCAGGCTCGGGCAAATTGTTGGTCAGCTCGGTCCATTTGCCGCCGTCGTTTTCGGTGATCCAAAGACGACCATCATCCGTTCCGGCCCAGAGTAATCCCGCGCGCTTGGGCGATTCGGCCACCGAAAAAACGACGCCGTAACTTTCCGCGCCGCTGCCGACTGCGTTCGTTTTGTTTGGATCGTTGTGCGTCAGATCGGGACTGATCACGGAATATTTCTCCATCCGATCGGTCAGCTTGAAGACGCAGTTGCCGCCAAGATAAATCACACCGGGTTTGTGTTTGCTCATCACCATTGGCGAATTCCAGTGGAAACGGTAACGCGGCGCGCCTTCCGTTGGTTCGGGCCGCAAACGCCGCAGCTCGCCGTTGCGCAAATTGATCCGGTGCACTTCCCCACCCTGGCTCTCGGCGTAAAACGTGTCGCGATCGGTCGGGTCGAACAGAACATAAAAACCGTCGCCGCCGGCGAGCGCGGTCCAATCCGAATTGCGAATCAGCTCTTTGCTTTGCACGCCGCTTGGCCCAACCCAGTTCTCGTTGTCCTGCAAGCCGCCGGCGATTCGGAAATACGGTTTCGAATCGTCGAGGCTGATTCGGTAAAATTCTCCCGCCGGAATCTTGCTCAGGTGGTCCCAGTTTTTCCCGCCGGCAAAACTTTGATACAGGCCGCCGTCGGTCCCGAGCAACAAACGCTGACAAACCGGCGGCTTCGGCGGTTTGTTTTTGTCTTCCGGCTTGGGCGGCTTGGGCGCCGGGGCCGTGCCAGGCTGAATGGCCAGGGCGTGGCAATCCGGATGCACTTTCTCGGAAAGATCTTCCCGGAAATTTTTGCCGCCATCATCCGAGACAAGCAGCGCGAATTGGAGCAGATAAACACGCTGATCGTTCGCGGGATCGATCCGGATCTGACTGAAATAAAATGGCCGCGGATCGATCGCGCTCATTCGCGTCCAATGCTCGCCGTTGTCTTCCGATCGAAAGACGCCGCCGCTTTTGCTGCGCAAATCGCTCAGAGTGCCCGAACCGCCTTCAAAACTTTGCCCAACGGCCATCACGATTTTCGGATTACTCGCACTCACGGCCAGACCAATTCGACCAGTCTGCGGGGGCAAACCGCCGCTCAATTTTTTCCAGCTCGAGCCGCCATTAGTACTTTTGAAAATTCCACCGACGTCTTCACCGCCGGTCGCCTCGGGTCCGGAAGTGAAACTCCACGGTGTGCGCTGCCGGGCGTAAAGCGCTGCATAAACAGTCTGCGGATTGCTTGGATCGAGAATCACATCGCCGCAGCCCGTGCGCGCGTTGTGCGGCGCGGTCGCCTGGAGAATCAGCTTCCATGTTTTGCCGCCGTCAGTTGTTTTGTAAAGGCCGCGCTCGCCACCGTCCGCCCATAAATGTCCCATCGCCGCGACGTAAGCGACGTCCGGATTCTTTGGATCGACCACGATGCGCGCAATGGTTCGGCTGTCTTTCAATCCGACGTTGGTCCAATGTTCACCGCCGTCGGTTGTTCGATAAACGCCGTCCCCCCAATCGGAGGAGTTCCGGTCGTTCGCTTCGCCGCTCCCAACCCAAATGACGTCCGAATCGGACGGCGCAATTGCAATCGCGCCGATGGAAAGCACGGATTGTTTGTCGAAAATTGGATCGAACGAAACGCCGCTGTCGCCCGACTTGAAAACGCCGCCGTGTCCGAGCGCGACATAAAACACGAACGGATTGCGCGGATCGATCGCAATATCGGAAACGCGCCCACCCATGACTGCGGGACCGATCGAACGCGCCTTGAGATTCTTGAAGAGCACATCGGCCCCCTGCGGCGCCCCAGTAGACGGCGCTGGCGTTACGGAAGCCGACAACGGTGGAGTCGTGCTCGCTGGCGATGCAGCTGCCGGCGAACCCGCAGCCGCGGGAGCCGACGCGGGCGGTGATTCTTCCTGCGCGAACGAAACTGAAAAGCTAACAAACGAAGCGAAGATCAGAGCGACTCGAGTACTCATAAGCTTGAGAAACAAATCATGGCAATTTCACGCGGTAGAGCAAGCACCTCGCTTGCAGATTTCTGTAGCGGCGTTTCGTCAGCGCCGCAATATTGTCGACCTTGTATGACGCAGCCAATGCTGGAAGGAAAGGTTGGAGTTGTCTTCGGTGTCGCGAATAAGCGCAGTATCGCCTGGGCAATCGCGCAGGCCTGGGCGGCCGCGGGCGCGCGTCTCATTTTCAATTACCAAGGCGAACGGCTGAAAGAGAACGTCGAGGAACTGACGGCAGCTTTCGGAGAGAAAACGCCACTCTTTCCATGTGACGTCTCGAGCGACGCGGAAATCAAAACATTTTTCGAGAAAGTCCGCGGCGAAACCGATCGTGTCGATCTTCTGCTCCACTCGGTCGCGTTCGCTCCGAAGGAAGCGTTGGAGGGTGACTTTGTGAGCACGACCCGCGAGGCGTTTCGCGTCGCGCACGACATCAGCGCCTATTCGCTGGTCGCGCTGGCGCGAGAAGTATCACCATTTATGACAAACGGCGGCAGCATTGTGGCAATGACTTATTACGGCTCGGAAAAAGTTGTGCCGCACTACAACGTGATGGGCGTAGCAAAAGCGAGCCTGGAGGCATCCACTCGTTACCTCGCTTACGATCTTGGTCCTAAGAAAATCCGGGTGAACTGCATTTCAGCCGGTGCGGTGCAGACGCTGGCCGCGCGCGGCATCAGCGGGTTTTCTCAAATGTTAAAGCATTATCAGGAACGCGCTCCGTTGAAGCGCAGTTGCGACCCATCCGAGCTGGGCACGACCGGTGTTTTTCTGGCGAGCGACGGGGCCGCGGCAATCACCGGTCAGGTGATTTACGTCGACGGCGGCTACCAAATCATGGGCATGTAGCCATTTCCCCAAAAAATGAAAGGACTTCAGAAATGATTGCGCGAGTTTGGTACGGCTGGACCACGCGCGAGAACGCAGAGAAATATCAAAAGCTTTTGCGCGAAGAAGTGTTGCTCGAAATCGCGCATCGCAGCATTCCGGGCTACAAAGGCGCGGAGCTTTTCGTTCGCGAGGCCGAGAACGATGAAATGGAGTTCATTACCCTGTTGCGTTTCGAAACGCTCGATGCCGTGAAGATTTTTGCGGGCAAAAATTACGAGCAACCGGTCATTCCTCCGGACGCCAAGAAATTGCTCAAACGACACAGCGAACGATCACGCCATTACAAAGTCGTCGCGCTTAACTGACCGCAGATGGCGTTGGCCGACGAACTGCGGAAGTTGCTGGACAGCGACGTTGTCACCGACGATGCCGAGGCGCTCGCCGCTCACAGTGGCGACAAATGGTTCGCCGCTGAAGCGCCCGAGGTTGTTGTCTTCGCAAGATCGACATCTGACGTGTCGAAACTTCTGAAATTCGCGTCGCAGAAAAAAATTCCGGTGACGGCACGGGGCGCTGGGTTCGGTTATGTCGGTGGCTGTGTGCCGGCGAAAAAAGGCATTGCTCTCTCGCTAATGCGAATGAATCGGATCAAGGAAATCAATTTCCAGGACGCAATCGCAATCGTCGAGCCGGGTGTGATCACGGCCGATCTGAAAGCGGCCGCGCGCGCGCAAAAGTTATTTTATCCGCCGGATCCTGCGAGCATGAAAGATTGCAGCATCGGCGGAAATATCGCGACCAATGCGGGTGGACCGCGCTGTTTGAAATACGGCGTCACCCGCAATTATGTGACCGGTCTGGAAGTCGTGCTCGCCAGCGGCGATATTTTACGGACCGGCGGACGGGTGCACAAAAACAAAACCGGCTTCGATTTGATCGGGCTTTTTGTTGGTTCGGAAGGAATGCTCGGCGTTGTCACCGAAATCACGCTGCGACTGCTGCCACTGCCGCCCGCGCGCGCGACCCTCTCCGCTGCCTTTGCAACTATGTCGCAAACCGCCGCAGCCGTGCAGGAAATTTTCGCGAAAGGATTTTTGCCGTCGTCGCTTGAGATTGCCGACAGTTTTACCCTCGAAGCCGCACGAAAAGATCTGGGCAAAGCGATCGTGCCGCCGGGCAATGCGCATCTTCTGATCGATCTCGATGGGCAGGAGGAAAGCGTGCGAAGCGAAGCGCAAGCAATCCGCCAATTGCTCGCCGATAAAAAGCCGAACACTCTGGAAATGGCGACGGGCGAAGAAGATTGCGAGAAACTTTGGGAGTTGCGCCGGCAATTCAGCAATTCACTGCGCGCGACCGGCCTCACCAAATTGAATCAGGATGTGGTCGTTCCGCGCAGCCACATTGTCGATCTTGTCGAGTTCGCCGAGCGGTTGCACGCGAAGTACGGATTTCCGATCGCTTGTTTTGGCCACGCCGGAGACGGCAACATTCACATCAACATCATGGCCGATCGTTACAATCGCGACGCGGACGTGCGTCAAAAAGTGGAGCACGCTCTGGATGACTTATTCGCGCAAGTGCTCGCCTGGGGCGGAGTCATCACCGGCGAACACGGTATTGGTCTGGCCAAAAAGCGCTGGTGGCCGGACGCGACCAGCGGGGTTGTCCGTGAGCTCCATCGCAAACTCAAAGACGTCCTCGACCCGAACGGGATTTTGAATCCAGGAAAATTTATCGAGTAAGTTTGAATGTTTTTGGGGACAACTGCGTCTAACTTTCTGCTGCGTATTCGCGCTGGCTTAGGGTCGTATGAAACCGGGGAAAATCACGCACACCGTCGCAGCTTTGCTCTCATCCATAACGTCGCTTTTCGCTCACGGAGCAGTGACCAAGGCGGAGCCGAGCAAGGTCAAGCTGAGTAAAAAATCCGAGAAAAAATCGGACGAATCAAACGTCGGAGTCGATTCGCTCGCATTCGCGCCAACTCATTTGAGATCGGCGCCGCCGGCGGCGGGCGAAAGTTATCCCTGGAAACAACAGATTGTGACCACGGTTTTCTGGATCGGCGAAAAACCGAGCGAAAACAATCCGGTGCCGAACCGCGCCAGTTCGTGGGACAAAGAGTGGTCGAAAAGTTACGGCGGCTTTGACGATCCGAATCCGGCGCGCCGGCGGGATTACATTCCGGCGAAATTCACCCCGCGGCAGAATCCCTTTTATTGCGCACTTCCTTACAACGACAAAGCCGCCACTGGCCACAGGGCCGAAGCGTCGCGGGTCGTTCCGTGGTTCAACGAAGCGTATCAAGGGCCGGGCGTCTCCGTTTGCAAGGACCGCTGGATTGCGATTCGCAAGGGAAACAAGGTCGCCTACGCGCAGTGGGAAGACGCCGGACCGTTTCGGACGGACCACTGGCAATACGTTTTCGGCAACGAACGCCCGAAACCAAATCTGAACAAGGGCGCCGGTCTCGATGTTTCGCCGGCGGTGCGCGATTATCTTGGTTTAAATGAAACTGACGTGACCGATTGGCAGTTCGTCGATTTCAAAGACGTGCCGCACGGACCATGGTCGAAACTGGGAGAGAACAACACCTTCGTCATCGCCGATCGGAACGAGCAACGCGCAATGGCGCAGGCGAAAGCCGGCCGCGGCGCTCCCCGAGCCTCGGCCACCGAGTAGTTGCATCGGCGTTGCAGATTTTGGTAAAATCAACGGCATGCGAACCCCCATTCGATCCTGGTTGTTTTCTGCACTTTTATCGCTCTAAACACCGGCGCCGAAGCCGCCGAATCTCAACCGGCAATGATCGGGCAAGGCGCGGATTCAGTGGCCGCAAGACTTCATTATCCTCAAACAGCAAAAGCCGCAAAAACTGAAGGGGCCGTGCAATTTTATTGCGAAGTAGGAGCTGACGGTCGAGCGCGTCACGTTCGGGTCATTGCCGAAAGTTCGTGGAGCGCGCTTCGTTTCAACGTGCGAAACGCAGTTCAGCAAGGTCGATTCATCCCGGCGCGCCTAAATGGCAAAACCACTTCAGTCATGATCGGTGGCACCGTGTTTTTTCTTATGCTGAAAGGACAACCAACCATTCTAGTCACGATGGCTACAGCCGACAAAACCAAGGCAGCGGCCGGGCGAAATTATATTCAACCCCAAATGCTCGCCAGCTTTGATGACTTGGAGCGCAAAATGTAACACCTGGCGAAGTTTGGTCACGCAATATTCTGCATTTCCGTCGGCAGAAGTGATGTGCAATGTAGACGCCAGCGGGAA
>Ga0209690_1001438_pt1 | contig 13348 bp, 10 predicted proteins | sample GraSoiAngelo_150_FD_186164 | JGI IMG/M metagenome (GOLD analysis project Ga0209690, IMG submission 186164) | Grasslands soil microbial communities from the Angelo Coastal Reserve, California, USA - 14_1009_09_40cm (SPAdes) (version 2) | ecosystem: Environmental > Terrestrial > Soil > Grasslands ...
TACATCGGTTTACAATTTTTAACTAAGTGAACGCGAACCCGCCGACGCCCGAGATTGTCGGACCGACAGCTGAAGTAGTCGCGCTCGAACGTTCCGGGAATTTTATCCGAGCGATAGATGCAACGTTCGCGCGCATTCACTCCCAAACTTGAAAATTCACGAACTCGATCTGATGACCGACGATTTGCCTGGAGCGGATTACGATTTCGCTTGGTGCCGTTGGGTTATCTCCTTCGTCAGCGATCCGGCGTTGCTGATTCGAAAGTTGGCGCGGGTGATGCCAAAAGGCAGCTCCACCCCAAATCCGCAATCCGAAATTTTAACCGATGGCACGTCTTCGCTTATTGAACATTGGACGTTGGATGCTGAATGTCGGATGTTCGCCACGCAAAAGCGGGCCTGTAGCTCAGCGGTTAGAGCAGGGGACTCATAATCCCTTGGTCCCAGGTTCGAATCCTGGCGGGCCCAACCTCCCATGCCAGTGATCGGCTGTGCGCCGCGACGCGAATTGATGTGGGAGCACGCGGAAGCAAACGGTGCGTGAAGGAATCCGTCTTAAACGCCTGGCAGCGTCGCTGCGCCTTCTTGAATTAAGGAGTCGAGCTTGTTTAGGTCAATCGGCTTTACAAGGTGATGCTGGAATCCTGCCTCGTAGCTCCTACGAATATCGTCTTCCATTCCGAAACCCGTGAGAGCGATCCCCAGAAGCGGCTGCTTGGAGTGGAGCTTCTGTATCAGATCGATTCCATTGCCATCGGGCAAAGCCAGGTCGCTGATGAGCACATCAAATTGCTCCTTTGCGCTTAGATCGACGGCAGATTGAAAGCTTAGCGCTGATTGCACATGATAGCCGCGCCGCCGAAGCAAATTCGTAAGCGAGCGGTTCGTATCTTCGTGGTCTTCGACAAGCAGGATGCGCATGGGCTGGCGTTCCGGTAGCGTCGGTGAAACAGCCGGGGCGATTTGTGCCTCCACCTTTTCGCAGGTGGGAAAAACCAGCGTGAACGTCGAGCCTTTATTTCGGCCGGCGCTTTGCGCGCTGATCGTTCCCTTGTGCGATTCCACAAGGGTTTTGCTAATGGCTAGTCCGAGGCCCAGACCTCCGAGCTGAGTCCGGCTGCCTTGTTCGAACGCATCGAAAATTTTCGGCAGCGCTTCCGCCTCGATCCCCAGGCCGGTATCAGCGATTTCGACACGCAGTTGTCCGTCGGAATCATTGCTGGTGGTAATGGTAATTTTCCCGTTCCTCGGCGTAAACTTCACCGCGTTATTGATCAGGTTCCAAAAAATCTGCTGCAATCGTGCCGGGTCTGCCCGCATATGGACCTTTTTTGCGCCGAGGTTGAGGGAATGCCTCAGATGCTTTCGCTCGATTTCTGCCTGACAAATCTCGAGGGTGCTTTGCAACAGAGTGTGCGCATCAACGACCTCGAAATTGAGCTGCACCTTGCCTTGATCGATGCGCGTCAGATCAAGCAAATCATCGATCAGCCGCGCTTCCAGTTCCACGTTGCGGCGGATCATTTGCAGCGATTCGTGAATGTCCTGCGGCAACTCCGGCTCGCTCTCCAGGGCGAGAGCAGAGGCGAGCACGGGCGTTAGAGGCGTGCGCAATTCGTGGCTGAGCATGGCTAGAAATTGGTCCTTCGCCAGATTCGAGCGCGCCTTTTCCTCGAGCTCGAGGTTTGTCTTCTGCAACTCCGCCGCGAGCGACTGCGATTGTTTGAGCAGGTTTTCTGTTTGCGTGCTGGCTTCGATGGTATTGAGCACAATGCCAATGCTCTCGGTTAATTGATCCAGGAACGCCTCGTGGGTCGGACTGAATCGCTCAACCGACGAAAGTTCCATGACCGCTTTTACCTGGCCTTCAAAGAGAATCGGCAGAACCACGATGTTCGTCGGATGAAATTCGCCGAGGCCGGAACTCACTTTCGCGTAGTTGTTCGGTACATCAGTCAGAAGAATGCGTCGTTTTTCCAACGCCGCTTGTCCCACGAGGCTCTCACCCATTTTGAAGCGGTTCTTCGCGCCATTGCCTTCCTGTGAAGCGTAGCTCGCTAGCAGCTTAAGCTCCGATTCTCCGTTAGAATTATCGATCATGTAGAAAGCGCCTTGCTGCGCTGAAACCAGCGGAGCGAGCTCGGATAGAATGAGTTTGCCAACCGTTAGGAAGTCGCGCTGTCCCTGCAGCATGCGGGTAAATTTGGCGAGGTTTGTTTTGAGCCAGTCTTGTTCCTTGTTCCGCAATGTGGTATCCCTGAGATTACGGATCATTTCGTTGATGTTGTCCTTAACGAATGCAACCTCGCCTTGTGCTTCCACCTGAATTGAACGGGTGAGATCGCCTTTGGTGACAGCTGTTGCGACATCAGCGATAGCACGAAGCTGCGTGGTCAGATTTGCTGCCAGTCGGTTGACGTTGTCGGTCAAATCCCGCCATGTACCCGCGGCGCCTGGCACGTTCGCCTGCCCGCCGAGTTTTCCTTCCACGCCCACTTCGCGCGCGACCGTCGTAACCTGATCGGCGAACATCGCCAGTGTATCGATCATGTTATTGATCGTCTCGGCGAGCTCGGCAATTTCGCCTTTGGCTTCGAGGAAAAGTTTGCGTTTCAAATCGCCGTTTGCGACTGCCGTCACCACCTTGGCGATACCACGCACCTGATCGGTAAGGTTGGATGCCATAAAGTTGACGTTATCGGTAAGATCTTTCCAAGTTCCCGAAACGCCTTTCACCACGGCCTGGCCACCGAGCTTGCCTTCCATGCCCACTTCGCGCGCGACGCGCGTGACTTCATCGGCGAAGGACGACAGTTGATCCACCATCGTGTTCACCGTGTTTTTCAATTCTAGAATTTCGCCTTTAACATCGACGGTGATTTTCCTGGTCAGATCGCCAGTCGCAACAGCAGTGGTCACGGCGGCGATGTTGCGCACTTGTGTCGTGAGGTTAGAGGCCATGAAGTTGACATTATCGCCGAGGTCCTTCCATACGCCCGCCAGTCCGCGCACATCGGCTTGTCCGCCGAGCTTGCCTTCCGAACCGACTTCGCGCGCGACACGAGTAACCTCCGATCCGAACGAGCGAAGTTGGTCCACCATCGTGTTGATCGTGTCCTTTAGCTCCAGAATCTCGCCTTTAACATCGACGGTGATTTTCTTGGACAGGTCGCCCATCGCGACGGCCGTGGTTACTCCAGCGATGTTGCGAACCTGCGCGGTAAGGTTGGACGCCATCGAGTTCACGGAATCGGTCAGGTCTTTCCACGTGCCGGCCACACCGCGCACATCGGCTTGGCCGCCGAGTTTGCCTTCGGTGCCGACCTCGCGGGCCACGCGCGTCACTTCCGCTGCAAAAGATGAAAGCTGATCCACCATCGTGTTAATGGTGTTCTTTAACCCGAGAATCTCGCCTTGTACGTCCACGGTGATCTTTTTGGACAAATCGCCGCTGGCCACTGCGGTAGTCACGTCGGCAATGTTGCGCACTTGTGCCGTAAGATTCGACGCCATCGAGTTTACCGAATCGGTCAAATCTTTCCAGGTGCCGCCGACCCCGGGCACCTGCGCCTGGCCGCCGAGTTTTCCTTCGGTGCCGACCTCGCGCGCCACACGCGTCACTTCCGCAGCGAACGAGCGAAGTTGATCCACCATGGTGTTGATCGTATCCTTGAGTTGGAGAATTTCGCCGCGTACGTCCACGGTGATCTTTTTGGACAAATCACCCTTGGCCACAGCGGTTGTGACGTCGGCAATGTTGCGAACTTGGCCCGTCAGGTTGGACGCCATCGAGTTCACTGAATCAGTAAGGTCCTTCCACGTGCCGGCCACGCCCCGCACGTCCGCCTGGCCGCCAAGCCTGCCTTCTGTGCCGACTTCACGAGCGACGCGTGTCACCTCCGCCGCGAACGAACTGAGCTGGTCGACCATCGTGTTGATTGTGTTTTTTAGCTCTGAAATCTCGCCTTTTACGTCGACTGTGATTTTCTTTGAAAGATCGCCATTCGCGACTGCGGTTGTTACCTCAGCAATGTTTCTCACTTGGCCGGTTAGGTTGCCGGCCATGAAATTGACGCTGTCGGTGAGATCCTTCCATGTGCCTGCGACGCCTTTGACGTCGGCTTGCCCACCGAGTTTTCCTTCGGTGCCTACCTCGCGCGCCACCCGTGTCACTTCCGATGCAAACGAACTGAGCTGATCAACCATCGTATTGATCGTGTTTTTCAGCTCGAGGATTTCACCCTTCACATCGACTGTGATCTTCTTCGACAGATCCCCCCTCGCGACAGCAGTCGTGACGGCGGCAATATTGCGCACCTGTCCGGTCAGATTGCGTGCCATGAAATTAACCGAATCGGTCAGATCCTTCCACGTACCGGACACCCCTTCCACGCGAGCTTGTCCGCCTAGAATTCCCTCAGAACCTACTTCGCGCGCGACGCGCGTTACCTCCGAGGCAAACGACCTAAGCTGATCCACCATCACGTTGACCGTGTCTTTCAGCTCAAGAAACTCACCTTTCACATCGACTGTGATTTTCTTGGTCAAGTTGCCGTTTGCCACTGCAGTCGTGACCGTCGCGATATTGCGGACTTGAGCCGTGAGATTGCCGGCCATTAAATTCACATTTTCTGTTAAATCTTTCCAGGTGCCGGCAACGCCTTTCACTTTTGCCTGGCCGCCGAGCTTTCCCTCCGTGCCCACTTCGCGCGCCACCCGCGTGACTTCCGACGCGAACGCGCTGAGCTGATCGACCATCGTGTTTACAATCTTTGCCGTGCGCAAAAACTCTCCTTTGAGCGGCTGTCCTTCGATCTTAGTGGCCATCGTTTGGGACAAATCCCCCTTCGCGACGGCGCCGATCACGCGCGCCATTTCGCTTGTCGGACGGAGCAGATCCTCGATCAAAATATTGATGCATCCGATGGCGCCGGCCCAAGCGTCGGACACGTTGTTCAGCGATGCCCGCTGTGTGATTCGGCCTTCTTTTCCGACCACATGCACGATGCGTTCTAATTCCCGGGTCATGCGCTCGTTGCTTTCGATCACTGTGTTAAACGTGTCGGCGATTTTGCCCGGCACGCTCGTCCAATCCTCCGGAAGTCGCGCGGAAAAATCGCCGCGCTTAAATGCCATTAATGCGGCAAGCAATTGCCTCATATCGAATTCATTTTCGTTAGTCTGCGCGCGATTCCGCGGTCGGGCCTTTGTGGTAAGGGGAGCTTTCTTCATAAGGTGGGAGATGGTTAGAAAAGGGGACTTCTCTTTGCCGTTGCGAATCCGAGGCGCAACATGAGACGGTTCATATTCCGGAGCCGTAGAGTAATCGCCTAATCTATCACACCAAGCCGCATTTTTTTTAACAAAACCACTGCGAACCCATTTGGTCGCGCAAAAAAACGCACGCGCCGCAGGAATACGCTATAGACGATGGGATGAAACATCCGGCCGCGTCAACCGCCGGGTCCAAAAGCTCGTGTCCAAGCCGTTGCCGACCTTGCTCGTGCTCTTTCGCGCCGGCCTTGAATGCCGAAGCAAGAGCAAGAGGAAGAACTAATTTTCTGCTGACTAGCGCACAGGCAACGCTGGCAAGCTGCGCAAACGAAGGCCAAAAATTATCGCTAGAACACCGAATATCACTGCGTACCACGCCATAATCCAGATCAGCGTCGCCGCACCGAGGACCGGGTTCCATAAAAGTAGTATCGCAAAGACAATTGAAGCCAGGCCCATCAAGATCAGGAACCATTCGCCTTTGATTTCCCGGCGCAGCTTGATTGCCACCGCGATTTCGGTTGCGCCAATCATAAGCGCCCAAGCTGCGATATAAATGACTAGCGCCAGCGCCGTTATCCCGGGTGCATGGAATGTGAGGAATCCGATGATAATTCCGAGAATTCCGATGATTAGATTAAATCCCCAGTCGGAATCGGATGCGCGATGTCCAATCGCGCCGACGATGCGAAAGACGCCGTCGACCAACACCCAGGCTCCAAATAACAGCACGAGCACCGCGATCGTTAAGCCAGGATAGACGAAGGCGATTACTCCGAAGACGATTGCAGCGATACCCCTTATGACCGGAACCCACCAATGACGTTTTAAGGTTTCGATAAGCATTCCTTCCTTTTAAAGATCGGTTTGTAGTGACGCAAGCCAGTTTTGAGAGATGGCTCCGCTCAGGAGCCGGCCGTCCGAACCACCGCGCTCAGCGAATGATCAAAGCCCGCACTTTGTGCCGGCTTCGGCAATACTGGAACGTGTCCGAAGGAGAGACGCTAAATACGTATCAACCAAAGGCGCGTTGTTGATTTGCGCCAGATTCGCAGGCGTCTCGAGACGCGAAAAAATGGCGTAGGCGATCTTGCTTCGTGGAACAGATTTCTCACCGTAACCTGCCGGAATGTTACTCGACCAATATCGGACATACTGGCCGTCCGGTCGATTCTCCGTTCCGAGAAAAATCGTGGAGTGTCCGTGCTCATTTTTTCCGACCTGGCGCGACCAAAAAATTTTCATGAAGTCGCCCGGCTTGGCCTGATCGAAATTGTCGAAGTTCCGCCCTAACTGAAGCTCGTGAAAGAGACGCGCCGTGCCCGGCCCATTTGCATTCCATCGGCCCCAGATTCCTTCGCCATCGCGTTGATCGCGAATGATCAGCTTTTCGAGCGTCGCATAGTCCAGATGAAGCTCACCTCGGGCGCGCAAACCCTCGATTGTTCTGATGAACACCAGATACGTTGCGCCCGAGCAGAAACTTGGCCCCGACGGCAGAATGAAGAATTTGCCGGACTCGAAATGTGCCGAAGACTGAAGGCGGATTTTTGCGAAGTGCGAAACAGAATAACGGCCCCCTTGCGGCATCTGCTTGATCTGCTCGAGAATCAATCCGTTGCAGTCTCCAGCCAAGAGCCTATGCGGCGTGAATGCAAAGATCGCAAGAAAAACGGAGGCCGCCAGTCCCTTCACGGCAGAATAAGTAATCATCAAAACCGGATCTGGCAACGGCTGAGCGCTTGGTTTGTTCTCCGGCACGGCTTTTTGTCATTCCGAGCGACGTGGAAGAATCTCTGGCTGTCAAACAACAATAAGAGATGTCTCGAGTACGCTCGACATGACAACAGACACAGCCACCGCTAAAATCAGAGTCATGCTGCGTTTCACGAAAATGAACGGCGCGGGAAACGATTTTATCCTGGTCGACAACAGGGCAGGGGACATCCATCTGGATCGCGGCCAGATTGCGCGTCTTTGCGATCGTCATCGCGGCGTCGGTGCCGACGGAATCTTGTTACTCGAAAAGGCATCGAACCAAGCCGACTTTCGGATGCGCTACTTTAATGCGGACGGAGGAGAAGCAGAGATGTGCGGCAACGGCGCCCGCTGCTTTGCGCGTTTTGCAAATAACATTGCCGGAGCACAGGCAAAAATTTCTTTTGAAACGCCGGCGGGCGTCATTGCGGCGGAGCTGGTGGGCGAGCTTGTGACGCTGCAGATGACCAAACCGACCGATTTACGGATAAACATGAAGCTTCCCGTGGCGAACGAAAACAAAACCATTCACTTCATCAACAGCGGGGTGCCGCACGTGGTTATTCCCGTTCCGCGAATCGACGAAGTTGGTGTGCAGCGCGAGGGTTCAGCCATTCGTCACCACGACATGTTTTCGCCCAAAGGCGCAAACGTGAACTTCCTGGAAAAACGCGGGCCGAATAAAATCGCCATCCGCACCTATGAGCGCGGCGTGGAAGACGAAACTCTGGCTTGCGGTACGGGAATAGTCGCCAGCGCGCTGATCTTCGCCGCCATTGAAAAGGTCAATGGACCTATCAACGTGATTGCGCGCGGCGGAGATGAACTTCAGGTTGGATTTGAAAAGATCGAAAACGGTTTTCGCAACGTCACGCTCACCGGTCCCGCGGAATTTGTGTTCCAAGGAACAATCGAGGTTTGACCTTCGTATCGTTGCCGGCTTTGTCATTCCGAGCGAAGTCGAGGAATCTCTAATTTTAAGCGAGAAACAATCCGAGATGTCTCGACTTCGCTCGACATGACAATTGAGTAGGCCGCCCTACAATTAACCAACATGTTTCGCGGCACGTTCACGGCACTGGTCACGCCATTTCGCGATGGCGGCATTGACGTTTCTGCTTTCGAAAAACTGATCGAGACACAAATCGCGGCAGGGATCACAGGAATTGTCGCGATCGGAACCACCGGCGAATCGCCGACACTTTCTCACGAAGAACGTGAAGAGCTGATCCGGCTAGCGGTCGCAACGGCGAACAAGCGTTGCCTGGTTCTTGCGGGAACAGGTTCAAATGCGACCGACCACGCGGTGGCCGATACAAAGTTGGCCGAGAAACTTGGGGTCGACGGCGCGCTGCTGGTAGCCCCGTACTACAACAAGCCAAGTCAGGAAGGGCTCTACCGCCATTTCAAAGCAATCGCCGACGCCACATCACTGCCGATCATCCTCTACAACATTCCTGGACGCTGTAGCGTGGACATCTTGCCGGACACTGTGGCGCGCTTGGCAAAGGAGTGCCGCAATATCGTCTCAATCAAGGAAGCCAGCGGAAGTGTCGAGCGCGTCAGCGAACTGCGCCGGTGTTTGCCAGAATCGTTTACGATCTTAAGCGGAGACGACTCGCTCACGCTGCCGTTCATGGCCGTAGGCGCAGCGGGCGTGGTGAGTGTGGCCTCGAATCTGTTTCCCTCTCAAGTCTGTGCACTCGTCCGCGCGTGCGAGTCAGGGGATTTGAAATCGGCTGCAGAATTGCATCGGAAATTGCTGCCGCTGTTCAAAGACTTGTTCATTGAGCCAAACCCGGTTCCTGTGAAGACGGCCCTCGGCTGGCGCGGCGCGATGTCTGGCGAAGTTCGCTTGCCGTTGTGCGAGATGAGCGAAGCCAACCAGGCCCGCTTACGCAAAACGCTCGAACAATTCGAGCGAGACAAATGAAGTCGCCCGTGCGCGTGTTGCTCATCGGCGCGGCTGGACGCATGGGGACAACGATCATCGATGTTGCCAAAGCGGATTCGGAGATAGACATCGTCGCGCAATGCGATCTTAGCGATTCAATCGAGCCAGCGATGAAAAATTGCGATCTGGCAATCGATTTCAGTCAGGCCGATGCCATCACTGAAGTCTGCCGCGCTGGGTTACATCATAATAGGCCGCTTGTCATCGGGACGACTGGACATTCCCCAGAGCAATGCCGCCTGATCGAGAACGCCGCGCAATCGTTGCCGATTGTGTTCGCGTCGAATTTCAGTGTTGGCGTCAATGTGCTCTTCTGGTTGACGCGCAAAGCTGCGGAACGGCTCGGCCGCGATTTTAGTGCGGAGATTGTTGAAACGCATCACAAGATGAAAAAAGATGCGCCCAGCGGCACAGCCAAAACTCTCGCTGAGGTTTTGAAAGCGGCGCAAAAAATCAGGAACGAAATACCGATTCAATCAATTCGCGAAGGTGACGTAGTCGGCGAGCACACCGTAATTTTCAGCGGGCCCGCCGAGCGCCTTGAGCTCACGCATCGTGCAGCGAATCGTGAAATTTTTGCCCGCGGAGCATTGCGCGCAGGGAAATGGATCATGGGAAGACCGGCGGGTCTTTACTCAATGCAAGATGTGCTGGGACTGTAGTGGCGGCCGTGCCGGCTGCATTTCTCGGCGCGTTCGCAGGCGACACGCCTGCCTCTACAGGAATCGACTATGAGAACCGCGGTTGCCCTTGGATCGAACGTCGGCGATCGCTTCGGCAATTTGCGCGCCGCACGAAAGGCGATTCTCGGTCTCTCGGATGTAAAGCCGCCGATTCTTTCTTCGGTAATTTACGAAACCGAACCAGTCGATTGCGAACCGGGAGCAGAGAAATTTTTGAACGCAGTTGTTGAATTTGATTACGAAGGTGATGCCGCAAGTTTGCTTGAGCAACTCATTCGAATCGAAGGAGCGTTGGGCCGCGGGCGCGATCATCCAAAAAATGTTTCACGGACGATCGACATCGACCTGCTCTACTGCGGCGACCGGGTTGTTGAAGATGAGCGGTTGCGACTGCCGCACCCGAGGATGCACTTGAGAAAATTTGTTCTTCAACCGCTGGCCGATATCCGGCCAGACCTGATGTTGCCCGGCCAGACAAAAACGATCAGGGAATTGGTCGCGGAATTAAGGGAACCTGGCGAGGTAGTTCTGGTCGCGGACGACTGGTGAATTTCGGAGGAATCTAACCGACGCGAAAAGCGACGCGAGGACGCGTCGCACTCCAAAGCACTTCGTGCGAAATTCTTTGGAAAACTAATTTCATATCGCGCTAGTTTTCGGAGTGCTGGACGTCCTCGGACCGCTTTTTCGGGGCGAGCTTGCGTTCTCAAAACCAGAAGCTGATCTTCCGAACAGGCAGGATGAAAGATTTTCGTCAAATGAAGCAACGCGGTGAGAAGATCACTGCGCTGACGGCCTACGACTATCCTACCGCGCGTTTGCTCGATGAAAGCGGCATCGACATCATCCTTGTGGGCGACTCGGTGGGCATGGTCGTGCTGGGCTACGCGGATACGACGAATGTGACGCTACAAGAGATGTTGCACCACACGCGGGCCGTGGCTCGCGGGGTGAAACAGGCACTGCTCGTCGCCGATATGCCGATTTACACCTATGATACGGTCGAGCAAGCAGTTGCCACCGCGCGGCAATTTGTTGAGGCCGGTGCGCAAGCGGTGAAGCTCGAAGGCGGGACGAGCCATGTTGCGCAGATTGAAGCCATCACACACGCAGGCATTCCGTTCATGGCTCACATCGGCATGTTGCCCCAAAGTGTGCGCGAGGAAGGTGGCTATAGAATCAAGGGCCGCACGCAATCGGAGGCCGAAGCTCTGCTCGCCGATGCGCGCGCAGTAGAAAAGGCCGGGGCATTTTCTGTGGTGCTGGAGATTGTGGTGGCAGACATCGCAAAGCAAATCACAAAGGCAATCGGCATCCCGACGATTGGCATCGGCTCAGGCAAACATTGCGATGGACAAATTCTGGTCACTCACGATTTGATCGGGCTGTTTCCCTGGTTTACGCCGAAATTTGTCTCGCCTGAAGCGCGCGTGGCAGATGAGATTCGTGGCGCGGCACGCGCGTTTATCGAGCGCACACGGGCAAACGCAGCTGCGCGTCCCGTGGCTCAAGCGCCCAAATGTGATATTTTAGGAGCCGAGTAATGAGAGTTTCCGATTTCGACACCTTCGAGACCGAAGGCCTGCTCACGGGCACCAAAGAACGCAGTTGGATTTGGTTCGGATTGATTGTTTCGCTGGCAATACACTTCGCGCTCTGCGCTTATTTTTATCGAACACGTTTCGCGCCTATGGAGGCGGCGGTCGCCCAAAACGAGCAGACGCCCATGTTCAAGGTCAGGAGCATCACCGAATCCAACCTCGACAAGAGCAGCGCCGATCAAACAACTCAGGCGGCGAAGCCGAACCCTGACAACACCGACGTGCAATTGCCGGACGAAAAGAAGTCGTTCGACAAATTGTTGCAGGACATTCAGGCGAGCGCCGCGCTACCGGACGACATGCGGGACGTTTTGCCTGACCAACCCAAAGTAGAACAACCGGAAGTCAATTCAGTGCTTAATGAAATCGAACGCTCCACAGCGCAGTCTCTCTCAAATGATCCAAGCGCGCTGCACGAACAATCTTTACTTAACAACAGCTCGACGTCAGGCCGCCCGCAGCCCGCTTTGAGCGGAACGGAACTTGCCACGAGTACCGCAATCAAACGGCCAAACACGTTCACGAGTAAATTACCCGGCGATAGCGCCGGTCCCAATAAAGGACGCACTCCCGGCTTTAGCGATTTGGATCAATTACTCGCGCAAAAAGGTCCTCTGGGATCAGGAACAAAATTGCGCCTGCCCGACGATCAGCTTTTCGAGTACGACAGCGACATACTGCAATCCAGTGCGATTAGTCAGCTGCAAAAGCTTGGCACTCTCATCCAACGCAACCCAAAATCGACGTTTAGGGTGGAAGGCTATACCGATTCGTTCGGGACGTTCGAATACAATGTCGATCTGAGCCAGCGCCGCGCCGATAGTGTGAAGCGATATCTTGTTGAAATGATGCGGATTAACCCGGTGCAAATCGAAACGCATGGTTACGGTGCAACGAAATTCCGCGCGTCGCCAAACGGCTCAATTGAAGAGCAAAGCTCCAATCGCCGTGTGGAAGTCGTAGTGCGTACGAGCCAAGAATAGCTGTCGATTTCTATTTCAGTGAAATTGTAGGGCGTCTGTGTCAGCTCCGAAAGCGTTCGGAGTTCACAGAACCGCCCTCAGCCATAGCCCTACCAGTTTTTGATCCACTGCTGAGTAATTGCAGCAGTGGGAGGGCTCGTGGTTAACCCAGCCGTGCTCCAGAGATCGAAGGTGGGATTGTAGCCTTTTGTTGCGTCACTCTGGTTCGCCGTGGAATAACCATAGCTGTTACCAACGGGATCCTTGATGGCCGTAACGTTTCCGTTTGTATCTGTCGAGAGCATTTGTGGCTTGAACGAAAAGTAACTTCTTGCGCCGGTAATAGGCGTTTGATTTTGGTTTAGACCGCTAAGCTGCGTAAAGAGATATAAACTGGCGTTCTGATAAGCACTTTGGGTCGGATCTCCGTTCTGCTGCGCGTCCAAGGCGTCTGTATATCCAGGTGTGGGATTGTCTCGCGGATAAACACCATTGTCCGCCTTGTAACTTTCGCAGGCTGCGGACATGGCGGCGATTTCCGTTTCGGCGCGGGCGCGGGCGCCTTTTTTCCGAGCGTAGCCAACCGTACTCAGGACCAGGCCCGCGAGAATGGTGATAACCGTCACGACGACGATCAGCTCGATGAGAGTGAATGCGTTGTAGCGGCGCTCGCCGCGACAGCAGAAGCAATTGGTCGGGCGTTCGCCGCGGCGAACGCCTCTACAACTTCTGCGCGAAATTTCTTTCGTCATTCGTCATTCGAGCTTCGTCATTTCGGCGGAGCCGTCACGTTTGTTGTTGTAAGCCGGTGATAATGCTGATGAGTGGTGTGAACAGAGCGAGCACAATCGTGCCGACAATCACGGCGAGGAACACAATCATGATTGGCTCAAGCATCGAAGTGAGCGCCGCCACCGCGTTATCGACTTCATCATCAAACACGTCGGCGATCTTTAAAAGCATTTCGGGGAGCTTACCAGTTTCTTCGCCCACGTCGACCATGCTGACCACCATCGGCGGAAAAGTACGGCTGGCTTCGAGCGGTTGCACAATCGATTCGCCTTCTTTCACGCTGTCGTGCACCTGCGAAATGGCGGCGGCAATGGCCGCATTACC
>Ga0209690_1001443_pt1 | contig 13330 bp, 9 predicted proteins | sample GraSoiAngelo_150_FD_186164 | JGI IMG/M metagenome (GOLD analysis project Ga0209690, IMG submission 186164) | Grasslands soil microbial communities from the Angelo Coastal Reserve, California, USA - 14_1009_09_40cm (SPAdes) (version 2) | ecosystem: Environmental > Terrestrial > Soil > Grasslands ...
ATGTCGAGTTGGTGACCGACAACAAAAAGGGAGGGGAGCGGGCCAAAGAAGTCATGGCCGGGACGTACGATGCCACCTTCATCCGCGCGGTGGACCAGCTCCGCGCGCGTAAGTTCGGCGCGAGGATCATGGAAGTGCCGTCGATGGCGATGGTCGAAGGGGTGACGCTCACGACCACGACGACCTACGTGAAAAATCATGAGCATGAAGTGCGGGCGCTGATTCTCGCCATGATCGACGCGACTCATTTCTTCAAGACAAAGAAAGCCGAGACGCTGGCGATCATCAAAAAACACTGCACGCAGCTGCTCAAGATGCAGGATGACGAGGAGTGGGATTGTTTCTACGATACCCAGGCAGCGTCGCTGGAGGAGAAACCCTATCCCTCCATCGAGGCGATTCAGAACGTTTTCGCCCTGGCGCTAAAGCGCGATCCCGAGATCAAAGACTTCAATCCGTTGACGTTATGGGATCTCCACTATGTGAAAGAGATTGACGACAGAGGCTATTTCCGGCAACTCTATGGTTGATAAATTGATAAAGATTTGCTCCGCGCATCGCCCAGCAGATTCCTGACTTTCTCGATCAGCGCGCATTGATGTCCCATCGACTTTGCTGCTCAACGACGGCACCGACACGGAAGCTCACCCCGATGCTGTTGTTAGCATCGCACGGAGGTTGTTTATGAGCACGAGCCCGTCACCGATCAATCTCTTCGATTTTGAGGCCATTGCCAAGGAGCGCCTGCCGAAAGCGGAATACGATTATATCGCCGGAGGCGCGACCGATGAGATCAGCGTGGAACGGAACCGCCGCGCCTACGAGTCCTGGGCGTTGCGCCCGCGGGTGCTGCGCGACGTGAGCGCGCTCGATCTCTCCACGACCGTGCTGGGAACCAGAGTGAGCCTTCCGGTTCTCATCGCCCCCTGCGGCGGGCATAAGCGGGCCCATCCCGACGGGGAACTCGCCACCTACCGGGCCGCGGCGGCTTGTGGCACGATCCTCGCGGTCAGCGCCAATTCAACTACTTCCTTTGAAGAATTGGCCAAAGCGGCGCGAGGCCACCTTTGGGTTCAACTGTACCCGTTCCGCGAGCGCGAGATGACGAAAGAGTGGCTCACGCGCGCGAAAGAAGCGGGATACGACGCGGTGTGTGTCACGTTGGATTCGCAATGGCCGCCCAAGCGCGAGCGCAATATCCGCAACAACTATCGGAGAAGCCGAGGCGTCAACTATCCGAAGGACGGCGCGCAAACGCCCAGACCCGCCGGGCGGGCCGGAGAGGGATCAGACCCCGCCGCCACTTGGAAGGATTTGGAGTGGATCAAGTCGGCGGCCGATCTTCCCATCGTCGCCAAAGGAATCATGACGGGCGAGGACGTCGAGTTATGCGCGGATGCTGGCGCCGACGCCGTGATCGTCTCCAACCACGGCGGCCGGCACCTCGACAACACCTTGGCGACCATCGAGGTTCTCTCCGAGGCCGTGGCGGCGGCGAAGGGGAAGATGGAGATTCTGCTCGATGGAGGGATTCGGCGCGGCGCCGACGTGGTGAAAGCCCTGGCGCTGGGGGCCAGGGCCGTCTTCATCGGTCGTCCGCTCTTTTGGGGACTCGCCGTGGACGGTGAGCAAGGCGTGATTCGAGTCTTGAACATTCTCCGCGAAGAGATCGAGATCACCATGGCTAAGTGCGGCCGGCCCACCGTTGCGAGCATCGACTCCACCGTGGTGGTCAAAGCGCCGCGGTTGTGAATCGATCATTCGCCAATCAAGTCATTCGCAGAGCGAGTTTGAGATCTAGCCGGCTGCTAAAAAAACTGCCGTTCGTTTTGCAGCGACTTGCTACTCGACGACCTCAATGGCCAGGCGATAGGCGGGTAATCTATATCCCTGCGACAAGGCGGGAAAATCACGCGCGTAGGTCAAAAACGGCGTCTGGTAATTCCACGGCACCCGGTCTTTGCCTTTGTAGATCGCCGGATAGAGATCGATCAAATGAGTGCCTGGATGGCCGGTAGCTACCAGGTTGATCGTGATATCGCCGTTGCTGTTAAAACCGCAGGCATAGCCCATGGCGGCGTTGTCGTAAGTTACCGCAACCGTATTGTCGAGTTCCGTCCAACCGCTGCCTTTGATCCGCACGGTGAAAGTTTCCCCGACCTTGACGCGTCTTGGTGAAACCTCCACCAGACTCTGTTCGACGTAATAGGGAACTTCCATCAAGACCCGATCGCGCGCCGCCAATTTGACCATGTGCCAGCCGCCGAGATCGTCGGGAATCTGAATCGTGGTGCTCAGCGATCCGTCCGGTCTCGTCCGCGCCGTTGAAAGCGGCGTGCTGTCCAGGTTCCAGCCGCTTGGGGTCATGCGGTTCCCCCTGGCCGTAACAAAAAACAGCGCGATTTCGGTGTCGGCAGGGAGACCATAGGCTCGCAAGCTAGCTTGCGAATTAACCGGTCCCGAGGCGGGATGCAAAGTCGCGGAGCCCGATGACGCCGGCTTCATGCTCATGGTCGTCCGAGGCGTGTCGCTTTTGAGCCCAGCAACCCACCCAGTCTCCGGCCACTGAAGCGCATCGCCGGGCGGGCCGGTATCCTTGGTGACGTTGAACGGGAAACGAAACTCCTGTCGGTTGTCGAGATGAGAGTAAATATAGGCCTGCGGCGACTGCTGCGTGTTGAGATAGGCGCCGGGGGCGTAGGCGGTGCTGTTATTGAGTTGAATGATATGCTTGCCGGGAGGCCCCGACGCGCGGATCTGAAAGACGGCCGCGCCCCGGGTCGCCACCGCGGAGATCTCGCCGGTGTACTTGTTGTCGTAGCGGAGCGCCATGAATTGCTCGAAGCCTGTCCAGCCCAGTCCTTTGACGGTGATGGTGATCGGCGTACCCACTGGGCCTTCGGTTGGCGTTATCGTCGCGCTGCGGAGAATGCGAAAACCACCGCGCGCCACGTCTTGACCGTCCACTACGGCGTAGAGGTCATGCACCTCGCCGAAATCCTCCGGAGCCGTGAAAGCTGCGCTAATTCGACCGTGAGCATTTACCGGGGCGCCCCCTAAATGGACTCGCTTCTCGGTGTATTTACGCTCGTGATACTCGACATTGTCCTCCATCACCTTGGTTACGTAAGCGGCCTCGACCGTGGTCCAAAAAAATTCAACTTTCTTCCCCGCCGGGAGACCCTCTCCGGAGATGGTGAAAGAATCGCCCACGTAGCCTTTAACGGGCTCGACTCTGAGTAATTTGGTGGCCGCCGGCGCGGTCGCGAGCTTGGTGTTCTGAGCGACGATGATCGGATGTGCAGCCGCGGTTGGATCAGCCGGCAGATTCGAGGGCGCGTTGGAGGCATGGGCTTCCAGCAGGCGCACTCCCACGATTAATACAACCGCCAATCCAGCGAGCGGCAGCCCGCGCCGAGTTCGCTTCACGAACTTTCTCCGGTGATTCTGGTTAATCAATAATCCTCACGCGGGTATCAGAGGTTGGCGTTTTTTGGATAGGAGGAGTGAAAGTCGCCGTGCGGCCGTCCTTCGCGGTGATAACGATGCTGTAGTCGAGCGAGCCCACCGGGTAATCCGGCGGAATGTCCCACGTGGTGTCCCACATCCACGCGGAATCGGGCAGCGCGGCTGCGCTCCCGCGAATCGTCCATCGCCCCGGTACCTCTTCGCCATGCGGCAATCTCATTTTAATGGTGGCTCCGTCCTTATCCGTGACGCGCTTGCCCGTCTTGGTATCGAGGATCTCGAAGCGAACGACGATCCGCATGCCGCGCTTGAATACACCGCTCTGGATGCATGAAACGGTCGGCGCCAGACCGTACTTGCTGGGCCCGACGCCGGTCAAAGTTTCCACGTAGAAAAAGAATGGACCCACCGGCTCATAATAAGAGGCCGGTGTCGTGTGCTGCGAGCGCGGCGGAGCGCCCGCCGGAGGCGGAGGAGGAGTTTCCTTTTTCGCCCCGAGAATCATCGCGGCGCCTGACTCCTGCCCTTGGGCGGAAACTTGCGGTTTCGCCTGGTCGCCTTGCATAGCGCAAGCCGTCAGGAAAAATGGCGTGCCACTCAATAGAGCAATGAACAGCAGGTTTCGCTTTTTTCTTCTTTGCGCCATGCTACCTCCAAAAAAACTAGTTTGGTTTTGTTGCAACGGGATAAGTCGCAGCCGATTATTTCGTAACATAAGTGACCTCTTCACCAACTGTCAAGCAGGAAACTGGCCCGCCGATTGACTTGCCGAATCATTGACTCGTGGTAGTCTGAAACCACACATCTGAGCAAGCTTTTTTGAGTGTCCCAAGGAGGTCTGGATGGTAGACTTCAGCAGCCGATTCGGCCGGCACGTCAATCGTCGCCTTCGCCAAGAGAAGGTCATCTGGCTCACCACCGTCGATTCCCATGACACGCCTCAACCGAGGCCGGTCTGGTTTCATTGGGACGGCGGCACGATCTTGATTTTCAGTGAAAAGAACAAGGCCAAGCTGCGCCATATCGCCCGCAATCCAAGAGTCGCATTGAACTTCAACACCGACGACGAGGGCGGCGATGTCGCCGCCCTCGTGGGCGATGCTAAAATTTTAGACAATCCCCCGGCAGCTAGCCGAGTTAAGACTTACCTCAGGAAGTACGGCAAAGGCATCAGAGATTTGGACATGACGGTTGCCGAGTTTAGAGATGCATACACCGTCCCAATCCTTGTTACGCCGCAAGCCATGCGAGGGTTTGTCGACTGAACTGAACTGTCCCAGTGGCAGATCTAACTGCCGGAGTCAGAGGAGACAAAAACAAAGCCATGAGACAGATCAGGATAGTCCACCGTTTCATGGTTCCTTCATTTTCCTAGGCCGGCACGCTCAGGGAGGAAATTGCCGTTCTGTTCGGCGCCTCGACAGAGTTGGAACCTCGGCGCCTGCGTTAGGCTACCGCAGGCTTGAACGCGCGGCTGGCCGAAGGTTCTGACTGTCGAGCGATAAACCGCTTGATGGATTCGTCGTTGGCGAAGATCTTCTGCGCGCGAGCCGTATCGACTTCAATAGCGAAAACATTCGGATCGTCCGTCCGGGCCTCTCGGAACACTCCGTTATGGATCATGCGCCGAACGGAAAGCCGATTGTCGTCCGTGGGGGTTAAGTAGTGCACGAGATCCGTCTTGTATCGATGCAGAAGGAAAAAGTGCATTAGGCTCATCAGACGCCGGGCGCGGTATTTTTTAACCGTATTTTGGTCCTTGACCGCGAGGAATTTCCGCCCTGCTCTGTCCTTATCGACTCTAAAGGTAATCTCGGCTATTTTGTCGCGGGCTTCGTCAAAAACATTGAGCATCATTTCTTCGGACCCGGCCCATCTCTCTTTCAATTCGACGCTGAGGTCGCCGCCCGTGTAAAGCCCTTGGTTGCTCCAATGATGCGCCCACATTCGAAGCCACCGTTCGAGCACGCTGGTAGGGACTTCAACCGTCTTTCGGTGCTGTGTCTCGGTGGATTTTCCGCCCATGGACGTGGTCGTGAGCGAGGGTCCTCTAGCGGCGCGGCGGAACCGATCCGCCCAACCACCACCGACAAATGTCTGAGGGTACTGTGCCGGATCATTGGCCAAACGGAGAGCGCGTTGGATCAACCTGACGAAGCCCAGCACGCCTTCTTCCCGTAGCGCCCGCGCCAAGCGGCCGTTCATCAACGCCTCCGTTTGGTGGCCACCGTAAGTGATGAAGTTATAGACATAGCCCATCTTGCCCAACTCATTGGCATAGCTTCGGATCTGGTCATCCGTAAATCCCCAGGCATCCCAGTTCCACGACGGAGAGAGGTTATAGGCCAGCATCTTGTGCGGGAACACCGCATGAATAGCATCGGCCCAGTCTTTGTCATCGTCCAAGTCTGGTTTAGCTGTCTCACGCCACACCAAGTCGGCGAAAGGCGCCATCGCCAACCCGCGAGCAATCGCCATTTCCCGCCCGCCGGTAACCTGATAAAGACCTTCCGGGGTTCTAGGCAAATCCCAATCCCAGAAAGTATCGACGTCCATGGACTTTGCCCGCGCTCGCGCTTCCTCATGCGATACGCCCTTGGCAAATTTCTTCCACCGGTCGACCGGCATCGGAAGCTTCGCCTTGTCTTGCTGGCGCGCTTGTATGACTTCGGCAACCGCATCGGCATACGTCTTGAGCCCGGCTTTTTCCGCCCAAACCTGACGGACCGCGGCAAGCACGCTATCGACCGTCTCTTCAGTAACCTTTTTGACCGTGATCTCCAGCGCCGCCAGTTGTTCGCGGAGGTCGCGTTGACCGTTTCGTTGGCGACGGGCCTGCTGACGTATCCTTTTAAGAGTCGCCACTTCCTTGTTGATCTTTTCAACGCCTTCGGCGATCCGCTTGGTCAGACGTTCTTGTTTGAGCCATTCCCCCGCGTGTTTGTAGGCCTCTTCTGAAATCCCGTGAAGCAGGTGTCCGTTGATCTCCTTGAATCCTTCTTCATAAAATTTCCTGATTACTGCGAGATTGACATTCTTGAACGGAACGATATGAGGATTGGTCGCCCCGTAAACGAACGGATGGTCTCGCTCGTCCTCGACGCTATCAATAGCCGTCGCGTCGTGGGAATCCGTCCTGGCAACAATCACCCCGGGCACCTTCATGATGTCAAACTGGAGCCGCGCTGTATTGAGGCGTGAGATTATTTCGGTTGTAGAAACAAGGACCTTTTGTCCTTGATGTCCGCAGACCTTACAACCTGGACGTTGGTCTTCGATATGGATTGCGCCGATCTTGTTCTCGACAAATTTCTTCACGAGATTACGAATATGATGCTCACCGCCGTGTCCTGTATCCCCGTCGGGAATAATCATTGGCGGGTTGAACTCGATGGCCGGAGTTTTCTTCCGTTGCAATGACGTCATCCTTATCCGGTTGGAGCGTTGCACCTCATCTTGATGCAATAAAGCCCGGACCCACGATCCCCCTTCCTTGGGAACCCGGTCCAGCGCATAATTGGCTAGGTCTGCCCCCGGATCCTCTGATTCCGATCCCTTCGCGGAAGTCGCCCAGCCCCCGAGATAAAGAACCTTGATGCCCTCCATCACCGCTCGCACTGCCCCTGTCGGCGAGAATGGGCCGTAGGTCGTCTCCTGCTTTTTTTCAACGAAAAGCCGTTGAAGATAATCGTGCATCTTGGTGGCCGACTCTCTGGCGATTGTAGAGTCCTCCTGCAGGCTTCCACGCAGCGACACTACTTCGAACGGAGTGTGCAGGCGCGTAATATGGCTGAATCTTTGGCTTTGAAACCACGTCTCCGTCTCGTGTAGCTCTCTCGCCCACGCCATGGCTTCATTATCGCGCCGTGCATCCAGTCGGGTGATTTTCGCAGGCATTGTGAGTACCTCCCAAAAATGAAGGTAGGTGAATATCCGCTAATCTTCAGACCATCACTTTCGATCGGGAATTACAAGAAGTTGAACATCAAGTGACCGTCCGGGTCAAAGATTGCTTGGAATGACGGCAGGGCTTGTCGTCCCAAATTTTGAGCTGGTTCATCGTGAGCACGGATTTTTATTCTCACCTCCTTATCCTGCTCGTTGACAAGTTAGCTCCATACCGGATATTCACAATAAGAGCGATTCGAGACGGCGCACCATCGCCCCGCTATCATTTTCATTAGAGGAGGATTTGAACCATGGTAATGCTAGGCACCGACATGAAGGTCGCCGAGACCCCCAAGGAAGGCCTTAAAGACTACACGAAAGCCGACCCCTACGAGGAGTGGTTGGAAGCGGAGGGCGTGAAAGTCCATGAGGAGTTCTACTTCCCGAGCTTAGCGCAGATCGAGTTGGGCCCTTGGGAGCGCAAGGGCGGCCGTGGTGCAGTCATCCACATTGCCAACCGTCACATGCCCAACGACTGCCACGTCGTCGAGATCAAGCCCGGGGGCAAGTCCGAGCCGGAGCACCACATGTACGAGCTCACCATCTATGTGGTTTCGGGCCGCGGGGCAACGACGATCTGGCAAGATGAGAAAGACGAGAAGCGCAAGCAGAGCTTCGAATGGTCCGCCGGAAGCCTGTTTTCCATTCCGCTCAACGCGCGGTACCAGAACTTCAACGGCAGCGGCGACGAGCCTGCCCGCTACGTCGCCGTGACCAATGCGCCTCCGATGATGCGCCTGTTTCGGGACAATGAATTCATATTCAATTGCGATTTCACGTTCCGCGGCCGCTATTCCGGCGAGGAAGACTACTTCAGCGGCAAGGGCAAGCTCTTCAAGCGACGGATCTGGGAATCCAACTTCATCGCCAACGCCCCGGACATGCTGTTATATGGATGGAAGGAGCGAGGCGCCGGCGGCATTAACGCCATGCTGGAGATGGCCGACAACAACATGAAGAGCCACATGTCCGAGTTCCCCATAGGCACGTACAAGAAAGCTCACCGCCATGGCCCGGGCGCGCATCTGGTGCTGCTCAGCGGCACCGGTGGTTTCTCCTTGGTTTGGACCAAGGACGACCGCTCCGACATGATCAAATGCGATTGGCAGGTCGGGTCCATGGTCATCGTTCCCAGTGACAACTGCTACCACCAGCACTTCAACTCCGGGACCACTCGGGCCCGCTACCTGGCCCTCCGTTCGGGCGATATGGGTGTCAACTCGCCACGGGGTGGTGGCGGGGAGTTCGCCGACCGAAGTATGAAAGAGGGCGGTTGGCAGATCGAGTACGAGGACGAAGACCGCGAGATCCACCAGATCTTCGAAAAGGAGCTCGCTGCCAACGGCGCAACGTGCAGAATGAAGGCATTCGTCCGCTGGTGCACCGGCGAGGTGGGGCCGACCAGCGAGCGAGACACCTAGCCCGCATTATGCAGTCGCGACACCGATCAGGGAGCTTTGCTACTTTGTCGGACCTAGGGCCTGCAAGAAGCCGGAAGTCTTTAGATTCTCCGCGAAGGAATTGTCGATAAAGTCCGAAGCGCGCGCATCTTTGGCCCGTGGAAACTCTTTTTCGTCAAGATACATGAGCTGCCCCTGTATCGGTTCACTCCGCACGGCGAGGATCGCGTCCCAGTAGGGCGCGAACTGTTCGTAGGTACCGTCGATCATTTTTGAGTCGTTGGTCTCGGTGTATTTGCCGATCGCCCTTTTCGCCACTGCGGGATTCAGTTTCGATAGGACCGTGGCTTCCGCAACGGCTTTGAGAAAAGCATACAGCGAGTTGGGATTGGATTTGATGCTCCTCTCCGTCGTGCCGTAGGCGAGATGGAGGCCGGGGACGTTGGTTTGGGCGATATCCAGCAAGAGACTCAGCCCGGAGTCGCGCGCCTTCAGTGTGTTCGGAGCGGAGAGCGTCCCCGCGGAGGTCTTGCCGCCCAACACCGCCGTCAGGATGGCCGGAATGGTTTGCAAGTAGAGGAAGCTCACGTCTTTGTCGGAGATCACGCCGGTTTTCTTGAGCGACTCGCGCGTGGCGATTTCAGTCGAGGTGCGGGGCGTCGTCACGGCGATGGTCTTGCCCTTCAACTCGGCGAGCGAGTTGAGACCCTTGGCTCCCCACAGTTGAAATATAAACCGCTGCAAGGTGCCTCCGATATATTTAACCGGTGCCCCTTGCAACCGCATGTTTACAAGGTCCGGTCCCGTGGAAATCACATCAACCTCACCAGCGACAAGCGCTTGGGCTGCGACTTGTGAGTTGAGAACTTTTAAGGTTGCTTCGAGGCCGTGTTTCTTGAAAAGACCAGCTTCCTGCGCAACCCACAACGTAGTGAATGCGCCGCTCGCCTGCGTGTAGGAGATCGTGAAGTTTCTTTTCTCCGGCTGGCCACCGAGCTGCGCGACACCGGGGATTGGAAAGGAGAAGAAGGCAAAGAGAACAGTAAGGAAAATCCAGACTCGCCAGCAGCGACGCCTTCGGTTTCGTCCCGCCATTTTTTATGCTCCTTTTTTTGCCTCGATATCAGATGAGCAGAGGTCGCGTCAAACCGAGAGCTTTAGCTATCAAACCATTGCAGACCGAGGTTCTTCGCTGATGACTCATTACATTGCGTCGGAGGCTGACAGGTTAGTGTCGACTTCGATCCGATTGGGAGCGCACCTCACAGCCTCAAGCTAGAAGTGAGTCAGTTATTGACAGAGAAGCCGGCTCCCTCTATAGATTTTTGAGAACGAGAAGCCTAAGCGCAAACGCGATGGAGATTTAAAAGATGTCAGATGCCAAGGCGGGAAGCGTGACTTCGGCGCAGAGCGCCTATCAGAAATTGCTGGAAGAGCTGCCGCGCACGGGACCGGGGACCAGAGGCGGTGAGATGTTGCGGAGGTATTGGCACCCTGTCTGTTTGTCGGCCAACCTCAAGGACATTCCTATTGCTGTTAGGATGCTCTGCGAAGACTTGGTGGTGTTCCGCGACGGCCAAGGACGCCCGGGACTGTTAGGGATTCGCTGTTCTCATCGGCTGGCGTCGCTGGAGTATGGTCAAGTGATGGAAGACGGTCTGATGTGCTCTTATCATGGGTGGCGATACGATACTCAGGGCCGCTGCATCGACCAGCCTTTGGAGCCGCGCAGCAGCGATCTCAAGGATAAGATTCGCCATCTTTGGTATCCCGTGGAAGAGTGGGGAGGTGTCATTTGGACCTACATGGGACCGGAGAAAGAGAACCCGCCGCCGCTACCCAAGATCGATGTCCTCGCTCGCACGGACGGAGAAGTGAAACTGGTGGACGGCGACGTCCGGAATTACAACTATCTCAACTGGATGGAAAATTTCGCCGATATGGGCCACGCCGTGGTGCTCCATGGTCTGGTGATAAGGGATTTACCGGAAGATCTCAAACCCTTTAACGATGCCAGCATAAAAAACTGGATGCCTCTGCCGCTCGAATTTGTCGAAACCGACTACGGTATGAAGACCGTCTCCGTTCTAGACACCGGCGACCCGGACGTAAAATTCGTTAACACCTGGAGCCTGGCCATGCCCATCCACTGGAGGTTTTCGGGCATCCGATCAGGCTTTCCGCCTGATTTTACTGATGAACGCCAGGAAGGCGGCGGGATGATACGGATCATCGATGACACTCACTTCGAGCTCATTCGCTATAACTTGATCCGCAAAGGAAATTACCCGGGGTCTTTTACATTCGGACTGCCGTCAGGCTTAAAAGGCACGGTTGAAAAAAAAGCGCACGACAAAAGAAGATACTCAGGCTGGGAAGGCGTGCCGGCCTTGGAAGATTTGGTGCTGCAGGAATCTCAAGGAGAAATTCCCGAGCGCCGACTCGAGCATCTGGCCACCTCCGACCGAGGCGTCGTCATGATGCGGAGAATATGGCACAAGGCGATGGAGGACGTTGCCAACGGCAAGGACCCCAAGGGAGTCGATCGGCAACAAAAGGGAATGCTTGAAGTGGACACCTTTCACGGCCACGTTAGGCTCAATGAACTCAAAATAGGTCCGGAGAACATGCCTGCTTCTACGGAAGGAAGAGGACTGATTCGAGACCAGAACGGGAACCTCGTTTTTGCGTCCTGATAACTGACACATCTCTTTTTCCCACATCTCAAAATGCCGTTGCGATGAGAATCGTCTCATTGGTAACGCAAGCGTGAGCTAGCCTAGGACCGACTTGAACGGCTTGAACCGGGTGCGGACAACGGAGGCACTCTACCTTTTGAGCGATAGGTCGTTCAAACCAACACCCCTATCCTGACCCATCGAGACTTTCTATGATGGTTGTCAAGTGCCGCCAAATTTTTTATGCCGCCTGGCGCATCATCTGCCGGGCGATGTTAGCCAAGTGGTAATTCTCGTCATAAGGTTTATGGTCTCGCCACATCACGAAAATAATCTTGAGCCACTTCGCTCCCAGAGCTCTCAGCGACTCATGCTTGCTGTGACCTTTAGCCCGTTGATTGCGATAGTACTTCTTCGCCCACTCAGATCGCTGCAGAGAGTTAAAGGAAAACCAATACATGGCCTGGCGCAGATGCTTGTTACAGGCAAATCGAAACTGAACCATACGGCTTTTGCCACTGGCCTTGGTGACAGGGACGGCTCCCCCCTCAGCCTGAAGGTGCCTAAAGGAGTTCCAACGCTTTGGAGCGTCGCCCAGCTCAGCCCAAATGCTCGCTACCGTGGTGCCGCTTTTTCCGCCGGGCAGCGTCTTGGCGATTTCAGCTGCCGGCATAGCGGCGAAAAAACTTTGAACCTCCTGGCTGTAGCTGTCGACGGCTTTAACCGAGGCCTCCAGCTGCATGACCAGCGCTGCCAGAAGCTTGGCCTTGGCTCGGACCACATGTGCGGGAACCGCCAGCTGAGGTTTGTTGAGCTTGTCCCAAAGCTCGCTACAGCGGGCTTCACTGAGGTGGTGGTCGCGCTTGGCAAAGCGCTTCCAGCCGCGGCGCGTAAGCTTGGAGAGAGCCTGCGGGGTAGGATAGGCTTTGAGAAAATCCAGCGCGATCTTAGTGTCCAAACTCTCAAAGACCTCCAAGGGAACAGGATAATATTCTTTAAGCGTTATCCCGATCTGATTGAGCAGCCGGGTTTTCTGCCGCCCCAGCCGCTGGTGATCCCGAGTCAGCATCTTAAGCTCCTGGCCCTCGGCGGAATTGGGCTCAAGAGCGCGCAAATGAGCATGATCGGTCCTCAAAAACTCCGCCAGCACATAAGCATCGAAACCATCGCTCTTCGATGGACTCATGCGAAACCGATCCCTAGCCCGATCCAGGGCCTTGGGGTTGACCGGATAGACCACCACACCGTGATCCAAAAGAAAATCCACAACCCGGCCTTCAGGCTTCTCGATCGCTGCCCAAAGCTCAATTCCCTGACCGCGGCTCTCCTCAAGCCACCGTCCGAGCTCAGCCAGCCCGTCAGCGGTCTGTTGGACTTCCAGCTCTCTTATTTTTCTTCCACTCTCATCACTCACATACAGCTGGTGGCTTTGATCCGCCCAATCCACTCCCAAATAATATCGCGCCAATCTCTCATCCTCCTGTTTTGTTTATTACCCATTCCACGTGCTGTGAACGGAAAGTTCGCCTTATATCGGTCCTCCCAGGGACGACTTTCTATTGAACCTTTGGCTCCGTTCTTTTGCTGGTCGGGACAGTCTCGACGCGATCCTCGATGGGATCGGGGAAGGAAGGTCCTCAGCCAGCAAGCTCTTGAAATCGGGTTTACGTAAAGTCACTTCATCTATGATTATTCGCAACAGTCCTAATATAAGGGGAAAGAGGTTCCAGAATGCGCGCCACAAGTATTTGCGCGCCTACTTACCCAACACTTCGCCGGTTCACTAGCCTTCGTAAAGGCGGTTGATAAAGCTCGAGTTATCCAACTGCCGCAAAA
>Ga0209690_1001445_pt1 | contig 13325 bp, 9 predicted proteins | sample GraSoiAngelo_150_FD_186164 | JGI IMG/M metagenome (GOLD analysis project Ga0209690, IMG submission 186164) | Grasslands soil microbial communities from the Angelo Coastal Reserve, California, USA - 14_1009_09_40cm (SPAdes) (version 2) | ecosystem: Environmental > Terrestrial > Soil > Grasslands ...
TTATACCCAGTTGCTCGAATACATTGTCTCGGCCGATCTGATTTTTTATCTTCTGATGGTTCTCGCACTGATTGTTCTGCGACGAAAGGCGCCGGCAGCCGAGCGGCCGTATCGGACGTGGGGTTACCCAACCGTGCCGATTGTGTCGATGTTGCTGGCCGCCTTGTTGATTGTCGATCTTGCCTTTCTCGCGCCGACAACTTCCGGAATCGGAATTCTGATCGTGCTGACCGGTGTGCCGGTTTATTTCTTCTGGCGAAAGGCAGCGACAGCTTAACCCGCTTTCGCGAGAGGCCAGTCCGGCTCGGACCCTGCGGCGTGACAGGCAAATCTATTTCGCGTCTCAGCTGCGAAACATTCTTGTTATGCCTGCAAAATCAAAGAAACAACAAATGGCGGCCGGCGCGGCGCTCGCGGCCAAGCGCGGAAAGCGGCCGAAGTCATCACTGCGGGGCGCATCTCGGGGGATGTACAAGTCGATGAGTCGAAAAGAACTCCGGAGGGTGGCCAAGACCAGGCGCAAAAATTTGCCGACCCGAAGACGTAAACGCAAATAAACAACCGCGACGCAGCTAAAGCGATTTGCGGTGAAAGAAATTGTATCGGCTGGAAAATGCCGGCGCGTTGACCTGCAATTGCGAAACAACCAGGACCAGGACAGTTGCGCCGAGTAATGTCCACCGCAGCCAGTGCTGTCTCGTCCAATTGCCGAACCGATCAACCGCGTGGACGAACAATAGGAAAAAAGGAACGGCAGCCGCGTCCAACAAGCGTCCGGAAGTGAAATAGGGATGTTCGCGCGACGGATACGGGCACTGGCCGAAATCAAAACTGATCGATAAGACAACGAGAAACGCGACGATAGACAAAAAACTCAGGAGCGCTACCCACAGAATAAATCGTTGTTCGTTGTTTTTCGATCCGCGTCGCAACAAGAAAACGCCGGTCGCGAGAATTACAATTGCGGATGAAACCGCATAGAACGCGTCTGCCGCGGCGGAAGCCATTCGCTGCAGGTGCCAGACCAATTCGCCGCGCCAGAAACTCGCGATCAAATCCGGCCAAAATTCCTTGATGCCGTTCAGTGTGAAGATCGGATGCGACCACCATTCGCTAAACGGCTTTCGGGTCCAGCCTAACAATTCGATTTTCGATTTGGTCGCGGTCAGGTCGCCGAAATTGTGATGATTCCACGCAAACCAGATCCCGAGCGGCACCGCCAGTGACAAAAGGAAGACGCCGAGCGTGATTAAGCCTGGTCGAAGACTCCCGTTCCTGGGGCCGAGAAAAATCTTCCACGCGATCGCGCCGATTGCGACCAGTGGCAGCGGAAGATTGCTCGTTTTGATAAGACATGTCGCAGCGATGGCAAGGCCGGTCCAAACGGCCAGACCAATTCCGGGGCGCTCGTTTTGCAACAGTTTAGCGAGTCCGAGAAACCCGATACCGAAACAAAGTGGCGACAGTGCGTCACTCTGAATTGAGTAGAACGCGCTCTGCGGCCAGACCGCCAGCAACATTGCGACTCCGAGCTGCAGAAATTGATTGTTCGGAAATGTCGATCTTGTCGCGGCGAAGCCAATCCAAGCCAAAGCGGCTGCGAGCCCGATGTTGAGAAAACGCACCCAGTAGAGCAGCGACAGGCCGCGGAAACCTAGAACGTGACCGACATTCATCCAGCCGCCGGCGAGCGCGTAGTAAAGAGGTGGTTCGCCCGATTCATGATTCAATCGCGATTCCCAAAACGGAATTTCGTCGTCGAGGATTTTTTGCAGCTGTTCCTGTGGTAAGAGCCAGTTCGGCGGGGGATACTGCCCGCCGTATTGCTCCGGTTTAACGAAATATTCCGGCGTGCTGTGAACCGCGAAGCAGAACGCCGCGTCGGAAGCGAAAGGTTCGATGCTACGCGGCAGTTTGGCGTGCGCATATTTGATGACAAGATCGACATGCGCTTGTTCGTCTACGTTGTTGAAGAACGGGAACGCGGCGGCAAAAACAAAAACACGAATCGCGGCCAGCAGGCAAAGGCCAAGAATCGCCCAGCGCAGTTTCTGTTTGGATAACTTCATCACTGTGATTCCGAAGCAAGGCGCTGTTCAATCACGGTGAGCGTACCGTGCTCGGTAATTCGGGGCAGCGCGCCGCCTTTTTGAACGAGAGTTGTTTCAATTTCCGGTCGATAGGGCGAGTTTGTTTCAATAACAAACACAGTGCGATCCTGGTTGCTTGGCTCCGGTTTTGGGATGGAAGGCGGATAAACCGGGCGGTCGACTCCGAAAATCGATTCGGACGCAATCAGCTTTTCACCGGTCTCAAAGATCAGAGGGTAAACAAAGGAAATACTGGTCCAGACTGCTTTGATTCGGTTTTGTTCGAGATCTTGTTTGATCGCGTCGAGGTTTTTGCCGGGGACCCGAAGCATACAATGATCCTGTCGATTAGGACAAAGCGTCAGCGTTTCGATTTGGTTGTGCGTGGCAGTCTCGATCACGGCATCAACTCCGCAGACAACGACAGCCAAAAGCATCGCCGCGCCGACTGCCCGGACGAGCATTTTATTGTCGCCAAGAAAACGATCGACGCAGCGCGCAGTCAAGATCGACATGAAAAATGTCGCGCCAAGGAAATATCCCGGCACGCGAAGCGGCGCGATGATGTACGGAACAAAGCTCACGCCGACCAAAATCAGTATTAGCAAATCTTTATTTGTGTCGGTCGTAGCAAAACCCGAACTGAACGCGTTGCGAATTTTTGGAAGTGCGCCCCAGGCTGCGATCACCACGGCAAGCGCAGTTACAAAATACAAAATGTAACCCGACCAATGTGTCTCGGGGTAATACCAAAGGACAGTGTCTGCGCTGAAAAACTTCGGCATTTCGTGAAGAAAAATTTCGCGCCAGGCCTGCAAGCCGAATCTGGCCGTAAGTCCGCCGGCCTCAGGTTTCTCGAAAAACAGGAAATACCAGTTCCGGAGAGAGTGAGTCAGGTTCCACCAAATCGCCGGCGCGTAGCCGATAAGAAATCCAGCGATGCAGGACGCGAGAGCCTGAATGGAAAATTTGCGCCGGAGAAAAAGGAGAGCCCAAAGCGCCACGATAGTGATGAGAAGAAGTTCCATGCTCCAGAAGGCGATGCCGCAGACGAGTCCAAAGAAAAGAAAGTCGCGCGCGCGCCGGACCTTTTCCTTTTCGATGATTAGAAACAAAATCACCAGCGCCGGAATGAACAAAAAGTAAAACGCGTAACCCCGCGGCTGGAAATGCCACTTCACTAACCCTGGCCAGAGCGCGAAGATGAGACTGGCCGATGTCGCCACGCGAATGGAGTAGAGCCGCGTTGTCATCGCGTAAAAGAGCGCGAGACAAGCGAGTGACAACAAACCCGTCGGTATCTTCAACGCGACCACTCCGACGCCGGCGATCGCGAACGGAACGACTGCAAGGTACGCTTCCCATGCGCAGGAGGCATTGTAGGAGATGCCGTAGAAATAAAATGGAAAATAGCGGCCCTCGAGAATGTGTTTCGCCATCAACCCGATGATCGCTTCATCACTGGTGACGTGGGTTTGCGAGACGAACAAAATGACGAAACGAACGATCGCCGTTCCGACAAGGATCAGAAGAAAAGGCAAATGCCGCCGCATGGAGTTGAGTCGTTAAAGCCGCCGGATAGGAAACGTCAATCCAAGACTAACGGCGAAATTGGCCGCCAGGAAAGTCCATGCCAGGACGTCCATGGGCCCTGCGCGGCCGGCGAACCGCATGGAAGGAGAAAAACAATAATTGATTAGGCATCGACGGCTTTCGCAGACTGCCTGGATCTTTTCGCAAGATATTCCGCGATTGCTGTCGTAAACGGCTCCCCAAAATCGCGCACCTTTTGCTGACCAACACCGGAAATTCGACCGAACTCGGCTTTCGTCGTCGGATAAGCGCGTGCCATTTCGCGCAGCGAAACATCAGAGAAGATCACATAAGCGGGCACATCGCGTTCGTCGGCGATTTGGCGGCGCAAGACGCGCAGTCGTTCAAAGAGTGCTTCGTCGCATTCGATTTCGCCGACAAGACGTTTCGATCGCTTCTTCTCCTGGACATCATATGGCTTGGTCAACGTGATCTGTTTTCGCTCTCGCAATGCGGCCCAACCGGCCTCGGTCAGTTCGAGCGTCGCGAATTTACCCGGCGCCGCCGTCACCAATCCGAGTCGCAACAATTCCCGCCCGATCGCCAGCCACGCGCCGCGTTTTAGATCCTGACCAATGCCGTAGGTTGAAAGTTGATCATGGCCGCGCTCCCGAATCGGTTCTGTGGCAGCGCCATTCAGAACATCGACAATGTGATTCAGGCCGAAAGAAAACCCGCTCTTTTGCCGCACCCGCTGAATACACGACAAGAATTTCTGCGCTGGCACCGTGCCATCGAACGTTTCCCGCGGCTCCAGACAGTTATCGCAGCCGTTGCATGGCGCCGGAAATTCTTCACCGAAATATTTCAGTAGCGTCGCACGCCGGCAATCGCGGGTTTCGGCGTACTGAATCGTGTTGCGCAGCTGTTCCTGCGCGATGCGCTGCTCGCATTCGCTTTTTTCCTCGATGAAGCGTCGTTGTTTCACGACATCGCTCGCGCTGAAGAGCAGCACGCATTCACTGGGCAAGCCATCGCGCCCGGCCCGCCCCGTTTCTTGATAATAACTTTCGATGTTCTTCGGCAGATCGTGATGAACAACAAAACGGACATTCGGTTTGTTGATCCCCATTCCGAACGCAATCGTCGCGGTAATCACGCACGCGTCGTCGCGCAGAAAAAGTTCCTGATGTTTTGTCCGCTCTTTCGCTTCGAGTCCGGCGTGGTACGGCTTCGCTTTGACTCCATCGCCGTTCAACTTTGTCGCCAACGAGTCCGCCGTCTTTCTGCTCGCGCAATAAACGATCCCGCTCTCGTTAGGCCGGCTCCGAATGAACGTGAGCACTTGTTCGTAGGGCGATGATTTCGGAACGACGCGATAGGTCAGGTTCGGTCGATTAAAGCTGGCGACGTAGCATCGCGCGTTGTCCAAATGTAATTGATCGACAATATCTTTGCGCACCCGCTTGGTCGCAGTCGCTGTTAGAGCCATGATCGGCACGTCCGGCAAATGTCTGCGCAGTTTTTTCAACTCGCGATATTCCGGCCGGAAATCGTGTCCCCATTCGCTGATGCAATGCGCTTCGTCGATCGCGATCTGCGTGATGTTCCAGTTCAGCGCGCGCTCCAAAAATCCGTCAAGCATCAACCGCTCGGGCGCGAGGTAGAGCATCCGGTATTGGCCACGATTCAATCCGCGCAGTCGCTCGACCGCTTCATGTCGATCCAGCGCGGAATTCAGAAATGTCGCTGCGATCCCGCTCGTTTGCAGGGCATCCACCTGGTCTTTCATCAACGAGATGAGCGGCGAAACCACAACCGTCAGTCCATCGCGCAACAACGCCGGCAATTGAAAGCAAAGCGATTTCCCGCCGCCCGTCGGCATCAACGCAAACACATCGCGACCGGCAAGTGCATCGCTTACAATCTCCTGCTGCAACGGCCGAAATTCGTCGTAGCCAAAATGCTTCTTTAGAGAACTGGGGAGGTCCATTCGAGAGTTCTAAACGATTCGACGTCGCTTCGCCCAGCCCAAATCAAGCGCGGCGTTCTTTGATCGACGATAAAATGTCGGCGATGGCTTCCGCGCGCGGTTTGGCGCCGAGATTTCCTCTGCCGTGGACGCGGACGCTGACCGCGTCCGCTTCCATGTCGCGTTTGCCGATTACGAACATGGTGTGGACTTTCATTTGCTCGGCGCGCTGGATTTTGCCGTTGATCTGATCGGTGCTCTTGTCGATTTCGGCGCGAACTTGATGTCCGCGCAGTTCATTCAAGATCGACATCGAATAATCGATCAACTTCGCGTCGTCGCCGATAGTGAGAATGCGGACCTGCTCGGGTGACAGCCAAAGCGGGAAATTACCGGCGTAATGCTCGATCAAGAATCCGATGAAACGCTCGTGCGTGCCGAGCGGCGCGCGATGAATGCAGAGCGGCGTCTTCTCGGTGTTGTCCTTGTCTTTGTAGCGAAGATCGAAATTCCGCGGCTGCGCGAAATCGACCTGATTGGTCGCGATCGAAAATTCGCGGCCGATCACGCTCCACGCTTGGACATCGATCTTTGGCCCGTAAAACGCGGCTTCATTGGCAACCTCAATATAATTAATCCCCGAGTTCTTTAGGACGTTGCGCGTCATGTCTTCGGTCTTTTTCCAAAGCTCGGGCTCGTTCACAAACTTTTGTCCAAGCTTCGTCGGATCGTGGGTCGAGAAGCGCATCAGGTATTTCTCGATCCCGAAGAGCTTGAAATAATTGAGATACATCTGGTTCACGCCGTTGAACTCCGCCTCGAATTGCTCCGGCGTCATATAGAGATGCGCGTCGTTCATTTGCATCGAGCGCACCCGCATCAGTCCGATCAACTCGCCGCTTTGCTCGTAGCGATAACAGGTCCCATACTCTGCCAGTCGCAACGGCAAATCGCGATAACTTCGCGGCACCGCCGCAAACAATTTGTGATGATGCGGGCAGTTCATCGCCTTCAGGTAATATTTGTCGGGGTCGAGCAATTCGTGTTGGAGCTCTTTGAATTCCCGATACTGTTCTGGCGTTTCCTTTTTTGCTTCGACAGTTGCATTTAGCGCTTCGAAACGCTGTCTCTTTACATCGACATCTTTGCCTTCGCGCTTCAACTGCATCGGCGGGAACATCGATTCGGCGTAATAAGGAAGGTGTCCGCTCTTCTTATAAAGAATTTCACGGGCGATGTGCGGAGTGCGGACGCGTTGATAGCCGGCGGCGAACTCGGTTTCGCGCGCGAGTTTCTCCAACTCGTCAATGATCGCGGCGCCGCGGGGCAGCCACATCGGCAAGCCGGGGCCGACGTCGTCGTCCAAGATAAATATTTCCAGTTCGCGCCCGAGCTTGCGATGGTCGCGCTTTTTCCCTTCCTCGAGCATCGCGAAATAGTCGTCGAGTTCCCTTTTCGTTTTGAAGGCGGTGCCGTAAACGCGCTGGAGCTGCGGATTCTTTTCGTCGCCTTTGTAATAAGCGCTCGCAACGCTGGTCAGCTTAAACGCGCCGACGTTTCCGGTGCGCATGACGTGCGGCCCCGCGCAAAGATCGATGAAATCGCCATTCCGATAGAGTGAGATCTTCTCATTCGCAGGAATGTTTTCGATGATATCGATCTTGAATTTGCTCGGCTGGCCGCGATCGCTCAGCGCCGCGAGCCGTCCTTTTTTCCCGAGCTCGAGCGCTTCGTCGCGCGAGACCTCCATCTTTTCGAACGGATGGTTCGCTTTGATCTCCTTTTTCATCTCGGCCTCGATCTTTTCGAAATCGTCGGGTGAAATGCGGTGCGGAAGATCGACGTCGTAATAAAAACCGTTCTCGACCGGCGGCCCGGCAGCGAACTGCGCTTCCGGCCAGATTTTCAAAATGGCGGTGGCCAGCACGTGCGACGCGGAATGCCGGAGCCGCTCGATATCCGTCATTTGCGCGCGCTGCTCCAAAGTTTTGCGGTCTTCGTTCATGAAAGGCCGGTGAAATTAACCATGAAGAAGCGGAAGGACACCAAGAAATTGTAACGACAAGTTTACACGGCTCGTGCGTTATATGGTTGAGATGAGAAAACTTTCGCCATGGTTAGTCGTCGCTGCTCTGGCGGCGACCGGCTGCCATCATAAGACTGTTTCAACGTCGGAGTTCGCAGCCGAGCGCCAGAAAATGGTGCAAGAGCAGCTCAAGTCGAGGGGCATTCATGACGACCGGGTGCTGGCGGCGTTGGCTAAAGTGCCACGCGAAGCATTCGTGCCTGAGAACGTGCGTGCCCAAAGTTACGCCGATAGCCCGCTTCCGATCGGCCACGACCAAACGATCTCGCAACCGTTCATCGTCGCATACATGACCGAGCAATTGCGCTTGCAACCGACCGACCGAGTCCTGGAAATTGGGACTGGCTCAGGGTATCAAGCGGCGGTACTCGCGGAATTGGCCAAAGATGTTTACACGATAGAGATCGTCGAGCCGCTCGCCAAAGATGCCTCAGCCAGACTGGCGCAACTCGGTTACAACAACGCGCACGCGAAAATCGGCGACGGTTTCCACGGTTGGCCCGAGGTCGCGCCGTTCGATGCCATCATCGTCACTTGCGCGCCGGATAAAGTTCCGCAGCCCTTGACGCAACAACTCAAAGAAGGCGGCCGTATGATTATTCCCGTGGGCACGGGAATGATGGATCAGCAACTCTATCTTCTGGAAAAGAAGGACGGCGAACTGGCGCAGCGCGCGATTTTGCCGGTGCGTTTCGTCCTGATGGCGGGGGAAGCAGCCAAGAAGTAATTATTTCTTAATTTCCGCCAATTTTTTCAGGTCGACGCGCTTGATCCACTCCTGCAACTCTTTCGGCTCCTGATTCTGCAATTCGATTTCGACGAAGTAGCGCTTTGCCACCATGACCCAGAGCGAAGCCTGTTTTCGTTCCTTGTCGTAATCCTCGCGGCCGGGATTTCCGTCGATCGTCACCGGCTTACCGTAACCTTCCGCGGTCTCACTAGCTTGATTCCAGGCGCCGGTCGTGGCTTCGACGTAGTCGGGATTCGCCACTGCATCGAGAATGCTGATCGCAGCTGTTGGCGCCTCGGCCGCTTCGCCTTTGCGATAATCACGATGAACGTTCGTGATCTTGAATCCGCCTACGTCGTCGCTCGAGCCCTCGGCTTTTTCCGCGGTCCAGCCGGTGGGCGCTTCGGGCAAAATGGGAATCAGCTTGGCCGGATCGACCACGTCCGGAATCAGGTTTGGTTCATTTTGTGCGCGCAATTCAACAGCGGCAAAACCGAGGGCGAGCACAAAAGCAGCAACGAGCGTTTTCATTCAGGGCCAGCTACTCGATTGACTTTGCCACGATGCTTTGTCAAGAGGCGATCCATGACACAAGGGGTGCGACTCGCGATTCTGATGTCGGTCCTGGCAGTGGCTGTTCGATTGATCGGCATCAATCAACCGTCCATCGACAACTGGAGCTGGCGGCAAAGCGACGTCGCCGCGATTGCGCGAAATTATTTTCAAGGCGGTTTTCATTTTGCGCATCCGCAAATCGATTGGGCGGGGGACCAACCGGGTTACGTCGGGACGGAATTTCCGGTTCTGCCGTTTCTGGCCGCGATCTGTTATAAAATAGTTGGTGTCCACGAATGGGTTGGACGCGTCCAAGCGGTGATATTATTCGCGATTTCGCTGCCGTTCTTCTTTTTGTTGGTCCGCAAGTTTTTCGGAGAAATTGCTGCGAGTTGGGCGCTTTTCTTTTACAGCTTTGCGCCACTCGGAATCATGGCCGGCCGATGTTTTATGCCGGACATGCCGTCGCTCGCGCTCTCCATCACCGGCTTGTATTTCTTCCAGCGCTGGGTCGACCAATCCGAGCGTGCAAGATCGACATCATTAATCGCGAGCGCGTTTTGTATCTCGTTGTCGATTTTGGTCAAATTGCCGAGCATAATAATTGGCGCGCCGCTGGCCTGTCTCGCATTTCATCGTTTCAGAATACCGCCACTCCGGCTCGGAGCAGCATTTCGAAATATTCTTCTGTGGACCTTCGCGGGGATCGCGCTTTTACCTTCCGCACTTTGGTACGGACACGCCTACCAAATCGCGTCGCAATTTTATCCGCATCACTTCTTCGGCGCCGGGGGAGTTCAAATCATGTCACTGGCGTGGTATCTGAAAATCGCAAAGGAAATCGTGACCTCCACGCTCACGCCTTTTGTTTTTGTTTTGGGTTGCGTCGGCGTGGTGGTCACAAAAACCTGCCCTGAGCGTCAGTCGAATGGGTCGATCCCGCGGCCGCGGGACGCTGCGCGAATGTTCCACTGGTGGCTCGCGGCAATGATTTTGTTCATCGTCATCGTTGGTTACGGAAATCGGCACCAGTGGTATCAATTACCGCTCATCCCGATTGCCGCAGTGCTCGCGGGCGCCACGTGCGTTTTTGTTGGCTCGAAAATCTCCAGCCGGGTCGTGAAAAACTCTCTTTCGATTTTGTTGGCTGCGCTGTTCAGTTTTTCCGTATTCGTGTATGCGCGCGGTTTTTATCAACCAACCGCCGCTCCGTTGCGTGACGCCGGATTGAAATTAAAAACCGTGGCGCCATCAAACGCGTTGGTTGCCGCGGCCGATAACGGCGACCCGACCGTTTTGTATTATGCCGAACGCAAAGGCTGGCATTTTCTGGAGAAGAACGGGATCTACGATGGCGAACCGAGAGATAGCGCGCAGGCAATTGTCGAGCTTGAAGAGTTGAGAAAGCGCGGCGCGAGTTATCTTGTGTTCACTTCAAACACTTTGTGGTGGCTCGATTACTACGCTCAATTCGGACAACATGTAGAGACCACGTCATCGCTCGTGGCCGCGACCCCGGAGTTTAAAATCTATCAGCTCGACCCTGTCTCGAAATGAAAACGGAGAATTTCACAATCCGCCCGGCCACAGCCGCTGATGTTCCGATCATTCTTGAGTTGATCCGGGCTCTCGCGACCTACGAACGCGCGCCGAACGAAGTCACTGCCACCGCAGACGGTCTGAACGAAGTTTTGTTCGGCGAGAAACCGGCGGCGGAAGTTTTGCTTGCGTTTGAAAATGAAACGGCAGTCGGCTTTGCGGTTTTCTTTCACAATTTTTCGACCTGGCTTGGCCGGCCGGGACTTTATCTCGAGGACTTATTCGTTAGGCCGGAAGATCGCGGCAAAGGGTACGGACGCGCTTTGTTGATTCGTCTCGCAAAAATCGCGCGAGACCGCGGCTGCGGCCGAATGGAATGGGCGGTCCTCGATTGGAACGAGCCCGCAATCGAATTTTATCGCAAGCTCGGAGCTAAATCGATGGATGAATGGACTGTGTTCCGATTAAAGCGTGACGGAATTGCGAAGCTTGCGGACGCCGAGCCGGGTTAATAATTCATGCGCGAACCAATCGCGCGATCAGGTCCTCACTCGTGACGACACCGATCAAATTTCTCTTTTGATCGACGACCGCGGCCAGGCCAAGCCGCGCAGCCCGCAATCGCTGAACGGCGCGCGCGGCCGGTTCGCTTTCCTGGACCGTCACCATTCGCCGGATATACCGGCTGATCGACCGCGGGTGATCTCTATCGAGCAAAATATCGAGCACATTCACCAGACCGACCGCATCGCCGTTGGCGCCGATCACGGGTAAGCGGTCGAACCCGGTCGAACGGCTGACGCTGAATACATCTTCGATCGGTGAGTCCGGCCTCAAGCTGGCGACTCTCGACAATGGCTTCATCACATCACGCGCAGTCACGTTTTGAAAATCGACCACGTTATGGATCATCGCGCGTTCGGTCGCCGTAAGAGAACCTTCGCGTTCGCTTTGTGTCGTGATCTGCTTCAATTCCTCGCGGGCAGCGAAAAGACGAGCGCGTTTCTTTTGCGCCGGCAAGAAGAGGCGGCCAATGAGTTTACCAGTTGCCACGATTGGCCAGAGCGCTGCCATTACTATTTCAAGAAGGCGGGCGAGTGGAGAAAGGGCGCGAAAAGGAAACCGACGGAAGAGCGACTTCGGCAAAACGCTAAGGACGAAAAGATAGACCGGCAACGCGATGACTACCGCCAGGAAAAAGCCCGTCGCAGCAAATCGCGTCATCACAAGCAACGCGAGGATGTCGGCGAGATTTGTGATCAGCAAGACCGTGACCAGCAACCGCTCCGGTGTCTTCAATAATCGATCAAGTCGGACCGCCGCCGGCCGGTTCAATTTTACGTGATGACGCAATCGGACTGGATCGATTGAGGTCAGTCCCGCTTCGATTCCATTGAAGAGAAACGAAACCGCCCAGCAACCTCCGATGATAAAAAAATCTTTCATGCGGCGGCGGTGTTAGCGTCCGGTTGATCTTCGAGGCAGGTGGTCTTTTCGAGGAGCAATTCCTCGATTCGCTTTCGACTCGTGCGCCTGACCGTGACCGCCAGTCGCGGCAATTCGATCTTGGCGCCGGCTTGTGGCAAATAGCCGAGCCGGTTGAAGACCAGACCGCCGATGGTGTCGATTCCGTCTGCTTCCAATTCAAAGCCGAGATGCTCGTGCAAATCGTCGAGGCGTGCGTGACCGCTGACCAGAAACTTTCCATCTTCGAGCGGCTCAATGTAGAGATCGACCTCTCCGCGGGGCGGCGCCGCGCCGCTAAGAATTTCCTCAACGATGTCCGACATGGTGATAATTCCTTCGGTGCCGCCAAATTCGTCGACCACAATTGCGAGCGATTGCGGATGGGTCAGGAAAAGTTTGAGCAGATCGAGCGCGCGCATCGTCTCCGGCACGAACGACGGGGCCAGCAAGGACTCGGTGTAATGTTCGGACGAATCGAGCAGGAACAGTTTGACATCGATGATGCCAACAACGTTGTCCGGCGTATCGGCATAAACCGGAACGCGGCGGTAGCGTTTCTCTTTTAACTGCGCGATTGCCTGTTCATTTGTGAGCTCGTCCGCCAGAGCAAACGTTTCGACTCGCGGCGTCATACAATCCTTCGCTGTTTTGTCGCCCAACTTAATGATCTCCTGGATCATCTCGCCCTCGGCTTCGTGCAGCGTCCCTTCTTCCTCTCCAATCTCGACCAGCGTCTCGAGTTCTTCGTCGCTCAAGCGCGCACGCGTGCGCAGACGCTGCGGTGTGAGTAGATCAACGATCGCCGTGCTAACGCTCTCGAGTATCCGCCCGACGCGATCGAGTAATCCGACGGACGCCTGGAGCAGAAAAGCGCCGACGGTGGAAAGTCGGTAGGGCGCTGCGAGCGCGATCAGTTTTGGAACCAGGTCGCAGAGCAAGACGACGATGGCGAAGATCAGAATCGCGGCGACCCATTGCGGCAGATATCCGGCGAGTGGCCCGCGCCAAAGTAAAAAAAGACAAAGCACGACCAGCGGCACTTTGACGAGCCCATCGCCGAGCAGGAGCACGTTCAGGACGCGCCGGGGCTTATCTCGAAAAAGTTGGACGAAATTGACGAGCGCAGGGTGATTTTGCTCCAACCGGCGTAATTGGTGCGGCCGGAGCGAAAAAAGCGCGGTCTCCAGTCCGGAAAAAAGCGCGGAGACAAAAATCAGCGCGGCGATGGCGACGAGAACGATTCCCAGCGCAACCGGTGTCATTCTTGGCTGCGGTCTCGAACGTCCGCCAACGGACGGACTCGCCGTGGCGAGCTTTCGTGACCCTCCGGAAAAGTCGGTTTGCCCATCATCT
>Ga0209690_1001448_pt1 | contig 13314 bp, 14 predicted proteins | sample GraSoiAngelo_150_FD_186164 | JGI IMG/M metagenome (GOLD analysis project Ga0209690, IMG submission 186164) | Grasslands soil microbial communities from the Angelo Coastal Reserve, California, USA - 14_1009_09_40cm (SPAdes) (version 2) | ecosystem: Environmental > Terrestrial > Soil > Grasslands ...
CCACCATCGGCATGACGGCCGCGGCGATGGGCAAGGACGTCTACGTGTTCCTCATGTTCTGGGCGATCAAGAAGCTCGCGATGGGCGAGCTGGACAAGATCGATTTTTCCCCGGCCTACGAAGCCCACGCCGAGGAAGTGGCCCGCGCGATGATCGAGAAGAAGGTGCCAAAGATCACCGAGATGTTCGCGGAAGCCAAGCAAGTAGGCAGCTTCAAGGTCATCGCCTGCAGCGCCGGCCTGGAATACATGAGCGTGAAGTATGAGGACCTGGCCTCCAAGGTGGACGAGGTGCTGGGCCTTCCGCTCATCCTGAACCTGGCCGCCGACGCCGAAACCACCCTGTTCATCTAAAAACGTTAAACGTTATTCGTTACTCGTTAAACGGTAACTGCGAAGTCTCCACGTCTCCACTATTAACGTTTAACGATTAACGTCTGCTCACCGCGATCTCACCACGCCCACCCGCTCGCAGTAGCGCGCCAGCCTGCATTCGCTGCACCGCGGCGAGACCGGCGTGCAGAGGTTCTGGCCGAAGGGCACCAGCAGGTCGTTGTAGATCATCCAGTAGCGGCGGGGGAGCTTGCGCCGCAGCACCTGCTCGCTCTCCCCGGGAGTCTTCGTCCGGATGTAGCCCCAGCGATTGCTGATGCGGTGGACATGGACATCCACGCAGATCCCCGGCTTTCGAAACCCGAGGGTCACCACCAGATTGGCGGTCTTGCGGCCCACCCCCTTCAGCGTGAGCAGCTCCTCGAGGGTGTCGGGGACCCGTCCCGCGTAGCGCGTCAAGAGATCTCGGCAGATGTCGTGGATGTGCCGCGCTTTAGTCCGATAAAACCCGACGGGATAAATGGTGCGCTCGATCGTCCGCCGCGCCACCGCCAGCATGGCTTCCGGAGTGGTAGCGAGCCGGAACAGTCGGGCCGACGCCTCGGCGGTGGTCTGATCCTTGGTCCGGAGGCTCAGGACCGTGGAAATCAAGATCTGAAAGGGATCGCGACGCGACGCCTTCGCGACGACGCCCACGATCGGTTCCTGCCAGCGACGGACCTCGCGCTTGAGGGTCCGGATACAGGCGTCGATGTCGTGGTCTTTCACAACGGATGCTCGGCGTGCGCGGCGAGCAGGAGAGAGCGTGCAGATTCGGGAGGGGCGCTTACTCGGACCTGTGCTTGGCCAGCCACTTCTGGCGCCGGCGCTGGGCTTCGCGCTCCTTGTTCTTTCGCTTCAGGCTCGGCTTCTCGTAGAACCGGCGGCGCTTGAGCTCCCGGAACAGGCCCTCGCCCGCCAGCTTTTTCTTGGCGATCTTCAGGGCCTTCTCGACGTTATTGTTAAAAACCTTAATTTCCATCCGGTTGCTCCCGCTTTCCTCCTCGACAACGGCTCGCAATCTAGCACAGAGGCGCGAGGAAGAGCAAGGGCTTCGCTTGCCCTCGTAGCGAGAGCCGGACTGCGGTGCTTTACCCGCGGGGCTGCAGGATCGTCGCCACCTGGCAGCCCTTCACCGGGCAGGCGCTTTCCGTGCCCAGGGGGCCGTTCGGATGTTCCGGGTTGTCCGTCGGGTGGTACCGGTGGTACCAGGCACACTCAAGGCCGTACGCCGCGGCCGCGCTCGGTGTGTACTCAAACCAGAAATACCGGTACTTCCCCTGGGCGGCCTCCCGGTGGAGGTCGTCGGCAAGGTTGTGATCGGCCCGGCCGACACGATCAGCCATCCGCCCGTTCCGTGACAGGATATACCCACCCGGCGAAACCTCCGTCACGAAGAGGTGGATGTACTTCAGGTTATAGGGTCCTGACATGCCACCCTCCTTTCACTTGAAGATCCCCTAGCGGCTACCAGCACCGCGAGTAGCCGCAGCCGTAACACTTCTCGCAGTTCTCCGTATGTACCAGCGGACTCTTGCAGTCCGGGCACGGCAAGCCTTCCGGGCGAGCCGCCAGCACTCCCGCGGCGGACTCTTGCCGCTGCTCCGGCGGGTGATAGCTCGCCAGCGCCTTCGCGATGGCATCCCACAGAGAGAGGACCCGATTGGCCCCGACGCCGTAAGGGTTGCCGTCCTGAATGCCGATCAGTTGCCTCGTGATCTCGTGCATCGGAATCCGGTAGCGGAGCGCGAGACTGATGAGTCGGCACACGCATTCCAGGTCGGCCTGGATCATGCCGCCAGCCTTGGCGACGGTCGCGAACGTCTCGAACGGCTGTCCATCCAAGGAATTGATGGTCAGGTACATCTTCCCGTAGCTGGTATTGATCGCGATGGTTTCCCCACTCACCCGGGTCGGCCGCTCCAGCTTGGCCGGGAGCGCCCCCGGCGCATGGGCCGCCACCAACTGCTCCATCACCTTGTCGGCGGTGATGCGGGTGGTCGCCGAAGGAGCGGCCGTCGCGGGCGCCGCCTTTTCTTTCGCAGACACGCCGACGTTCATGACCTGCTCCTCGCGGCTCCCGTCCCGGTACGCTGTGATGCCCTTGCAGCCGAGCTCGTACGCCATCAGGTAGGCGGCCATCACGTCGTCCGCCGTGGCAGTGTCCGGCATGTTGATGGTCTTGGAGACGCCGCTGTCCGTGTAGTTCTGGAAGGCCGCCTGCATGCGGACGTGCCACTCCGGCGCGATGTCGTGGGCCGTGGCGAAGACCTGCTGCCACCGCTCGGGGATCTCCGGGATGCCCCGGGCCGAGCCGTGATTGGCCAGGATCTTATCGAGCAGCCCCTCCTGCCAGAACCCTTCCCGCTTGGCCGTCTCGATGAAGAGGTCGAGGACGTATGCCAGGTGCTCGCCGTCCATGACGTTCTTGAACCAGATGAGGCTGAACTCCGGCTCGCAGCCGCCCGACGTGTCCGCGATCATGCTGATCGTGCCGGTCGGGGCCACGGTGGTCACGTAGGAGTTCCGCACCCGCTGGCCACGCGCCTCGTGGCGGGAACCCTTCCAGGAGGGGTACACGCCGCGCTTCTCGGCCATGCGCCGGGACTCGTCGTAGCCGATCTCGGCGATGAACTTCATGACCTGCTCGCCCATCTGGACGCCGGCCTCCGAGTCGTACTGGACGCCCAGCTTGAAGAGCATGCGGGCGAACCCCATCACGCCCAGGCCGATCTTCCGGTTGTCCTTGGTGCACGTCTCGATGGCAGGGACCGGGTACTTGTTCATGTCGATGACGTTGTCCAGGAAATGCACGCAGGTCCGGATGGACCGCTCCAGGTGCGCCCAGTCGATCTCGTACCGGCCGTCCGCGGTGCGGGTGAGATGGTTCTCCAGATTGATGCTCCCGAGGTTGCACGACTCGTAGGGCAGCAGCGGCTGCTCGCCGCACGGGTTGGTGGCCTCGATCATCGCGTAGTGCGGGGTGGGATTCGTCCGGTTGGCCTGATCGATGAAGAAGAGCCCTGGTTCGCCGTTCCGCCAGGCGCACTGCGCAATTCTGTGCAGCACCTCGCGCGCGTTGAGCTGCATGACGACTTTCCCGGATCGCGGGTTCACCAGGTCGTACATCTCGCCGTTCAGAGCCGCCTTCATGAACGTATCCGTGACCGCGACGCTGATGTTGAAGTTGGTGATCTCCTTCGTGTCGGTCTTGCAGGTGATGAACTCGAGAATGTCGGGATGGTCCACCCGCAGGATGCCCATGTTGGCACCCCGCCGGGTGCCGCCTTGCTTGATGTGCTCGGTGGACTGGTTGTACACCTTCATGAACGACACCGGGCCGGACGCCACGCCGCCGGTACTCCGCACCACGTCGTCTTTGGGCCGCAACCGGGAGAACGAGAACCCTGTCCCCCCGCCGGTCTGGTGGATGAGCGCCTGGTGTTTCAACGTATCGTAGATCCCCGTAATCGAATCCTCGACCGGCAGGACGAAACAGGCGGCCAACTGCTGCAGTGGCCGGCCGGCGTTCATGAGGGTCGGAGAATTTGGCAGAAAGTCCAGGCAGGCCGTCACGGCGTAAAACTCTTCCTCGGTTGCCCGCACTTCCTCCGGCGTCGCGCCGTAGAAGGCATCCGCCTGCGCCAAGTTATGCGCGACGCGGCGAAACATCCCTTCGGGTGTTTCGATCACTTTGCCGTTCTCGTCCTTCGCCAGGTACCGCTTCTTCAGAACACGCAACGCGTTCGGCGAGATGCGGAGAGTCCCCGCACCCTTCATTCCAGACTCAACCTCAGGCGTGCTTGCGTGTCCAGTAGCTTTCATCAACATTCCTCCTCATCACGACCAATTGACGCGGGCCTGTGGCCCCACACAACAAAAACGGACGGGCCCTCCTGCCGAACCCGTCCAGACGAATTAGCCCAGTACCGGCGCCGTCTCTGTGAGCCGCCGCCGATGGACAAATGGGGGCCGATAGCGAGCGATCCACTGCCGCGCCTTCGCCCGTGCGCTGCGAGGGCCGTCGGTCTGGTACCACTCGAAATACCGGACGCCCGGCACATCGTTGACCTGCAGATGTCCGATCAGTCGGTCCCGCAGATGGCGGGACCCGACACTACCGATGAACAGGATATTCTGGTTCTGATCGCGTAATACGTAGACGCCGTTGACAGGAGGGACGTCGTACAGGTTGTTGGAGTTCCATCCCTTCGGCTGCTCGATCCTGGTGATCATGTCTCCAGACTGTAGCCGCCTAGAGCTTGTGGAGTACGGAAGCCATCCCACACGATCTTGATGCCACCTCGGTTTCAGCGACGGGCTGTCTTTTACCACGCGATTGGGCACCAGTCAAGCAAAAAATACAATATCTGGGTGGTCGAAAAATTTGTATGTCTACATGTTGTGGAAAAGTCTGTGTTTAGAGTTGCGTAGCGGTTGTGGATTGAGCGGGGACCCCCCAGAATCCAGGCGAAGTTGAGGCCCGTGTCAGCTCTGTAAGCGATTGAGTGTGAAAAGGAAAATGCTTGGGCTTGAAGAAAATTCCCGGAAGGCTACTTCGTTTTCCTCACGTATGTCTTGTAGTGGATGGTATTCCCGTTGATCTCTTCTTCCAGACCAAGGTACTCGTGCCCCGTGGTTTCGCACCAGGCCGGCATATCTTTCTTGATCCCTTCATCATCCGAGACCACTTGCAGGACCTGCCCGATCACCAGTTGCTTGATCTTCTTGGAGGTTTTGATGATCGGCATCGGGCAGAAGAGCCCGAGGGTATCGAGGTGGATATCCCACTGAATCGCCATAGGACTACGCTCGCAGGGACGCGTCGCGAGACCTAGATGAAGAGGTTGACTTGCGCGTCTTTCGCTTCGGCAAGATAAGTCGAGACTCCGGCAAACTGATCGATCCCGTCAAGCAAGGTGTCCTTGGTGATGCCCATGAGCCCAAGCGTCGTCGTGCACGCGATGAACCGCACGCCCAGGTCCTTGGCCATGTCCATCAGTTCGGGAACGCCCGGCATGCGGCTGCGGCGCATCACCAGCTTCATCATGCGGGTTCCCAAACCCCAGAAGTGGAACCGGGACAGGGGTAACGTGTCCGCGCCTCCTCGATTGAGGACTCCGAACGCCCGACGCAGCCAATCCCTGGCCTTGCTGGACACCCCGGGCTTCCGGATGACATTCAGCCCCCAGAAGGTGAAAAACATCGTGACCTGCATCCCCATCGATGCCGCCCCGGTCGCGATGATGAACGCAGACATGACCCGATCCATACTGCCGCTCAAGACGACGATCGTAACGCGATCGGGCTTGCGCTCTTGCAATTCCGCTAAGGCGACTTGAGGATCAAGCTTTGCTGTGGTCGACATATCTCCAACTCTTGAAATGCCTCGGGGAGGCAGGAGTTACAGAACCTCCACATCCTCCCCGATTCCCCTCTAGCATCGCGTGAAGGTACTATAATATGTGCTTCGCGGGCTTGTCAAGGCGCGCCAGCACGTCCCTGGCACCCCCGTTGAGATCCATTAATCTATTGATTGAATTGAAGAAATGGCGCCCCTGACAATTGCGCAGCCCCAGCTCACAACTCCTTTCCCTGGTTTCGCGCGTGTGCTAGAGTAACCCGACTCTGCCTCCATGCACTCGTATCGCCCCCTCATACCCCAACTCCTGACGGTCCTGTTCCTCCTCGTCGTCTGCAGAGGAACGGTTGAAGCTGTCGAGCAGCGGGTGTCTTTCTCCATACCGGCTCTGGGAGTGGTTGACCAGGGGGGCAAGCTGGTCGGGGCCACCCACTATCTGGTCGTGCAAATCGACCGGTTGCCCGACCTCTCCGGACCCCAGGTGCAGTTCAACGAAGGCTCACGCGCCTTCGGAACATTAAAAGGCGCGGCATTGAGTCCCGACTGGAAAGACGCTGCGCGGATGGCGGTCGATGCCGCTGCACGCGCAATCGGCGAGGATCCCCGGAGCTGGCTCATCACCGTCAAGAACGTCAGCACCGCGTATATCACCGACGGGCCCAGCGCCAGTGCCGTGTTGGCGATCGGGATCGTCGCCGCCCTGCGCGGCGACACGATTCCCTCGAACGTCGCCATGACCGGCAGGGTCGAGCCCGATGGACGCATCTCTGAGGTCGGGGGCATCCCGGAAAAACTTCAGGGGGCGGCCCAAAGCGGCCTCTCGCTTGTCCTGATCCCCAAGGGTCAGCTCCGGACCAAAGACTGGGACGTGCGTCCACTGGCGGAAAGCCTCCGGCTGACCGTTTTGGAAGTCGGGACCCTCCGCGAAGCCTACGAAAAGATCACCGGACGGCGCTTCTAATCGTCAACGTAGAGGTCGTCGGACTCCTTCGCGACGATTTCCTTCAGGCCGGGCTGTCCTTTGCGGAAGAGCGCATAGCCCTCACGCCGGATGCGTTCCGCCTTTTCGGCGATCACCCGCACGGGCATGCGGTAGTGCTGCAACACCAGGCTGAAGATTTCAATCGAGGTTTCAAACTCCTCCGGCACGACCTGATCGGCACCCGTCCCGCGCAGGTCTTCGATCTCGCGCAGATAGCGGGTTCGCGCAATGATGTGGATGGCCGGACTGAGTTGGCGCGCCACCGTGACCGCCCGACGGGTGGCAATCGGGTCGGAAATCGCCAGCACCAAGGCGCGCGCGTCCTGGATGCCAAGTCGGCGGAGCACTTGCGGATGCGTGATGTCCCCAAACACGATCGGGATGCCCTTCTTTTGCTCTTGGCGGACCGCCTCCCCGTCCACATCGACCACCACGAACGGAATTTCAGTCTCCCTCAGCACCTGGGCCAGGTTTCGTCCATTGACTCCATAGCCCGCGATGATGGTGTGGTCCCGAAGATGGCGGGGCAGGACTCCATGGGGGTCGGTCTGGCGTTCCGGCAGCAAGTGTCGTAGCCGCTGGAGCGCTTCCGCACGCCTCGCCAGCCGCGGTGAGGCCTGCAGCAGGAACGGTGTGAGCAGCAGCGTCAGGACCGACACGGTCAGAAACACCTGGAACGACTCGCCGGGCAGGAGCCCGACGTTCTTGCCGACCTTGGCGAGGATGAAGGAAAACTCTCCGACCTGAGCGAGGGCGATGCCGGTGAGCACCGCCGCCCGCCACGAGTAGCCAGTGGCCACCGCCGCTCCTGCGGTCGTCACCATCTTCCCAGCCACGAGTGCGACGACCAGGCCCATCACCAGAACGGGATGAGCCAGCAGGATCCGCAAATCGAGCAGCATCCCGATCGAAATGAAGAACAGGCTGTTGAAGCTGTCCCGGAAGGGCAAAATCTCCGCCATGGCCTGGTGGCTGTATTCCGATTCGGAGATGATCAGTCCCGCGATGAACGCGCCGAGCGCGAGGGACAGGCCAGCCAGCGAACTGAGCCAGGCGATGCCCAGACACACCAGGATGATGGTGATCACGAACAGTTCACGACTCCGGCTGCGGACGACTTCTATCAATAAACGCGGGACCAGGTACCGCGCCGCCACGAGAATCAGCAGCACCGCCAGGGCTGCCTTGGCGACCGACCACAGGACCGCCAGAAGTCCTGCCTCCCCGCGCCCCCCCAACACCGGCGTCAAGACCATCATCGGCACCACCGCCAGGTCCTGCACGATCAAGACCCCGATGATCAGCCGGCCGTGCGGAGAGTTGGTCTCGCCCCGCTCCGTCACCATCTTGAGCACGACCGCCGTGCTGCTCATCGCCGCCAGGAAGCCCCAGAACACGCCCTGGTTGAGCGGCAGCCCGAAGGCGATCGCCGCCAGCGCAGACAGGACGATCGCGGAGCCGATCTGGAGGAGCCCGGCGCCGGCGACCGTGCGCAGCGACCGGAGTTGGCCCAGGGAAAACTCGACCCCGATGGTGAACAGCAACAGCACGACGCCCACCTCGGCGAAGACCTCCACGCGGGCCACGTTGTCCACGACGTCCAGCCCGTAGGGGCCCAGCAGCGCGCCCGCGACGAGGAAGCCGACGACGGCGGGGAGCCGGAGCCTGTTGAACCCGTACACGACCGCGATCGACGCGCCGAAGAGCACGACCAGGTCGCGGAGGAAATCCAGTTCAGTCATACAGGGCGCTCCTGAAAGAGATGGTGCCTCCTACATACACGGACGGCTTCGAGCGAGCAAGAAAATTGCCGGGCGGGATAGATGAGGCAGGAGGGACGGACTGGCGCTCAGATGAGCGCCACCTTCCCTTTGAGCTTCATAGCCCTTCCTCATGCGGACCGGCCTCACCGGCTTCCGGATCTGCCTCCGCATGCCTGACGGAAGGAGCCAGGCCTGGCTGCACCTTGCGGGCCACCGTGAGGAACCCGCTGTGCGCCACCATGCGCAGGTCCGGGCGGACGCTGCGCCCCTCGATGTTCCAGGTCCGCAGCAGGGTCTCGAACGTCTGGATCATCGCGAAGACCTGCGCACGGTGCAGCGCCTCCACGGTTTGCATCACCTGGGGGATCGTCGGGACGTAGCTCACGTAGACCCCGCCCGACCGCAAGGCCGTCGCGGCGTGGGGGACCACCTGCCAGGGCTCGGGGAGATCTAAGACCACCCGATCCAGATCCGTCTCCTCGATGCCTTCATACGCGTTGCGTTGCCGGAGCGTGAGGTTGTGGACCGGACCGAGATACCGTTCGATGTTCTTCATCGCGGTCCGCGCAAAATCCTCACGAGACTCGTAGCTGACGACGTGCCCGCGATCCCCGACGGCCCGGAGCAACGCCATAGTCAGCGCGCCAGATCCGGTCCCGGCCTCGAAGACCCTTGCGCCGGGATAGATATCGGCCCACTGGAGGATCACGCCGAGGTCCTTGGGATAGAGGACCTGGGCGCCGCGGGGCATCTTCAGCACGTACTCCGAGAGGGTGGGGCGGAGGGCCAGCATGCGACGCCCGCGGGACAGGGTGACCAGGGTGCCGTCTGGCTTGCCGATCAGATCGTCGTGGGCGAGCGTCTCCCCACTGAGCTGGAAGGTGTCACCGGCCTTCAGCGTCAACGCGTACTGCCGGCCTTTCCGGTCCACCAAGTGGACGCGGTCCCCATCGGACAGGACAGTCATAGCGCCATCTTAGGGAGTGTCGGGAGAGGCGTCAAGCTGGCTTGATAGGGCCGGCGGCATTCGCGCCGAGTTCCACCAGCCTGCGACGCACGAGCGACTGGCAATGCGGGCACCGGAAGCGGATGGTGTTCTCGTCCACCCACTCGATGGACTCCTCCTTGATCCACATCAGCTTGTTGCAAGAAGGGCAGGGTTTCACCGGGATTGGCATCTTATACGTCGCGCACAGAGCCTTTGGCCTTCTCGATCAGATCGGGTGGTAGCTGCGGCATCTGGTGGGCGATCATCGCGTGCATCTTAAGCTTGGCCAGGACGTCATCCACAGAGTTGCCCCGCACCTCGAAAGTGCATCCCTCTTTGAAGCACTTCAATGCTTTGGCCATAGCGAGCCCTCCTCGTCGATCCGTTGCGTTTACTTGTATCCCATTCGACCGGTCTCCCGCAAGCGCGCAAGGCTGACTCAGTCAGTAAAGTGGGACTGCACGAGAGGCTCAGGGGGAGACGGTGGTGGCTGGCCCGTCTTTCTTGGCACGGGCCATCAGCTTGCAGTAGGAACAGATTTCGCCGGTCGTCGGCTGACCGCACGTGGCGCAGGGATGCAAGACGGCGCGGTCGTGCTCGGCCATGGAAGGACGCGCTTGCTTGTCGGCCTCCTGCCTGGCGAGGAACCCCCAGTAGAAGGCCTGTTTCGTGCCGGGCGACTCGCTCTCCAGCCGGTTGAGGATGTCCTTGTACAGCAGCATCTTAGCCCCTTGGGCATTGGGGCACTCCTCGACGATGTAGTCGATTCCGTTGACGACCGCGTACGCGGCGATCTCCCGCTCAGCCAGCCGGTAGAGCGGCTTCACCTTCTTGGCAAACCCCTCCACTGAATCCGGCAAGGTCGGGCCCTGCTTCTCCAGATACTCCGTCTGCCAGTGCAAGATGTTGCCCAACAGCCGTGCGGCCTCGTCGTCCAGATTGTGTCCCGTTGCCAGGACGTTGTAGCCCTTCTCGACCGCCGTCCGGTTGAAGTGGTAACGTTTGAGCGTGCCGCAGACCGAGCAGGTCGGCCGGTGGACCAGGTCGGCCAGATCATTGATGCCGGCCCCTTCGTCTTCCTTGAGCTCGTGGACGTGGAGCGGGATCCCGCGCGCACTGGTGTAACGTTCGACCTTCTCCTTGGACTGCCGCGAATACTCGCCGATCCCCAGGTCCACGTAAAACGAGTCGGCCTGGTAGCCCAGCTTGCGCAGGATGTCCAGCAGGCTCAGGCTGTCCTTCCCGCCCGACACCGCCACCAGCACGCGATCGGCTGTGGTGAACATCCGCTCTTCGGCGATGGCGCGCTCCACTTGCGCGCACACGAACTCCGTGAGGCACGCCTTGCAGAAGGCCGTATGGTGGCGGGGGATATCCAGCACCGCTTTCCCTTTGCACTTGCGGCAACGCATCGCCTTAGCCTCCCGAGATGACCGGCCGGATCTCGATCCGGTCCTCGTCCCTGAGCAGCTCGTCCTCAGTCACCAGATCGTCGCCCCGAACCACCAGCACACTTTCCGGCAGGAGGTTCAGTTCTTTCAGCACTTCTCTGACGCGCCGCGGCCCCTTGACTTCCACTTCACGGACCGGATGGTTCAAGAGGACCTTCATGGGTGCGTATTATACCTCCGCGTCCCGCAGGAACGACGCGGCTTCCTCCGGCGGAATCGGGTTGATGTAGAACCCGGTCCCCCACTCAAAGCCCGCGACCTGCGTGAGCTTGGGCATGACCTCGATGTGCCAGTGGTAAAACTCGCCGGTCCGCTCGTGCAAGGGCGAGGTGTGCAGGATGAAATTGAACGGGGGCGTGCCCAGGACCCGATCCATCCGGCGCAGCGTGTCCGAGAAGATCCGCGCCAGGGCCTCGAATTGGAACTTCTGGCTCTCCTCGAAGTAGGAGGTGTGCCGCTTGGGGAGCACCCACACCTCGAACGGAAACCGCGAGGCAAAGGGCGCGATGGAGAGGAACTCGGAGTTCTCCCCCACGACCCGGCTCCGATCGCTGATCTCCTGATGGATGATGTCGCAGTAGATGCAGCGTTCCTTATCCTTATAGTGTTCACGGCAGCCGGCGATCTCGTTCACCACGTTGGTCGGGACGATGGGCAGCGCGATCAGTTGCGAGTGCGTGTGCTCCAAAGTGGCCCCGGCGGCCTGGCCGTGGTTCTTGAAGACCAGGATGTAGCGCAGGCGGCCGTCTTTCCGCAGGTCCAGGATGCGGTCGCGGTACGCCCAGAAGACATCCTCAAGCTGCTTCTCCGACAGGCTCGCCAGCGTCGTCTTGTGATCGGGCGATTCGATGATCACCTCGTGGGCGCCCACCCCGTTCATGCGATCGTAGAGCCCGACCCCCTCGCGCCCGAGATCGCCCTCGATTTGCAGCGCCGGGAACTTGTTCGAGACCACGCGCAGGCTCCACCCCGACGTATTGGGCGCGCCCCCGGTGGCACGGTACGCGAGGATCTCCGGTGGCGTCTGCGCTTCGTTCCCCGGACAGAGCGGGCACAGCGGCTTGGCCGGCAGCGGAGGCGCCACCTGGCGGAAATCGGTCGGGCGCTGGGCTCGTTCGGTGGAGATGATCACCCACCGACCGACGATAGGATCACGCCGTAGCTCAGGCACGTGAAGTCTCCTTTCGTTCAGAAATCGGCAATCTCAAGGCGCACCTTGACGCGCTCGGATGCCCCAGGTTGCAGGGTCAGCAGCCAGGAGGCCAAGAGCGCGGAGCCTTGGTAGGTCCGCTCGATCCCCTCTTCGGACCGAGAGACAGTCTCGATAGGCATGTACCAGATTTCCCCCGGTCCCTCAAGGCACAGGATCACGCGTAACCGGCTCCACTCATCCACCATCGAGAACCGGTCGGTCGCGGGGCACTGCCCCCGCTCGTGCAGGCGAACCCGGCCGCGGTCCGGCATTTCATAATAGCGTTGCGGATCGTTCCCGGCCAATAGGGTCAGGTTCAGCTCCACCCCAAACCGGACTGCACAAGGCACCGCCGCCTGGTTGGCAATGGCATAGGCCACCTCCACCGCCGGATCGTGCTTGGTCACCCGGTACACCTTGTGCACGGAGAGCGTGTACGTGCGACCATCGAGGGACACCGTCCCCTGGTAGGCCATGGGGACCGTCAGTACTTCCTCCTGCGACGCGGGACGTTCCGACTCCGCATGATAGACCCCGCTCGCGCAATCGCCCCGCTCTTCATCGTCGATCCGATCAAAGGCCTCCCAAGAAATCGCCGGGGAAAGAAATCGATCGAGAAAGCTGACCCGCCGCTGTCGGTCGTAGCGGAGGACCTGATCAAGCCCCTGCTCCTTGACCCTAAGCTGATCGTGGATGGATGCGGGCGCGCCGTCGGACGAGCCTTGACGCACGGCGGCCTCCGCCAGCTTGCCGTGATAAGCCTCCTCCCGGCGGGTGAGGACATCCGACAGGTTGAAACACCTCGGACGATAATCCAGCTCCAGGAGGCTGCCCCCGCAGGCTGGCGCTAGGATGACACCGAGCGAATGGGAGGAAATCACGATTTCCTCGTGACCGTCGAGGTCGAGATCGGTCCCCCGCATCGTCAACCATTCGCGCCCCTGGTGCGCGGTCGTCTCCACGCGTGTCTCGGCCTCGATGAGATTCCGGTAGGTCTCATGCCGCAGGTAGTTCAGGTAGAGCCCGCCGAAGAGCCCGTGCCAGTAGGCGTCATTCCCCTGCGCGCGCCACACCAGCCGCACGGGCTCGGGCACATCGGTCCCTGACGGGAATGCCTGCGCCACCCGCGCGCTGACGTCCAGCATCCGCTTGTGCATGTGGTTGGCCTCGGAATACTTGAGCAGGAAGCCGTCCCAGAACCCGCC
>Ga0209690_1001450_pt1 | contig 13306 bp, 8 predicted proteins | sample GraSoiAngelo_150_FD_186164 | JGI IMG/M metagenome (GOLD analysis project Ga0209690, IMG submission 186164) | Grasslands soil microbial communities from the Angelo Coastal Reserve, California, USA - 14_1009_09_40cm (SPAdes) (version 2) | ecosystem: Environmental > Terrestrial > Soil > Grasslands ...
TCCGGCGGTGTGGCCGGTCGCGCGTACTCGTCGTTTTTCGTCGACATCGCTCCGTAATAAATCGCAACTCGCGCGCGGTTCGTCTTTATTGATCGCGATGGCGATTCTGGAAACGTCACGCTTAACTTTACGGCCATTTCGCGAAGACGATGTCGATGTTTTGTCCGCGTTAATGGCGAACCAGGACTTCATGCGGTTTTCGCTCGGCGTTTATACCAGGGAACAGACGCAGGCCGTGCTAGATAAAATTCTTTCTTGGAATCGCGCCGGCCTACCGTCTCAGTTTGCAGTTGTTATCCAAACAGGCGGCAAATTGATCGGCTACTGCGGCTTTTTTCATCAAGTAGTCGACGAGAAAAATGAAATCGAAATCGGTTACCGGCTCCATCCCAATTATTGGAACCAGGGTCTCATAACCGAAGCTGCCGGCGCCGTGCGCGATCACGCTTTCCGCGATTTGAAACTGCCGCGGGTCATTTCGTTAATTCACCCCGAGAACATCGCTTCCCGGCGCGTTGCCGAAAAAATCGGGATGGCGCTGGAGAAGCAAACTATTTATCGAGGCTTTCCAACAAATGTGTTTTCTCTGTCTCGCGAGCAATGGCTGCAGGAGCATGTCGCCTGATGAATTCACGCGCGAGAGCGCGATAAGCGCTGGCGCCGGCGCCGCTCGGGTCGTACTCGAGAATCGATTTCCCGAAGCTGGGCGCTTCGCTCAACCGGACCGTGCGCGGAATGACCGTATTGTAAACGCGCCTGCCAAAATGTTGTCGCACTTCGTCGACCACTTGCCCGCTCAGATTGGTCCGGCTGTCGAACATGGTCATGACAATGCCCCCGATCTCAATTTGATCGTTCGCGCCTGAATCCCGCACTTGTTCGACCACTCGCACGATTTTAACCAAACCTTCGAGCGCGAAATACTCGCACTGGATCGGCGTCAGGATCTCATCGGCCGCTGCGAGCGCGTTGGTCATGAGGATGCCTAACGACGGTGGACAATCGAAAAGGACGAGATCAAACGTTTCATCCGAGCGAAAGGTTGATAATGTCCTGGCCAAACGCGTGAGGTGGTCCGGCATTCGCGCAATTTCAACCTCCGCGCCGGCAAGATCGAGATCGGCCGGAATGATGAATAAATTATCGACTCGAGTCGGCAATATTTTGTTGGCAAGGGACGTTCCGCCCAGAAGCGGTTCGTAAATGCTCTCGCCTTCCACTTCCTGCATGCCGAGCGCGCTGGTCGCATTCGCTTGAGGATCGAGATCAATCAAGAGAACGCGCAGTTTCTTTTCCGCTAACGCTACGCCGAGATTCACGGCAGTCGTCGTCTTGCCCACTCCGCCTTTTTGGTTAGCGATCGCGACAATTCTCATGAGAGCGGAACAACTAGTGTGCGCAGCTCAAAGCTGTGACGGCCATCTGGTTCTTTCCAAAATAAATGCTCGGGGTCAGGCAGCATTTCACTAACCTCAATCTCGCCCGCCTTGACCAGCCAACGATAAAAAATTTCCAGGAACAAATAGCTCTCGAGATCGACAAACACTGGTTTCGTATCTTTATCGCGACCTTCCGCACCACTGCGGCGCAACGCCTGTTCGGTCGGCCGAATATAAACAAAGCGCGGTAAATTCTTCTTGGCCCGCAATTTTTCGATCGCCAGTACCAAGTTAGGCGAGACACCGGTGTAATTGCCGGGAATCAATTCATCCGCTCTCACGGTCCAGCTCTGGCGTTGCACAATAACTTTTCCGCAACGCAAACGAGGCGTGTGCGGCGCGACTCCAAATTGGAACGGATGGAAGCCGAGCGGAATGACCCAAGCGCGGGCAAAGGATCCGAGATGTTCGTGATTATCAATCTTGCGGACACAGACATCGCCGGTTGTTTCATCGACATAGACTTCAGTGTCGGCCGGCGAAATCTTTTTCCACTTGGGATTGGCTCGCTGTGACGCAACGAAGTTCGAAAGTTCCGGCATCGCGTCAAAGAGGCGGACCGTGGTGTGAGCGGTAAAATCCGCTGCGAAAAAACCGAAATGAAAATTGGGCCGGCCGAATGTGGTGCTTGCTAGAGCAAGACCGAGTGTTTGTTTGTCAGGACAACTCCAGTACATGCAATGATGCAGGAGCGCGATCGGCGGATGAAGCTCGGCCAAAATCCATTGATAATCGCCGTGCTCGATTGCTTCGATTGAAGTCGCAGCTAACTGGAGATCGGCCGAAGGATAAGTGTATTCGTCGAATTTTGGATAATCGAAGTTGTCGCGCACGACATGGCAGTCCTCGACGGTAAGCTCGTATTCACTAAGATTCAGATGCGGCTGCAAGCGTTTGCGAAAAGCAGCTTTCACTTCCTGAAACGCCATCACTGCGAACGCGACCAATCCCGGTCCAGTCAACGAAAGCTTAGCCGCGTCGCAGGCCTGCATAAATGCCGGCAATGGCATCACACCGCTTTTCGCGCCCGCTTTCTCCATGACCCCGCGCAGACCTCCAGCGACTCGGGAAGCAATAAATGCGTAGCTGTCACGCCAGAGATCAATCCATGATTCGGCCTGAATTGGAACCTCATCGATCAAACGTTCGCTAATTTCGAAGTGAGATTCGCGAAAACATTCTTCTCCGATTGGATTGGTCGCGGTGTAAAGAAAACGATCGCTTTGCTTGGATTCGGCCCCGATCGATTGGAGGCGTATCCGGGCTTGGTCCAAAATCGATTGTCGATCTTGTATATCAGCCGCGGCGGCAAATTTCAGCGGAAGCTCGACTAACCCCTCCAAGATCGACAACCACTTCTCGCGCGCCTCACCTGGCGGCCAATTTTTTATGTCGTCAAACAGTACTCTGACCGCGTGCGGCTCAAGCGCAGGCACTGCTAGTTTTGGATTCGAATTTTCCGGATCAGTATTAACCGCTGCGGCAATCGCGTGTGCGGTCCAACGTTCAAGAAATCCTTCGCGTTCCGCCGTGCCCGATTCCGGAGCGAGGGTTACGCCGGAAATATTTCTGCTAATTTTTCCCCAGGCGGATGGGCCAAACTCGCTAAAGGTATCGTTCTTCGCGGCGATGCGTTGAAGGTAAAGCAAGAGATGACGTTCGCGTTCGCGCGCGCGTGCGTTGCGCGGTGGAAGCGCAGCATTAGCGTTGGCTCCCAATAAAGAAGAAATACGATCGCGCATCCCTTCCGCAGCGAAGATCAAATAACGCGGCAAAATCGTGCGCGCGAAATCAAGCAGTGATTTTCGCGTGATTTCGAGTTCACGCTCGAGCGATGCGGCCAGGCGTTTTTCATCGTCCCGCTGCACTTTGTTTTGTCCAACGATCAGGCCGCGAGCGGTGTTGGTGGTCTCGGGAGTGGCCAGACGTTCGAGCCTGTCGAAGGGAACGCCGGCCAGACGAATTAAGAAAATCGGCGCGACACGATACGACACGCGTTCAGCAAAACCAAACGCGAGGGAACTGACAAGTGAAACCGAGAGAAAGAAACGGAAAGAATCGAGCGATCTTCGAGCGCGCTCGATACTTAACGGTTAATTAGTGGAGAGCGGGAGACGAATCGTGAAAATCGTGCCGACGCCGGGGGTGCTTTCTACTTTGATCGAGCCGTTGTGGTCTTCGATGACCTTCTTGGTGATGTAGAGTCCTAAACCGGTACCGCTTGCGGCCTGTTTGGTTGTGAAATAAGGATCGAAGACCTTGGTCAACTGAGCCGCCGGGATACCGGCCCCGTTGTCTTCGACGCGAAGATCGACGTAAAAATCCTTTTGGGTGCAGCTGACTGTGACAATTCCGCTTTTTTCCGGACAAGCCTGGATGGCATTGATGAGGACGTTTTGAATGGCGCGATTAAGCTGCAAGGCGTCTCCTAAAAGCACGCACGGGTCCTCACAAATTGTCACTCGAAATACGATCCCCTTTTGATCGGCCACAGGTGCAAGGCCCTTGAGAATCTCTCGAAGGGTCGCCGAAACGGAAACTCCTCTCGGGGGCGAAGCTTCGACATTGCCGTAGCCCTGCCACATCGTGAGCAATTCCCGGCAAGTGCGCACATGTTGCTCGATGATTTTCAATTCTTTGACCGAGCTGGCGCTTTCGTCCTCCTCAGATTTTTCGAGACGGCGCGCGAGTAGTTGGACGTAGCCCCAAACAATAGTGAGTGGATTGCCAAGATCATGAACAAACTCGGCAGAGGCCTGGCCGAGCGCGGCCAATCGTTCTTTTTGCGCCAGTTGCTGAAGCAACCGGTTGTTCAATTCCTTGATTTCAGCAGCCGCATTTTCGCTTGTCCGATGAGCGCGGGTCCGTTCAACGTTGCGATTAATGACCTGCTGCATTTCATGAGCATCAAATGGCTTGGCGATGTAATCGTTAGCGCCAAGTCGTAAAGCTTCCTTGGCGGTTTCAAGCGCGCCAAAACCGGTGAGCATGATGACCGAAAGATGAGGATCGATTTCACGAATCTGACGCAAACCCTCAATCCCGCTTATTCCCGGCATCCGAATATCCATGACGATGGTGTCGGGCTGTTTCTCTTTGAGGAGTTTGAGGCCAGTCTCGACGCAATCGGCAGTGTGCACCTGATAATTTGGTTTCAGAAGCATGCGCAAGCTTTCGCGCGGCCCCATTTCGTCATCAATAACAAGGATTTGGGGGAGTTCGGTCGCGGCGGTCATAGAGTGGCAGCGGCAATAGAAGCTAGGGGCATGCCGTAGACAGGGCGGAGATGCAAAAAAAAACGGCGTAAATTCATCTAGCTCAGCCGCGCGAACGTTGAAGCAATAATTGGTGGCATGCAAGGTGCAACTTGTGAATAAGTTCCTGGCTTTGGTGAATAAGTGATCTGGTTGGGGGTGCAAAAAATATAATGACTGGAGTTAATGTAGCGTCTAGAATGCGTCGTGATTCGTTCGTGGCCGAAAAAATCGACAACCAGTTAACCGCTAATACCCCGGACTTCACGGCGGCGGTCACTCGGACTTTCTTCATGAGCCGTCTGCGCGCGCAGAGGCGCCGAGATCAATGAAACGAAATCGCGTTGTCATCACCGGTATGGGGATTTTGGCGCCGAATGGAATCGGTAACGACAAATTTTGGGAATCGCTCCTGGCCGGCCGGAGCGGCATCGGTCCGATCACACTGTTTGACGCGAGCGATCTGAAAAGCCGCATCGCCGGTGAAGTAAAAAATTTCGATCCACACGATTACATCGAGCCGGAATTAAAACCGAAACGGATGGCGCGGCACACCCAGTTCGCCTATGCCGCAGCGATGATGGCCCTGAAAGACGCCGGTCTCGAAGTTAGCGAGGCCGATTTACCCAGCCCGACGCCGGTAGTAGTAGGCGTCAGTACAAGCGCTATGGACATAATCGAACGTTCTATCAGTAATTTCGCAGAGCGCGGCGAGAACGGCATATCTCCAACAGCAGTTGGCGCTTTAACCCCGCAAGCTGCGGCGAACGTGATCGCTGACCGAATCGGCGTGCACGCGCACGCATCGACCGTTTCGTCGGCTTGCCCGTCCGGTTTAGATGCACTGGCTATCGCTGCAACCATGATCGAGTCGGGTGCCGCCGAACTCGCGATCGCCGGCGGCGCGGATGCACCGATTACAAAACACACTTTTGCCGCCTTCATTGCGACTGGTATGAGCTCGTGTCGAAATGGCGAGCCAGAGCGAGCAAGTAGACCATTCGATCTAGAGCGGGATTCAGGCGTGATTTCGGAGGGGGCCGGGATGTTTGTTCTCGAAGACTTGGAGCGAGCTGAAGCACGCGGAGCACGACCTTATCTCGAAATCAACGGCTACGCTCGGCAGAGAGACGACATTCCGGAAAATCCCGGGTCGGGACTCTTGGGATCGATGCGATTGGCGTTGGCCAACTCCAGCCGGTCGATCGACGCAATCGACTACATTTGCGCATATGGCCCGGGCCATCCCGTTCTCGACGCAGCCGAAGTACGTTACATCAAGGAAGTTTTTGGCGAGCGAGCTTATTCAATGCCGATCAGTTCGATCAAAGGCGTAACTGGAAATCCTCTCGCAGCCGGTGGGCCACTGCAGGTTGCCGCTTGCGCCCTGAGCCTTCGGGATCAGATCATTCCACCGACAGCAAATTACGAGCTGCCCGATCCAGACTGCGATTTAGATTTCGTGCCGCGCGCGAGAAAAGCAAAATTGGATTCCATCCTATTGAACGTCCGCGGGCTGGGGGGTAGCGCAAGCTCACTGGTGGTTTCACGAAGTCATAAGCGATGATCGGCTCAACGGTGGCAATCCTTACTGCGGTGCTCATTCAGCTCGCTCTTGGAGGAACTGTCTTTTTGGCGAATCGACAGCGTAAATCAAACCAAGCATTTTTACTCCTGTCGCTGGCTGCGACTGCGTGGCTGGGCAGCTTGTATTACATACTAACGGCAACCCAACTGCGTGCCGCTGAAGTCGGAATTCGAGACGCATCCGTTGCCGGAATCCTAATTCTCGCAATGCTGAATTTGCTGCGACTGTCGCTCGGTCGGAAACAAACCTGGCGCGCTATTCTTGGTCAGTCGAAGCTTTGGCTAATCTTAACGGCTGGTATAATCGTTTTATGCCAGACGCGGTTTTTCCTGCAGGAAACGCGATTCACGCGAGTTGGAAACCAACTGACTCCAATTCCGGTCTACGGTACCGGAGTCTATCTTTATGTAGGCTACTTTGTTCTAGCCATCGCAGTCCTGGCGCTCAGTGTATGGCGAGATTTGCGAAAAACGACCGGTGCCGCGCGCACTGAGCTGGCATTCATCCTCATCGGTGGCCTTGCTGCCGTCATAGTCTCATCGCCCCTCTCTCTGGTTTTGGGCGGCTTTTTTAAACCCTCGCAACTCTCTTGGTTTGCGCCGTTTCGCGTCGTTTTTTTCAGTATCGTCGTTGCTTACGGCATCGCGACTCGGAAAATGATGGAGGTTGGGGTGCTGCTGCGCAGATTGATGTCGTACTCACTGCTCGCGGCCTATCTGCTCGCGCTCTACGCGCTGGTGTGGTGGCTCGTCATAACTGCGCTGCAATCATCGACCTCAAACGCCCACACCATTGCACACGTAACCGCGGCGGTTGTGATCGCCTTTGCCATGGCTCCTGCTCGCGGCATTTCGCAGCGCCTGGCCGAACGTCTCTTCATCGGCTCTCACCAACTCGATTTTCGCGCGACTGTGAGCAAAGCGGCAAAAATTTTGACGTCCGTCACGACACTGCGCGATTTGCTAGATCGCTTCGCCAATACTGTCGCCGAGGCGGTTGGCGCCGATCGGGTTTTCATCCTACTTCCGGACAAGCAGGGATTCTCGCAGCGGTATCCGATGGTCGAGCCCGGATCGCGTTATTGTTTGGAGCTGACGCGCGACCAGGCGACGATCACGGAGCTGGAGTCGAATCGCGAGCCAATCGTATTGGATGAGCTGCATCGTGCCCGCCCAACGCCGCAACTTCAGCGAGTGATGCGGCAATTGGATTCACTCCAAATTGCGCTGGCCATGGGAATTTTCACGCGGGATCAGCTGGCCGGGGTGTTACTGCTCGGCGCGCGAAAATCCGGTCGCATCTATGGCGGGACCGAGCAAGGCGCACTCCAGGTTTTGTGCGGGCAACTCGCAGTCGCAATTGAAAACGCTGAACTCTTCACCGAAGTCCAGAACGCCAGGATCTACAACGAAACGTTACTCGAGAATCTGACCAGCGGCGTTATCGCCGCTGGCACGGACGATCGAGTGACCGTTTTCAACAATGAGGCTGGCGAAATCTCCGGCTTGAATCCGCACGAGATGCTTGACTGCTCGTTGAGCGCGCTTCCGCTCGACCTGGCGGAACCGCTGATAACGACGTTGCGCACGGGAGAGAGTCAATACAATCGCGAAATCGTTATGCGAGTCGAAAACGGCGATGTGATCATCCGCGCCAGCACGTCGATTTTTCACGGGCAAGATCAAGAAGTACTGGGCGCGCTGATGGTGTTGACCGACATTACGGCGATCAAGCGTCTCGAACTGCAGATCCGCCGGAGCGACCGGCTTGCCAGTCTCGGAACCCTTTCTGCCGGGATGGCGCATGAGATCAAGAACCCGCTCGTCTCGCTCAAAACTTTCGCCCAGCTTCTTCCTGAGCGGTACCAGGATTCCGATTTCCGCGACACGTTTTCAAATTTAATCGGACACGAGATCGATCGAATCGATTCACTAGTGAATCAGTTGCTCCGTTTTGCGCGACCGGCCAAACCAATTCTGAAACCGTTGCACGCGCACGAGATTCTTGAAAAAGCGCTCACGCTCGTTGGTCACCGACTTTACCAGAAAGACATCAAATTGAATCGCTCCTGGCAGGCGGACGTAGATACGATCCACGGCGATGCTGATCAGCTGGAGCAGGTTTTCCTCAACTTCTTTTTAAACGCCATGGATGCGATGAAAACGCATGGCGAATTGTCAGTGAAGACCGAAATTCGCTCGAACGAACAATGGATGAGCCCCCTTGGCTCTGCCAATGGCGAGAGCAACAGTAATGGACAGGCGCGCGAGGCGTTGCTCATTACCATTCGCGACAGCGGAGAAGGGATTCGGGCCGAAGATATTCCGCACGTCTTCGATCCGTTCTTCACCACCAAAGATTACGGAACGGGACTAGGCCTATCGGTCGTGCACGGAATCATTCAGGAGCACGGCGGGCAGATCGAGGTCGAGAGCGAGCTGGACAAGGGCACGGCGTTTCATATTGCGCTTCCGTTAGTGCGGTTTGACAGCAAGGTGGCTGCCGCATGACGCCCGCGCCGGTCTGCATCATATATACGCAGGATGCCGAGCTCGTTCGCAGGGCGAGAGCATTTTTGCGCACGATGGCTCAAGTGAGGCACGTGAGCGACCCAGATCGCCTCCAGCCTGTTCTGCAGCAAGTGGGCCCGTCCGTCTTAATGATGGATTTGCGATCAAAAGAATGCCGCGAATTAATCGATCAAATCCAGAGTGAACGGTCCGATATTTTGATCATTGCATTCGGCGTTGCTCAATCTGAGACGTTGCGCGAAGCCGAACAGGTTGGAATATACGCCGCTGAAGAGATCGGCTTAGAACGGCGCCGTTTTCAAGCGCTTCTCGGGCGCGCGTTCGATTATTTGAAAGTTTCACAGGAAAACCGCGATTTGCGTGAAACATCGACCCTGACGCCGGATGTTTCCCGGAAAGCTGAAGCGGCACATCAATCGATTGACGCGACCAGGACGTTGCCGTTGCTGCGATTCCCTCGGGTCCTTCGTCGTCTGGACAATATGGACACGCTGGTGGCGGCGGTGGTGGAAGCCCTAGCTGATGCAGCCGGCGTGAGCCGGGTAGGACTCTTTTCGCAAACTCGCAAAGGAGATGTGTATCGCCTGAGTGCCGGCCTTCATTGCTTGCCCGAAACCGAAGAATTGGAATTCGAAAAGCGTGACACGCTGGTGCGCTGGTTTGAGTTACATGCGCGTCTCATTTCCCGCGCCAATCTTGCTCGAACACCAGATCAGCGAGAGCGAAACGTTATGAGGCGCGCGCTCGACATGTTCGGCGCCGAAGCGATCGTGCCCCTTTACGCGCGCGGCTGCATCATCGGCTGGGTTTTCTTCGGCCACCGTGTGACCGGGCAGCTTTTCGACGATCGCGACTTGGAAGGTCTCACGATGCTGGCCGAGCACGTTTCCACCATTCTTGAAAATGCGCTTCTCTATGAAGAAGCAACCGTCCAAAAAACGCTGGCAGAAACGCTCCTGAAATCAATTCCGCCCGGCATCGTCGCCATCGACGTGGACGCGACTGTTCGTTGGTTTAATCCGCCTGCCGAAAAAATTCTCGGTTTGTCCGGTGCGGACACTTTGAGTAAGCCGGTGGAAGCGGTCGGCAACAGGCTCGCCGGCTTTCTGCGCGAAGCATTGGAAGCAAAGACGCCCCTGCCACCGCAGCAGTGGATCGACAATAAGACCCGGAAATCGCTTTCTGTCGAAACGCGCCAAATCGCGGACAACGGTGCGCCCCTCGGCGCGGTCGCGGTAATCCAAGATTTGACCGTTCAGGAAACTTTGCGCGAGAAACAAGCGTTGCTCGATCGAGCAACGTTCTGGACCGACCTGGCCGCGAGCATGTCCCACGAGATTCGTAATCCGCTCGTCGCGATCAAGACTTTTGCCCAACTCCTGCCCGAGCGTTTCGATGACGCGGATTTTCGCAAGCAGTTCAATAAGATCGTGGTCAATGAAATCGATCGGCTCGATAAAATTATTACGCAAATCAACAACTTCGCGCATCCACCCGAGCTGGTGCTCAAGCCAATCGACGTCCGCTCCCCGGTCAAAAAGGGCGTTGAAATTGCCCGGTCGCGTTATGGCATCAACGGCAAAGTGGAATTGGAAACTTCATTGCCCAGTAATCTGCCGCGGGTGTTGGGAGATGAAACAGCGCTGGCGGAAGCCTTCGCCCACCTTCTGGCCAACGCCGCCGAAGCCAGCGCGGACCGGAGCAAACCGCGCATTACCCTCTCGGCGAAACCCGTCCGGGAAGGACGACATTCGGCCGCCGTCGTCGTCACGGTCCAGGACAACGGCACCGGCATTGCGCCGGAAATAAAAGAGAAGATCTTTTCACCGTTTTGCACGACCAAACCGCGCGGAATGGGTCTCGGTTTGCCAATTGTGAAGCGGACTGTGTTCGATCATCATGGACGGGTAGAAGTCGATTCGACGTCAAAAGGAACACAGGTCAGTGTGCTCTTACCGGCAACGAGCGGATCCGATTAACAAAAATTCGAGTTGCGATTTGCGGCCCGCGATTTGAGTCTTCGCAAAAGCAAACCAGCACTTTTCCGCCTTTATGATCGTCACCACCGCTCAACTCTACAAGGTCGCCTACGGCAAATTTGCTGTCGGCGCTTACAACATCAACAACATGGAACAATGCCTCGGACTTTTCCGCGGCAACGTGCAAAGCAAGGCGCCGTTTATCATCCAACTTTCAAAGGGCGCGCGGAAGTACGCCGACAAGCGAATGCTGGAAGCGATCATTCGCACAGCCGAAGGAATGTTTCCGGAGGCAATCTTCGCCGTGCACCTCGATCACGGCGACGAAGAAGCATGTTACGATTGCATCGCGTCCGGGTTCTACAGTTCGGTCATGATTGACGCCAGCGGGGAGCCGTTCGAGAAAAATGTTGAGATCACTAAGCGGGTCGTGGACAAAGCCCATCCCGAAGGCATCAGCGTTGAAGCCGAGCTCGGCAGACTTGGCGGCGTCGAAGAAGACATCAAGGTGGATGAAGGCCACGCCTGTCTGACCAATCCCGACGAAGCGGTTGAATTTATTAAACAAACGAAATGCGACTCGCTTGCTGCCGCGATCGGAACGAGCCATGGGGCTTACAAGTTTAAAGGGCAACAGTCGCTCCACTTTGATGTGATTGAGGGAATTCGCGACAAGGTGAAGCAAGCTGGCCTTCCCCCCACCCCAATCGTCATGCACGGCTCGTCAAGCGTTCCGAAATCGGAAGTCGACCGCATCAATGCCGCCGGTGGAAAACTCGATCCGTCTGCTCGCGGCGTGAATGAAGAAGAGTATCTGCCCGCCGCGAAACTCGGCGTGACCAAAGTGAACATCGACACTGACGGACGCCTCGTTTGGACTCGGGTCCATCGCGAATTCTTCCGCGATCATCCCGAGCAATTCGATTTTCGGCCGCCGGGAAAAACTTTCGTCGAGGAGTATGCCAACTTTATCGCGCACAAAAACGAGAAACTCGGTTCCGCCGGCCAACTGGATACAGTCCGCGCGAGTATTAAATCCTAGATCGACCTCGATTTTGCCGATGTTCCCGGCGCTCTCCCAAATCACGTGAGTTTTACTCTTAAGGAACTCGCGGCCCTTTGCGGAGGAGAATTGCGCGGTGATCCGGCGCTGGAAATTGACGGGGCCGCATCGCTCTCGGAAGCGGCCGCGGGCGAGATCACGTTTTACGCCGATCCGCGTTATCTGGCGCGCCTTCGGCAAACACGGGCATCGGCGATTTTTGTTCCTCTGGATTTTTCCGGGCAGACCACGGCCGCGCAGATCCGCGTGGCCAACCCTTCGAAAGCCTTTGAGCAAGTTGTCCTGAAACTGGCGCCCAAACCGGTTGCTTTTAGGCCGGGCATTCATCCGACAGCGGTTATCGATCCAACTGCAAAAATCGGAAGCGGCGTCTCGGTTCAACCGCATGCGGTCATCGAATCTGGCGCGACAATCGGTGACAACGCCGTGATCGGCGCCGGCAGCTACATCGGACACGAAAGCATTATCGGCGCGTCGTGCCTGATTTATGCGAACGTAACCATTCGCGAACAAACGCGAATCGGCGCACGCGCCATTATTCACAGCGGTGCGGTAATCGGCGCGGACGGTTTTGGGTTCGAATTCATCGAAGGCCGTTATCAAAAAATTCCGCAACTCGGAATTGTCCAAATTGACGACGACGTTGAGATCGGGGCAAACACAACCATCGATCGCGCTCGATTTGGTCGGACCTGGATCCAAGAAGGCGTTAAGATCGACAATCTCGTGCAGATCGCGCACAACGTCATTATTGGAAAGCATTCCATCATCGCCGCGCAAACGGGCATTTCCGGCAGCACCCGCGTCGGAGAAAAAGTGATGATGGCCGGCCAGGTCGGGATCATTGGCCATCTTACAATCGAGGACAACACGATTATCGCGGCGCAAAGCGGCATTTCGAAGGACTTGCCGGGCGGCGCATGGTTTGGCTCGCCAGCTGTGCCGTTGCCAGAGGCGAAGCGGCAGATTGCCTGGATTCATCGGCTGGGCAAGCTGTTCGATCGGGTCAAAGCGATCGAGAAAAAGCTGGGGCTCTGAGAGTGTCGCGGGACAAGCGGCCCGAGAGGATTCAAGATTGGCAAGAATAGTGCTCTACTGATTATGGAATTTATAGCAATGAAGCCGGTTAAACGCGACTATTCTCAATTCCTCATCATCGATGACGACCCTGGCATCGCTAAGTTCCTGGTCACGTATCTGCGTCAACGCGGTCACACCTGCTACGCTCTGACCGATGGCTTCCAGACGGCGGCCTGGCTTTCGGAGAACGACTGCGAGGTAGCCATTGTCGATCTTAAGATGCCCAAAGTGGACGGAATTTCTCTCATCTCATTTATGCGAGAGCTGAATCCGACCCTTCCGATCGTCGTTTTCACCGGCGTCGGCTACGACGAAGAGCAAATGCATGCTGCCCTCCACGCGGGCGCGAACGGATACGTCAGCAAAAACCTT
>Ga0209690_1001452_pt1 | contig 13299 bp, 12 predicted proteins | sample GraSoiAngelo_150_FD_186164 | JGI IMG/M metagenome (GOLD analysis project Ga0209690, IMG submission 186164) | Grasslands soil microbial communities from the Angelo Coastal Reserve, California, USA - 14_1009_09_40cm (SPAdes) (version 2) | ecosystem: Environmental > Terrestrial > Soil > Grasslands ...
CTCCGACTACGACTGGACATGCGACGGGCGCTGGAGCGAGTCCCAAGAAAACGTCAATGGGAGCCTATGAGGGCAAGAAGGGCCAAACCTCAACGGGAGCTTATCAGGGGCAGAAGGGCAAGCAGGGCCAAACCTCAACCGGGACGTACCAGGGACAAACAGGCAAGGCAGCAAAGGGTGGAAAAGTAACGGGAGCAGGCAAGCCAGGAGAGATTAGCACGACCACAGCCGGAAAGACCGCGACAGCCGGCGCGGCGAAAGCAGGAAAGCCATTTAAGCCGCAGCACTTCAATGTTCCAAAACAGCCAAATACCGCAAAGGCCCCCCCTGTGAAGTTCCAGCAAGGCAAACACATCGAAGGAAGCCAAAACTGGCAGGGCCAAAATTATACCGTTTTCCGCAACTACAAATCTGAGTGGCACGATCAGAACTGGTGGCACAGCCATCACAATAACATCGTGTTCGTGTTCGGTGCTCCTTATTACTGGAACGCCGGTTACTGGTTTCCTGCCTGGGGCTACTATCCCAATGCGTATTACGCCTGGGATGGCCCCATCTACGCCTACAATCGCCTGCCGCCCGATCAGGTAATTGCCAATGTCCAGACAGTACTGCAGCAACAAGGTTATTACCAGGGCGAAGTGGATGGTCTGCTTGGGCCGCAGACACGCGCCGCTCTTGCAGATTACCAACGCGCCAGCGGGCTGCCAGAAACAGCCGCAGTTGATCAACCGACGCTACAATCGCTTGGAATGGCGTAACGAGACTCGTACAATCGAAAAGCCGTCGTGGAGCTCTTTCCGCGGCGGCTTTTTTGTAGCATCTGACTGCGCACCGACTTAAAACGATGCTTGCCAAAGCTGCGGTTGAATAGGTATAAGACCGTAAACGTCTCCTAACCCACAAAGAAAAAACTTATGAGAAGATTTCTTGTTTTATTTTGCACCCTTGCACTCGCGTGCGTTGGCTATGCCGCGCATGAAGAACACAAACCGGAACCTAAGAAAAAGGAAGCAAAACCCGCGGAGCACTCGGAACATAAACCGGAGCCGAAGAAAAAAGAGACAAAACCCGCGGAGCACGCGGCTGCGCGCCAGAGGCATCCCGCCAACATCAACAAGCCAAGCGCAAAGCCCCTGAAGCCAGTGACCCAATCATCGCCCCGGCCTCGTAATCTGACTCCAAGCGCAAAGCCCCTGAAGCCAGTGACCCAATCATCGCCCCGGCCTCGTAATCTGACTCCAAGCACAAAGCCCTTGAAGCCAGTGACCCAATCATCACCCAGACCTCGTAATCTGACTCCAAGCACGAAGCCCTTGAAGCCAGTGACGCCATTCCATGCGTACGGTTTAAACCTGCCAAACAAGCCGAATCCGAGAATCGCGACTGTGAAGTTTCAGCAAAACAGACGAATTCAAGGAAGCCAAAACTGGCAGGGTAAAGATTATTGGGCATTCCGGAATTACAGATCGGTGTGGCACGATAAATTCTGGTGGAGTAATCACTACAGCCGAGTCATCCTGGTGAGCGGAGGCTGGTACTATTGGAATGCCGGATTCTGGTATCCGGCCTGGGGGTACGATCCTGGTAACGCGTATTATCCATATGACGGTCCGATCTACGCTTACAACAATTTGCCGCCCAATCAGGTGATCGGCAATGTCCAACTGGCATTGCAACAGCAGGGCTACTATCACGGCGAAGTGGATGGTCTGCTTGGGCCACTTAGCCGCGCGGCGATCGCGGATTATCAACGCGACCACCGGCTTTACGTCACGTCGGCAATTGATCAGCCGACATTGCAGTCATTGGGAATGGCATAACGAGACTGACGTTTACCGAGAAGCCGCCGCGGATTTCAACGGCGGCTTTTTAGTAGCCCGTCGCTGCACAGACAGTGTAAAAAGAATGCTGGCCGAAGCTTGGTCGTTTTAACTGATCTTGTGCAATGTCGATCCTAGTGGGAAATACTTGCTCGTGCAGCCGCCCCAGTTAATCGCCCGTGATCTTTTTCAGTCGTTTCGAATGGGCGCCCGGCGGATTGAAGTTCTGCGGGGCATCTCGATGGAAATCGGGCGCAACGAAGCCGTCTTTCTCTCGGGGGCTTCGGGTGCGGGTAAGACAACTCTGCTTTATACGCTGGCAGGACTGGAACGGCCGGAATCGGGGAGCGTCGAATTCGAAGGGCGTCAGCTTTATGGGAGTGGCTCAGCCAGCGAAGCGCGTCTGCGCAATCAGAAAATGGGCTTTGTTTTCCAGGGTTACTTCTTATTGCCTGAGCTTACCGCATTGGAAAATGTGCTTCTGCCGGCAATGATCGGGCGCAGGACGACAAGAAGCGACGCCGAAGAGAGTTTGGCCTCCGTCGGGTTAGGCGATCGCATGCAGCATTTACCGGCGGAACTTTCAGGCGGGGAACAGCAGCGCGTCGCCATCGCGCGGGCATTGACGAACGATCCCGATATCATTTTTGCCGACGAACCAACGGGAAATCTCGATTCGAGAACAGGCAATGCGATTATGGATCTTCTGTTAAATCTCGCGCGCGATCGGAAGAAGACGCTGCTTGTCGTGACGCACGACGCTCGTCTGGCAACACGCGGCGACCGGCAGTTGCACATCAAGGATGGAGTGTTGCAGTGAGCGGGAGACGTAAGTCGTTAAATCCTTACATTGCGAATCCATCGACGCTCACGCTTCAACGTTTCAACGGTTTAACGATGTAACATCTTTTATTTTTGCTGCTTGAATTACGCAAGTAAACGCCGAAGATTTTTTTGCGATTATGAAAACCACTGATGCAGCGGTATTAGAGGAACCTAAAATTCATGAGCCTACTGCGGATGCAGTAGTTGAACCGGCAATTGAAGGTCGCCCACGGCCCACCTCAGTGGGTATCAAGGAAGCGAAGATTTACGTCGACGGAAAATTTTACTCCGAAGCGGACGCCAAAATCTCCGTCTTCGACCATGGTCTCCTATACGGCGACGGAATTTTCGAGGGGATTCGTTTTTATAATGGGCGTGTTTTCCGGCTCGGAGAACATCTTGATCGTTTGTGGGACTCGGCTCGGTCGATCTGTCTGGAAATTCCAATGACCAAGCAGGACATGACGGACGCGCTCCTCGAGACAATCCGACAGAATCATGTGCGGGACGGCTATGTCCGGCTACTGGTCACGCGCGGCATCGGCAATCTGGGTTTAAATCCGATGCAATGTAAATGGCCGAGCGTGATTATTATTGTGGCAGCGATCACCCTGTATCACGAGAACCTCTATCGAAAGGGCTTAACGATTGTCACCTGCGCAACGCGGCGCTGCAATCCCGGCGCGCTCAATCCGGCAGTCAAGTCCCTCAATTATTTGAACAATGTGATGGCACGGCTGGAAGCAAATTTGGCTGACGCGGACGAAGCACTGATGTTGAATGACGCGGGCAACGTTGCCGAATGCACGGCGGACAACATTTTCGTCGTCAAGCGCGGTCAAATTGTTACGCCGCCAGTTACGGCAGGCGCGCTTCGCGGCGTCACGCGCTCGGTAGTGTTTGAGATCGCCGCGGAACTCGGCTTCAAAACGTTAAAGGCGGACATCACGCGCCATGATGTTTTCGCTGCCGACGAATGTTTCCTCACAGGGACGGCTGCCGAGATCGTTCCTGTCGTCAAAGCCGACGGGCGCCTGATTGGAAACGGAAAACCCGGCCCCATTACTACGCGCATAATTGCGCGCTTCCGGGAAATGACACGCGAAACGGGCACACCGATTTTCGCTTAGCATTGAGCAAAGCCACTTCTGACGCAGAAGATGTCGGGGAAATATTCGGGGTTGAATGTTTCCAGAATATCTGGGTCTAATTAACAGAGATGTTGTGCGACGTTTGCAAATGCAATGATGCGACGGTCTTCCTGACCCAGATTCTGGAAGGTAAAATGCACAAGGTGAATCTGTGCGAAGCTTGCTCGAAAGAAAAAGGTGTACAGGATCCCACGAGCTTCGCTCTTGCCGATCTGCTGCTCGGCATTGGAGCAGCGGAAGAGATCGAAAAGGGAGCACCCAGCCAAAAATGCCCGGTATGCGGTTTTAGCCAGGCTGATTTCAAAAAAACTGGACGCCTGGGGTGCAGCGAGTGCTACGTCACGTTTGCAGAGGGTCTCGGCTCGCTTTTAAAAGCAATGCACAAAGGCACCGAACATGTGGGAAAATTGCCGGAGCGCGCACAGCGCGCCGTGGCGCTCAGTCACCGGATGCGCGCGCTGACCGAAAATCTGCAGAAAGCCGTGGCAGACGAGAACTACGAGACGGCCGCCTCGTTGCGCGATCAAATTAAACAACTCGAAAGTGAACTCTTCAATTCCCCGTGAAATTTTCAAACATGCTGGCTACTGCTGGAGAATGGCTGCGCGGTGAAGGGCCGCATCACCAAATTGTAATCAGCAGCCGTGTGCGCCTCGCGCGCAATCTGCGCGACCGTCCTTTTCCGGGCTGGGCCAAGAAAGCCGAACGCAATTCGATCCTGGAACTGATCAGGTCGCAGGTGGAAGCGCTTCCGGAAATGCAGGAATCATTCTCCGAAAGCTTGCAGGACCTTTCGGCGTTGGACAGGCAGGTGCTGGTGGAACGTCATCTGATCAGTCGCGAACATGCTGCCAAAGGTGGGGGTAGCGCTGTGGTGGTGAATCGGCGGCAAACGGTTAGCATCATGATCAACGAAGAAGATCATCTGCGGATGCAATCGATTCGATCGGGGCTCCAGTTGAAGCAGGCATTCAAGCTGGTCGACAAGATCGACAGCGCACTTGAGAGCAAACTCGATTTCGCTTTCGATTCGCGGCTGGGATACTTGACTGCGTGCCCTACGAACGTTGGCACTGGCATGCGCGCCTCCGCTATGCTCCACTTGCCAGGCCTTGTCCTGAGCGACCTGATTAATCAAGTGGTTCAAGCGGTAAGTAAAATCGGTCTCGCGGTGCGTGGCCTTTACGGCGAAGGCACTGAGGCAATGGGCAACCTCTTTCAGATTTCAAATCAGACCACCCTTGGTGAGAAGGAGGACGAGATCATCAATCGTCTAACGAAAGTGATTGAAACAATCATCGAAAAGGAACATGACGCGCGTCAAATTTTGCTCCAGAAAAAACCGAACACGCTTTGCGATCAGATCGGTCGCGCTTATGGCGTTTTGACTTACGCGCACGCCATGGCGTCGAAAGAAGCGCTCAACCTTCTCTCGGTCATCAAACTCGGCATGGACTTGGGTGCGTTTCCAGAAGACCAACGCCTGCAGATTGATGGATTGTTTATCGAGACGCAGCCGGCGCACTTGCAAAAAAGCTCTCAACAAAAACTGAACGCCGAAGAACGCGACCATTTGCGCGCCCAAATTATCCGCGACCGTTTGAAAGTCTTCCCCAAACCTGATATTAGTAAGATGGCAACGGAGTCGGGCAACGGCTCGACTAACGCGCCATCGAACAATGAATAATTTCACACCGCGGGCTCAACAGGTTTTGGCGCTTGCTCGCAAGGAAGCCGACCGGTTCAACCACAACTATGTCGGCACGGAGCATCTGCTCTTGGGACTCATCAAACTGGGCCAGGGAGTTGCGGTCAACGTTTTGCAGAAGATGGGTCTGGACCTTGAGACCGTTCGCATGGAGGTGGAGAAGCAGGTCGGCTCGGGACCGGAGACCAAGATTGTTGGTAACGTTCCGTACACGCCCCGGGTCAAAAAAGTGTTGGCGCTAGCAGGCAAAGAAGCCAAGGCGCTGAATCATTCCTACGTCGGCACGGAACACATTTTGCTTGGACTCTTGCGAGAAGGCGAAGGCGTCGCTGCCAGAGTGCTCAAGAGTCTCGAACTCGACATCGAACGCACGCGCAACGAGATTCTCAAAGAGCTCGATCCAAACTTCACGCCCTCTGAATCGGAGCAGGAAGGCGGCGAACCGGCGAAGAAAGATATTAAAACTCCAGCGCTTCGCGCATTCGGTCGCGATCTGACCGAGTTGGCGAAGAAAGGAGAACTCGATCCCGTAATTGGCCGGCGCAATGAGATCGAGCGGGTGATTCAAGTCCTTTGCCGGAGGACAAAGAACAATCCAGTCCTGATCGGCGAAGCGGGTGTGGGCAAGACGGCCATCGCCGAAGGCCTGGCGCAGGAGATTGCAAACGGCAACGTGCCAGAATTGTTGCACGACAGGCGGGTGATCACACTCGATCTGGCGCTAATGGTGGCCGGAACAAAATACCGCGGCCAGTTTGAAGAGCGCATCAAAGCCGTGATGGACGAAATCCGCCGTTCCAAGACCGTGATTCTATTCATCGACGAATTGCACACCATCGTCGGAGCGGGTTCGGCCGAAGGCGCGATGGACGCATCGAACATTATCAAACCGGCGCTAAGTCGTGGCGAATTGCAATGTGTCGGCGCGACGACGATGAACGAATACCGCAAGTACATCGAGAAAGACGCAGCGCTGGAACGCCGTTTCCAGACGATAAAGGTGGATGCGCCTACGGTTGATGAAGCCATTCAAATCTTGAAGGGTCTCCGACCCAAGTACGAGGCGCACCACAAAGCAAAACTCACCGACGAGGCGCTGGAGACAGCTGTCAGATTTTCCGATCGTTATATCACGGGGCGATTTCTTCCCGATAAGGCGATCGATGTGATGGACGAGGCCGGCGCGCGTGCCCGCATCAACGCCATGACGCGCCCTCCGGATGTGAAGGACATCGAAAAGGAAATAGAAGAGATCCGGTTGGAAAAGGAAGGAGCAATCAAGGCGCAGGATTTCGAAAAAGCTGCAGCCCTTCGCGACAAAGAGAAGCAAACCAAGGAAAAGCTCGATGCCATTCTGAGCAAATGGCGCGAGGAGCGAGAAGAAAAAGAAGTGGTGGTGACGGCCGACGACATGATGCACATCATTTCCAAGGTGACCGGCGTGCCTCTCCAGCGCATGGAGCAGGAGGAAACACAAAAGCTCCTCATGATGGAGGCCGAGATGAAACAGCGCGTCATTGGTCAGGACGAAGCGGTCACCGCCATCAGCAAGGCTTTGCGCCGCTCACGCGCGGATTTGAAAGATCCAAAACGCCCGATCGGGTCATTTGTTTTTCTCGGTCCTACCGGTGTCGGCAAAACGTATCTCGCGCGCACTCTCGCTGAATTCATGTTCGGTGATGCCGACGCGTTGATTCAAATCGACATGTCGGAGTACATGGAAAAATTCACTGCTTCGCGGTTGATCGGTTCGCCGCCAGGTTACGTCGGCTATGAAGAGGGCGGACAACTTTCGGAAGCCGTGCGACGCCGGCCGTATTCGGTTGTGCTTTTTGATGAGATTGAAAAGGCCCACCCGGATGTCATGCATCTGCTCTTGCAGATACTCGAAGACGGCAAAATCACCGACTCGTTAGGGCGCAAGATCGATTTCCGGAACACGATTATCATCATGACTTCCAACGTCGGGGCCGAGTTGTTGAAAAAGCAGATGGTGATGGGCTTCGGCGCGCCCCTGGAAGGACATGATTACGATTCGATGCGGGACAAAATTCTCGATGAGACGAAGCGCGTCTTTAAACCCGAATTTCTCAATCGGCTGGACGAGATCATCGTGTTTCATTCTCTCGGCAAGCCGGAGCTGTTACGCATCGTCGATCTGGAAGTGGACAAAGTGCTCAGGCGCATCAAAGCCAAGGAAGTCCACATTGACCTGAAACAAAGCGCGAAGGAATTCCTCATCGAGAAAGGATACGAGCCGCAGTACGGAGCGCGGCCGATGCGCCGTGCGGTGGAGCGTTTTCTCGAAGACCCGCTCGCCGAAGAATTGCTTCGCGGTAGCGTCAAAGCAGGTGACAAAGTCGAAGTTGAGGCAGTCGACGGGAAGCTGTCGTTCCAGGTTCTCGAATCCCAACCACAGAGTAACGCGACTGCGCCGGCGAGCTAAGGCACGTCACAAATTAGGCCCGCGGGTGTGCGTCTGCGTAGGCTTTTTTCAGCCGCTCAACTGTGACGTGCGTGTAGATTTGTGTTGTGGAAAGGCTGGCATGTCCAAGCAATGCCTGGACACTGCGCAGGTCGGCGCCGCGATCGAGCATGTGCGTCGCAAAACTGTGCCGCAACTTGTGCGGGCTGATTGAAATTGGAATGGATGTGTGGCGCACATAACGTTTCAACACGAGCCAGATGGAGCGCACGGACATTCGCCTTCGCGCCTTGTTTATGAAGAGCGGACCTGCATGCACATTGGCAGCGGCGCGATAGCGCGAGATCGCTTCGAGCGCGGGCAACCCCACCGGGCAGACGCGCTCCTTGCGGCCCTTGCCGAATACGCGCAGAGACTCGGTGTAAAGATCGACATCAGCCACATCAAGCGCAGCCAGTTCGCTCAGTCGCAAGCCGCTGCTGTAGAATAATTCCATAATCGCGACGTCGCGCAGCGGCATCCAAACGGGCGCGGAGCGTTTCTTCGTCTCGCGGGTTGGCGCAGTAAGAAGCTCCTCAACTTGCTGACGTGTAAGAACCAGCGGCAGTTTTTTTTCAATCTTAGGCAATTGCACTTCCCGCACTGGATTGTGCCGCAGCCGTTTTCGAGCCGTCAGAAACTGATAAAAGCTGCGCAACGCAGAGAATTGCAGTCGCACGTAGGAGCGTGCCTGCGCGCGCTTCATAAGCGCAAAGAGATAATCGCGAAAATCGTCGGCTGTGCATTTCTTCCAGGATGTTTTGTTTTCAGTGCCGAAAGCAGCCAACGCCTGCCGATACGCCTTGAGTGTGCGCGGCGAAGCATTTCGCTCATTCGCGAGATAACGCAGGAATTCTTCGACCAGAGGATCTCTCTTTTCGGAAACGCTCTTGGCTTCTGTCATGCCGAGGCGGAGTCGAGACATCTCTAGCTGTTTAACTGACGCGCGTTCCATAAGCAATAGTCAGGGATTCCTCGACTTTCGCTCGGAATGACAACCACCAAGAGTATCATTCCGGCTTTTCCACCACATAGCGGAGATCCGCTGCGCTGGCATGACCGCGGAATTGACTTTTGAAGATTGGCGGCGGGTTGGTGGAAATTAATTCGTAGCCCTTCAAAACAAATTCCGGATAAATTCCGTTGCTCGCAGGCTCATAGACTTTATCGCCGCTGAAGTAACCATAGAGCTTGTATTCGTAATTATTGTCGTCGCCGAAATCGACGCGTTCGCGGTCGGGCGCAAGCTTCTGTTTTTCATTTAACATCACCATCTCCGCTGTGCTCCATGGCTGACCCGGCCGCCGGATGTAACCCCAGAATTTGTAATCGGGCTTGTAATAACGCCGCCCGATAAAGTAATCGCCGGTCGGCTCCGCCGCGATGTGTTGTGCCATCTCGATTCTTGCCTGCTGAATCCCTTGCGGCATGGTTTCGCAACCGCCGAAGAACACTGCGCTTAGCAACAGATTCCCTGCCAGCAAGAACTGAATAGCGCGTCTCATTCCTCCGATGAACATCTTTTATCTAGCTTTCCGCAAGGCGCAATTGGAAGCTCTGCCAGACAAAATTGGAAAGTCGAATTATGAAATGCGGAAACAACCGCAACCATGTATTTTGTCATTCAGATTCCGTCTTCCCTTTGTCATTCGACATTCGTGCCTCGTCATTTACCATTCGCCGGTCAGCCCTTCACTAATCACCTGAGTTGATAATGGTCCGATTCTTTAACGCTCTGGGCGCGCCGCTGCTCTCGTTTTTTCAATACCTGGGCGAACTCGTGTTGCTCGCAGCCGACACGTTTCGTTCTATTTTTACGCATAAGCTCCGCTGGAAATTGTTTCTCAATCAAATCGTCGAGGTTGGACTGCTTTCGCAGCTCGTCGTGGTAATCACCGGTGGATTCACCGGTGCGGTCTTCTCGGCACAAACATTTTTCCAATTCAACAAGCTGGGAATGGGCTCCGCCGTAGGTGCGGTAGTTTCGGTAGCGCTCTGCCGCGAGCTCGCCCCCGTCCTAACCGCTCTGATGGTGGCCGGGCGTGTCGGCGCGGCGATGTCGGCCGAGATTGGCACGATGAAAGTGACCGAGCAAATCGATGCATTGCGCGCGCTTGCGGTTTATCCAGTTGATTATCTGGTCGTGCCGCGGGCGCTCGCCATGATGGTATCGATGCCGCTGCTGGTGGCGGAGTGCATTGCCGTCGGGATCGCCGCCGGTTATCTCGTAGCGATTTTCATGCTGGACATTAACGGCACTTACTACATGGCGAACATGGTGCGCTGGACGCGCAGTCGGGACATCATCATGGGTTTGTCAAAAGCATTCTGTTTCGGAATACTGATCGTGTTCATCAGTTGCCACAAAGGATTGACCACACGCGAAGGCGCGGTCGGCGTCGGTCGGGCCACGACTGAAGCGGTAGTGAATGCCTCGCTCGCGGTTCTGATTTGCAATTTTTTCCTCACCATGTTGTTCAACATTATTTACCCAGCCGGGTATCAATAAGCGGGGTAATGACGTGATGAAGCTTTGGAGTAATGAATTGAAAGTTGAGAATTGAGAGTTGAGGTTTGTGCGTTGCGATGATCGAAGCGCCGCCATCTCCCAAGCCCTCGATTAAGCCTCCTTTGGTTTCGAGTAGGTCTTCGCCAATGATCGCGGTGCGCGTATTGACCAAAAAGATCGGACAACAGGAAATTCTGCGTGGCATCGATCTTGAAGTCTCAACTGGTGAAACCCTTGCCATCATTGGGCGCAGCGGCGGCGGCAAGAGCGTTTTGCTTAAACATCTCGTTGGATTGATGCAGCCCGACACGGGGGAAATTTGGATCCAGGGCCAAAACATCATCGGAATGAGCGAACGCCAGCTCGGGGAGATCCGCAAAAAGGTCGGCATTCTTTTCCAAGGCGGTGCGCTTTTCGATTCCATGACGGTGGAGGACAATATTGCTTTTCCGTTGCGCGAAGCTGGCGAGAACGACCCAAAGGTTTTACGCTCGAAAGTCGCGGAGATGCTTGAGGTGATGGAAATGGAAGGACAGGAAGATAAGATGCCGGAGAGTTTGAGCGGCGGAATGAAGAAGCGAGTTGGTCTCGCACGCTCCATTATTCGCCGGCCCTCCTGTGTATTGTACGATGAGCCCACATCGGGCCTCGATCCCGTGGTAGCGGATAGTATCAATCGATTGATTCGCCGGCTACAACGGCGCTTTGGAATGACCAGCGTCGTCGTCACGCACGATATGAAAAATGCGTTTGACGTCGCGGACCGAATCGCATACTTGCACGAGGGTCGAATTTATTTTCAAGGAACTTCGTCCGACCTTCAGCAGTCGAGTGATCCACTGATCCAGGATTTCCTCCTCGGTCGCTCTGAACACGGTCCGGCAGTCTCTTAGTCGCCGACTAAAAACGCGGCGTTTTGGAAATCGCCGCGCCTTGCGAAAAAGTTCGCTCAGATTGACAATAAGCATTCAAGATGAATCGGCACGAGCGAGGTTTGGAATTCAAAGTCGGCATTTTCGTTTTTGTGGGATTAGCGATGCTAGGCGCGCTGCTCGTGCAATTCGGCAGGCTGGGAGAGGGTTTCAAGACGTATTACACCATCACCGTTCGCTTCAATGATGCGGGCGGACTGTTGAAAGGCACCGATGTCTTGCTCGCCGGCGCGAGAATTGGAAAAGTCGCGGGCGGTCCGAAGCTGGTTCGTGAGGGCGGTGGCGTGGCTGTCCCGCTGAAAATTTATGATTACATTAAGATCCCTGAAGGAACCAAATTCACAGTCGGAAGTTCCGGTTTGCTCGGCGATCGGTTTGTAAATGTGATAATGCCCTCCGGGCAGCCGAAGGCTTATCTGCCACCGAATGCAGATGTCAGTGGCGCGCGGGAGACCGGCATCGACGATCTGACGCGTGAAGGAGGCGCGTTGGTGAACGATCTCCGCGGGACTGTGCAAAAGATGGACACGACTGTGAACCGCCTGAATCAAGACACACTGTCCCCAGCGAACATGGAAAATCTGAAATCCAGCATGCAACATTTGAATGAGGCTACCAGCGCGCTGGCACAATCTTCCAAGAAGTTGGATGGAGTGGTCGAGCAGGCGGATTCGACGATGGCTTCCGCAAAAAAAGCCGCCGACGATTTGCAGAATGCCATTGCCGACACGCGCAAGGTGGTGCGCAGCGCCACACAAGGAAAAGGTTTGGTGGCGACGCTGCTGAATGATCAAACGTTGGCAAACGATCTGCACGCGCTAATCAGCAATCTGCGTGCGCACGGCGTGTTGTTTTACCGGGATTCCGCTACAAGCACTCAATCAAAGCCCCCAGAGCAAACCAAACCAGCTCGCCAAAGCCGCAGCCGCTGACATTTGGCTACTCGCCGAAGAGCTGTCGATCGTCCTCAGACCGCCCCAAGCAAGCGGCAGCGCACTTCTTCTTCGCTCAGATCCGTGATGCGAATCAGTTTGTTACGCGATCTTTGACCGTGTTCCAGTACGATTGCGCGCTGCGAGATATTCAATTGCTCGGCCAGAAAACTGATTAGCGCTGAGTTCGCTTTCCCCTCAACAGCTGGCGCTCGCAGCTTGATTTTGATCGCGTCACCGTGCTCGCCTATAACCTTGTCGATCCTGGCGTTTGGAACTACTTCAACTCGCAGCGTAGCCATGGATCAACTGTAAAGATAATCTTTGATATCCTTATTCCGAGATCGCGACGAATTCAGATTTTTTCAGCAAAATCGCAAACGGCCTGCAACACCGCACCGAAGCGCCTCGCCGAGAATCTTTAGCGCAAGCCAACTGCGGCGCGGACACGGGTCATGACGTCGTCGGCAACTTCGTTGGCGCGTTTGGCGCCGCGAACGAGGACATTGTCAACGTACAATTTGTCGGCCAGGATTTCCTCGCGGCGTTTGCGCATCGGAGAAAAATATTCCCAGAGCTTTTCGAAAAGCTGTTTTTTGAAATCGCCGTATCCAGTGCCGCCTTTTTTGAATCGCTCACGCATGCTCGCGATCTCATCTTTCGAAGCGAAGAGCGAATAAAGTTGAAAAATGGTCGACTTTTTCGGGTCTTTCGGCGCTTCCACCGGAGTTGAATCAGTCACGATGCTCATGACGCGTTTTCGCGTCTCCTTTTCGTCGCCAAAGATGTCGATGTTGTTGCCGTAGCTTTTGCTCATCTTCTGCCCGTCGAGGCCGGGAACAACTTGCGTTTCAGGATTGATCCGCGCTTCCGGCAACTTGAAGATTTGTCCGAACTGCTCATTCATTTTCCCCGCCAGATCGCGCGTCATCTCGATGTGCTGTTTTTGATCGTT
>Ga0209690_1001453_pt1 | contig 13299 bp, 10 predicted proteins | sample GraSoiAngelo_150_FD_186164 | JGI IMG/M metagenome (GOLD analysis project Ga0209690, IMG submission 186164) | Grasslands soil microbial communities from the Angelo Coastal Reserve, California, USA - 14_1009_09_40cm (SPAdes) (version 2) | ecosystem: Environmental > Terrestrial > Soil > Grasslands ...
TCGGCATGGATCCGGGGTACGCGAAAGGCGTCCACATCATCGACGTGCGCGCGTTGCGGCGCGAGATCGAGGAGGTCCGCGAGCAGCCGCGTTGGCTCCTGGGCCTGCGGCGCCAGCTCGCGCGCTACAAGGAGGAGATGGGGTGCGACCTGATCGCGCTCGACAGCCTCGACGCGCTCTACGCCCTCGCGCCGTTCGAGAGCCCGCGGAACGAAATCTTCCAGTTCTTCGAGGAGCTGCGCGACCTGAACGCGACGACCTTCCTCGTCTCCGAGATGGGGCGGGACGCGACCGCGTTCGCGCACTTCGGCGTCGAGGAGTTCCTCGCGGACACGATCATCCACCTGCGCATGCGCGAGGTCGACGTGGGCATGAGCACGTCCGTGCGACGCTATCTCGGCGTCGTCAAGATGCGCGGAGTCGAACACGACTTGGACTACTACCCGCTCCTCGTCGAGCGCGGCGTCTTCGAGATCGTGTCTGAATGACCGCTGGTGCCCCAGGTGAGTTCGTCCTCTCGCTCGGCGCAACCCTGCCTTTCGCCGCCCTCGTCGTGAGCGCGTTCCTCGGCGCGTACGTCCTCGGCCTGAACCCTCGGGGTTCCGCGAACCGGTCCGCGTTCCTCGTCATGCTCGCCTTCATCATCTGGGATCTCGGCGAGATCGTCCAGCGATCGTTCGCCCCCGGGACATCGTCGGATACGTTGTTCTTCTGGGCGCGCGTAACGTGGGTCGGGGTCGTCCTCGTCCCGGCGACGCTGTACCACCTTGCCCTGACGTATCCGTCCCGGAGCGCCTGGTTCCGCGGACCGTGGGCCCTTGCCGCCATCTATGCTCCATTCGTCTTCTGGGCCTACCTGGTCACCTCGACGAACCTGCTCATCTCCGGCATGTCGGCGAACGCGTTCGGGCCGAGCGCCCGCATCTCGTCGACGTACGCGTATTTGGCGCCGTTCTTCGGCGCCTGGATGTTCTCCAGCGTCCTGCTCTTCGTGCGTTCGTGGTGGCGGGTCCGGAAGACGCCGAGCCGAAGCATGCAGAGTGTCGTCGTCCTTGGCCTCATCCTGGGGACCGTGCCGGCGGCGGTCACGGAGGTCGCGTGGCCCGTCCTGACCGGGACCGACACGCGACTGGGCCTCGGATCCCTGTACACGATGATGTGGTCGATCTTCATCGCGTACGCGGTCGCTCGGTACCGGTACCTCGTGATCGAGCCGGTCGTCGAGGTCCGTCCCGCGCGGGTTCCCCGGCACCGCCTAGAGCGTGGCCTGAACTACCTCGTCCTCGAGAACGGGCGGAGCGCCGCGATGGGCGCGTTCCGAGACATCGTGTCCGCGACGCCGGGATTGTGCGTCACCGGCCTGGCGCCTCCGCATGTCGCCGCCCGCTTCGGACTCGAGCGCACGCCGATCTTGTGGATCACGAGCGCCTCCAGTACGGAACGGACCGTTCGGCCGAACGGACTCGACTTCGAGCTCGTCCACACCGTCGTCAAGTTCCTCCGAGAGAATCCGGGCACCGCGGTCTTGCTCGACGACCTCGACTACCTCTCGGCCGTCGCCGGCTTCGATGCGGTCGGGCGCTTCCTCAAACGCGTGGTGAACCAAGCGAGCGCCTCGAAAGGCACCGTAATCGTCGCGGCGGGCCAGGGGACGTTCACACCCGACCAGGTCGCCGTGCTCCGAGGCTCCGTCGATCGGCTCCTCGACATCCAGGAGGCCCCGAGCCCCACCCCGAACGGGACGGCGGACCACGTCCTCATGACGATCAACGCGCAGGACGCACCGGTCGCCTTGCCGCTCGTGGGCGCGCGGCGAGGCCTCTTGCTCACGACCGAGCATCCTTCGAAGGCGCGCGTCCGGTATGGAGACCGCTTCGACGTCGTATGGGTCACGGACCATCCGGAGCCGGGGACGCCAACCGTCCGGCCGAAGGCGCTCGACACCGAAGGCCGACGGGCGATCGCGAACTACGCCTCCGTCCACGCGGGGAGCGACATCGTCCTCGTCGGCCTCGACCAGCTCGCCCTCTACGTCGACGTGCGGTCGTGGCTCCCGTTCGTGAAGGACGCGCTGGACATCGCGAGCCTTCACGACTGCCGGCTCTTTCTGACCGTCGCACCGGAGACGATGCGAACCCAGGAACTCGCGATGCTCTCTCGCCGGTTCGACGCACCCCTCGGGGCCGCGGCCCTCAAGAGCGCTCTTCCTTCAGGGCCGACCACAACCGCTCCTGAAAGTCGAATTCCGTATCGAGGACCTTCCGCATGAAGAGGACGACCTGGCCTTGCGGATCGAGGCCGTTTCGGCGGCAATAGTCTCGGAACAGGGCGAGGACCTCGCCGTCGACGCGAATATTGAACTGGATCTTCTCCGGACGCCTCGCCGCCGCGGTGCGCGCCATGCCTTCGGCATGGAAGGCAGCGTACTTCAGGATTTCTACAAATCCATTCAAATCGTATCATTCGGTAGCATTGGTAGCAACTAAATAGCTGATAATCACTTCTGGGAACGGTGGGAGAGGGGTTGACTTCGTGACCGCGAGCGGAACGCCGAAAGCAAAGCCAGCGCCCTCCGAAGAACCAGGATTGGAACCCCCTGATTCCATCGACGCCGACCCCGTCGGCCACCGTCTCCAGGAGGATCTCTTTCAGAGCCTCGTGGAATCGGCGGACTACACCGACGGACGCACGCCACTCCCGGCCCGGAGTGGAGGGGCGCTCCAACTGGCGACGCCGGAGGCGATCCGCAAAGCGTTCGCGGAACAATGGAACGTCCTCTCCCATTCTCTCGGGCTGGGCGTCGATTCGGACAAGGCGTTCCAGGGCGTGCGGGATCTCGTCATGTACGACATCCCCGATGGCACGCGGTCCACCCTCTCCGTCCCCGTGACCGGAGACGTCGACGCGGACGCGGGCCTGTACTGCCTCGCCCTCGTCCACACGCTCGCGAGCCTCGGCGCGCGGACGAACGTGATCATGACGCACACCGTGTACAACCGCGACCGCGGTCCCGAGGAGACGAGACGGTTCCTCGACATTCTCCTGAAGGGCATCGATCCGTTCCGCGAGTACGCGCGCCGTCATGGGCTGGCGATCCATCTGGAGGGAATCCGGGAAGGCTACGAGCTCGAGCAGGAGTTCAATCGCGCGTTCCCCATGCCGTCCCATCCGAAGTTCGACGCGCATTTCCTGATGGACTACGAGGAAGAGTGGTTCCTTTCTCCGGAGGGCCGCGCCCTTCTCGAGGCACTGCCGCCGATCGACGTCGTCGTGCGGCACACGAAGCTCGGCATCTCCGGCGGGTGGATTCCGACTCGGATGCGCAAGGCCGCGTACGTGTATTCGCAGAACGGCACCGTGCACAGCAATTGGAATTTCAACGAGTACGCCGCGATGGTCGCGGTCACGTATCTCGCAAAGCTCCTCCATGAGGGCGAGGCGCTCTCGAAGACCTACGCGTCCATCGACGAGATCAAGGCGCGGTACCGCGACCGGGAGATCCGTCTTCGACAGAAGATTGTGCGCCTCTCGCCGAAACCGCGAAAGCTCTTCGTCGTCGGCTCGCCTGTCGGGCTGATTCAAGTGTACGCCTAGACGAGAGGGGACTCGACGAAAAATCCGGTGAGGAGCTGCTCGGTTCCGTGCGCCTCGCTCGGAACCCCTTTCCACTTCTGGAGCACCTGGCGGTTCTGCGCCTCGAAGGTGATGAGGACATCCCGCATTTGGCGTCGTAGCTGATCCGTCTCCTCGCCCTCGAGGACGACGGTAAGGTAGGTCAGGCGGGCCTTTTCGATGACCAACGTGTAGGTCCCGTGGACGATCGAGCTGAGCGACTTCCCACGGAGGATCGGGAACGAGGTCCGCATGAAATTCTGAATTACATCGAGGGTTGCGCCGAAGAGATCCTGGTCGATTGTCGTCTCCCCCGGCTTCGTCTTCGCGCCGATCAGGGTCCCATCATGGAACGTCAGGAACACCGCCTTGATTGAATAGCGGCGCGCCTGGAACATCCGGATCGCTTCAGAGATCCGCTCCCGGCCAATAGGATAAAGCGTATAGTATGCGCTCGCCGCGACGAAGATGAGCAGGGTCGAGAGCGGCGGGGGGAAGCTCTGGTTGCCGGTCAGACCGAGTATCCCGTTCGTCGACAAACCGAGGATGAGGACCAGCGTGAACGTCACCATGAGCCCGGCCGCTCGCCGGGCGAGGGTTTCACTGCTCTTCCGTACAATCTGGTAGAGGCGGTACAGGTTCCGGATCCCGACGACCGTGTAGGTGAGGACGTACACGAGGTAGATTCCCAGAATCCGGAAGTCGAAGACCGGCACGAACAGCGGGGCGTCGCTCGTGGGCGGATTCATCATCGTGATTCCGAATCGGAACACGAGGAGCAGCATCGCGATCGAAACGACCATGAGCGCCCAGTACGACCGTCGCATGCGGTCGACGTACACAAGCGTGAAGAGGAGGAAGAAATTCACCGCGAGCGTCAAGCCTGTCAGGCTCACGAGCGCCGAGAGACTCGCGTACCACCCCGATATGGAGTGGAACAGTAGCCAATCGCCAATCGCGTAGAGGCCCGCGAAAAAGCAGCAGAACAGGAAGAACGCTTCTGTCCAGGTATGCCACCGGTCTCGGTAGATTTGTAGCGCAGCGAGGATGAACCACGCAGCGGCCGAGACGAGGGGTGCTTCAATGAGGACTTCGAAGAACCAACTGACCATCGGTGTGTCCGGAACCGCGTTCCGTTCCGGCACGTATAAGGGAAGTCAAATAAATACCGCTCTCGATATCTGGTTTGGTCGGGTGGCGGGAGAGGACATTGAGGTCGATCCGGTGACGACCCGGCCTTTCGTGTTCTTCGATCTTGGCGGGACCCTCGTTGACCTCCGCGGGATCGTGACTTCGATGGCAAATTCGCTTCAGGTGGCCCACGTACGCGGACCTGTCCCCCTCGCGTTGCTCTGGGCCACGAAGACCGCCGAGCGCCTGCCCTCTGCAGTCGGCCCAAACTTCCGCCCGGAACGGGAGATTGCGACGGACGTCCTCGCCGAACTCCTTCGCGAACGCGCCCGGGCAAATGCCCTCGAGGAATCAACTCGCCTCGTCCGAGAGGCCTGGGACGGATACGTGCGACGGTGCGCGCTCCAGGAGGACGTCTCGGTAGCTTGGCTCCAGAGCCTCCGGTCCAACGTCGCAGGTCTCGGGATCGTCACGGATGGCGATACCGAGGCGGTCACTGGGGTCCTCGCGCACACGAAGCTCGAAGCGCTTTTCGACTCCGTTACGATTTCAGAAGAGGTACGATCGTACAAGCCGGACGCACGGATGTATCGCGCGGCGATGGGGGCGCTCGGCTCGAAACCGGCAGAGAGCTTGTTCGTGTCCGATTCGACGTTGGATCTCCAGGGGGCGATCGAGGTTGGGATGGGCGCGGCATGGATTCCGCGGCCCTCGCTAGGGGGGGCGGCGAAACCGCCGCTCGGGTCTCTTGCGCTCACCCGCATTGATGACATCGAGCGGATTGTAAAACGCTACGCAACGTCGGGACGGTTCTCGCTACGCTAGTGCAACCGACCCTTTCTTCGTCTGCTTGAGCTGCAGCCTGTACATCTCGAGCAGCTCCTTCGTCGTCGTCGCATCTTCCGGTCCTTTGTCATCGCGCCAACGTCCCGTGAACCGCGGGAACCGGATCGCGAGGCCAGCCCCGGGGCGGACCGCTCCCCAGGCAGCCGTGTGAATCGGGCTCACCGTGAGTTCGGCACCCCGAACCTCGAGGACGGTGGTCGGCTCGAACCAGATGTCGGCCTCGAGCCTCGAGTCGACTCGAACGGGTTTGCGGTCCCGACGCGCGGCCTTGAGTCTGTCCGGCAACGCGAGCAACGTCTCATCGTCGAAGCCCGTCCCAAGCTTGCACGTCGTCCGGAACAGATCCTCCTCCTCGTCGTATGCGGCCACGAGGAGCGCTCCGTAGGAGCCCGCGCGTTTCCCCCGGCCCGCGAACGCGCCGACGATCACGAGGTCGATCGTATCGCTCAGCGCCGCGCTGTACTCCTTCTTGAACTTGATCCACTGATACCCTCGCGCGCCCGCGTCGTACGTCGAGTCCAGCGCCTTCGCCATGAGGCCTTCGCATCCCGCTTGAAGGGCCTCGTCGAAGAATGACTCGGCCTGTTTCACGTCGTCTGTCACGCGGACGGTCGAGTGGCGAATCCCTTCCGTCGGTTTGAGGACCGCCTCGAGCGCTTTGCGTCGCTCCGTGTAGGGCCGACCCATGAGGTCCTCCTCGCCCCGCAGGAGGCAGTCGAACGTGAACAGGGTGACCGGGAATTCCTTCGACATGCGGTCGAGATCCGTCTTCCGCCCTCGGCGTCGGCTCACCTCTTGGAAGGGAAGGAACTCGCCCGTATTCGGGTCGACCGGGACCGCCTCGCCCTCCACGATGACCGCTCGATCCCGCACCGCGCTCCGGAGGCCGTCGACGATCTCGGGGAACTGGACGGTGATGTTCTCGAGGTGGCGAGAGAACAGCTCGATCTTCTTCGGAGAGACGTGGGCCTGAACCCGCAGCCCGTCGTACTTGTACTCCAGCGCGGCCTTCCCCATCCGTTCGAAGATCGCCTCGAGCGTCTCGAGCCGTTCGGCGAGCATCGCGCGGATCGGGCGGAAGAGTTTCAGGTGGATCTCGTTGAGGCCGTCGATGCCTTTCGGGGCGAGGACCCGCGCGACCTCCCCGAGGTCGGACGACACGTTGTATGCGCGCTCGACCCGGGCTCGGTCCGCCTTCGTCGCGAAGGTGGCCGCCAGAGCGTCGACGATCGTCATGTCCGCGACCCCGAGGCGCATCTGCCCAACAACCATCCGGACCACGTACTTCGCTTCCCGGGGCGTCGCGTTGCCGAGCAACTCCGACAGCAGCCGGATCTTCCGTTCCTGACTTCCTTCCCCCGCTTCCCGCGCAATCGCGTCGAGATGCTGATACACCGTCGAGACCGTCAGCGGACTCGACTCCAACGGCTTCTGTCGTCGCGCGCCGATTGCCTCCTGCGCGACGAGCCCCAGGTCTCCCTTTTCTTTCCACAGGCGCATGACGCGCGCGTCCTCGAGGCCGGTCGCATGGGCGAGGACCCGCATCACCATCTTCTCCGCGAGCCCGAGCTCGATCCCTTCGTAATCAGGGTGGATCCGACCTTGCGTCAGGTACACCACCTTATCGAGGTCTTCTTTCGGAGTGTCCCGCAACAGGCCGACGAGGAGCTCAGTCATCTCAAGACGCTTCGTCGTCGCCTCGATCTTCTCATATGCGTCGACGACGCGCGCGAACTGCATCATCCGGGCGGAAGCCGCGGACGCATCTTAAGGGTTCCCGGGACGCGCGCGAACCTCCGCCGGCACGTTGTTATCCGACGGCGCCGATGACCGACCGTGGCGTTGCAGGCGTTCGTGACCGGTGGTGCGGGCTTCATCGGAAGCCACCTCGTGCGACGTCTCCTCGACGACGGATGGCACGTGACGGCACTCGTCCTCGATTCGGAGCAAAGTCGACTTCCGAAGCACGCAAACCTGGACGCGGTCGTGGGTGACGTCACGGAACCTTCGACTCTCCGGGGTCAGATGGACGAGGCCGACTCGGTGTTCCATCTCGCGGCCCTCGTGGACTCCTGGGTTCGGGATCCCCGCGATTACGTTCGCGTGAACGTCGAGGGGACCGGCCACATGATTGACGAGGCGTTGCGGGCCGCGGTACCGCGGTTCCTCTTCACGAGCAGCATGTCCGGGATCGGGGTGACGCCCGGCGTCGTCATGCGGGAGGACAGCCCGGCCGGGAAGTCGTTTGGGCCCTACGAACGGTCGAAGGCGGACGCGGAGCGGCTCGTGTCCCGGGCGGTGCGAGAACGGGGGTTGCCCGCGATCACGCTCATCCCGAGCATCGTCATCGGACCGGGCGACACCCGCAACACTGGGAAGTTCCTGCTTTCGTATGTGAAGGGCGAATTCCCGGGCACTTTTGCGGAGGATTCCGTCCTCCCTGTCGTCGATGCGGACGATGTCGCCCGTGCGCACGCGCTCGCGTATCAACGGGGCCGCGTTGGGGAACGGTACATCATCTCTGGTGAGAACGTACCATGGGGCGAGCTGCTGCGGATGGCGAGCATCGCCTCGGGGACGCCGATGCCATCGCGGCACATCGGCGGGCGGGCCATCCGGTTCGCGGCCCGGACGGGGGAACTCTTCTCGCGAGTCACTCGGTCCCCGCCCCGCCTCCCGTCGTGGCTCGCCGACTTCCTCTTAACCGGCGCGTCGATGGAGAACGGGAAATCGGTCCGCGAGCTCGGGATGACGTATCGCCCGATTCGCGAGTCGATCCGCGACTCGATCGGATGGTTCCGCGACGAAGGCTTGTTCGAGGGACCCGAGGCCCCCGCCGCTCGACAACTCGAAGTCAGGGCGCCTGTTGAAAACCCGCCCGTCGGATTGGAGATGACAATCGAACCACAAACCCCGGAGACCGCGACCTCAGGAGCCGCGCAAGTCCGACGTCCAAAGCCGCCCGAGGGCCCGGCCTAGCGGACCCTTTTCACGACCGCGTCGACGATCGCGAAGCTCTCTCCGAGGTACGCGTTCGGATCCATCGCCGCCTCGATCTCCTTCTTCGACAGGAGTTTCGTTACCTTCGGCTCAGCGAGGAGCGCGTCCCGCAAGTGGATCTCCTTCGCCCGTGCCTTCTGCGTGGCCTCGCGCACGAGCTTGTGTGCCTCCTGACGTCCGATTCCCTTCGAGACCAGGGCGATCATCACCGCCTCGGCCATGACCTGGCCCTTCGTCGCCTCGAGGTTCTCCTTCATCCGGTCCGGATAGATGCGCAACGTACGGAAGATCTCCGCGGTCCGCGCGAGCATCTCGTCGATCAGGACGCACGCATGGGGGAGGATGATCCGCTCCGCCGCGCTGTTCGTCAGGTCGCGCTCGTGCCAGAGGGGGACGTTCTCCAAGGCGGGCGTCACGAGCGACCGGACGATCCGGGAGAGCGAGCAGACATTTTCCGAGGCGACCGGGTTCTCCTTCTGAGCCATCGTGGAGCTCCCGACCTGTCGCTTCGTCTCGAAGGCCTCGGCGACCTCCCCGATCTCCGTGCGCTGGAGGTTCCGGACTTCGGTGCAGAACTTCTCGAGCGACGCCGCGATGTTCGCCAGGAGCGCGATGAACTCCGCATACCGATCGCGGCCAACGACCTGCGTCGCCGCTTCTTCCACACCGAGGCCGAGGTCCCGCATGACCGCCGGCTGAACATCGAGGGCGTACGGCCCGAACGCCGCACCGGTCCCGACGGCCCCGGACATCTTGCCTACGACGATTCGCGGGGACGCCTCCCGCAGCCGATCGCTCTGCCGTGCGACCTCGGAGGCGAAGACCGCCATCTTGAGTCCGAACGTGATCGGGACCGCGGCTTGCCCGTGCGTCCGGCCGAGCATCACGGTCCGCTTGTGTTTCGACGCCAGGCCCGCGAACACGGTCGTGAGTTCGCCCAGGTCCTCGCCCACGATGCGGATCGCATCCCGGAGCTGGAGCGCTGTCGCGGTGTCGAGGATGTCGTTGCTTGTCGCGCCAAGGTGGACGTATTTTCCGGCCTCGCTGTCGCACGCCTCTGTCAGGGCGAGGACGACCGCCATCAGGTCGTGACGCGTCTCCTCCTCGATCTCCTGGACGCGCTTGACCGTCACCTGTTTCGTCGTGGCCTTCTTCGTGATCTCGGCCGCGGCAGGCTCGGGGATCAACCCGACCTTCGCCTCCGCGCGGGCGAGCGCCGCCTCGACCTCGAGCAGGCGCTGGAGCCGCGACTCTTCCTCGAAGATCCCCTTCATCTTCGGCCGGCCATAGCGGAAGTCGATGGGGCACAGGAGCGACATGGCCACCGACGACCGCAAAGCCCCGAGGTATTATGGAGCTTTCTCCCGCGGGCCTGGGCCTAGGGAAGAGACGGGGTTTTCGGGAGGACCACCGTGAAGGTCGATCCTTGGCCGGGGAGCGACGCCACCTCGATCGTGCCTCCATGGGCGCCGACGACGCTCTTCGCAAAGGCAAGGCCCAGCCCGGTCCCGTGCTCTTTCGGCTTCGTCGCGAAGAATAGTTGGAAGGGTTTCTCGATGATGTCCGGCGACATCCCCCGACCCGTGTCGTGGACGATCACGGCGCCGTCTCCCCGCGGTCCTCGAGCCCCACGGTGACGGCCCCGGACGATGTGGCCTGAAGGGCGTTCTTCGTCAGGTTCCCTTTTCCTCCCCGGGTTGGGAATCGGAGGATTCGGCGAACACGCTGCGCTGGACGAGAAAAAGGAAAGTGGGCGGCGGGCGACCCCAGTCGCCTCCCACCCCGTTACTTCTTTCGCCCCATCATGGCCGCGATGGCCCCGATCACCACGAGGGCGAGGACCGCCACGATGATTGTCGTGGTATCCAGGCCCGCGGTCACCCGGGGCTCGACCGTCCCGACGCGCTGCTCGGCGATCACGGTCGTGCTCCCGGTGCCGTCCGAATGGCCGGTCGCCGTGGCCGTCGCGACGACGCGGAACTGCGTCCGCGGGCCGACGTCCGCGGTGAACGTCGTCGTGAATTTGCCTTGGGCATCCGTCGCGCCCGACGCCGCGGCGACTTTCCCTCCCAGTCCGATGACCTCGAGGCTGACCGTGGCTCCAGAGACGGCCGATCCGCCGGACGTCACTGTGACCGTGATCGTGGCTGAACTGCCCGGGGCGATTGTGACCGCGGATGAGGCCACGGCCACCGCGAGGGCGCGGACGTCCGGGGCGACCGTCATCCACGCCGAGGCCGTGGCGCCCGCGTAGCCAAGCTTCGATGCCTGGATCGTCACCTGGACATCTGTTGGGCCTTCTGCGCTAGGCCCGGTGATGGGCGCGCTGAGCGTGCCCGTTGCATCCGTCGTCCCGCTTGCAACTTGGCTACCGCCGATCCAGAACGACACGGACGCGCCGGACACGGGGACGCCTTCTGCGTCCGTCACTTTCGCGATGGCGGTCGTCGTCGCACCGGTCTTAACCGACGTCGGCACGAGGGTCAGGGTGGCCGCGAGGGATCCCACCGACGTGACGTGCACCTTCTGATATGTCCAGAAGTTGTTCACGCCGCCGGGCATGTTCACCCAGCCGGCGAAGGATCCGCGGACCGTCGCCTCGATGGCGTTGAAGTGAATGAGCGGGACGAAATACCCGCCGGTCATCACCCGGTCTTGGACCGACATCACCGCGGACTGTCGAGTCGCGGTCGCCAACGCAACGTTCGCGCTCTGGAGCGAGGTGTCGAGCGCCGAATCCACCACGTGCACGTAGTTCTTCGTTCCCGTGCTGCCGAAATAGTCCGACAAGAAGCCTGGGTCCAATTCGGTGGGGAGGCTGGCGATGAACACGTCGAAGTTGCCGGAGGCGAGCCGCGCCGGAAGCGATGCGCTCGGAACGGACTCGAGGCTCACCGCGAGGCCCAACCGGCTGAAGACGTCCACGGTCGATGCCTGGATCGTGAAGATCCGCGAGCTCTCGGCCACGGGAATCCCTACCGCCACGAGCGACAAGGGCGAACCATCGGGCTTCTCGCGAATGCCGTCCCCGTTGCGGTCGAGATAGCCGGCCGAGTCGAGCCGCTGATTCTCGTCCGTCAACAGGTAGGTCGGAGCCGGATATTCCGTGGTCACGACCTGGTAGATCGGCAGGTTCGGGTTGAACCACGGGACCGCCTCGTTAATCACCGGGCTCCGGGACACGATCGTGTTCGCGTGGGCTTGCCGCGCGAGGAGCGGGCTCAAGGTGTCCGCCAGAGCGAGTCGGAATTCCGAATCACTCGTCGTCCGTCCGCTCCTCAGGTTGAAGCCGACCACGAGCTGCGTGAGTCCCGGGTTGTTGACGATGGTCGCGTCGAAGAGTAACGACCTGTTCGTCCCACCGACGTTGTAGATGGTCCCGGGATCGTCGACGCTGAGGCCCCATCCGATGAAGTCCAGATTGCCACTCAGGAGCGCCAGCGCTGCGGCCGAGGTGTCCGCATATACGGAGAACGTGACCGTGTCCAAGTACGGGGGCCAGAAGTGGGCCGCATTCGCGGCGAGGGTCCACGACGTTGACGTCGAGGTGACGAGTTCCCACGGTCCGCCCCCGACCGGATTGCTCACGGTACCCGACTTGACGATCGGGAGGAGAAGCCCTTGGCCGAACACGAGCCCGCCGGCGGATGCCGAGGACAGCGTGACCGTACTTCCCGACCCCGAAACAACCAGGTCGGACGGCGCTTTACCTACCGATTTGTATTGGTTGTAGGAATAGATCACATCCGCAGCCGTCTCCGCCGAGCCGTCGTGGAACGCCAGGTCGGATCGCAAGGTGACGGTCAGGGTCGAGCCGGACACGCTCCACGACGCCGCGGCCCATGGAGCCGGAAGCAGGGTGAACGGGTCGATCCGCGCGAGGCTGTCGTAGACGAGCGGGATCACCTTCCAGCTGTCTGCATCGGTGGCGGTGAACGGGTTCAGGTTCAGCGCGTTGCGCACCGACACTCGAAGGTTCCCGCCGTATAGACCGGACAGGTCTCCGTGGGTGGCCGCCGCCGGACGCGCTGTCGACAGGAGCAAGAGCAGCACGAGCCCGAGGAGGGCCGCGACGAGAATCTTGCGCATCACAGCTCACCTCCTGGGGGTGGCAGCTCTTCCTCTTCCGCTGCCGACACTTTCGACATCTCCTCCAGCTTCGGCTCGCCCCCGCCACCCCCGCCACGTCCTCGGCGGGCTTGGCCAATCGCAAGCCCAGCGAGGAGGGCGATGACGGTCAGCACGGGCAAGAGAACGAGGCCCACGGATGCCGTCGTCACGCCTTGCGGCACATAGGAGACGGCGGTCGACGCGGTCGCGCGGTTACCTGCAGCGTCGGTCGCCTCCACGAAGATCACATTCGAACCGAAGCTCAATGCGACGCTCGCCGAATACCGGCCGTTCGTCACGGTGACCGGCTGTCCGTTCACGGTCACGAAGGTGATCGTACTCTCGACGGTCCCGCTGACCGTGACTGTTGCCGAACTGACTTCCGTCGGCAAGGCGTCGATCGTCACGGCCGGCGGCGTCGAGTCGCGCGTTACCGTCAGGCTGCCCGACCCCTGGTTTCCCGCCGCGTCGACGGCCACGAGGTTAATCGTGTTCGCGCCCTCCACGAGCGCGACGGGCATCTCGAACGACCCGTCCGCGCGGACGGTCGCGGGGATTCCCGCCACGGTCAGGGAAGCGGCCTCACTCACGACGCCCGAG
>Ga0209690_1001457_pt1 | contig 13285 bp, 11 predicted proteins | sample GraSoiAngelo_150_FD_186164 | JGI IMG/M metagenome (GOLD analysis project Ga0209690, IMG submission 186164) | Grasslands soil microbial communities from the Angelo Coastal Reserve, California, USA - 14_1009_09_40cm (SPAdes) (version 2) | ecosystem: Environmental > Terrestrial > Soil > Grasslands ...
GCGACGATGTTGATCACGTCGTTGCTGTGGACCGGTCCGTAGATCTGGTCGTTGTTCGCGAAATAGATGAGCCCTTCGGTGTTCGTGAAGTAGGCGTACTTGGCGAAGCTCTCCTGGTCGATCTCACCCCGACGGACCACTGTGTTGCCGAAGATGTCTTTGGCCACCGTCACGACGCTCGCGAACACGCCGTACTGGCCCGACGTGATTCCGGTAGGCCCGATGTACGTGGTCCGGGTGACGTTGGGGATCGGGTTGCCGAGCGCGTCGTACACCACTGCCCTCGTTTCGAACGCCTTATAACCGGTGTCGGGCATCAAGGTTCTGGTGCCGTTCACGGCGGACCGCGCCTCTTCGATCCCGGCGTCGGCGACGCTCGTGAGCAGCGTCTCGCGCTGCCGGTACCTGGTCACGAGCGCGGTGTTGCCGCCCAGCACGGCTGCCGTGCTCATCAGCGTGAGCACGACGAGCGTGACCAGGAGGACGGTCACGAGGGCGATCCCGCGCTCATTGTGGATATGCATGTGCTCCCCCGATCAGGGAATAGTGACGGCTGCGGACGTCGTCGTCGGGGACGACGACGGCGTGCAGTCGGCAGCCGCGAGCTGGTACTGATACGTCGCGCCGGATGTGACCGCGGCGTCGTCGTAGAGGTACGTCGGGCTCCCGGCCGGGAGGCTCAAGTACGGCGTGCCCCACGTCAGGTCCGTGATCCGCTTGCGCCAGATCACGTACTGCACGACGTCTTTCTCGCCGGCGTACTCGTCGGTGGCGGCATTCCAGGCCAGCCGGACGGCCGGCGTGCCGTCGGTCTGCGTGATGCTGCTGGCCGTGAGCGCGGTCCCGAGGATGGGCGCATCGCCGCACGTCCGCCGCGACGCGATGCCGATGTTCGGCAGCTCCATGAACCGCACCAGGGTGTACCGCCGCTCCGCCGCGCCGGACAGCCCGTTCGTGACCGTGAATGTGACGCGGATGCCCCGGATCGAGTCGATCACGGCCGCGGCGCCGGTGTCGGCCGGCGCGAGATGGATCGGGACGGTGTGCACGAGCGGGAGCCTGGCGGCCGGGAGCGAGTCGATCGATAGCGTGCCCGCCACGCTCGCCAGCCGATAGTAGTCGAAGTACACGGTCGTGGGGGATCCGATGATATTGCGCGACACCATGTCGGGCGGTCCGCCGTTGACCTGCTCGAACAGGATGTAATCGTCCCCGCGGGCCGTGGTCGAATCGGGCGCGACGAAGAAAATCATCGTCTCGGCCGGACTGTTGATTCCCCCGGTCGTGTAGCTCGTGTCTGGATAGCCGACGGTGGTGAGCGGGAGCGTGATGCGCTGTGCCTTCGTCAGGGCGGTTACGGCGCCCGCGGGAACGTCCGGGTCGTAGTAGATGGCGAATGGATCGTTCGGCACGTTCGTCGCGTAGTCGGCGTTGAAGGCGACCACGTTCCGCCCGGCGTAAATGATGGCGGGCTGAGCGCCCGGCAGGTTGGCGCCCGCGGCGCGCAGCCGCTGCTCGATGGTGCTGAGCGCGAATTGCAGGTTCTGCACCGCGTTCATGCGATCGCTTCCCAGCGACATCGCCCGACCTTGGGAGCGCAGGAAACCGAGCGTCCCGGCCATCACGGCACTGAACACGACGAGGGCCACGAGCAGCTCGACGAGCGTGAAGCCCGCCGCAGGGCGCGGAGCGGCTCGCATCATGGGGCCGCCACCGTCACCGTGCGGGAGACCGGGGCGAGCAGCCCGGGGCCGCTCACCGTCACGGTGATCTTCTTGTAGTCGTTCGGCTGCCCCACGCCGCCGTAGCGCAGCACGTCGGTGTGGCGGCTGAACCCCGGCAGGGCCGGGAATCCGATCTCGGTCGCCACGTACATCTTTTCCAGGGTTGCATAGTTGGGATCGGCCTGGATTCGCGCGATCCGGCTTTGAGCGAGCTCGATGGCGGCGTCCTGGCGGCCGCTCGTCGCCGCCGTATGGACCATGCCCGTGGTCAACTGCGCGGTGCCCAGCAGCACCACGGAGAGAATCACCACCGCCACCATCACCTCGATGAGCGTGAAGCCGCGTTGGGTCTGCATCAGAAGCCCCGTTTCCAGGCCGGGGGCGCGGCCCGGTACCACGACACGCGCGCCGTGGCCCGGTCGGTTTCGATCACGCGGGAGTCCCCGGCGTGTCCCGGCCCGGCGGCGGCGCGCGCCGTGGTGAGGTACACGGCGCCCGCCTCGCTGGCGCTGCCGTCGCGGTGGAACGTCACGGCCGGCAGGGTGCCGAAGGTCTTCGTAAAGGAGATGGGTCCCGCCCAGGTGCCGAGCGGCGGTGCGCCGCCCTGTCCGTACACGATGTGCTCGCCCAACGGCACCACGCGGAGATGCTCGCCGGGGTCCGCCTGGCCGTTGTTGTTCGCGTCGTCGAGGATGCGCATCGCTTCGGCGGGGACGTCGAATGCCACGATGATGTTGTGCTGGCGGGTGACCGCGAGGCGTTGCGCGACGAGCAGCGTCGTGCCCGCACTTTGCATCGCCGAGTCCACGGTGAACTTCTGGAGATCGATCTTCGGCGCCACCAGCGTGAGCAGGAAGCCGAAGATCACAATGACCAACAGCATCTCGAGCAGCGTGAAACCGCGAGACCCGGCGTGACGCACCATGCCCGCATCCCTCCGTGCACGTGAGCGGGCAAACCCGGTGGTCGGCTCCTGAAAACGCGTGGGAGCCACTCCGGCAGCTGGGCTGTCTCGGCTTCTCACGCCCGAGACCCCTTGGCTTTGCGCCCCGCCGTCACCGACGGTTTGCCCTTGTCAGAGAGTCCGCACGTACAGTGTCCCCGCCTGCCGCGGGCGGGCGGTGACGCTGAGCACGAGTCCCGCGCCCACACGTCTCGGCCACGTCGCATTTTACAATGAGGGCCACGTTTCTGGTGTGAACTGCACGCGATGCGGATCGATTCCCTCGCCGCCGAGCAAGTCGTAGCGAACCCGTACCCGGTCTCGCAGCGAATTCCGTAGCTGGCGTGGCCGCAACATCTTGACCCCCTCCGCCACCCTGGCATTATTGGCCCACCTTTGAGCGGACCACCTCCGGAAGGCGGACATGAGCGATGGCGTCGATGTCGTCAAGGCGCTCCGCGACGTTCGCGTGCTTGTGGCACCGCTCACCCGGCGGCGCGACGTCACCTTGGCGTTCGACGGCTGCGACGCCCTGCCACACGCCAGTGTGGACGAGCAGAAGCTGAGACGGCTGTTGTACAAGCTGTTCACCGTCGCTATCCGGAACACGCCTGTGAACGGAACCGTGCGGGTCGCGGGCGAGGTGCTCGGCGGGGGCGGCTCGTCCCGCGGGCGCCCGCTGCTCCAGCTGACAATCACCGAGCCGGGGCCCACTGCAACCCTCGGCGATTTGGAGTATTTGGTGCGTTCGTTCAACCCAGTGGAGATCCTCGGGGCGGAGCATGGGAGCGGAGGGGACACACTGACGGCGGTGAGCGGGCTGGGCGAGGCCGAGCCGGCGATAGTGTCGCTGCGTCTCGGGTCCGAGCAGGTGCGCACCCTCTTGCTTACGCTCCCCGTAGTAGAGAATAATGATACGGGGTGATGCAGCGCACGGCAGGTCCGGTCAGGTAGGGTACCATTCGGATGCACTCCCCGGCGGTTTGGATTGACCGGAGCCCGTCGTTCGACTGAGCGAGGTCGCGGTTATGCCCGGCATGCAGTGGGCTCGACTGCAGGCGAACTTGAATATCCGGCTGCGCCGGGGCGCCTGGTATCGGATCAGGCAGGCCGGCCCGTTGCAGGTCGTGCTCGAGGTGCGCGGACAAACGGTGCAGGTCCCCGCCGCCTTTCTCCAGATCATCGAAACCCCACCACGCCGCTGGACCGTCGTGGCGCGCCCGGACGATGCCGTGCGGCTACCGTCGAGCTGGGGCGACCGCTACGCCGTGTGTCCCAGTTGCCGCGAGCGCCAGCCAATTGACGGACGCCCCGGCGCGATGCGGTGCAACCGCTGCCGCGAAAGTTTCGATATCGACTGGCGCGAGTCCTACGACTTGGGGCTGTAGCAAACCTCCTCCCTGGTCATCCGTCACACCTCCTGAGGTTGGTCGTCGCAACTAGACCCTGACACCGCTCGGACGCATCGCGGACCGCGCCGGTGCAACCATTCGGGGGGTTCCGACGTCTTACACAGGCAGAAGGCGTAGCGGGGACGCATCGGAGCGAGGCAGGCGTTCCGCACTCACCGTGCAAGCGGCCGTCGGGAGGTTCGACCATGAAGGCATACGCGCTGTTGCTGGGCATGATGCTCACCCTCGGCTCGGGGTACGCCGCCCAAGTCGCCGTCTCTTCGGTCGGGACGGCACGGGACGCAGAGGTGAGGCCGACACCGGCGCCCCGTAGCCACGGGCCCGACACGGTATGGTACGGCGGCGTGCTCGACCCGATCACCGTGGAGGCACGGGGCGACGCTCCGGCGAGCACCGCGACCGCGCGGCGGCTGCTGCTCGACCGCCCGGCCGTGCGCTGTTTGCGGGCCAGCCGCGTCTAACCACCGCACTGGTACGATCTCACCCGGGGGGCCGGCGCTCCCCGGGGTTCTTTTGCCTCCCCCCCCGACCCTCGAGCTCCGACCCCCGAAACCCTACCTCGCAAATTCCCGTACCACGTGCCAGTATGGTGGCGGGCCCTGCCCGGGGAGGGTATCTCGCATGAACTCGTTCTGGCAGACGTGGCGCAAGGAAATCATCCGCGGGCTGGTGCTGTTTTGCGGCGTGATCGCCATCGGCTTGTGCATCCGCTACGTGGTCGTGCGGGCGCGCCAGGGCGTCATGGATAACCTTCCGGTTGCCCTGCGCGGTTTGAGAGGCCTGAGGGATCTGAAGAACCTGCCGAACAACTTTGACTTCGACCCGGACGCCTACGGGGGACCCCGCGACACCGCGGACACGTGGACGTATCAAGCGAAGGTCGTTCCCCAACACTGGGTGTGGATCCGGAACACCGTCGGCTCGGTGAGGGTCGAAGCGGCGAAGGGCGATTCACTCGAGGTCGTCGCAGTGAAGACGCACCGCCGCTCCGACCCCGGCAGCGTGCACATCGAGACCGTCAAGGTCGCCGACGGCATCGCGATTTGCGCCGTCTGGGCCCACGGGGGCGGCCGCTGCGTCCCCGGGGAGGACTACAAGCCGTCGTCGCCGCACCGCAGCGATGTCGCCGTCGATTTCACCGTTCGCCTCCCCAGGCGCGTGCGCCTGGGGGCGAGCACGGTGAACGGCGCGGTGCACGTCGCGAACGCAACGGCGCCACTGGTGCTCGCAAGCGTCAACGGCGAGGTCGACGCCGAAACATCGGCCGGGCCCGTACGCGCCACATCGGTGAACGGCAGCGTGCGCGCGCGCATGCGTGCCTTCGGTGACACGGGTGAGGTGGCCCTGTTCACCGTGAACGGCGCGGCCACGGTCGAGCTTCCCGGGCAGCTGGACGCGGACGTGGAAGCGAGCACGGTGAACGGGGCGATCGAGACCGACTATCCGCTCGTCGTGACCGGGAAGCTCGGGAAGCATCTGCAGGGCAAACTCGGCGCCGGCGGGCGAAAAGTGCGCATCACCACCGTGAACGGCAGCATCAACCTGCGGAAGGCGACGCATCCGAGCTGAGGTAGCGGCCGATTTCCTCGGTGAAGGTGCGGACGTTGATCGGTTTGGTGATGTAGCCGTCGAATCCCGCACCGAGCGCCCGCTCGCGGTCGCCCGGCATGGCATGCGCGGTGAGGGCGACCACCTTCCAAGGGTGGTCGCCCTCGATTTTTTTCACGTCGGCCGGGGAGCTGGATGTCGAGCAGCACGAGCGCAGGGGCGGGGCGCTCCGCCAGCAGCGTCGCAACGAGCTGCTCTCCCGTATGCAAACCGACCACACGGTGCCCCTTCAGCGTCAGCAGCGCCGAGATCAGCTTCAGATTGTCGGGCTGGTCCTCCACCACGACGATGGTCGCCATCAGACTCCTCCGGGATCGGCCCGGGGCAGAGTGAACCAGAACGTACTACCCTTGCCGAGCGCGCTCTCCACACCGATGGCGCCGCCGTGCAGCTCGACGAGCCGCTTCGAGAGCGCGAGCCCGAGCCCCGTCCCTTCGTAGCGACGGCTCGGCGCCGCGTCGAGCTGTACGAATTCCTGAAACAGCTTCGCCTGGTCCTCGGGCGCGATACCGATCCCGGTGTCGCTCACGGCCACGCGAACCTGGCGCCCGCCACCTTCGAGGCGCGCGGCCAGTGTCACCTGGCCACCTTCGGGCGTGAACTTGATCGCGTTCGAGAGCAGGTTGAGGAGGATCTGGAGCACGCGCCCGCGGTCCGCCGTGACGGTCACGGCGTCGGGCGCCGGCTCGAGGGCGAGTCGGTGGCGCCGCGCCTCGAGCTGCGCGTGCACGCTGTCCGCCGCCTCGCGCAACAGCGCGTCGAGCGGCACCGGCTCGAGCCGGAGATCCATGCGGCCGGCGGCGATCTTCGACAGATCGAGCAGCTCGTTGATGAGCTGCAGCAGGTGCCGGCCGTTGCGCGAGATGGTTTCGAGGTAGTCGCGCTGCGTACCGCTCAGCGGGGCGCCCTCGACCTCACCGGTCAAGAGCAGCTCGCTGAATCCGATCACGCTGTTCAACGGGGTGCGCAGCTCGTGCGACACGTTGGCGAGGAACTGGTCCTTGAGCTTGCCCGCCTGATCCAGCTCCGCGTTGAGCCGGGAGAGCTCGCGATGCTGCTCCTCGAGCACCGCGTTCTGTGACTCGAGGCGCTGCGCCGCGTGCCGCACTTCGACCGCCAGCCGCCGCGTATGCTGGTGCGCCGATTCGCGCTCGCACGCGATCGCCAGGTTGGGCGCGGCGTGTTCGAGCACCGTACGCGCGTGCGCGTCGAGCTCGCCCGCGAGCAGCACGACGAGCAGCCCGACCAGGCGGTCGCGGGAGCGCAGCGGCACGAGGGCGACCCCGGTCCCGTCGTGCGCGGCGCTGGCGGCGGCCAGGCGGAGCTGGGTGCGCACCGGCTCGGCGGCGGCGCCGGTGTAGTGAGCCACCTGCGCGGTGTCGCCGACGAGCTGCCGCACGACGTCGCGCGACAGCGTGTGCGCCGTCGTGCGTCGCACGGCGGTCGCGGCCCATTCGTTGGTGTCGTAGCTCGGCTGGTACAGCGCGAGTGCCGCCGCCCCGGTGGCCGCCGCGAGCACTTCCAGGGTCGGGCCGAACCCTCCCCCGCCACCCCCGGCGGCCCCGCCTCCCCCGGCAGCACCACCGCCGGCGCTGCCCGGCGGCGCGTTCAGGGCGGTGAGCAGGCGCGCGATATGCTCCTGCATCTGCTCGCGCCAGGCGAGCGAGGCCGCCATCTGGTTCACACTGCGCGCGATCATCCCGAACTCTTCGGGCTGACTCTCGTCCAGCCGCGCCGCGGAGCTGCGCGTCGCCACGCGCTCCAGCGCCGCCACGATTCGCGCGAACGGCGCCGCGAGGCGGCGGCGGTTGTACGACAGCCCGACCGCGAGGGCGAAGAGCACGATCGCCATGATCAACGTCGTCTGCACCGCTGATTGGATGGCGTTGTCACCGACGTCGGCCGCGACCTCGCGCAACTGCTGGAGCTGCGTTTCGAGGCCGAGCGACGGATGCAGCCGCTCGAGCTGTTCCAGGCGATGGGTCAGCTCGACCATGTCGGCCTGGGTGCGGCGTGCGCTCTGCCACGTGACGTAGCGGTCGGCGAGCACGGCCACCGCGATCGCGAGAAACGCCGCCGTGAAGACCCGAGTGAGGCTGGGCGCGCGCCGCGGGTGCTCGGGCGGAGCCGAGACTGGCTGACTCATACGAGCTTCTATTAGTAGGGGTTTGGACGCGCGGGACAAGAGCGAGAGGGAGCTGGGCCATCTAGCGGGGGGGTGCACCGCACGGTATGCTAGGCTGCGACTTCGCCAACGTGCGGCGGCCCAGTGGCTGATCTCCTGGAAACACTGCGTGATGCGCTCGTCGAGCATTACGCGGTCGAGCGAGAGCTCGGCCGGGGCGGCATGGCCACGGTCTTCCTCGCCGAGGACCTGAAGCATCACCGGCCCGTCGCGATCAAGCTGCTGCACCAGGAGCTGGCGGCCGCGCTCGGCGCCGACCGCTTCTTGCGCGAGATCGAGATCGCAGCCCGCCTGCAGCACCCGCACATCCTTCCTTTGTACGACTCCGGCCGAGCGGGCGGCTTCCTCTATTATGTCATGCCCTACGTCGAGGGCGAGTCGCTGCGCGACCGCCTACAGCGCGAGAAGCAGCTGTCGCTCGAGGATGCGCTGAAGGTCACGGCCGAGGTGGCGAGCGCGCTCGCGTACGCGCACAGCCATGGCGTGGTGCACCGCGATATCAAGCCGGAGAACATCATGCTGTCGGGCGGCAGCGCGGTCGTCGCCGACTTCGGCATCGCGCGCGCGATCAGCGCTGCGGGCGAAGGACAGCACCTCACGCAGACCGGTACCGTCATCGGCACCCCGGCGTACATGAGCCCCGAGCAAGCAACGGGGAGCGACGAGATCGACGGGCGGAGCGACCAGTACAGCCTGGCGTGCGTGACGTACGAGATGCTCGTCGGGGAACCGCCCTTCACCGGTCCGACCCCGCAAGCCGTGATGGCGCGGCACTCGCTCGACGCGGTGTCGCCGCCGTCGATCGTGCGGGCGACGATCCCCGACGCCACCGAGGACGCGATCCTGCGGGCGCTCTCCAAGGTGCCGGCGGACCGGTTTGCCACGGCCGTGCTCTACGCCGAGGCGCTGCAGCAGCCGTCGCTGGCGACGGGACCGACGCGGCGGGTGACGCGTCCCACGCCGACGGCGCGCTGGGCCGGGTTGCCGCGTGGCATGGTGCTGCTGGGTGTTGGCGTCGTGGTAGCGGTCACGGGATGGCGAGTGTTTGGCCGCGGGCCCGCGCGGCCCGGCGGCGTCCCGGCAGGCGGGCTCGATCCGCGCCACATCGCGGTGCTGTACCTCGAGGACTTGAGCCCCAAGAAGGAGCTGGCGTATCTCGCCGACGGGTTGACCGAGGAGTTGATCGCCGCGCTGACTCAGGTGCCGTCGCTCTCCGTGATTTCGAAGAACGGGGTCGCGCCCTACCGCGGTGCGGCAGTCGCGCCGGACAGTGTCGCTCGAGCGTTGAGCGCCGGAACCGTGGTGCAGGGGAGCGTCGAGGACGCTGGGACTCGGTATCGCGTAACGGTCCGGTTGATCGACGGTGCCAGCGGTGTGGACTTCAAGCGTGCGAGCTTCGAGCAATCGGCGGGAGAACTCCTCGTAGTGAGGGACAGCTTTGCCGGGCGTGTGGCGGACTTTCTACGCGAGCGCCTCGGCGAGGAGGTGACGCTCCGTGAGCGCCGGCACGGGACCGCTAATGCGGACGCCTGGGCGCTGTTGGAGCGCGGCGAGAGGACGCGCAAAGATGCTGAAATGCTGCTCCGAGCGGATAGCGTGCCGGCGGCCACGCAGGCATTTCGACGAGCGGATTCGCTCGCTGCGCAGGCGCAGGCCCTGGATCCCGCCTGGCCGGAGCCGCTGGTCCTGCGCGCCGCGCTGGCCTACCGGCAGTCACGGCTCGACATCGATCCGCTGCACGCCGGTCCCTGGATCGACCGGGGGTTGGGTCTTGCCGATCAAGCGTTGAAGCTAGACCCGAAAAACCCGCCCGCGCTCGAACTGCGAGGGACGCTGCGATATTGGCGATACCTGCTGCACCTCGTACCGACGCCGGCGGCCGCGGCGGAGACGCTCAGGCAAGCCGAGGCGGACCTGCGGGCGGCGGTCACGCTCGCCCCGAGCCAGGCGAGCGCCTGGAGCATCCTGAGCCACCTCAATGATCAGAAACCCGACTACGTGGAAGCGAAGATCGACGCGCAGCGCGCCTACGAGGCTGACGCCTATCTGAGCGTAGCCGACCAAATTCTCTGGCGTCTCTACGCGACATCGTACGATCTGGAGCAAACAGCCGACGCGATCCACTGGTGCGCGGAGGGCGGGCGGCGCTTTCCGGAGAAGCCCCAATTCTTGGACTGCCAGCTCTGGCTGATGACTGCGACGGCGGTAGAGCCCGATGGGGCGAAGGCCTGGCAGCTGGTCGACTCGATGGGCAAGCTGACGCCGGCGCGGCAATGGCGCCTGGAGCGACTGCGCGCGCAAATCGCCGTCGCAGCCGTGCTCGCGCGCGCCGGGCTCGCCGACAGTGCCCGGCGTGTGCTCGCGCGATCGCAGGCCGGCGCCGAACTCGATCCGGAGCGGGAACTCTTGTCCTTCGAGGCATTCGCGCGGACGCTGCTCGGCGATCGCGAAGGAGCCCTGCGCCTGCTCACGGAACAGATCGCCGCCAACCCTCAGCACCGAGTCGGGCTGGCGCGCTTTTCCCATTGGTGGTGGCGGGACTTGCGCGATGACCCGCGGTTCAAGGCGCTGATCGGAACGCCGCGCTAGGCATGGCTCTCTGGTTCAAAGCCGTTACCGTACGTCCACCTTTTTGCGGAAGGACTCCTATGAAGCGCACTGCACTGCCGGTTCTCGCGACCATCGCGTTGATCGCGTGTACCGACACGAGCCCCACGCGTCCCGCGCGCCCAAAGCTCAGCGCCGAAACCTCGGACGGCGCGCACGGCGGCAACACACACTTTTTCTTCCTGCCGCCGCTCGTGGCCCAGCCGAGCTTCTCGGGAGTATCCAATCCATTCCTCGCACCCGACGTGCAGATCTGTCCGCTGCTTCCTCCGATCAACACGATCTGCGATCCCACCGCCCCGACGATCACGCTGACGGCAGCGATGCCGAAGGGCAACGGCGAGGAATATCATGTGGACTGGAATAGCGATCGCAGCACCGTGGGAAAGACGTACCGGATCACGGTGCAGGTGAAGCAGGATGAACTGGGGCTGGAGCATCGGCTGGGATATACAGACGCGCAACCCAATGGCCGTACCCTCTCGATCAGGTTCCGGATCGAGCGCGGGGCCCTGTGCGAGGCTGGGTTTGGGTGCGCGCGGTTCACCGTCACGCAGGCCGGTGGAACGTTCGTCACGACGGATCTCGACGCGGGCGCAATGTTTCCTGCGGGCGCGCTCCCGCCTGGCGTGAACTCGGTACAGCTGACGATCGAGCGGATTCCCCACACGGCGTTCGCCCCGACAACAGGGCCGCTGCCAACAGCACTGCATCAGTTCCCATTCTTTTTCGATTTCAGCTCGGACCCGAATGTGATGTTCGTCAAGCCAGTCCTGCTCGGGGTGTGCGAACTCGAGAACCCCGAGGATCCGTATTTTCCGAACGCGCCGCACGACCAGCTGGTCCTAGGACATCCGACGCACGTGGGTCCGGGCACCGTCGAGTTCCTGCCACGTGAAGAGGCTCCGTTCATCGTCGAGGGCTGTCCTGGAACGGGAACGGGGGGCATCGGCGGCATCAAGGGCGCCCGTCCCTGGATTGCGCGTGGCGGGCTGCCTTGGTTGCTCGAGCGGCTGTTCCTGCCGCAGCAGCTGCATGCAGCCTCGCTCGTAGGGCACGGGGGACTGGGCGGCAGTCTGCTGGGTCCCTTGTCGAGCCCCGTCAACGCCGTGCTGGTCGAGATGAGGAACAACTCGGCGGGGTCCCAGAACGCTCTGGCCGGGAGCAGCTGCAATGCGGAAACCTTCTGCAAGCCACCGTCTGTGATCATCCGAGACTTCGGCGGCGTTGCAGCAGCGGGTGTGCCAGTCACCTTCAGGGTGACCGCGGGCGGCGGCACGATCAGCGGTGGGGGCAGGAGCGGCACGTCGATTACCGTGAACACGGACGAAGGTGGCATCGCGTCACTCGACTCCTGGACGCTGGGGACCACGCCCGGCGTCAATACGGTGAGCGCAACGGCCGGCGTTTCTGGTAGTCCTGTGACGTTCTTTGTGACCACAACGAGCGGAGGGGAATTGTAGTCGGCGGCGCGGAAACGCTACCGAACGTGACGGGCATGGGGCGACCCTTGACGGGTCGCCCTTCTCGTTTGTGGATCGCTGCCTCTAGCCCCGCTCGTTGACCGGGCCGAGGTCCAAGTCCCGCCGTTCGATCGCGTCGCCCGACCCCGAGCGCCGCGCCGCCAGCGGCGGCGGCTCGTTCCAGCCCGCCAGCCGCAGCACCTCGACCGTGCGGCGGTTGACTTGGTCGGCCTCCGGCCCTTCGCCTGCGATCCCCGACGCGAGGTCGAGCCAGGACAGCGCCTCCTCGAACGCGTACCGCGCGGTCGCCGCCTCGCACGCGCGCAGCGCATACTGGTAGGCCAACGCCTGCTCGCCGCTCCGTTCGGCGTGACGCGCGATGTCCCCGGCAAGCTCGCCCGGCCCGCTGGGCGCCGTGATCGTGACGAGCGACAAGGCCATCGCGCGGTGCAGCTCGCGGCGCCGCGCCGGTGTGAGTAGGTCGCGCACTACCTCCGCGATCACGGGATGCGCGCAGCGATACACCCCCTGCTCCTCCAGCAGCAGCCGGCGCTCGACCAGCGCATCCGCGAGCGCCGCGGCACGCAGCCGGGACATCCCGTGCACGTGCGACAACAGGTCGGTTCCCGCGCCGCGCCCTGACACCGCTACCGTGGCAAGGAGATCGCGCAGCTCGTAGGGCAGTCGTGCGACCCGCGCGGCGATCGCGTCGCGCACGGTCTCGGCCATCGGCAGCTGCCGGTAGCCGGCCGCGCTCGCGGCCGGCGCGACGACCCAGGCCCCCGTGGTCGCCTCGATCGTGAGCATACCCTGGACGAACAGCGTCTTCAGCATTTCGATGACGTGGAACGGATTGCCGTCAGTCACCTCATGCACCCGGCGGGCGAACCGCAGTCCCCCGGTCGGCGACTCGATCCGCGCCAGCTCGCGGATCAACCGCCATACGTCGTCCTCGGTGAGCGCCGCTACCGGCACGACGATGGTCGTGGGCCGGGTGCGGAGCGCCCGGCGCAGCCGCGCCGCCGGCGCGTCCCGCTCCAACTCACCCAGGGTGAGTGTGGCGACGCAGCAGACCGCCGACTCCTGAAACCGCTGCGTGAGGAAGTGGAGCAGCGCGCACGTCTCGCCGTCGCACCAGTGCAGGTCGTCGATGAACAGCACGCTGGGCCGCTCGGCGGCGACGGCGAGCACTACCTGTGCTACCGCCTCGAACAGGCGCGCCCGTCCGCTCACGTCGGCCGGCGCGGCGGGCGCGGCGAGGGTGGGGAAGCGCTGCCGCAGCTCGGGGACGAGGCGCGACGCTTCGGTAAGCCACTCGGGCGCGGCCCCACCGAGCCCGGGGG
>Ga0209690_1001464_pt1 | contig 13271 bp, 7 predicted proteins | sample GraSoiAngelo_150_FD_186164 | JGI IMG/M metagenome (GOLD analysis project Ga0209690, IMG submission 186164) | Grasslands soil microbial communities from the Angelo Coastal Reserve, California, USA - 14_1009_09_40cm (SPAdes) (version 2) | ecosystem: Environmental > Terrestrial > Soil > Grasslands ...
ACCGTCGGGCAACTCGCGCATCCCGATCGACTCCCGCGTCTTCGGGACGTAGGTCCCCACCACGTAGTCGTACAGCTTCCGGTACGCCGGCGCCACGCGCTGCGTGTATGCGTCGCGCCCCGCCCGCGTGAGCCGCTCGCGCTCGCTCGCCGGGATCGTCTGGGGGAACTGCGCGAACGGCCGGAGCAGCGGGCTCGCCATCGGGTCGTCGGGCGTGAGCCCGCGGATCTGGTCGGGCACGTCGCGCAGCGTCACCCGTGGCGGCGTGATTCCGGCCTCCAGCCCTGTTCCGAGCCGCGCGATGGTCTGATCGACGAGTGCGGGGACGCCGTTCAAGCGCGCCACGATGTTCTCGTAGTCCTGGACGCTCGTGGTGGGCATCTGCGCCAGCAGCTGGCCCACGTCTTGCTGCACGCCGCCGAGCTGCGTGATCGCGAGGTACTCGTCCTTGAAGCGGGTGCCTTCGATCTGCTCCTCGAGCCCGCGCCGGAACAGGTCGTAGTTGAGCCGATCGGTGGGGGACAGGCGATCACGTCGGATCGTCTTGACGACGGCGAGCGGGTCCTCGAGCTCCCGTTTGCGCCGCTCGATCGCCTGCAGCGAGTTGTCCGTCCAGCGGGCGTTCTGACCCGGGTAGCCGACGTACGTGGCGAACTCGGGAAACTCGGTCATCACGTATTCCCAGTTCAGCCGGAACAGCGCGCCCAGGCGCGCGCTGTCGCTCAGATTCCGCGGATTCCCGGCCAGCTCCGCGTAGCGCGCGTGAAACATGAGGCCGGGGCCGGAGGGTGGTTGCTGGGCGGACGCGAGCGCCGCCGCGAATAACAGACACGTGATGGCCATCAGACCGAGACGGAGCATGGTAGGACTCTCCGAAGCAGATCCTTCGCGCCTTCGGCGCTCAGGATGACAGGCTCGCTCGCTCCGCGAAGAAAGAGACATTTTCTTAAGGCGCCCCGCGGCTTGTCATCCTGAGCGAGCGCGCGGTACGCGCGCGAAGCGAAGGATCTGTTAGTGTGCCGCTATTGCGCCGTCTCCGGCGAAGGCCGCCGCAGCTCGGCGGCCCGAGCCACGATCCTCGGCACGTTGGCCGCGCGGAGCGCCGCGTTCACGGCCTGCAGGTCGCGACCCAGGACCGCGCGCAACGCGAGCAGCTGACGCTGGAGCTCCGCGGCGAACATGCGGTACACGTCATAGGCCTGCGCGGGCGGTCGGGCATCGACGCTCGCCACCATCCCGCTCAGCCCGCTGATCCGCTCCACCAACTTCGGGGGAAAGTTCAACGGGTCCTGGAACGACCGGTTGCGCACTTGGTAGAGCTCGCCTTCGATCGCGGCGAGCCGGTCGGCCAGCGTCCGGGTGCTCGAAGCCAGGCGTGTGGTGTCGGACGCCGCCTGGAGCCGGTCCTCGAGCTGGGCCTGCACGTTGCGGATCGTGATCACGGCGGTCACGCCCGCGTTGACGGTGTCGCGCAGCCGCTTCAGGAACGTGAACTGCTCGCGCAGCTCCGCCGGCGTCACCTTGGAGCGCGGATCGACCTTGAGCGCGAACCGCTGTGTGTACGTGCGGCCGCCCACACGCAGCCGCGTCTGATACACGCCCGGCAACGCCACGGGACCGTCGGTCCCGACACCGACCATTCCCCAGAACGCGACGGCGTCAGGGTACTTCATGTTCCAGACGAACATGTTCAGGCCCTGCTTGTTCGGCACTCGGGGCGCGGCCGGCGGGCGCCGGGGCCACGGCTTGTCGGCGTCCTTGAGCGTGTCGGAGACGATGCTGTCGATCTTCACGCTGTCCGTCACGCCCGCCTGCTTGAGACTGTCCGTCCGGACGCGCTTCACGCTGTCGGCGCGCACGCTGTCCGCCGCGGTGAGCGAGTCCGGCCGGCTCGTGAAGCTGCGGATTACGCGACCCCCCGCGTCCAGGATGTCGAGTGTGACGCGCTGGTCTTTGTCCTTCAGCCAGTAATAGATCATCGCCCCGTTGGGCGGGTTTTTCCCCACCGGGTGCGCCTCGTTCGGCGGGAAGGAGAAGCCGCCCGACCAATCGACGCGGTAGGCGTCGCGGGGCTTGAACAGGTGCGCGGCTTCGCGCGGCGTGGCCCGCACGAGCTCCCGCAGCGGCGAGATGTCGTCCAGGATCCAGAACGAGCGCCCGTGGGTCGCCACCACGAGGTCGCCCTCCTTGATCACGAGGTCGTGCACCGGGACGATCGGGAGGTTGCGGCGCAGCGACTCCCAGTGGGCGCCGTCGTCGAACGACACCCACACCCCCCGCTCCGTGCCCGCGAACAGGAGGCCGCGCCGCACCGGGTCTTCCCGCACGACGCGCACGAACTCGGTCGCGGGGATCCCGTTCACCAGCTTGGTCCATGTCTTGCCGTAGTCGGTGGTCCGGTAGATGTAGGGCGCGCGGTCCTCGAGCTGGTAGCGGTTCGCCGCCAGGTAGGCCGTGCCCGGGGCGAACCGCGACGCTTCGATGCTCGAGATGCGGGTGAACGGCGCGACGTCGAGCGGCGTCACATTCGTCCACGTTTTCCCGCCGTCTCGCGTCACGTGGATGAGCCCGTCGTCCGAGCCCGTCCAGATCAGGCCCTTCACGCGCGGTGACTCGGCCAGCGCGAAAATCGTGGCGTAGTATTCGGCCGTCGTCTGGTCGAGGGTGATCGGCCCGCCCGAGACGCCGAGGGTGGTGGGATCGTGCCGCGTGAGATCGGGCGAGATCGGCGTCCAGCTCTGCCCCTCGTTCACCGAGCGGAAGAGCATGTTCGCGCCGGAGTAGAGCACGTGCGGGTCGTGCGGGGAGATCAGGAGCGGCGCCGTCCACTGGAAGCGGTACTTCCCTTCCCCCGCCGGGTGCCCGTCCGGACTGTCGGGCCAAGGGTTGATGATCCGAAAGAAGCCGGTCTTGTGGTCGACGCGCGCCAGGAATCCGGAGTTGTCCCCGCCGTACGTGATGTCGGGGTCGTCGGGCCGCGCCTGTACGTGGCCCGCTTCCCCCGCCACATCGTACCACTGACTCCGGTCGATCCCGACCAGCCAGCGACTGGGGCCGCACACGCCGCTGTTGTCCTGCTGCGCACCGCACACGCGGTAGGGGAAGTGATTCGTCGTCGTGACGTGGTAGAATTGCGCCGTGGCGTAGTCCTGATCGCTCCACGTCTTGCCGCCGTTGAACGACACGTTCGCACCGCCGTCGTTCCCTTCGATCATACGCTGCGGATCGTTGGAGGCGATCCACATGTCGTGGTTGTCGCCGTGCGGATCGGGCAGCACTTTGAAGGTCACGCCGCCGTCGATCGACTTGTAGGCCAGCACATTCAGCGCGTACACGGTGTTCGTGTCCTTGGGATCGGCGAAGACGCGCGAATAGTACCAGGGCCGCTGGCGCAGCTTGCGCTCGGCGTTGACGTAGCGCCACGTCGCCCCGCCGTCTTCCGAGCGGTACACGCCGCCCTGGTCGGCCTCGATCAACGCCCAGACGCGTGACGGCTTGGCCGGCGACACCGCGAGGCCGATGTTGCCCAGCAGTCCCGCCGGTAGGCCGGGGTTGTGTGTGATCTCGCTCCAGTGCTCACCGCCGTCCGTGGACTTGAACAACCCGCCGCCCTGCCCGCCGGAGACGAGTTTCCAGGGGTAGCGCTGCGCCTGCCAGAACGCGGCGTACAGCACGTCGGGATTGGATGGATCCACCACGACGTCCGAGACCCCGGTCGAGTCGTTTCGGAACAGCACCTTGTTCCACGTCTTGCCGCCGTCGGTCGTCTTGTAGACCCCGCGCTCGGTGTTCGGTCCGTAGGCGTGACCCTGCGCGCCCACCCACACGATGTCGGGATTGGTCGGGTGCACGCGCACCCGCGAGATCTGCTGCGTCTCGGCGAGCCCGAGAGAGGTCCACGTCCTGCCGCCGTCGGTGGTCTTCCAGACTCCGTCGCCGGCGGAGACGTTGCCGCGAATCGGGTACTCGCCGGTGCCGACGTACACGACATCCGGGTTCGACTCGGAGACGCCGATCGCGCCGATGGTGCCGCCGAAGTACTTGTCGGTCGCCGCCGCCCATGTGTCGCCGCCGTCCGTCGTCTTGAAAACGCCGCCGCCCGTCGTGCCCATCCAGTATTCAGCGACCCGGGACGCGGAGCCCGCGACGGCAACGCTGCGCCCGCCGCGGTAGATCCCGATCTCCCGCCACTTGAGGGCGGCGAACACGGTGGAGTCGAAGCCTTGAGCGGGAGCGGAGCGAACCGGGAAGATGAGCAACGTGACGGCGACGAGGGTCAACGAGCGGACGGACACAGGGTTCGGCCTCCGGAAGGGTGTGGAACAGAGTCACCCACGTAAGCACGGAAAGGCCGAACCCCGCAAGGGCGCTGCGTCGACGCCCGCGTTGCGTTTCGTAACCTCAGTCTTTCGGCATCGGCAAGGCGGGCATCTCCAGCGGCTTCTCGGTGATCGATGACTTCGCGTCCGCGCCGCGTCCGGTGAGCGCGAGGTCGCCTTGCTTGCCGTGCGTCTTCACGAGTCCGAACGGCACCTCCCGCGACGCCCACACCTCGCCGCCATCCTCCGTCGTCACGTGCAGCGCCCGGAACGTGCCGGCGGGCACGGTGACCGACTCCCACCCCACCACGTGCGCGCCGGCGCACCGGGAGGCCCAGTCGAAGGCGGACGTGTTTTGCCCGCCCTTCGGGCCCATCATCCCGGCCATCTCCCCGGAGATCCTCATGGCCGGCTGCGAGCCCCCCTTGATGATGAGCGCGCGCGGCGCCTCCAGTCCGGATGCGAGGCTGGCGGTGAGGATCTGCACGACGCCGTTCTTGCTGGGATCCTTTCCTGCAAACTTCACCTCGAACCAGTACAGGGTCGAGTCTCCAGACCGCTCCGAGCCGACGACCGCCAGGCGGATCTTCCCGCCCGAGCCATCGAACGATGCCCACTGACCGAGCTTCGCGTCGCCGAGGACTTTGCAGACGTCTGCCAGATCGGTCGGGGTCTGAGCGGGGAGCGGGAGAGCGGCGAGGGCGCCGAGCGTGACCGCGGCGATGAGTCCGCCTGGCTTGAGCATGACGAACCTCCAACAAAGGGTGAGGACTTCAAACAAGAGGGTGCTTTCCGTTTCTTTATACCCGGACCCCTTCTGAAACCTAACGTCAAGCACACTGTGACTCACGTCGCCCTCGCCACCTACACGAAGCTGCCGAGTCTGAACGCGGACGATCTGCTGCTCGTCCCGGCATTACGGGAACTCGGCGTCACCGCGGTGCCGGCGGTGTGGGACTCCCCCGACGTATGCTGGGAAGAGTTCCAAGGCGTCGTCGTGCGCTCCTGCTGGGACTACCACCATCGGCGGGAGGAGTTCCTCGCCTGGGTGGCCCGGCTCGAGCGCGCGCGGGTCCCGGTGTGGAATCCGCCGGCGGTCCTCCGCTGGAACAGTCACAAGGGCTACCTGCGCGACCTGGCGGCACGCGGCGTCCCCATCGTGCCGACGCGCTGGCTCGAGCGCGGCACGCCAGTCGGGCTCGCTCGGCTGCTCCGCGATGCGGCGTGGAGCGACGCGGTCGTGAAGCCCGCCGTCTCGGCGAGCGCGCACGGCACCTGGCGCACGTCCTTCGAGACCGCGAGCGCGGATCAACGGCAGCTCGACGAGCTGCTTCGTGCCGGAGACGTGATGGTGCAGCCCTTCATGAGCGAAGTGCGTGACGCAGGCGAGTGGTCTTTCCTGTTTCTCGGCGGGCGGTTCAGTCATGCGGTGCTCAAACGGCCGGGGGCGGGGGCGGGCGATTATCGCGTGCAGTGGGAGTTCGGCGGCACAGCGGACGCCATGGTACCCCCGGGCAACCTGGTCGCGGATGCCCAGGCGGTCATGGCGGCGATGCCGGGCAATCCGTTGTACGCACGCGTGGACGGCGTGGAGCGGGACGGGCGACTCGTATTGATGGAGCTCGAGCTGATCGAGCCGCACCTGTTTCTCGGGTGGGATAACGGGGCGGCGGGGCGGCTTGCAGGAGGGCTCCGCGCGGTGCTAACTCGAACTTGAAGTGGCAGGGTGGACGGTGCGTGGGACGCTATCGGCGCGCGGCAATCTCCTTACGCGGTGCGGCGGTCCGCCTGTGCGGATTGGGCGAGGAGGGCGCTCGCGGCCGCCGGCTCCAGTGGTTTGGCGAAAAGGTAGCCCTGCCCGAGTTCGCACCCGAACGCGATGAGGCGCTCACGCTGCGCGACGGTCTCGACGCCTTCCGCGATCACCTCCAGGCTGAGGGTCCTCGCCAGGTCCACGATTGAGCGCACGATGTCCAGATCGATGCGGCGGCCCCCGATGCGGTGCACGAAGGAGCGGTCCACCTTGATCCCCTGGAGCGGTAAGCGCGGCAGGTAGCTCAGCGATGAGTAGCCGGTACCAAAGTCGTCCATGTGCAGCTCGACGGCCAGTTCCCGCAGCTGAAGGAGCAAGGCGGCCGACGACTCAACGTTCGCCATGAGTACGCTCTCGCTGATCTCGAGGGCCAGGCAGGAGGGCGCGAGTCCAGCGTCCTGGAGGGCCGTCCGCACTTCGTCCACGATGCCGGGGTGCCCGAGCTGTTTGGCGGAAAGGTTCACGCTGACGCGCACGGGAGCGGACGCCGGGAGCGCGTCCTGCCAGCGTCGCGCGTAGCGGCATGCTTCCTGGAGCACCCAGGCGCCAATGGGCAGAAGGAGACCGGCCTGCTCCGCCAGGGGCAGGAACTCGGGCGGGAGCACGACGCCCTGCTCCGGGCGGTGCCAGCGCAGCAGCGCCTCGAACCCGTGCACGCTGCCGGTCTCGAGCTGCACGATCGGCTGGAACACCAGGCGGAACTCGTGGCGCTCGAGGGCGTTCCGCAGGTCCGCCTCCATGCCGAGCCGGGCCTGAGCCGAATGGCGCATGGCGACGTCGAACACCTGAAAGCGTGCGCGCCCTTGCTCCTTGGCGTGGTACATGGCGAGGTCTGCATCGTGCAGTAGGTCCTGGGGCTGCGCATAGTGGGACGCGCTGAGGACTATGCCGATGCTCGCGGTCGCGACGATCTCCTGCCCTTCGAGCGACACCGGCACGGCAAGCGCGTCCTGGATCCGCCGCGCGGCGCGCTCCCCGTCGGGCAGTCCGGTAATCTCCTCGAGCAGCAGCGTGAACTCGTCGCCCCCCAGCCGCGCCACGACGTCGCCCGGCCGCACGCACGTGCGCAGCCGTGCCGCGATCTCCGTCAGGAGACGGTCGCCGGCCGCGTGGCCGAGGCGGTCGTTCACCGCCTTGAAGTCGTCCAGGTCGAGGAACAGGAGAGCGAAGCGGTAATCGCGATCCCGCCGCAGGCGCGCCAGCGCTTGCGACACCCGCTCCACGAAGTACGCGCGGTTGGGCAGATCGGTGAGCGCGTCATACAGCGCCTCGTGCAGCAGTTGTTGCTCGGCCCGCTTGCGCGCCGTGATGTCGCGAGCGATCGTCGTGGCGCCGATGGGGCGACCGTGCGGGTCGAGAATCGGCGAGACAGTGATCGACACCTCGACGAGCGTGCCGTCCTTGCGCACCCGCGTGGTGTCGTGGTGGTCGACGTGCTCCCCGCGGCGCAGGCCCGCCAGGATCCCGGCGAGCTCGTCGACCTTGTCCGGGGGAGCGAGCAAGCCGATCGACTTGCCGATCATCTCCTCGGCGGCATATCCATAGAGGCGGGCCGCGGCCGCGTTCCAACTGGTGATCATTCCCTCCAATGTCTTGCCGATGACCGCATCGTCGGCCGACTCCACCATGGCCTTGAACTGCGCCAACGCCTGCTCGGCCTGAATGCGGTCCTGGATGTCCCGCGTGACACAACGGGCATGGATGAACTGCTCACCTTCGAACAGCGCGTTCCCACTCATGAGGCCATAGCGGATCGAGCCGTCGCGGTGGCGCATCCGGATCTCGATGTTGCGGAGCGTCTCCCCGCCCCGTAGGCGCCGCACGCTGTCCGCGGCGACGTCCGGATCGACACAGAACTGCGCGATGTTCCGACCCAGGTAGTCGTCGGGCTGGTAGCCCAGCAGGTCGAGCTCGGCCCGGTTGGCACGGAGGATCGTGCCGTCCGGCGCCATCCACCGAAGGCCGACGGGCGCGTTCTCGAAGAACTCCTCCAGCTCGGCTTGGCTGCGATGCGCCTGGGCAAGCGCTTGCTCGCGATCGCTCACGTCCACCGCGACACCCACCACGCCCACGATCGCGCCCCCCTCATCCCGCAGCGGCTCGACGTGCGCATCGTAGCACCGGGGGGGGAGCCGGATCTGGTAGGAAACCGAATCGCCGGCGAGCGCCCGCTGGTGCGCGGCCACCGACTCGGCGCCCACTTTGTGTTGGGACTGCTGCTCGACAAGAGACGCGCCGACGATACGTTCAGGCAAGATCTGTTGGGACTTGAGGCCGGCGCCCGTCCGTGAGATGACGCGCAACTCGGCGTCGGTGGTCCAGAGAATCGCGGGGACCTGATCGAGGATCACGGCGAGGCGCGCCAAGCTCTCGACATCGCGGGCCTGAGCCTCGTCTATCAAGCCGATGCATACGCCCGCCAGCTCGAGCGTCAGACGTTCCCGGCCGCGCCGCTCGAGGCCGGCGGGAGGCGGCTGCGGCGCGTCACGTCGGACCGGCGCGATGCACCAGCGCCGCCCCTTGAGACGGCTCGCCACCCAGCGGCGGGACGCGCGGCGCGGCGGCAAAACGTCCAGCGCGCGCAGCGTGGCCTCAAGGTCGTCGGCGACCACGGGGGCGAGGCCCTCCCCCTCGCTCGTGGCCAGCAGACGCAGCCGACCGCCCGGGTCCGCTTCCCAGACGCCAACCCCTGCTCCCTTGAGCGCGATGGCCGCCCTCCGGAGGACCTCCTGCCAGCGCTGCTCGACGGCACTCGGGAGCATGCGACTCATGGATTCATGAGGCGGAGGATGTCGCCGTCCGACGAGCCGTCCAGAGGACCACCCCTTCTTCAGAGATGCGCTCGCGAGCGTGGATAGGGCGTCCCAAACCACGATAGGCGTTTGGCATCGAGCGTGCCAGCGTGGCACCTTTGCTACGTACCGACTGTGGTGACGCTGGAGCGGCCCGAGTGACGCGGTGACGCGACACTCAGGTGCGTTCGTGACCAACGGATGAGCTTAGGGCCTCGTAACAGTCGCGAGCCGGAACGCCACCACGTAGTCGCCCACTCCCCACGCCCCGCCACCCCCGACCGCAATCACCACGAACTGCTGGCCGGACGCGAGCTGGTAACTCATCGGTGTAGCCTTGCCGCTCTCCGGCAGCGGGCCGCGCCACAGCTCGCGTCCCGTCTCGATGTCGTAGGCGTGGAGCCAGCGGTCGAGCGCCGCACCGATGAACACCACGCCCCCCGCCGTCACGATCGGTCCGCCCAGGTTGGGCGAGCCCCATGCGGCCGGTACCTTCGCGGCCTGCTCCGGGGGCAGGAGTCTGGCAGGGGAGCCGAGCGGAACGTCCCACAGCCGGCCGCCCGTCTTCAGGTCGATGGCGGCGAGCGTACCAAAGGGCGGCGGCGTGCACGGCAGTCCGCCCGGACTCAAGAGGATACGCCGCCGCATCACGTAGGGCGTCCCCCGCATCCCGTTGTACTCGTAGTCGTGACCGAGCCGCTTGTCGTCGGCCTTGGCACGCTCGTGGTCGAAGTTCTCACGCGGGATCAGCTGCACCACGGCCGCGATTCGGTTAACGGGCACCAGCGCGATTTGTCGGACCGGGTCCACGGCGACACCACCCCAGTGCGCCCCACCGATGTTTGAAGGCATCACGAAGGTCCCCTGCACGCTCGGCGGAGTAAAGATCCCATCGTTGCGGAGCCCATCGATGGCGGCGTGACAGGCGGCGCGGTCCGCGTCGCTCGTGCCCCAGGTGCTGTCGGCCGAGAAGCGCAGAGGGCTGAGCGGCGGGGTGACCGCCGTGAAGGGCTGGGTAGGAGACGCCTGCTCCTCGGGGATGTCGCTCGAGGGGACCGGACGCTCCTCCACCGGAAAGATCGGCTGGCCGGTCTCGCGGTTCAGCACGAACAGCATGCCGGACTTGGTCGCCTGGAGGACGGCCGGGACTGAAACGCCACCGCGGGTGAGCGTCACCAGTGCCGGCGGCGAGGCGTTGTCGTAATCCCAGAGGTCGTGGTGAACGGTCTGAAACGCCCAGACGAGCTTGCCGGTCGAGGCTCGCAATGCCACGATCGAGTTGGCGTAGCGGTTGTTCCCCAGGCGGAGCACGCCATAGTAGTCGGGAGCAGCACTTCCCGTGGGAATGAAGACCAGGTCCCGCTCCGGGTCCGCCGCGAGGACCGACCAGGCGTTGGCGGCGCCGCTCTTCTGCGCCATCGGGCCGCGCCACTCGCCGTAGGCCGGGTCCTTCGGATCCTGCGGAATCGGGTCCCAGGTCCACTTGAGGGTTCCGGTGCGGGCATCGTAGGCGCGCACCTCGCCGCTCGCCGGGTTGGGCCGGCTGTTGTCTGCGACCGAAGAGCCGGTGATCACCAGCCCGTTCACGACGACGGGCGGCGATGTCATGGAATACGCGCCCGGCTCGAAGGGCGGAATCCGCAGGCCGGCCTTGAGATCCACCAGTCCATTCCCACCGAATCCGGCGCAGGGCCGGCCGTCCCGTGCGTCCAGCGCGAACAGTTGCGACTGCGCCGTGGCGACGAATATCCGCCGGCGGCAGGCAGCGCCGGCGGGGGCGGACTCATCGAGCCAGGTGGAGACTCCGCGGCTCGCGAAATCTCCGTACGACACGTCGCGCTTGATCTTCGGGTCGAAGACCCAGCGCTCGCGTCCCGTGGCCGGGTCCAGCGCGATCACCCGCCCCAGCGGAGTGCCCAGGTACATCGTCGCGTCCACCACGAGGGGAGTGGCCTCGAAGGCGGTTGGCTTCTCGGTCTTGAAACGGGGGTCGGTCTCTCCGGTGCGGTACGTCCACGCCACTTCGAGGCGGTTGACGTTGTTCCGGGTGATTTCCGAGGCCGGGCTGTAGCGGGTTCCCTCCGCGTCACGCCCGTTGGCGCTCCAGTCGACTGCCTGCGCGCGGAGAGAAGCCGAACCGCTCGCGAGCAGCAGCGCCGTCACCATCACACGCATGCCTCACCTCCCCGAGCGAACCGCGGTATAATGTATGACCGTGGCTCATGACTACGAGCCTCAAGCATGATTCTCGAAACCCGCCATCTCCGCCTCGTTGCTGCCGTGGCCGAGCACGGTACGCTCACCAAGGCCGGCCGCGTGCTCCACCTCACGCAGTCGGGCGTATCGCGCCAGCTGCTCGATCTCGAGACGAGCCTCGGGCTGCCGCTGTTTCACCGGCTGGGCAAACGTATGGTGCCCACGCCGGCAGGCGAGCGCCTGCTGGTGGCGGCGCGGCGCACGTTGCCCCAGCTCACCGACGTCGAAGAGGAGCTGCGACGGCTCGCCGGCGGCCGCGCGGCGATCCTGCGCGTGAGCACCGAATGTTACACGTGCTATCACTGGCTGCCGGGCGTATTGCAGCGGTTCGCCCGCCGCTTCCCCCAGGTGGACGTGCAGATCGTCGCGGAGGCGACCCACCACCCCGTGCCGGCGCTGCTCGACGGCCGCATCGACCTCGCGATCGTGTCGAACGACGATCACGACGACCGGCTCGCGTACGTCCCCCTCTTCACCGACGAGCTGGTCGCGTTGCTCCGCCCCGACCATCCGCTCAGCGACAAGCCGTTCCTCACCGCTGCCGACTTCGCGGATCAGCACCTGTTCGTGTATCTGCTGCCGCCGGGCGAGAACGACGTCTTCACGAAGCTCTTGAGCCCCGCGGGCGTCACGCCGCGCCGCGTCTCAGGCGTTCAGTTGACCGAAGCGATTCTGGAGCTCGTCAAAGGCGGCGCGGGGATCGCCGTCCTCGCACGCTGGGCAGTGGCGCCCCACCTCAAGACCGGCGAGCTCACGGCGGTGCCCCTCACGCGCCGCGGCTTGGAGCGGCGGTGGCGGGCGGCGATGCTACGGCAGAGCCCGCTGCCGCTCCACCTGCGTGAGTTCGCCGGACTCCTCGCGGCAGGGCCGACGCTGCTCTCGCGGCGGGCGGTACGAACATAGGCAGCCTACGAACAGACAGTTCCAGCGCTGTCCCCGGTAACGCGCGAGTCAACTCGCGGCTCGGCCCTTACCCGTAAACGGGCACTGCATTGCCGCTTCACCGGAACACGCCGAGCCGCGGCTTCAGCCGCGCCCCTGGCACCGGGGAACGGTATGCGCCAGGCGCATCGGCATCGCCAACGGCGCATTTGACCCGGCGCGGATCCTCTGGGGACATTGCGATAACCCCATCAGGAGCCCAGCCGTGAGCGTCGCCGCCACCCACTCGTTCGTTCTCGAGCACCCCCCCGCCGAGCCCGCGGTGGCCGAGCGGCACTTCCTCTCGAAGCTTGCGGTCGAGACCGATCCTGCGGACGTCCACCTGGACCTGGAGCGTGGCCATCCCGGCATCGTGGTGGTGGACACCCGCAGCCCCGACGCCTACGCCCGCTGCCACATCCCAGGCGCCATCAATCTGCCGACCCGCACCATCAGCCCCGAGACGGCGGCGTCCCTGCCCCGCGACAAGGTGATCGTGGCGTACTGCTGGGGACCCGGGTGCAACGGCTCCACCAGAGCGGCGGCGAGGCTCGCCGCCCTCGGCTTCCGCGTCAAGGAAATGATCGGCGGGATCGGCTACTGGAGAAAGGAAGGGTTGCCGGTCGAAGGGTCTTCCCCGGCCGACGCTCCGCTGTACGCCTGACGGGGGCGGGGGGCACGGGGGTATGCTGCGAGGGCGCGGCAGCGTTCTCTCGCAGCACCCGTCGCATCGGTAGCGCGTCGGCGCGGCGCAACAAGCCCCGGTTCACGCTCCGGCGGACGCCCCTCGATCCGCCACGGCCTGCGCCCGGGGTTTGCATGGCTGCCGAGGTCCGGAGCAACCTCGGTCATGGCTCGATCCGTCGAACACCAGCCGCGGGCCTGGGCCCGTCTGCGCGTCGATGTCAACTGCGCACTGCGACGCGGTGCCTGGTACCGTGTCGTCCGGCTGACTCGAGAGAAGGTCGTGCTCGATGTGACGGATGAGCAGATCCCGGTGCCGCGACGCCTGTTGAAAACCGTGTTCGCCCAGCCGTCCCGCTGGACCGTCGTCCCGCGTCCGTCCGATGCTATCAACCTGCCCAGCGACTGGGGCACGCGCTACGCGGTGTGCCCCAGCTGCCAGGGTCGGGCGCCGATCAGCGGTTTTGCGCTCGAGCTGCCGTGCCC
>Ga0209690_1001468_pt1 | contig 13267 bp, 10 predicted proteins | sample GraSoiAngelo_150_FD_186164 | JGI IMG/M metagenome (GOLD analysis project Ga0209690, IMG submission 186164) | Grasslands soil microbial communities from the Angelo Coastal Reserve, California, USA - 14_1009_09_40cm (SPAdes) (version 2) | ecosystem: Environmental > Terrestrial > Soil > Grasslands ...
CACGATGAACTTCCCCACGGTCGTGCGAGTGACCGCCTCCGAGAAGGTCGAATAGGCGTACAGAACGACGCCACCGGCGACGCCATAAACCCACGGCGCCCGGACGCCTTCGAGGTACAGGAACGACCAGAGCGGGGCGAAGACCGTGATCAGGTCCAAGAAGAACGCAACGACTCGCTTGAGCCAATGCACTTGAAACGTCCGATTATGACCGAGCAGGTCGAAACCGCTCACCATGAGCGCATCCCGGAATCCCATCGGCGTACCTCGCACTTAAAACATCCGTGCACGCGATCCGCCGCGTTGACAAATCGAAGCCACTCAGATCGCCCATCATTCATCACGGATCAGCGTCGGTTCAATCATCACGGTGGCATCGGAAGGAACGCCGGCGCGGGTCATACGTTTTGTGCCCAAGTGCCGGGAGGCGGCCACGCGTTACGACACCTATATGGCGCACGCGCCGCTTCCGCGCCATCCGTGAAGCCTCGGACGTCGGGGGAGGACCGGATCGACCGCGTCCTCATCGATCTCATCCAGCCGTCCGACTACGTTACGTGGGAATATTTCTCGCGGCAGCGACTCCTCGCGACCCGCATTGTGGCCTCGCGTCAGCCGACGCGTGCGAGAGTGCTCGACATCGGCTGCGGCCATGGGGCTCTCTCCCTCACGTTGTCCGAGAACGCCGGTTTCGACATCGTGGCGATGGACATCCTCGAGGCGAGGGTCTCCTCCGTGCGCGCGAAGAGAGCGGTGCGAGATCCGGCCGCGGCGGCGCGCGTTCAGATCGTCCGCGCCGACGCCGAAACCCTGCCATATCGAGACGAGTCGTTCGACGCCGTCGCAGCCACTGAAGTCCTGGAGCACCTCGACGAACCGGGGCGCATGCTCTCCGAGGCCACTCGCGTCCTGCGACCCGGCGGACGATTCTTCATGACGACGCCGAATGCGCAGGCCCTGCCGTATCGGATCTTGCGGTTTCTCCCGCACGCCACGGTGTCGCGGCTCGCCGCCTCCATGACCCAGAAGATGTTGCACCCGGACCTCCTGCACGACCACGGGCCCGCGGGGTCGGAAGGCCATCCGGACCGCCACCGCCGCGAGGGCTTCACGCTTCGCGAAATCGCGATCCTGGGCTCCCGCGCGGGCCTTCGAATGGACCTAGGCTACACGTACCGAATCCCGCTCCCGGATCGCGTGATGAAAATCACCCCGCGGGCCTTGTCGCGCTCCGTGGCGCATCTGGGGACCCGGCCGCTCCCGCTCGGTCTCCAGCTCTACGCCGAGTTCACGAAGACCTAGGAGAGCCTCGATTGCGAACGATTCGTCTCGTCGCGTACCACGCCGGGCAATGCGACCCGAAGAAATGCACGTCTCGCCGACTCGAACGGTTGGGCCTCATGACCTTCGTCCCGCGTCCGTCAGCCCTGCCGAACGGCGCCCTCCTCTTGACACCGAAGGCGGATCGCGCCGTCTCTCCCGCGGACGGGCCGCGCGCGGAGCGTCGCGGCCTCGCCATCGTCGACGTGTCCTGGAAGCGAGGGAAGTTCCCGACGGTCCCCCAGGCCGTGGCCCGCGCGTTGCCCTATCTCTTGGCCGCGAACCCGGTGAACTACGGAAAGCCGTTCGTCCTATCGTCCGTCGAGGCGTTGGCCGCCGCGCTCGTCATCTTCGGCCGCCCGGAGGAGGCGCGTGCGATCCTGTCGAAGTTCACCTGGGGTGGGCAGTTCTTGGCCTTGAACCGAGAGCCGCTCGATGCGTACGCGCAGGCCCAGGACAGCGCGGGCGTGGTCCGCGCGCAAGCCGATTTCATTTGAAGCCGCTGGACACGTGCTTGCTTGAACTGGCCGTGCTCATCATGAGGGCCGCCCAGCCGATTCCTGACCCGATGCCCGCGGCCATCAGGACCCATCGATGGACGAAGGTCCACGACGGCTGCGTGCCGAAGTAGAGGATCACACCGTCCGCCGCGATGAAAGCGGCCGTGATGAGGGCCGCTCGCAGAACGACTCGGGACCCGTTCACCTCGTCACCCTCTAGAGACCACGTTCGTCTACCCGCTCGAGTGCCGATTCATGAACGAGCGGTTCCAGCAACGGGCCGTCAACTAGACTCCCCCTTCGCGATATGGGCCAAGAAGTCGGATGGCCGGTCGTGATTGAGCCCCCCCAGCGTCCGGTCTCCGTTCGTCTTTGTCCCCTTGGACTTGGTCATGCGATGACCGGCCGCTCCCACGAGCGCCTCCCGTATTTGACGGTTAGGGTTACAATGGGATACGGGCAGTTGCTCGCCGGATTGGCGAACGTCCACGAGCAAGACCCAGATTGGGGCTGCGGGACCCATGTGCGCCGGGCATCCGGTGTCACTTGAAGTCCGGGGGCAACAGGTCCGGGATCCCGTCCTTGATCTCGTACCGATGGTTGCAGTGCTTGCAGAAGAGCGAGCCCTCCAGGATCTCATCTTTCTCGACATCGACCCGGAGCTCCAGATCCCCTTTGCACACGGGGCAGCACAGGATCTCCATGAGGTCTCGCTTCATCCCTCGCAGGAACGTGAGCGTCTAACTTAAGCCCATCGCGCCTGTGCGTCCGAGGGCCGTTCCAAAAGCCTCTTGTCGCCGCGTCCTTTCTGGAGGACCGCGCCCTCCGAGAATTCCGACAATGCCTATATAGGCGTTCCCTCATGGGCGCAACCTCCCGGAGGTTTGTCGAGTCTTGGACGATGGGAAAGGCTGGCTCCGCACGCACTGGCGGACCGCCGCGGTCCTCGTGATGATCTTCGGGCTCGCCCTGTTCTTGCGAGTCTACTTCGTTTACGGAGTCGCCTTCCATCCGGTCCCGGCGGACTGTTCCGCAATCTACACTCTACCAGTCTCGGGCGGGTCCGACTCGTATTACTGGGACCGGGCCCTCTGCTATTCGTTCCAGACGGGTCGGGACCTCGGCCGGGATACGATGCTGAATTATCCCCTCGCGTTCCAGAACCCGAGAGGGCCGCTCTTCCCGTGGTTCTCGCTCCTCGTCGGACGGCTCGTCGCGCCGCTCTTCGGAGATCCCTGGAACTCGGTCATGTTCGTTTGGCTGCTGAGCACGGCTCTCTTCGGTTCCCTGGCGGTCTTCCCGACGTACGCCTTGGCGAAGGAAGCGTTCGGGCGAAAGGCGGGCCTCATCAGCGCCTTCCTCCTCGCAATCAGCGTCGGGAACCTGCAACGGAGTGCGGCGACCGACGCGGACCACGACACCTTCACCCTCTTCTTCGTCATCTCGACGTTCTTCTTTTTCCTGCGGGCTCTGAAGACGATGAACCGGCGCCGGTGGGTCGAGGGCTGGTTCCACAGGAAAGCGATCACATCCGGTCTGCGGGCGTTCTTCCGGGAGAATCGAACGAGCGTCCTCTACGCGGCTCTCTCCGGGCTGTGCGTCGCGGTGATCGCCCTCGCGTGGCAGGGCTGGGCGTACGTCGCGGTCATCCTCATCATCTGGTTCGCCGTCGAGCTATTCCTCGCGCGCTTCCGGAACGAAGACACGATGGGCACCTGGATCCTGTTCGCAATCGCGCTCGCGCTCCCGGTGATCCTCGCGTTCCAGTGGTACTACGTGCGGGTCCAGATACGCGTGTGGTTCGACGTTCCGACGTACCTGTTTCTTGCCGCACTCGTGCTGGGCTTCGCGTTCACCGTGACCCGCGACTATCCGTGGACCCTGGTGATCCCGGGCACCCTCATCGCCGCGGGCGTCGCCGTGGGCGTCGGCGTCCTCGTGAACCCGAGCCTTCTAGACGCCTTGGTCAGCGGGGCGGGGTACTTCATCCCGTCGAAGGTCGTCACAACGATAGCGGAGGACCAGTCGCCCGGGATGTCCCAGATGATTCTGTCCTTCGGCCTCTTCACGTTCGGCATGAGCCTTCTCGCGATGGCGTACCTGCTCTGGCAGGTGCCGCGCCGTCGGGATCCGGCATACAGCCTGATCGTGGTCTGGGCCTTCGTCGCAATCTTCATGGCGATCACGGGCGCGCGGTTCATCTTCGACGCGTCGCCTGCGTTCGCGGTGACCGCCGGCTTCGCAATCGATCAGATCCTGGTACGGGCCGACTTCGCGACGATGCGGCGGACCTACCGCTCCCTCGCAGCAGGGAGCTGGCGGAACGCGGTGCGGAAGTCGTTGAAGGCGCGCCATGTGCTCGCGGTGCTCGGCATCGTCTTCTTGGTCCTCGTGCCGAACGTGTGGTGGGCCGTCGACGCCTCGATCCCCTTCGAGCTCAAGACCCAATACGATCAGCAGGTCGCGAATCTCCTGCCCTCGTTCCTGCGGTCGCCCGGCTACAATCCGAGCAGCGGTAGCCCCTTCTACTTCGGGGCGTTCGGATACAGCATCCCAAAGTCGACCGACTACTATCCGGCCGCGTGGCAATGGTTTGCGACCCAGGATGCGGGCACTCCGCCCGAGCTCCGGCCCGCGTTTCTCTCCTGGTGGGACTATGGCTTCGAGGCGGTCGATCGAGGGGCGCACCCGACCGTGGCGGACAACTTCCAGGACGGCGTCGCGCTCGCCGGCCAGTTCATCACGGCCCAGAACGAGACCGCCGGGATCGCCCTCCTCGTCTCACGACTCCTGGAGGGCGACTTCCGCCTGAACCGGCCGAACTTCCGGCCCGCCGTCACGACGCTCCTCCAGAACGCCGGCCTGCCGGTCGATACGGTCCGCGGTGTCTTTCTCCGACCCCAAGACTACGTTCAGGTCGTCCTCGCCGACCCGGTCACGTTCGGATTGTGGGCGCCGGATCTCCAACCGCTCAACGCCCAGTACATTTTCCTGACGAGCCTCCTCACCCGCCGGATGAGCGAGGACCGCATCGTCTCGTTGTACCACGACGTCCGCGCCGCGACGGGCTGGGACATCGGCTACTTCGCGGTCGACGCGCGGCTGTTCCCGGTCAGCGCCTCGAACACGGGGATCTTCTATGCGCCGGTCAAGCTGTCGGACCACCGCGTGATCAACCTCCCGGACGGCCGCGTCCTGCCGTTTGAATTCTTCCAGATCCTCGCGACGACGAACCGCGGCTCGAACATCCCGATCCAGTTCGTGGCCCCGGGAGACCAGATCCAGAGCCAGACGATCCAGTACCAATCCGCCTTTTACAACTCGATGTTCTACCGGGCCTACATCGGCTATTCGCCGAAGGACCTCAACTCGACGGACACCGGCGTTCCGGGCTTCAGCCAAGCCCTCCAGGCCAACCCGCCGGTCCCCGCGTGGAATCTCACCCACTGGCGGGTCGTGTACCGGACCGCATACTACAACCCGTTCCCCGATCCGGCGAACCACACGACCGCGTGGCAGGCGATGAACTTCGACCAGGCGCAGCGGATGCAGTCCGCGATCCAGGCGGGGACCCTCAAAGGCGTCGTCGACCTCAGCACGCAGTCCACGGTAGCGAACGGTGTCGTCTTCTTGCGATACTACGACGGCGCGGTCGTGGACGGGACCGTGTACGCCGGGTCGACGCCGCTCCCCCACGTCTGGGTCACCGTGACGGACGAACTCGGCACGCCGCACGACGTCACCCAGACCGACGCGCAAGGCCATTACAGGGCGATCGTCCCCTTCGGGAACGTGACGATCACCGCGTCGATCGGCAGCTTGACTCGGACGACCCTGGTCGGCGCTCGGTCCCTGGCGTCCGTGACCCTCCCGGTGACGATCGACCAAGCGAATCGCGCCCCCGCCGACGCAAACGGGGACGGGGTTCCGGACTGGATGATCACGCGGGACTTCCATGTGGCGTCACACACCGCCCAAGGCACCGTCTTCTTCGACCTGAACCGAGACGGCTCGTTCGGGGCGGCGGACATCTCCGCGCCCGGCGCCACCATCACGCTCACCCATGCGTTGTTCGGCTACAGCCGCACCTCGATGTCGGCGAACGACGGGACCTACACAATCGCGGGTCTGCCCGAAGGCTCGTATTCCGTGTCGATCGGGTTGAACGGACGCACGTTGACCGCCGCGACCCTGACGATCACGCCGACCGACGCGACCCAAGGAATCGCCGTGCCGTATACGGCGGTCCGCGGATTCACGGTCTCGAGTCTCGGCGGGGTCGAGCCGTCGGCTCAGATGGAATTCCTCGATGAGACCAACTCCACGATCCTCCCGGTCACCTCGGCGGCGGACGGGTCGTTCCTCGTGCGTCCGCTCCTCGCGGGGAACTACACGCTCACGGCGACGGATGGAGACCTCGCGTCGATCCCGACGCGAATCCGCGCCGCGAATGTGGACCAGTCGCTGAACGTGACGCTTCTGCCCGTGGGGACCGTCTCCGGCACCACGACGTTGTTCGGCACGGCGCAGCCGTTCGCGACCCTGAGCTTCCAGTCCGCATCGGAGCCGCGGACGGTCCGCCAGACGACGTCCGATACGAACGCGCGGTACTCGATCCGACTCCCGGCGGGAGAGTGGTTCGTCAGCGGACGCTTCTACGCCTCGAACCTCTTGTACGCGACGTTGGGTCGCGTCGTCGTGGCTCGTGGAAGCACGACTTCGTTCGACGCGATGTTCGGGCAGGGCGTCCGGCTGAGCGGCACCGTGAGCGACGCAAACCCGGCGGTCCGGAATCCGGACGCGACGGTGGCCCTCGCAAACGCGGCCGGCCAAGTGTGGCTCCAGACCGACTCGGCCGGAGGATACTTCACGTTCCTCCCGGTCGGGACGTACGACCTCGAGGCGTTCAACCCGGCGGGCGCGTCTTTCGCGAGCGTGACCTTGACGGGGACGACTCGCCTCAACATCGCGCTCGTCGCCACGTCGGAAACGGTCGGATGGACCGTCTACCGCGACCTGAACCGGAACAGCGCGGTGAATCCGGGCGAGGCGACCGCCGGGGCTCGCGTCAGCCTGACGGACGACCGCGGCGCACACATCGTCTTCACGACCAACGGCACCGGCGAGTTCCGAATCCCGTTGTTCGCCAACCGGACCTACGCGGGACTCGTCACGGCAGCCGGGTTTGTCGACCGACCCATCGGATCCTCGTCTCCGATTCAGCTCCGCACCCTGATGCCGATCGCCCTCACGCCGGTCCCCGTCCAAGTCCAGGGGAGCGTCCTCGTGAACGGATCGGCGGTCCTCAGCCACCCCGTGATCGTCACGGCCGTTCCCCTCGGGAACGGCGCGGTCGGGAGCGCGACCCAAACGGATTCGAACGGCGGCTACGGCTTCGGCCTCGTCCCGGGGACGTACGCGCTCGTCGTGGACGAGAACGTCTCCTCGACGCGGGCCATGCGGTATCAGAACCAAGGCACGGACCGGATCGTCGCAACGGTCGGTGAGGCCACGCTATCGTACGACATCAACATCGTCGTGCGGAACCTCGTCGTCGGGAACGTCACGCTCAACGGGACGGCCCGAGCCGCGGCCCTCACATTCGATGGTCCGGACCGCCGGGCGGTCGATGCGACGGCGACCGGCTTCGAGGTCTACCTGATCCCCGGATCGTACGCCGTCACGGGAAGCGGGATGATCGGCGCCGATCAGTACGCGTTCATGTCGATGGCGGCGATTCCGTCCGCGACGAACCTCAGCTTCCCGCTCATGAAGGCAACGACGGTTTCCGGGAGGGCCCTCGTCAATGGCGTATCGATCCCCGGACCCATGCCCGTCTCCTTCGTCCGGACCGAGGGCGGTTCGTTGTCCGTGTCGACCGATGACTTCGGCGTCTACGCCGCGTTCCTCGTCCCTGGGAACTACACCGTCACCCTGACGGGGACGAACAACGCCTCAGAAGGCGGCGTCTCCCGATTCTATCGATTTTCGTTCGCCGGCACCGCGACGGTCACGCTCGGCCAGACATCGTTGAGCCTGGACCTCGCGGTCACACGGACCTTCGACAACACGACGGTCTCGGGCACCGCGACCCTCGCCGGCACGGGTGAGTCTGCCGTCGTCACGCTCACCGGTCGCGGGGGCGGCGCGATCTCGGCCCAAGCGACCGCGGACTCGAGCGGTTCGTACGCCGTCCCGTTGGCACCGGGGACGTACGACGTCTACGTGACGCGGTCGTTCGGAAGCGCGGTATTCCTCGCACGGATCACGGTGCCGCACGCGGCGTCGTTCGCGCACGACCTGCCCCTCTCGCAGGGATTCCTGTTGTCCGGCACCGTCCGGAATCCCTCGGGTGCGCCAATGTCGATCCCCGTCACGATCCAGTCGGAAGCGGAGCTGGACACGGCTTCGGACGCGAGCGGCGCGTTCCAAGTGCTCGTCCCGGCGGGCGTGTATACGATATCCGCTTCGACCTCGGCGACGGAGAACGGCCTTCCGGTCGTCTACCGCGCGGCGATGTCCGTCGTCGTCAGCGCGGACACGATTGCGAACGTGGCGCTCACCAAGGTCGTGAGCCGGTCCGCCACGCTGACGTGGGACGCATCCCAGCGCCGGACGATCGTGGCCGGTGCCTCCGTGTCGTACGCGATCGTCGCGCGCAACACCGGGAACGTCGCAGAGAACTTCGCCTTCGTGGGGCAGCCGCGGGATTGGCAGTTCACGTTCGCGCCGGGTTCGGTCTCCCTGAGCTTCGGCAACGCGGCGAGCAGCGCTTCGGTCCAGGTCACGATCCAGAGCCCGGCGAACGCGCTCGTGGACCACGGAACGATCAAGATCGTCGCGACCTCGGCGACGGACGGCACGAACCTCGGGAGCGTCGACGTCCAGGTGGACATCCTGCGCGTCCGCGGCCTGAGCCTCGGCCTCGACACCGCGGCTCCTGTCTTCGACGGGCGATTCCTGAACTACACGCTCCTCGTGACGAACTCCGGCAATGCGCGCGAGACGGTCACGTTGGCGATCACGAACCCCGATGACCTCACGGCGTTCGGATGGTCCGTGAGCCTCATCCCGAGCGGAGGATCACCGGTCGGCGCGACCCTCTCGAACCTCACCGTCGAGGCCACGAGCACGGTCCAGGTGGGCGTACGGGCCCAGTCCACCGGCGGCCCGAGCGGGGCGTCCGTCGCCCTCACCCTGACGGCCCAGGACTCAATGTCCGTCTCGGCGTCGAAGACGTTCACCCTTCAACTACCTGTCCTCGCGTCCCCGGGCGCGACGGTGAGCGGCCCGGACATCACGCCGTCGGCGCCGCTGAACCTGCCGCTCATCGCCGTCGTCGTCGGCGCAATCGCGGCCGTCGGGGTCGGGCTCGTCCTCGCCCGGCGGAGGCGATGAACGACGCGGAAATCCGTGCCGCTGGCCCTAGCGATCCTCGCCGCGGTTTGCGCCCTGGTCCTCTCTCCCTCGGCCGCCCAGGGGCCCATCTTCGGGACGATCACGGGGCCGAACGCCTTGGCGCCGAGTCAGGTGAGTGCATACAACCTCACGATCAACGGCGGGCCCACCGGGACGGTCACCTACACGGTCCGGTGGCACCTCGCCGGAGGTGGCCTACCGAGTGCCGCGAGCCCGACGACCACGACCGGCAATCGGACCACGTTCACCTTGAACGTCACCGCGCCGCCGACCGAGGGGGCGGTGACTCTCGTGGTCCAGATCGCGTCCCTGACCGGCTCGACGTACGAGAATACGACCGCAGAGAAAGCGATCAGCATCATCACGCCCATCGTCCTGAGCGCCACGTTCCGGAATGATGGGACTACCGCGGCGGTGAACGTGACGGTGCGGTTCTACGTCGACGGGGCCCTCGCCGGCACCCGGAAGATCGCCCGACTCAATCCCGGAGCCCAGGTCACGGAGACGTTCAACTACTTGCCCTCGGGACTCCAACCGGGGACCCATCAGATCCGCGTGGAAGCGGATCTGGACGGGAACGGCATCATCGATCCCGCGAAAGGAGAGGCGGTCGTCACGAGCCTGTTCTATCGCGGCACCGCGCCACTGAGCACCGCCTGGACGGTCCTGATCGGGATCGGCGTCTTCGTGCCGGTCATGCTCCTGACCGTCGCGCTCCGACGGAGGAAGCGCGCCTAGTCACGCGGGCTCGAGGAGCCAGACGTCCGAGTGGTTCCGCATCAGCATCCCGAGTTTCGTGCGGGTGATGCCGGCGCGCTTCAACAGCGACTCCAGGTTCGGCCCTTCCGGGAGCTGGACCTCTCCGTCGACCCAGGCCGAGGCCACCGGATCGTAGCGGACGCCGTCGCGGTCCACGCGGACGCGGGCCGCCGCCGCTTCTCGGAACGTGTGCAGGACGACATGCATCGACGTGACGGCCGTGGGCCGGACCTTGTGATTGTAGTATCGAGCCACCTCGCGGTGGACCGGCGCGAACGCCCCGACGCGCTTCGCGTACTCCCGCCAACCGCGCTCGAACGGGGATCGGAACGTGGACATGCAGTGGTCCGTGATCGGACGGACTTCCTCGAAGGTCGAGAGGATCGACTGGCCCGCGGACAGGGCGGAAAGGAACTCCGACCAGTTCGCATACTCCTCCTTGGGCATGGAGGCCGCGAGATTCTTCGCGAGGGACACGAGGTAGTTGTTCAGCCCCGCAATGCCGACCTTCGTGGCGATGTCCTCCAGGAAGAGATGCGTCGCGATCTCGACAAATGGATTGCTCTCCGGCATCCGAGATTCGGACGCCATCTCAGCGCTCTCCCTTGATTCGCGCCCCGCGCATGACGAGCGCGTAGACGCACTCGTAGTTCCTCAGGAGGGCGCGCATGTGGTCCTCGTTGATGTTCACCTGAGCCACGTTCTTCGAGGAGATCTTCGTCTCTCCGCTCCAGCCGCGCGTGGCGAGCAGGAAGCAGGCGAGCGAGTTCCCCGCCACGGAGATGTTCTTCGCGATCTCCTCCCGGAACCGCTCGTGGAACACGCAGAAGTTGCACACCGCGATGTTGTGGACGTTCTCGTTGTACTCGTCCGTCACGGCCTGATCCGCCGGGCTCATCCGGCCGACCGCGAACCGGGTGCGGAAGATCGTCGGGACGTAGCAGCACTGGCGCATCGCGTACAGGTAGCCGACGACGTCGCCGTCGACGTCCGTGATGGCCATGTCCGTGAGGGGCGTCACGTCACCCTCGATGCTGAAGGCCGTTCGGGCTTCGCGGACCGCGACGTTGAACGAGGTCCACCCGAGGTACGCCTCCTTCCCCATGCGGCTCGCGAGGTTGTCCCCGACCCGCTGCCAGAACTCGACCACGCCGTCGGCCCCGGCCTTCTCGATCATGTCCTCGATCAGGGAGGCGAGAGCGACATCGATCACGAGCGACCTCCGGCCTTCCTCATACAAACGAGCTCAGCACTTGCTTCAGGTGGGCCCGCCATTCTTTCTCGGCTTTCGCGGCGACCGCATCGCCCTCGAGGTCCCGCAGACGATCGACCAGGATCGTCAGGAATCGGTCCCAGTGCGCCGGCGTCATGTACGGCGCGGTCGTGCCGACCTCGTTGTACGCCATCGTGACGATTTCTTGGAGGGGACCCGGCCCGACCAGCGGGCCGAGCTTCGACTGGAGGTACTGGGCGATTTCCTTGTTCTTCTTGAACTCCTTCGTCTCGCCGAACTTCTCGACGAACAGGATGCGCGTGAGCCGCTTCAGCTCGCCTGCGACGGCTTCGTCGTAGGAGGCGAGGACCTCTGGCGTGATCGGCCGGGACTCGTAAAGATGACGGACGACGATCGACGTCTTCACGACATTCGCGAGGACGCCTTGCATCTTCGTGATCTCGACGGGCTTCGTCGTCAGGAACACCAGGAATGCGCGGTCCCCGACGCCGGAGATGATGATCGTGCCGGCCTCGAACTGTTGGACGGACATCATCATGTTCTGGCCGCTCAGCTGGCTGCAGATGTGGGCCAGGTTGCCCTTCAACAGATTCAGCAACCGGTACTCGCGAGGATCGAGCTGGTTCGGGATCGACGACGAGAAGATGCGGCCATCGACGCCGGAGAACATCGCGATGTCGAGGTTGTTCTCTTCCCGGGCCCGCTTCAGCTCCGTCTCCAAGAGATGCTTCAGGTGGCCGACCGTGTCGGCTCCCATCGTCTTGTCGACTTGGCCCGCGTAGGGCATCTATCCGCCCCGCTTCAACCCGTACGAACCGAACAGGATCTGCAGGGCTTCCTCCGGCGAGTAGTCGTAGTCCCAGTGTTTCTGCATCCGCTTGATTCGCTCGATGACGCGGGCGGGGGCCTTCATCGCCTCCGCGGTCTTGATCGCCTCGTCGAACGTCTTGACGTGGCTTCGGCTCTGCTCCTCGGGGATTCGCGTCGGACTCGATCGCACGACGATGCCCACGCCGCGCGCGAACAGGTACGGGTACACGCCTTCCCCGTGGTGCACGCCGCGCATCTTGAGGAGTTTCACCGTCCGGTTGAAGGCCCCGCCGATCGGATAGTACTCGAGATGAATCGCGCCATCGGACAGGTAGATCGGCAGGAGGACGTCCTCGCCGATCGTCTCGCCCGGCTTCGCGTGCTCCTCGACGGTGCACAGGACGACGCCGAGCTCCTTGAGCGTGTAGAACAGCTTGCCAATCAACTCGCGTTGCTCGAGCTTCTCCGCGGTCGCCCAGATCACCGGCGTCATTGGGTCGATCACGACGCGCGTCTTGATGTTGTAGTCCGCGCGCGCCTTGACGAGCTGCGGCAGCTGCTCCTCGATCATCTTCTTGAAATTGCGGCCCTTGAGATGGATGAAAAAGAGGCTTTTCTCGTAGTACTTGCGCATGTCGAAGCCCATGAGGTCGGCCTCCCGCATGATCTGTTCCGGAGGTTCCTCGAGGGTGACATACAGCGCCTGTTCGCCTTGCTCGATGCCTTCCATCAGGAATTGAACCGCGAAGGTCGATTTCCCAGTCCCGCTCGAGCCCAGGATGACGACGGTCGACTTGGGCCAGAATCCGCCTTCGATTAGATCGTCGAGTCCCGGGATGCCGCTCGGCACTTTTCCGTTGTCCGCCATGGTCACGTCCCCCTCGGACCTCGTCCTCAGGACCGAGGCGAGGGCCTCGCTGGGTGGAATGCGCGTTCGATGCCCAGGGGCTTTTAAGAGAATTCCGACCCCGGAATCGACGCTGATAACGAACACGCCGGGCCGGTGCGGTCGAAGCTCAGCTCACGGATGGGCGGTCGCCGACGGCGAGCCGGCGGAACTCGAACTGATCGGACACCCAGATGGATGGCGTCCCAAGCACCCACAGGTGAAATCCTCTCCGACGCTCGAAAAGGATGGTCCCGACGGGGGCAAAGAGGGAGAGACCGAGGAGCGCGAAGGTGAGGGGAATCAACACAGCCATCCAGATCGAGACGATGTCAACAC